>ERZ1034569.394-NODE-394-length-16218-cov-32.298831_pt1 | contig 16218 bp, 18 predicted proteins | sample MGYA00520706_ERZ1034569 | MGnify/ENA primary metagenome ERZ1034569 (study PRJEB33760, sample SAMEA4777722) | hypersaline lake metagenome | biome: hypersaline environment; feature: brines | place: Spain | collected 2014-08 | depth 0 m ...
ACGCATCCATTCAGCAACCGGATATGGATAAATTCAGTTGAACAGCGGGATATGTAACGGATATGTCGGTGGTGTTCAATCTACTGTACGGTTGAACTTCTCTGTAATTACCTCCTGAAGAACTTCCCGATGACAGAATACATTGTCCGTGTTAGCGTAACAAACAAGCCAGACATCGGTTCCAGTTGACAGTGTTTTTACTATCTTATTGATCGCTGCTTGCTGTTCGTCTCCCTGTAAATGCTGCCGATACCGTTTGCGAAAGTTGACTTCCTTGGCGGCTTCGTTGTGTGCCGTGTCATGATCCATTCCGGTCTCAATGTTCTGTACCTTTGCAGTGTAGAAGGCATCAAAAAGTGGGTTTGACGGGCTGTCTGGAGGGGCTAACACTCTCATGTGCTCATCGATATTAGTGAACCACGGTACTGGAATCCGGGCTACACAAAGCAGTGTATCTTCTTGATTCGGATCAGCATATCCCAACTGCAACGCCTGCAAATATGTCTCATGGAGGGTGGCTGATGATGACAATGAGGACGCCATATGTTCAATCATTTTCTCCATGGGCAAATAGATGTATTGTATATATTTGTTTAGTTCTATTATTTATCAATATGCAAAAATTTGTCACAAATACAGAGATTCATATACGATTACAATGCGAATGTAGGTATCGCAGTTATCGGGAGCAAGGGGATAATATACTCACGCGATACGCGATCCATCTTGCACGCCAGTTGGCGACAATATCACTGATTTTATTGTTTCGCTGAGTTCGGTAAGAGCCTCGTTGAGTTCTCCCGTCGGCTCGCTGTGTTCGATCAGCACACAACGCGAGCCACTAAAGTCCACGCAGGACGACGTGTTATCTGATGGAGTATACCTACACCGGTTCCGCCCACGAGGCGTTGGTCGACGCCTACGCGGCCGACGACGAGCGGTTCCGGACAGGCCAGCGGTCGGCGTTTCCCGATCGGGACGCAGCGATCGAGGAGATCGGCATTTTGCGGCGACTGCTGTTTCCCGGCTGTTGGAACGGCTCCGACCTCGTCGACGACCCGGAGGCGGTTAAAGAAACACTCGATACGTTGGGACAACGCCTCTGTCACGGCATCCGACCGTACGCCAGTCAGTGTCTGGCGACGGCCGTCACCAACATCCTTGATCAACTGCCGGCGATTCGGCAACTGCTCAAATGCGACGTTGAGGCCGCCTACAAGGGCGACCCGGCCGCCAAGAGCTACGTCGAGATCATCCGGTCGTATCCGGGCTTCCATGCGACGATGGTACACCGCCTTGCGCATGTGATCTACGAGGAAGGTGAGGGCGTTTTTGCCCGCGAACTCTCGGAGGCCGCAAAAAGCGTCAGCGGGATCGATATCCACCCTGGCGCGGAGCTGGGGGAGTACTTCTTTATCGATCACGGCAGCGGCGTTGTCATCGGCGAAACCGCCGAGGTCGGCGACTGGGCGCGGCTCTATCAGGAGGTCACGTTGGGCGCGCTGCACTTCGAGGAGGACGAAAACGACGAACACGCGCTCAAGAAAGGGTACAAACGTCATCCAACTATCGGCGACAACGTCGTTCTCGGCGCCGGAAGCAAGGTTTTGGGCCCGATCTCGATCGGTGACCACGTCAGCATCGAGGCCAACGCGTGGGTAACTGACGACGTGCCGGATCACACCACCGTCTTTATCAAACACCCCGAACAGGAGCGAAAGACGCGGCCACCGGAACAACAGTAGGCCGAAGGCGGCGGTTAGGTACCGAACGCCGCGGGGTTCGGTTTGTTGCTCACGCGACCGACCAGCCGAACGACCAGATAGACGACCGGCGTATCGAGCAGGGCGATCAGCAGTTTCAGCAGGTATTGGCCGACAATGAGCCCCAGCAGCACATTCTGTGGCAACGCCGAACCCACACCCAGCAGCGTCGGCGCGAGGTAGAAGGCGATCCCGATGAAGATCACCGTATCGATGGCTTGGCTGCTCGCCGTTGAGGCGATGTTTCGCAGCCAGAGATGCCCCTGTCCGGTGAACTCACGGATCTTATGGAAGACGATCACATCCCAGTTTTGGCTGACGAGATACGCCAGCAGGCTTCCCAGAACGATGTTGACGCTGGGGGCGAGGGCGGTATTGAACGCTTGACTAACCTCCGGATTGACCCCAGATGCTTCAAGCGTCGAAAATACCAACAGCAGGACGACAAAGTTGAGCACGAAGCCAACGTTGATCATAAGCTGGGCAGGACGACGACCGTAGAGTTCCGAATAACAGTCCGAGGCGAAAAACGTCAGCGCGTAGGCCAGTGCCGCACCGGGAAGGCTGATCGAGGTGCCGACGATCGGCAGCTCCACGCCAAACGGCAGCGGGAGGGCCAACACCTTTGCGGCGGTCAGCTGTGCGGTCACCAGAGCGGTGACGAACAGTCCGAGCAGAACGACCTGACCGATTGCCTGTCGATCCGTGTCACCGGAGATGGCGTAGCTACTCATCGTCGATCCGCCCCTGTCGGTGATCTATCTCATCAAGTTGATCCAGCGTCTTTCGGATCGAGGCCCGCACGGCTTCGCTCCGATTGACGAACTTTCCATCCTCGCCGACATGATCGTCAAGATCCGCGAGGAGCTCGTTGGGCACCTCCACGCTTATTTTAGTCATCGTGAGCGAATATCCCGAGAATATATTTGTATGTTCCGAGTTCGGCACGGCACTGTTGTCACCACAATAGAGCAGTATATAGCACTCATAGCGGTCTTTTTGATCGTGACCGCTGATTCAGAGAGTGGGCGTGTCATCCCGTCATAAAATCTGTCCGTCGTCTCACAAGATCGTGCCACCGACACGCCCACTGTCTACGTGGCGGCGACGCGGGCCGGGCGGGACGCCATCCGCTTCAGGCGCGACCACAACCGTGAGGCAGCATGTGATCTCCCGCTGGCCGCCGAGATCGAGTCGCTGCCGGAGTTACCGTCAGTCCTGTAACCACCTGATGAACCACACGCTCCACCCAACACACTCACACCGATGATCGGCGGCGGGCTTGCGGCCGCGATCGCTGCCGCGCTGTTGCTTGGGGGGTACCTTGTCGCTGTTAAACGCTACTTTAGCCACTACCCGCCAACGCTGTATCTTGCTATCGTCCACGCGGTCGGTCTCTGTTGGTATCTCCCGGTAATCGCCGCGACCGGCTCGCTCGATGGCCTGTTCCCGCCGTTAACCGCGGTCGAGACAGCCATTGTCGGTGGTACCGTTGGGCTTATCGGCGTCGCACTGGCGGCGTTTTATCACGCGCTGGCGATCGGCGACGTTTCATACGTCGCGCCGATCAGCAAGATCGTCCCCGTGTTTGTGTTGCCGCTGGAGGTGGCGTTGCTCGGCCAGCGCGTCTCGACAGTGCAGATCCTCGGCCTCTGTGTCGCCACAAGCGCGGTGTACGTCGCCAACTACCACGGCGGGTCGCTGTTTGCCCCGCTTCGAACCGTTTTCGACCGTCGTGACGCGCTGTTGGCACTCGGTAGCGCGGCTGTTTTCGGGGTCGTCGATGTCGGCAAGCGGGTAAGCATGCAGGAGCTCGCTGTTCCCGCAGACGGCTTTGTTGTGGTGACGTTGGTGATCGTCCCGATACTGTTGGGCCCGTGGGCGATCAGACACCGACACAGCGTCGCTCTCAACACGGATCGCCGAAAGCTGCTTCTCGCCGGCGGTGTGCTCGCTGCCGGACAGCATCTCGTCTCGGTTGCCTTTGTGACTCTCCCGGCCAGCGTTGTCTCACCGGTTGTGAACACCCAGGCCGTTATCGCGGTCGTGCTCGGAAGTTTCCTGCTCGGCGAGCCACACGCCAACGTTCGGCTGCTGGCCGGTGGGCTGGCCGTTGTTGGTGTTGGACTCATCTCGGTTGGCTGACCGACAGCCGAACACCGGCTGTTAGCTGGCGATATCGGCCGGCGGCGCGAGATTCCGTCGTCCACCGCCGGTCACGAGAAACAGGACAAGCAGGCCAACGCCGTAGGCCGCCATCAGCGGCACCGTCACCAGAAACATTGTCACGATATCCGCTGGCGTCAACAGCGCGCCGACAGCGAGCATGCCGATGGTGACCTCCCGCCAGCGCGTTCGCATCGCCTGATAGGGGATTCCGGCCCGGTTGAGCAACAACATGAGGATCGGCACGTCAACCAACAGCCCGATCCCGGCGGTTGTGAAGATGATCAGCCAAAAGAAGTCGTTGATGCGGTAGGTGAGCAACATATCGTAGGCCCGGGCGTCGGCAACAAGATAGGAGATAATCGACGGAGCGATATAGAGGTAGCCGAGCGCGAAGCCACCAAGTAGGCCGGCGGTCAGTGAGCCAACCCACAGGAAGATCACCGATTGGCGGCCGCGCACGGCCCCGAGTTCCCGCAGGGCGGGCCAGGCGTAGTAGGCGACCATCGGCACCACAGCGACGACGCCGGCAAGTACCGAAAACTTCACCATGAACAGCAGGGCTTCGACCGGATGGAGGGTAATGATCTCCAAGGTGTTTTCGCCGACAAGCTCCGGCGGCATCCGACTCAGGAAGTTTTCACGAACTGCCCCAAGCCCGCCGATGTAGAACCAGCTGAACGTCCCGGCCAACACGAGCATAAACGTCGCCACCAGTCGGAAGGATTTTGATCGTAAGCTGCCGGCAACAAAGGCGATATCAGTGTAGTAGCCGCCGATGTCGTCGGCGTCCTGCTCGCCGTCGGTGAGCTCGCTGAGGAACGAATCGCCGGCTCGGCTCGCGCGGTCGCCAAGGCCAGGTTCGCCGGCGTCGCCATCATCGCCGTCGTCAGCATTGCCGTCACCATCGGCATCCTGAGCAGCCTGTCGAGCCGCCGCTGTTTCGTCGAACCGATCAAGGATCGCCTGGGCTTTGGCCTCCTCACCGTCCTCAATGGCCGCGCTGGCATACCCCATCGCCTCCTCCTCGCTGAGTTCGATAAACGCCTCGGGTGGAGCCGCCTTGATCCCACCAGCATCCAGCGTCGCCAGATCGATCGCGGTCGGATCACCGAACTCGCCGTCGGGATCAACTGCAAGACCGGCGTAGATCAGGTACGCGAGGCCACCGACCGTGAGAAGGGCGGCGACGACGACACCGTAGATCGCCATCGCCGTCTGAGGGGCAGTACCGAGCCCCGCGCCGGCCGGGAGCACCCGGTACTGGCTGTCGATCAGCGGATACGATAACACGGCGTTGACCGCGCTACGACCGCCGTAGGTGTAAAACGCATATGGGAGGATCGCGCCGACGACCGCGAGCCCGGCGAGGACGTTCCAGTTAGTGCGCAACGTCGCCCGGATATCAATCTGGTCGCTGCCGCGTTTGGTCGTGACGACCACCTTTGCCAGATAGAGGCTTAGCCCATAGAGAACGACCAGTGGGATCGCCCACATAATCTGGGTAAAGGGGTCAGGCGGCGAGAAGACAGCTCCGAAAACGAAGATGCCGACAACGGCGTGTCGCCACTTGTCCCGAAACGTCTCATAGGGGACGATCTCGGCATACGAAAGACCGGTAATCGCCAGCGGCATCTGGGCGGCGAGACCGAACGATAATGTCAACAGCACGATAAACTGCGTCCAGAGAACGATCGAGTACCGCGGCGCGAAGCCAGCATCAAAGCCAAACTCCGCGAGAAAGCTGAACATGACCGGGAAAAACACCGCGTAGCCGTAGGCCGCGCCACCGCCAAACAGCGCGACGGAAAACCCGACAACAGTGACTATCTTCCAGCGAGCCGCGGGCAGTTGTCGCCAAAAGCCACGCCGTTTGAGCGCGTCACGCCCAAAGTAGAGAAATATCGGAAGCGCGGCGAGAAGGCCGACAACAAGACCGATCTTCGCCTGCAACAGGATCACATCAAACGGGGTTTGGGCGATAATCTCGAAGCTGTCGCCGACCTCCGCCCGCATTCGGGACTCGGTGACACCGCGCAGGAAATCCCAGATGTAGAGCCGTAAGGCGTAGAAGGTGCCCAGAAACCCGATGAGAAAGACAACAAAGACCTTCTGGAGATCCTTCTGTGCCGACCGCAACATCGCCCGTCCGGTCGCCGTCGCCTCGCCGAGGGCGCGCTGGGTATCGTCATCGAGCGCGCTTGCCATACAGGGAGGAAATCGACTCGGCGGTATCAACGTTGTCTCTCGGCGCGCCGCCAAGCGACACCACCGAGGCGGGTGACAGCCACCGACAGGACACAGCCGAATCCAAAAAGGCATTACCCACAGGGAAGCGTTGATTACTTGTATGGCCGAGCCGCCGACAGGGGGCGACACCCCAACCGACGACGATACGCCACCAGCAGGTGGAAAGCCGTCGGCTATCGACACGGCGGCGACCCCAGACGGCGGGACAAGCAGTTCGGTTGCGGCCGACCAACCCGCGACAACAGCCGGCGAGGCAACGGTTGAGGAGGGGTTGGCCGGTGAGGGGCCGGCCACCGATCAGGAGATGCCGCTGGCCGACCATATTGAGGAGATGATGCGCCGGCTTGGCGTTGTCTTCCTTATCGCCGGAATCGCGCTGGCGGTCACCTACCCGTTTGCGGGCGACCTTGTCAACTATCTGTGGTCGGTGCATATCCCCGAACCGGTGGCCAACCGACCACGGCTCTACGGCCCGCTTGAGTTTATTCTCACGAAGCTCAAGGTCGCCGGGCTTGCCGGCCTCGTGATCGGTCTCCCGATGTTTGTCTATCAGACCTACCGATTTATGCGACCAGGGCTGTATCCCACGGAGCGACGCTACTACCTTGCGGCGGTGCCGACCAGTCTGGTGTTGGGCACCCTCGGTGTGCTGTTTGCCCACTTTGCGGTGTTACCGTTCGTGTTTTCGTACTTTACGACCTACACCGCCGAGGCCGCCGTCGTCGCCTTTGGCCTTCAGGAGACGTTTAACCTCATCTTGGTGCTCATGGGCTGGATGGCGATTATCTTCCAGATCCCGCTTTTCATTATGCTGGCGATCATGATGAACCTCGTCACAAGACGGTGGTTGGAGGCAAAACGCCTGCTCTTCTGGGGCTCGTTTCTCGGGATCGCGTTTCTCTTCAGCCCCGATCCCACCGGGATGGCTCCGATCATCGTCGCGCTCACGATGGTCGTCCTCTTTGAGGGCACTCTCGCGCTCCTTCGGTGGACCGGCAACTAACGGTTGATAAACTCAACGCCGGTAATATCGAATCGCGCGCCGCCGGCTTCGCTCTCGCCGACAGTGACCGCCCAGCCGTGGGCCTCAACGATCTCACGAACGATCGCCAGCCCGAACCCTGTACCGTCCGTGTTGGTTGAGTAGCCGGTTTCGAAGATCTGTTCGCGTTCATCCGGCGGGATGCCGGGGCCGTCATCGGCGATATAAAACCCTGTGTCGGTTGCCCCAACCGTGATCTGAACGCTGTCGGTGCCGTGTTCGACCGCATTTCGGAACAGGTTCTCTATCACATCGGCCAGCCGACTGGGATCGGCTCGGATGACGGCGTCGGTCTGGCAGTCGATGGCTGCCTCGGCGGTCGCAACTGTTTGCCAACACTGAGCGACAAGATCACAGAGAACAAGCGATTCGGTCTCCCCGACCGTCTGACCCTGTCGTGCCAACAGGAGCGCGTCGTCGATCAGCTCCTCCATCCGGCTCAGCGCGCGATCGATGATCTCCAGTTGGTCGCTGTCACACTCCTCGGCGGCAAGCTTCAGTCGCCCGCTGGCAACGTTGATCGGGTTGCGGAGGTCGTGGGAGACAACACTGGCAAACTGATCGAGTCGATCTCGCTGGCGGGTCAGCTCCGCCTCCCGTGTTTTGAGCTGCTGGAGTTGGTCGACCCGCGCGAAGGCCTCGGTGACGGTATCAGCCCAGAGCTGGACGCGCTCGGCGTCGGCCTCGCTGAACGCCTCAGGCTCCGTCGAGCCGATGTTCAACAGGGCGTACTCCCCGAGCGGGACGATCAGCTCGCTGTTGATGGGCGTCTCCGGATTGGCGCGGTCGGGCTGGTCGGCCATCGACTCGATCCGTCTGGTTGTCCCCTCCACGAAGGCCGCCCACGACAGCGACTGCTCGGCCGGCGAGTAGGTCGGTGGCTCACCGATTAGCGTCTGGCCGCGTTCCGTCTGGGCGACCGGTTCGAGCTTGTCGTCGGTTGCCAGCCAGATGCCGGCGGTATCGAACTGAAAGGCGGATTCCAGCCCATCGATCACGATCTCGGCCGCTGCGGTCGGCGTCGTCGCCTCCAACAGTTGCTGAGTCGTCCGCTGGAGTCCTTCGAGCGTGTCGCTATACTGGGCCAGTTGGCGTTCGCTCTTCTTGAGGGCGGTCACGTCGGTGATAAATCCCTCAAAGATGGCCTCGCCGTCCTCGATGGCGACACGCTGGCCGTGCTCGTTGACCCACTTCTTGTCGCCGTCGGCGGACAGAATGCGATAAGTGAGCTCGAAGGTGTCACCGGTTTCGAGTTGTGTGTCGACCGCGTCACGGACAGACGCACGGTCGTCAGGGTGGATGATATCAGACCCCCAAGTGACCTCGCCGGCGACGATAGCGTCGGCCGGATACCCGGTCAGCGACTCGCAGTTGCCGCCGACAAAGTCGGTCTCCCACTCCGGGGTGTCCCGCGTTCGGTAGACAACCCCCGGGAGTGTCTCAACCAGCGTCTCGAACTGCCGGCTGTATGTCTGTCGTTCGACCGCGTTGGTGATCCGTTTTGCCAGTATCTCCGGGCTGTCGGTGAGGTCTTCCTTCGGAATGTAGTCGGTGACGCCGGCGGCGATCGCCTCGCTGGCGACCGACTCGTTTCCCTTCGCGGTCAGCAGGATCACCGGCAGCTCGGGCTGGCGGCGTTGAACGGCGGCGAGCAGCTCAAGACCGTCCATCTTGGGCATCTCATAGTCGCTGACCAGACAATCAAACTCGGCATCTGAAAGCGTTTGAAGCGCGACAACGGGATCGGTTTCGGTGACAACATCGAACGGCTCGTCGTGCCCATCGAGATAGCTGGTGAGGATATCACTGTACTCAGGGCGATCATCGACATGCAGCACTCGAATCGGGCGAAACATCAACCGATGTGTTGTTTTGGTAGCAGCTATATAAAAAAAGTCGTATGTAAACTGATCTATTAGCCGGCTGTTTGCTATTCGTAGACGAGATTACTCGACAGCTGTTCGGAGCGTTGCCGCCAACGCGTCGGTGTCGACAGTGTAGGTAAATTCGAGCTCGCCATCGACGTAGCCGACCGGAACACGCTCGCCGTACTCGGCTTCAAGTGCCGGATCGTCATCGATCTGAATCTCCTCGATGTCGACGGCGATCGCTGTCTCCTCGCTGACCGACGCGATCCGGTTCAGTGCGACCCCACAGAGATGGCAGTTTTCCCGGCTATAAACTGTGATCGTGACTGGTTCGGTCATCTCGGCAGCTCAGTATTTTGGCTCCGCGCCGGTCACGTCGTAGACCGCCTCCATCAGCTCATCGCGCTGGCGTTGCCACCCCGCCAACCCGTCAGGGCTGGCCGGATACCGCTTGTAGTGGTCGATCACCTGTTCGGCGACCTGTTTGACCTTATAGAAATCCAGGATCTGCCGCCAGTAGCCGAAGCTGTTGATCGCCGTGCGGGCTGCCAACAGCGGCCCCATCGACGTTTTGCCGTCGTAGAGGGCTTCGGCTAGCTTCTCGCCCGGCAAGGCAGCGAGCAGACCCATCAGGTCGTCGACATCGACGGCCGTCGAGAGGATGTTGTACACATCAAGGCCGGCATACCGCGCGCCGAAATGCTCCATCACGCGCTCGTTGTAGTGCCACAGCGCGTCCTCGCTTACGTCACCGTCTTCGATGGCCTCGACGGCCTGCTCGGCGGCGTACTGACCGGCGTAAGCCGCGCCGGCGATCCCACCGCCGGTCGTCGGGTTGACGTGGGCTGCGGCATCGCCGACGGCCATATAGCCCGGTGCGACCGCCGAGTCGTAGGTGCGTCGGGTCGGCAGGGCCGCCCCAAGCTTGTCGGTGACTTCGGCGTTTTCAAACTCCTCGCGGTCGCGGAGATCGCCTTTGAGATCGTCGATCATCTGCATCGGCTCCTCGCTCATCTGGAAGCCCAGCCCGGCGTTGATCTCCGTCGACGTCCGCGGGAAATACCAGAGGTAGCCAGCCGCGCGTTCGGTCGGCTTGAAAACGAGAGCGTCGTCCCACTCAACCTCCTCGTCGACCTCAACGATCTCCCGATAGGCCGAACAGAACTGCGAGTACCGAACGTTGGTGTCAAACGTCGTGTTCTCGAAGTCAACCTTGTCCTGTAACAGTGAGAGCGCGCCCGCGCCGTCGATAACGACCTCGGCGTCGTACTCGACGGGGTCGCCCTGATGTTTGCCGACAACACCGGTGACTGTCCCGTCGTCTCGCTGTTTCACGTCGTTGACGACGGTATCGTAGTGGAGCTCCGCGCCGGCCTCCTCGGCACCCTCGATCAGCAGCCGACCGTATTTCAGGCGATCGATAACGGCAAGCTCGCCGGGCACCGGAATCTCAAGGACGGTGTCGTGGCTCGGGATCTCGAAGCGGCCGTGATCGACGCCCGTGTTCGTAAACGCGGGTTGGATCTTCGATTTCGGGATCGCCGTCGGGAACTTGTCGGCGCCCTTCAGCGCGTCGCCACAGGCGATATGGCCGGCCTCCTCGGCGTCCTTTCGCTCGATGATAACGGCATCGAGCCCCGCGTTGGCGATCGTCGCCGCGGCATAACAGCCGGATGTGCCCGCGCCGACGATGGCAACGTCGTGCTCGTAGGTAGTCATTGGTTCGTGTGAACACCGGAGGGCGAAAACTCTTTATCTTGCTGCAGCCTCCGGCCACGATCGGCGTCGCTGATGTCGGTACGGTCGGCGTTTGCGTTAGCAGATGATACAAGTACGGCGAGGCCGTTGTGTCGGTATGGATCTTGACACAAACGTTGGTGGAGCCGACCGCCTGCTTCGCGCGCTTGGAGCCGTCCTGTTGTCGATCGTTGCCGTCCGCGCGCTCACCGCCGGCAAACGAACAAGCGGCCTGCTTGCGGCTGTCGGCGCGGTCGGGCTTGGATTCAACGCAACGACCTGCTTCTGTGGGCTCAACGCCGCCCTTGGGATCGATACCGACGACGACTAACGGCGGTTATACCGACACCGCCCACGCCCGGTAACCCTCGGGGTAGCCGAAGGCATGTTGAAAGACCCGATCGAAGAAGTCGGCCAGCCGACCCTCGTCGGCGTGGGCGGTGATCCTGACGTGGGTGCCCTCAGCTTCCTCGGGGCGTTCGAGATCGTCGATGCGAAACTCGGGGTACTCACCGAGCAGTTCCTTGAGCCGATCAAGTTCGGCGTCGGTGCAGTCCATGGCGACGGTGGTGCCACCAAACTGAATCCACGGCACCAGCTCGTCGCCGTCGGAGGGTGTCTCGTCGGGTTCGAGCGTGCAGAACTCGCTTGCCCGCTCGCGGTGGGCGGTGACGGTCGCCGCAAACAGCTCGCGGCGGGCCGCGGGGTCGGTGGCATCGAATCTGGTCACATCGGGGGTGACGACGGCGACGAGTAAAACACCCGGGAGTCAGACGGGGGTGTCGGCCTGCCACGCCTCAACCAGCTCCTCGGCGGCCGCCCGTGTGTCGACGGTTTCGTAGGTGTACCCGCGACCGCCGTCGGCCTGATGGAGCTGATCGTACCGTACCGCAAACCGCCCGTCTGCACGCTCGCGGATGCGAATCGTCGCGTGACCGTCGGCGCGCTCCCACTCGGTTAGCTTGTCGGTGTCAGTTGTTCGTTCAAACGCCATAGCAGGTGATCGCTTGCCGACTACTTCGGAGGTTCGTTTCCGAGCCGTCGGGCAAGCAGACAAAAACAGCTGGTGGGTGTTACTCCTCGTCGTCAGCCAGCAGGCCGTGTTCGGCGAGCACATCGCCGAGTTCATCGATGGGATACTGGTGGTACTCCTCGGTGTCGGCGGCGATCGTCGCCAACCCCACGCCGGCGGGATCAAGCCCATCCTCGTTGACCGATGCGAGCGCGCGAAGCGCGAGTTCGATCCCTTCCGCAAGCGAGAGATCGGCCGCGTAGTGTTCCTCGAAATACTCCTGAATGTCGTCGCGGCTCTCGCCGATCGCAAGAGCCTCCCACTCGTAGGGCGTCCCCGATGGGTCGGTTTCGAAGAGCCGCGGCTCGCCGTTTTCGATCCCGCCGACGACAAGGGCGACACCGAACGGGCGCGCGCCGCCGACCTGCGTGTATCGCTGGATAAAGTCGGTGACCGTCTTGGTCAGCGTTTCGACACCCATCATCTCGCCGAACCGAAGGCGGTTGACCTGTGCCTGCCGGCGAGCGAAATCGATGAGCTGGCGGGCGTCGGCGACGTGGCCGGCCGAGGCCATCCCGACGTGGTCGTCGGCTTTGTGCAGCTTTTCGACGCTGGAGGGCTCAAGAAGCGGCGAGTGGCTCTGTTTGTCGGCGAGCAAGACGACACCCTCGGGGGTGCGGACGCCGATCGACGCCGACCCGCGCTTGACGGCTTCGCGGGCGTATTCGACTTGGTAGAGCCGGCCGTCCGGCGAGAAGATCGTGGTGCCACGGTCGTAGGCCTGCTGCTGTTGTTGTCCCTGCATAGCTAGTGTAAATCGAGTTCCGTCGCCGCCACGAACCCCTCGGGCAGCGAAATCTCGGCGACATCGTCACGACGGATCGCCGACCGTTGGTCGTCCGCAAACGCGACGGAATCCTCTGTCAGATTTGGGCTCCGGCCGCGTAAATAGCTTTCTTCACAGGCACGCACCGTCCCCGAGATCCCGCGAACGACGAGCCCGATCGGCTGGCCGTCAACGCTGTCGACACAGGCGAGGGCGGCCCGGGCGGGGTCGGTCTCACCACGCCGGGCGCGAACAATCGCCTCACCGACGCCGTCGGCGTACGCAAAGCTGAAAACCGTCAGGTCGGCGTCGGCACTTCGAGCATCGCCGAGCAGGTTGCCGGCGGCGTACCACAGCACGCGCTGGAACGCCCCGCGGTCGATGTCGGTATCGGGGGCGGCCTCGATCTCGACGGCGAGATACCGCCACCGCGGGCGGATATGCTTCGGGAGATGTTTCATGACTCGTATCGCCCCCGCCGAACGCCGGGCTCGATAAACCGTTCCTCGCGTCGCTCACGGTTACGGGCGACGATCTCACCCCACGCTCTGAGCCCCGCGGTGATCTGGTCAGCACTAAACCCGATCTGTTCGCCGACCGCCCGAAGCTCACGGGGCGCGCGCAGCCCGCGGTGGGAGTCGGCGGTCGCGCTCACGACAAAGGGTGTGTCGTACTGTTCGACCAACTCACGAAGCTTGCGGAGCCCTTGGATTGCCTGGACGCGTGGGCCGCCGCTTTCGCGCAACACGACCCCGAGATCGAACTCGATAAAAACGCGGTTGGTTGCCGCGGCACGGGCTAGCACATGGTTAAACGCACCCTCGCCGGCCAGCGGTCGGCTGAGCACGTCGACACGGTCGGCCTCGACAGCATACCGGTTGAGCGCGTCGGTGCCGCCACCGACGAGAAGCACGGGACACTCCGGGCGGTGGTTGCCGACCGCGCCGGCGGCGGCCTCGGGATCGGCGGCGTCGATCTCGATCCCGCCGACAACATCGATCCCATACCGGTCGCTGATCGCGTCGGCGTCGAACTCGGCCGTGCGGGTGCGGACGACAAGCCCGTCGTAGCCGTAGTCGGCGGCCGTTTTCGCCTGCCGGCTGACGGTGCTGTCGCCCGCTGGGTAGGCTGCGACCGCCTCATACATGCGTTTCTGTTGTGCGGTCGGTGATTTGTGCGTTCCGGTCGCTGGTGGGGTGAGTACATCGCTCGGCGGGAACGATCATGTGTCGTCGGTGTCAACGAGCGTTCCATCAATCATCGCGGTCGCCAGTGCTGGAATATCGACGGCTGCGGGCGGGCCGCGGGCAACAACCGGCGGGGCGACCGAGCGATCGCCGACAACGAGTTTTGGATAGGCTGCGTCATGAAACCCCTCGATGAGGATGTACTCATAGCCGGCCGATCGGAGATCGTCGACGGTGGCTTCAAGCAGCGCGATCTCACCGGCGGCGTCTTTCCCGCCGGGCGTAATCTCAAACGAAAGCGAGGGGGTCAGTCCGACGACCGTGTCGGCTCCGGCGGTGCGATGGCGGTGGGTATCCTTTCCGGGCGTGTCAATCTCGATGTCGTGGTGGATAGATTTGATCGTCCCAACCCGACCGGCGTCAGCGAGTTCGGCGACCAGCGATTCCAACAGCGTTGTCTTTCCGGCGTCGCTGGGGCCGACGATACAGAGTGGGGGATGCATACCACCGCTGTTCCGCCGAGTCATAAAGTCTCTACGGCGTGACAGCCCCCACAGCGATCGGCGGGATACCGGCTACAACGAAGTTCGGGCGACTCGGTATCGATACCGCAGTGGTGTCACAGTCGGCGTCACTGTCGCTGTCGGCGAGGAGCAACAACAAGTATCCGAGGGCCGAAAAGCCGTTACTCGGTGAGCTGAATAATGTTGCCGTTCCGACTCAGATGCATATCGCGGCCGACCTCGTAACCAAATGAGTTTGCGGTGTTGACGTAGCCCGACAGACCCTTCAGATTCTGGTGGGCCGGGAGCAGTTCCTGTGGCTGGAGAGCATCAAGCATCTGGTAGTGACCCTCCTGGCTGAGGTGACCGGAGACGTGGATGTCGTCGTAGATGCGCGCGCCTTGCATCTTCAGGAGGCGTTCGGACTGGTATCGGTTCCCCTCGTTTGTTGGCTCGGGGATGATGCCAGCCGAGAAGATCACCTTATCGCCCTGATGGAAGTCGTAGTTGGTCTCGCCGCGACCCATCCGGGTCAACAGCGCGCGCGGCTCGCCCTGATGGCCGGTGACAATCGGGAGGAAGTTCTCCTTGCCATCGTCCATGATCCGTTCGAGGCTCTGGTCGATCGCCCGCCGGTGACCGTACATCTCGATATTATCCGGCAGGCCGAAATCAAGATTCGCTGCGGTGCTGGTGTAGCCCTCCATCGACCGCCCAAGCAGGATCGGCTCCCGGCCGATCTCCTCGGCGAACTCAAGCAGGCTGGTGACGCGGGCGACGTGACTTGCAAACGTCGTCGCCACGATCCCGCCGTCGTAATCCTCCAGGCTCAACATGGTGTCGTGGAGCTCCTTGCGGGCGACCGACTCCGAGGGGGTTCGGCCCTTCTGGTTGGCGTTGGTGCAGTCCTCGATGTAACAGAGGACGCCGTCGCCCTCCCGGCCGATCTCGCGGAACCGCTTCATATCGATCGGGTCACCGACGACGGGCTCGTGATCCAGCCGCTTGTCGAGGCCGTAGACGATCGCGCCCTCAGGGGTGTGAAGCACCGGGTTGATCGCGTCGACGGTGGAGTGGGTAACGTTGACGAACTCCATCTCGACGCGGTCGCTGATCCGCATGGTCTCGCCGGAGTTCATCACCTGAAGGTCGATGTCGACATCGAACTTGTCCTCGTCGGCGATCTGGTCGCGGACGAGTTCGATCGTAAACGGCGTGGCGACGACCGGCGCGTCGTAGCGGTGGGCGAGCTTTGGGATCGCACCGATATGGTCGAGGTGGCCGTGGGTGGGGACGATCGCCGTGACCTCGCCGTCGAGTTCGCTCATAACGCGGTCGTCGGGGATCGCACCCATATCGATCAGATCCAAACTGTGCATCGTCTCGGTCTGGACGTTGTCGTGAATCAGTACCTGCGAGAGGTTGAGGCCCATATCGAAGACGACGATCTCGTCGTCCATCCGCACTGCTGTCATCTGCCGCCCAACCTCTTCGTAGCCGCCAACGGTTGCGATTTCGATTTCCATAGGTGATCCAAACAAGAGCCGTTCCGCCGGTATCGCGGGCGACGCCCGGATGTGTCGAACCAGCGGAAACCGCCGCACCGCAGGCAGCGACAGCCGAAGCGAACGCACCGACACGCGGGGAACAGCGCGTTGGTTATACTGTTAGCTGGGCCCGAGCTATAAATAGCCGGTGGCTTCCCGCCGGCGACAAGTGCGGTTGTGACCGGCAAAGCTGTATAGACTGTTGGCGACTGTGACGGTCAAAGCTACATGCGCTGTTGGCGACTATGACGGTCAAAGCTATATACGCTGTTGGCGACTGTGACCGCCAAAGCTACATACGCTGTTGGCAGGAATAG
>ERZ1034569.395-NODE-395-length-16211-cov-9.688103_pt1 | contig 16211 bp, 18 predicted proteins | sample MGYA00520706_ERZ1034569 | MGnify/ENA primary metagenome ERZ1034569 (study PRJEB33760, sample SAMEA4777722) | hypersaline lake metagenome | biome: hypersaline environment; feature: brines | place: Spain | collected 2014-08 | depth 0 m ...
CAGTGCAGGGAGAGAACAACCGCAATCCGAGGATAGCAACACAAGAGGGAGGGGTACGGAAGCCGACACTGGGGTGGCACTGGTGGGAGCGGCGGTGCTCGTCGTCGCGCTGGCGCTCGCGGCCGCGCCTGCGGCGGCGGACGACGATGACGACGACATCGGTGTCGCGACGGGCGACGGCCGCAACTCGACGATCGACCTGAGCGCCTCGGGCAACCTCAGCGGGCAGAGCGGCTCCGGGAGCATCGACTGCGAGGGCCAGCCCACACACCACGAGTGCGATAAGGGCGGTAGCGCCGACACGTCGGCCGGGTCGGTCGACTACACCGGCGACAACTACGGGAACGACAGCAGCCAGCGCTACGGCGGCGGCGACGAGGTCACCGTCGCGAGCGGCGGCGAGCGGGTGACCGTCGAGTTCGACTGTGCATCGCAGACGACTCCCGGAGGGGACGACTGCACGGTCAACGTCACGTCCTCGCAGGGCGACGCGCCCGGGCCGCTGGGCGAGAGCGACGGCGACGACGAGGACGACGCCGACGACGTGCCCGGGAGCGCCTCCGCCGAGGTCGGCGTTGCCGACGGCGAGGGGCTCAACTCGACGTTGGCCGCCGGCTACGAGGGCGAGACCGAGGATGGGAGCAGCGAGGGTGCGGTCGACTGCGTCGGCCGGCCCACGCATCACTCCTGTGACAAGGGTGGCGAGCTGACCTTCGGCCCGCTCTCGGTCGACTACGTCGGCGACAACTACGCCGACGACGATGACCAGCGCTTCGGCGGCGGCGACCGGTTCGTCGTCGCGGGCGGCGGCCAGCAGCTCCGCGTCGGCTTCGACTGTGCCTTCGACACTAGCCCGTCCGAGGAGACGTGTGACGTCGACATCGGGTCCTCGCAGGGCGACGCGCCCGGACAGGGGCCCGAGGAGGACGACGAACCCGGCGACGAGCGCTCCGAGGCGGGCGAGGAGAACGGCGAGGACGACGAGAACCGGGACGGGAACGCGCGGTAGGCCGGTCGGACGCCCTTCACCGACCGGCGCGCCGTGGACGACCGCCTCCAGCGGCTCCGGACCGGGCGCCGGCGCTCCGGGGCGGAGCCAGCAGAACCCCGGCGAGACGGGCGGAATCGACGCGAACCTCCAGTTCACGACGGACACCCCGCCACAGAGCGAGGTGGCGATCGCGAGCGCGCGTCCGCACGGCTCAGGGGAGGAGCTGCCGCTTCACCACGTCCGGCAGCAGTTCGGAGAGCCCGGCGACCAGCCGCCAGCGGCGTGTGACGAACGCCCTGGCCTTCCGCTTGCGTATCGCCCGGTGGATCTGGCTCGCGGCCGTCTCGGGCGAGCAGATCCAGAACGTCCCGCCCGCGAGGTCGGTGTCGACGAACCCGGGCTCGATGGTCGTCACGTGGACGTCGGCGTCCCGGCTCCGGGCCCGGTAGCGGAGCCCGTCGCAGTAGCCCGAGACGAACGCCTTCGACGCCGGGTACGCCGGCACGTCGCCGACGGACATGTGTGCCGCGACCGAGGAGATGCCGACCAGGTGCCCGTGCCCCTGCTGTTCGAACCGGTCCACCGCGGCCGTCGCGAGGGCGACGAACCCGCGGACGTTCACCTCGACCGCCTGCCGTTCGGTCTCCCACTCCAGTTCCGGGTTCGGGTCGCCGACCCCCGCGCAGAGGACGACCACGTCGACCGCGTCCATCGCGTCGACGAGTTCGTGGAACCCCTCTCGGGCGTCGGCCGTCCCGGTCACGTCCATCCTCGCCACGCAGGCCTGCGTCGGGAGCTGGTCGCCGATGCGTTCCAGTCGCTCGCGCCGGCGGGCGGCCAGCCCGACCTCGTAGCTGTTGTCGGCGAACTCGCGAGCCAGCGCTTCCACGATACCGGAGGAGGCCCCGATGACGATGGCCGAGGGGGTGTCGCTCGTACCCCGGCACTGGCGGGGGCGCGGTGTCGACCCCCCGGAACCAGTCACGGTCGCCCAGTGGCGGCCACCGGGACCCGAACGCCCCGCGTCGACGGCGAGCCCCACGTCCGCGTTCGGCCCTGGAACGGTGTGACGGCAGTGGACGACACGACGGACCGCGCTCCCCGGACCATCACCCGTCGTCACGATCCGACCGTCCTCTCGGCCGTCGCCTCGCCGAGCGTCGATGGACGCGACCCGACCCGTCCGCCGACGCGACCCGGTGTAGGGGCTCACCGGCAACCGCTCTTGACAGCGAGTGCCGACTCACGGTCCGTAACGCGGGATAACTTAAGTAGTCCTCTGGTTGCATGCTTGCTCATGTCCGCCGAGTCGGGACGGTCGGCGCTCGAACGGTACATCGAGAACACGCCGAACGGAACCGAAATCCCGGGGGAGTCGTTCAGAAATCGCCATCGTGGCATCCTGCTGTTCACCACGGCACTCCTCCCGCTCGTGTTCCTCATCAGCCGGATGCGCGGCGTCGAGTCCGTCACCGGGGCCGAACTACCCGCGATTCCGCTCACACACTCGGTCGCCGGCATCGGGCTCATCGCAGCATTGCTCGCGGCCGCTGCGGTTCCGCAGCTACCGCGCCGCGCTCGGTCCGCCCTCAGCGCGGGGGCGTTCATGACCGTCGGTGCCGTCCTCGCCTACTTCACCGGCGGGTTCATCGAGGCGCACTTCCTCTACTTCGTCGGTGTCGGCGTCGTCGCCCTCTACGAGGACTGGGTCCCGTTCGGGATCACCATCGCCTACGTGGCGACGCAACACAGCGTCTTCGGGCTGATAGAGTGGTTCACCGTGTACAACCACCCGGCGGCGATGGCGAACCCCGTCGTCTGGGGCGGGATTCACGCGGTCGGCGTCCTGATGCTGGCGACGTCGATCACGTTCCTCTGGCAGTCGCTGGCGATCCAGCGCCGGCAGGCTCGCCGCAAGATCCAAGAGAAGCTCGACGAGGCGGAGGAGGCGCGAGAGCTGGCCGAGGAGAAACAGGAGGAGGCCGCCAGACAGAAGGAGGAGATGGCGACGCTGAACACCGAGTTGGAGGAGACCGCGGCCGAGTTCCAGTCGACGATGGTCGCGTGCGCCGACGGCGACCTCACCCGGCGGCTGGACGCCGGTACCGACAACGAGGCGATGGCGTCGATCGCGCAGGCGTTCAACGATATGATCGGCGACGTCGAGCGGACGATGGCGGATATCCAGTCGTTCGCCGATACCGTCTCGACTGCCAGTACCGACGTCGCGAGCCGGTCGACGGAGATCAAGCAGTCGAGTATGGACGTCGAGCAGTCCGTCTCGCGAGTCGCCTCGCGTGCCGAGGAGCAGGACGAGCAGCTACAGACCGTCGCCAGCGAGGTCGGCGACCTCTCGGCGACCGTCGAGGAGGTGGCGTCGTCCTCCGAGGAGGTCGCGGCGACGGCCGCCACGGCGGTCGACCGTGGGGAGACCGGCCAGGAGTACGCCCACACGGCCACGGACGAACTGGACGCGATCCGGTCCCAGGCCGACGAGGTAACCGAGGAGATGGCGGCGCTGAACGACCGGATGGACGAGATCAGCGAGATCGTCGGCATGATCAGCAACATCACCGAGCAGACCAATATCCTCGCGCTGAACGCCTCGATCGAGGCCGCAAAGGCGGACACGAACGGCGACGGGTTCGCCGTCGTCGCCGACGAGGTCAAACAGCTGGCAGAGGAGGCCGCCGACGCGACCGCCGAGATCGAGCAGCGGATCGAGTCGGCCCGCACGGTGACCGACGAAACGATGACCAGCATCGAGCGGATGAGCGAGCAGGTCGAGACGGGCACCGAGACGATCGACGAGACGATCTCGATGTTCGACGAGATCGCCGTCGCGATCGAGGAGGCCGAGAACGGTATCGCCGAGATCAGCGAGGCGGCCGATGACCAGGCGGCATCCGCCGAGGAGATCGCATCGATGGTCGACAGCGTGGCAGCGACGAGTCAGTCCACCTCCAGCGAGTCGAGTGACGTCGCGGAGCGGACGGCGAGCCAGGTGGAGTCGCTGGAGAACACGGTCACCGAGGTCGAGGAACTCGCCGACATGGCACGCGAGCTCTCGGAGCAGGTTGCCGTCTTCGATACGGCAGTCGGCGACGAGGCCGGTGAGGCGGCGTCGGCGTCATCGACGGCGGCACAGGCCGACGACGTGGACGTGGTGTCATCGGGACGGCCACCGGCACACACGGACGGCGGGCGCTGAAACCCCCCCCCCGGACCGCGCGCCCCCCTTACGACCGACGCCCCCCGGAACCGTAGTCCCCCGGGGCGGCCGGTCGTCACGAACCCGCCGCTGCCGGTCCCGTACGCGGCACGTGCCCCCGTTCGTCTGTGGTCGGCGCCGATGACGCTGCCCGCATCTCGGCCGCAATGGCTACCCTACAGCCGCTCGCCGGGTACTCCTTGCCGGGCGGCGACCGTGGCCCGTTCGCAGCCGCCACCGAACTGCCGCTCGACTACTGCCCGGGCCGTGACGGACTCGGCCCCTCGCGGTCTCCGTCGGCCGAGGTCCCGCTGCCTAACTGGTCACCGGCCATCGAGGGACCACCGAGGAGACAGGGACCCGTGTGGTGGTCCGACTCGCAGAACCCGGCCACTGAGCTATCAGTTCCGACCGCGTTCGAGGCCGTCCTGTCCTGATGCCCGTGTTCAGGAGGTCCCGATAACGAACAGGTTCCAGCCGGTCACGGTTCCGCCGGTGACGACGAGCGCGAGCGGCAGGGCGACGCGGCCCGGGGTCGGGGCGAGCCGCCAGACGATGAAGAACCCCCCTATGACGACCGTCTTCAGTCCGATCAGGCCCGCCGGCCCGTACGCCTCCAGCGCCGGCCCGGCGACCGGCCCCCCTTCGGCGACACTCGCCGTCGACAGGCCGACCAGGGTCGCCACAGTGTCCCCCACGCCGTACAGGAGCACCGCTGCCACCCAGAGCAGTCCCACGCGCTCGGACAACCAGCCCACCGGACCCTCCTCGCTCATACGTGTGGTCGGTGTGGGACCCGTGATACCGGTTGCGTTCGGCTCACCGTGGCGGCGCTGCAGCAGCCGAAGGTAAGCCCGCTGACCACCTTGAGCGGGAAGGCGCCTGCTACGGAGGTTGGACGGTCCGATTCGGGGTCGCCCGTGGCGTGAGCGTTCGTGGGCGCACCGGTCCGCACGGACGACGCCGTCCGCGAGCAGTGACGACTCCGGACCCGTTTCGGGACTCGAACCACGGCCGCACGGAATCGGCGCTCGAAACCGAGACGTGAGATAAACACCAGCCCGCGCAGGTGCATGCTACATGCGCTTGCTGTCCCCACCTCGTGCACAGGCCGATACCGATATTCTGCGACCGCCGGCCCGGCCCGGCCCCGCTAAGCTGTGTAGCGACGGGGGCGTTCGGAACGGTACGGCCGGAGCGGACGCGGCTGCCGATTCCGCCCCCGACACCCCCGACCCGATGGCGGCCGTCGGGCAGGCCGGCCTGCTCGACGCCCTCGGCATTCCGGCCTTCGTACTGGACCCTCACGGCCACGTGGCCGGGTGGAACGCGGCCATCGAGGCGCTGACGGGGGCTTCCCGCGACGAGGCGCTGGGACACGGACAGGTCTCGGAGCTGTTCTACCCGGACGGCCGACGGACCCGAACCCTGGCCGACAAAGTGGTCGAGGCACCACAGACCGCGGCCGACGCGTTCGACGTCGGCGTCCGGGACCCGACCGTCCCGCGGTACGGGGACACGTCGACGATGCTCGACCAGCACGGCCAGCGGAAACACATCGACTTCACCGCCACCCCGCTGTACGAGGGGAACCGGTTCGTCGGCGTGCTGGAGGTGGTCGTCGACCGCACCGAGGACGTCGATAAACGCGCGGCCGTCGAGTCGCTGGTCGGCGCGGTTCGGGACACGACACGCGACATCGGGAACGGTGATCTCGAGGCCAGGGTCGAACGAGATACCGACTTCGACACGCTCGACGAGGAGCTGCTCGTGCTCGTCGACGAGTTCAACTCGATGGCCGACAGCCTGGCCGACCTGGTCGGCACGGTACGAGCGCAGACCCGGGAGCTGGAGTCGACCGCCGAGGCCACGGCCGAGGCGGCCGAGACCATCTCCGGGACCATCGCCGAGCAGCACGACAGCCTGCAGGACGGCGTCAGCGAGATGCAGTCGTTCTCGGCGGGGATGGAGGAGGTGGCGGCCACGGCCGAGCGGGTCGACCGGGCGGCCGAAACCGCCCGCGAGGCGGCCACGAACGGGCTCGACGCCAGCGAGGACGCCCGCGAGGCCACGACCGAGGTGGTCGACATCGGCGACGAACTGGTCGAGAGCGTCGCCGCCCTGGACGAGACGATGGAGGATATCGAGGAGATCACCGGGATCATCGCCGACGTGGCCGACCGGACGAACCTCCTGGCGCTCAACGCCAACATCGAGACCGCGCGGGCGGGCGAGGACGGCGACGGGTTCGCCGTCGTCGCCGAGGAGGTCAAGAGCCTGGCCGACCAGACCCAGCAACACACCGACCGGATCAGCGATAGCCTGGCGGAGCTCGAACGCCGGACGGACGCGACGGCGGACGCCGCCGCCCGGTCCCACGACCGAATCGAGTCCGCCGAGGACAGCATGGAGGCCGTGTTCGACGCGCTGGCGGCCATCGCCGAGGAGGTCGACGAGGCCGCCGACGGCATCGCCGAGGTCGCCCGCACCACGGACGACCAGGCGGCCCGCATCGAGGAGGTGACGGCCACCCTGGAGACGGCGCTGGAGCAGTCCGCACGGACCGGCGACCGCGCGGCCGATATCGCCGATGCCACCGAGGACCAGGCCGCCCGGGTCAAGCAACTCGCTGAAACCGTGCTCAACGAGGTCGCGGAGATACTCTATAGGAGACGGCGTCAGCCGACGATAGAAGCTGTCGGGAGAGATTGTCATGTTGGCTGTGGAGTTGTAGCTCCGTCTAAACCCCGACGAGTGTTCGGCTCTCGCCCGTGATGAAGCCGAACACGAACACCCAGACGAGGACAGGCATCTGAACTTTGTCCTCTCGCTTGACCGCGCCGGGTTCCTCAGCACTATTCGAGGAACTCGGAGGATAACACTGTGACAGGGCAACAAATAACGCAGAGAGAGAATGTTGTCGTACATGGGCTTGATTTTTTCGTCCTATCATAAAATCATAATACGCCACTCGTGCTGCAATGAGTGGTAAAATGTGGCCAACTCCTTCTGACGAGTAATACTCACTCGTAAATACTTTTCATAATCAGCAGCGAAGGATATCAAACCGTTGTCTCTCTGCTAGTGTTGATGCGCGGCGTCCCAGTCTTTGAATATACCGTAGTGCGTCATTGTTGTCATACCAGCGATTGCAGCCCGGAGACTAATTCCGACCAGCGGAATATCGGCAACTGTCACCATCACATCCGCTTGAACCACGACCCCCTCACGTAATAACACGTCAACAAACTCGACTATGGCGTGCATTTCATTTTTTGCTGGCTCCATTATTCCGCTCCGATATCTGGCGCAAACGTATATGGGGGCCACGGCCCCGTGAATCGAATCTCTACTCCATCCGGTTCAACGATTGTATCTAACCGATTTCCGAGAGCAACTTCCCTGTCCTTATCTGCAAGAACGGCTACCCGTAGGATCTGTTCCCGTTCAGTAGATGAGTGGGTGTCATCAAAGAGTGTGGGACGCGATTCCTGCTCGGCGAGGTCGTTCACGACCGGCGTGATTGTTTCCGCCAATTGTTCTGCGAGGTCTGTCCGTTGATTTTGTTTCAACTCTTGAATGCGCTTCTCATATTGCTTCTCAAGCAGGAATCGTTTCCCTGCACCCGCTTGCTGCTGGCGCTGTTGCAATTCCTGAAGATGGTCATCCTGCTCCGTAATTCGGTCCTCAAACGGGGACGAATCCCACAACAGAGTGATGCGGTACTCCCACATCCCTGCAAACGATTGCAACTCATCATGAATGCTCTCATAATGCGTAACCAGCCAGTCTTCGACACTTGCATTACCACCCTCAAGCACTGTATTAAACCGCATCGGCAACGGTGGCCCGAATACGTCACTCGCCACATCAACCACTTGCTGGTGGGTGACCACCCATTGTTTTAGTTGATCGGCATCGTCTACATCGTGGACTGTCTCACAATTGTGGACAACAGCACCGATTCTGTCAGTTTCAATGATGTAGACCGGATTCTGAGCAATGCCTGTCGTGGAGAGTGTCTCCGTGTCCGAGGCAGTGGTATCAACCACGCAGTACAAATAACGCCCCTGCTGGAGAGGCTGCTCGTCGTCCGTCGCTGTGGTCTGTGCGTCGTCCAGTGATTGGGGGTGATCCGTCATATGTCGTCGCCCTTGCCGTGCGCTGATTGCCAGAGTGAGCCTGTTTCGTGCTCAGACAGCTGGTCAATCGCGTCGCGGACGACGTGGTCCAGATCCTTCTTGAAGTCGGATACGTCGTCGTTGATGTCTTCCTGCTGTTTCAGTCGCTCGAGTTCGTCTTCTAACGCCTGCAATTGCTGCCCCAATTGTTCGATATCCTCATCTGAGAGTGTTCCCGATTCCATCCGACGGACGGCTTCCTGTTCTAGGGCCTCAACCAACAGTTCGATAACAGTTACAACCAGTGCTGTCAGGCCACCTTGGATGTTATTGGCGTCATCATCAAGAGCCAATTCCATATTTACTCACCTCGCTGCGGCGACGAAGATGCCGTCGGCGAGGAGTCATCCGACGGGGAGGTTGTAGATTCGGTCTCTGACGAGGACCCCGTCTCAGCGTCGGACTCGGATGGGTCTGATGAGATATTCGCAGCAGATTCAACGCGCTCCATATCTGTGCCGGTTGGGAATTCGAGTCCGTATTCAGCTGCTGTTTCGAAGGAGGCAATCGCGGCCCGCAACTCAATCCCGAGCAGCTCCGTGTCGCCAACGCTGACGACGACGTCGGCGTTGACGACGACTCCTTTGTCCAACAGCATCTCCAGCATCTCGGCGAGATCGCCCTGCGAGCGCGTCGGCTTTGGGTCACTCATCGGTTTGGTTCCCGTCAGCGTCACGGTCTAACGGAGTCGTGGTGGTATCCGAAGTACCAGAGGATTCCGCGGTGTCGCTTGTTGTTTGCTGGTGGAGACGCCGTCCGTATAACCGTTTGCGGCCTGCCACATCCGAGTATTTCGGGGTCGGCGGGACAGTCGAGTGAGAGTTCCGAGCCGCATTTTCGGCGTTCGTCTTCTGCGGCGGCATCGTCGAGTGTGCCGTTGGATTCTCGACGCCGTCCTCATCACCTGCATCGTCACGTCGGGCTTCCGACCGCTTCCGGTTGCGCTTCCGCCGTTGGGCGAGTTTTTCGCGCTGTTGGAGCAACTTCTGGCGGGCTTTGTCTCGGTTGATTTGGGCTTTGACCCGTGCTTGTTGTGCTTTCTGCTCGTGTTGTTGCTGTTGTTTGTCACTCATTGGTCGTTCCTCTATTTGAGTCCGATTCGCGCGAGACGCGAATTTCGAGTACCTGATTATTGATGATCATATCAGTGATTGTCATTTCGGACTGGTCAAGCGGAATCCGCTTCATCTCGTTCTCATCAATCCAGAGGATCAGAGCTGGCTCATCAGCATCGAGGTCAACATCTACGTCATCCTCGTCAGCCACGCCAGGCAAATCCGCGATTACGACGAGTTCGTCGTCACTCGTCCCCTCACGGGTTTCGATGGATACCGAATCCTCTGTCGCTCGCTGGTGACGCGATCGCCGTTCGGAGTGCGACTGATGCGATGATGACCTCGTAGTCGATGATTGATTATACTGTCCCAGCCCGATGGAAACATCGTAATTGTAATTCACCCGGCTTGTTCCATGGTTAATCTGGCCTGACCCACGGCGGTGGCCTGCTTCCTCCTCTTCGATTTCGGCAAGCATCTTAAGAAGGGTACGCAACTGGTCAAGCAGACCCGTCGGCTCGGCGGATGTATTGTCGCGCTTGCCGTCGGATGTATCGTCGTTGCTTTTATCGGGTGGCATTATTGTTTGATCTCTATGCGGCCGCGCATCTGCTCTTGGATCTGTTGTGCCATTTCGAGTTGTGTCTCAAGCTCTTGCTTGCGCTGCTGGTATTCCTCTTCGGACCGCTCACCAATCTCATAGAGGAGGCGGTTCTCCTTGATATCATCCTGAATTGCGTCGGTATCGTACATTTCATCGACTGCCATCGTGTGCAGGATATCTAGCAGCGAGAGAAACGGCTTTACCAACAGGTCGTCCACGAGGAACATATATTATCCCCCTCCCCGTTGTTCGGCCCCGATATGAATATCCACGAAGTTGTATGGGGGCCACGGACCCGTGTAGTTGATAATCAGCTCGTCGTACTCTGCTCCAATCTCGTCAATCGCGGCATCAAAGACGTCACGTTGGTCGCGGTCCACGAGGTACGACTTATTGACGATTAACCGGTCGGTGAAGAGATCGTTCTCGGTTTCGTTGATGCTCAACTCTGCCAGCCGATCTGTGACCGTTGCTTGGATGCCTTCCTGAGGGGCCGCGCCGTCAGCAGGGGTGAGTATCTTCACCCCGAGTTCAACGGTCCCCTCAATATTGTTGAGCGTACTCCGTAGCGCGCGTCGTGCGCCACGCAACACATGTTTAAGCGTACGCTCGCTTTTGAACGCCATCCCGAAACTCATCGGCACGACGGTGCGCCCACCGTCGTACTCCAGCACGTGTTGAAGGACGGTGTTATGTGCCTCCACGCGCTCATCGGTGCGATCGGGCTCGGTCGTGTCGATGTCGGACACGACAGTGGAGAAATTCTTGTAATCGACCGTGTAAATCCGGTCTGCGCCAGCGACACCTTCTACATCCAATTCGAAATCTTCCTTTTCAATAATGCCGTACGTGTACAGGTTCTCACTCATTGGCCTCACTCCGGTGACATGTGGATTGTGACTGATTGGCGTTGCAGTCGGACAAGAGTGTCTTTAGAACAAGCGAGAACAATAGCAGCTGATCGACTGCGTGGTCTACTCGTGCCAGGGCTGTTTTAGAGTCAGAAAGATAATACATTTTACGCTTGCTCAATCTTTGCATTTCAAGAACATCGTTGTCTGCAAGATCAGTTAAGTGCGGATACACTGTGCCTGGACTCAGGTCCGTCCCAAACAATCGCCGAATATCTTGTAACAGTTCTTTGCCGCACGCGCCCCCCCGCGCAGCGACCAGGAGAATGAGAATCGGGTCGACGTGTTCGGTAACAATCTCGTCATTGATTGTGTGCAGTTGGTCACTGTCAAGCCACTCGTCTCTTATATCAACCGCATCGTCAGTCAGCGGCGTATCCGTGGACCGTTGTGCCGCTCCCTCACCGTACGGCTGGTCTTCGTGAACTGACGTAGCATCGGAGTCGATCACCGATTCGAGATCGGATGCTGTGAGCGAGAGTGTGGCGTTGGCGTCGATGGCCCCGGCGAATCTTTCCAGCAGGTCGTCCATATTAGACCATCTCCGTGAGCGTGACTTTGGGAATCGACTCTGACTGGCTGATGCCGATACCAAGCAGAGGTGTCTGTGGGTTTTCACCATACATGATGACGGCGTCACCGGACCGTTCTAGCCGGAAGTGCATATCGGCAACCCGATCTGATCGTGTGCGAAGTTCGGTGCTTGGCTTGGTAATAAGTATTGCTAAGTCGTTGTGGAGAGCGACATAATTCGCAAAGTCACCCAGCCGAGTTTCGAACGCCTCCTGTGCCGTGTCCATGCTAACCACGTGCAACAACGGATTTTCAGTTTCATTTCGTACCTGCTCAACGTAGGTGATATATGGCTCGTACGCGAGTTGCCCGCCTTCTATAGGAAGGCTAACCCTATCATCAGTTGGATGGGACTGGTCACCTCCCATATCTACACCCGTTGAGCGTGGTCCATCGGTGTTGAATTGATCGTACCGGTCTGCATCGTCAGAGGGGCCAGCGTACGTTTCGAACACATGGCAGTAACTATTGAATACCTGTGCAGGGAGTATCTTATCGAGATCGTTGTGGAGTAAGCCGGGGCTACCCTCCCGAGGCGGGACAACCGCAACACACATTTCCCGAACGAGGAAATTACGAATTGTCGGGAGTGTTAACACGCTCCACGCGTCACGGGACAGATCAGGCCCGAGGTCAAGATGAATGACGCTGCCGCGGTTGTAGCCACCCGAGAGGATACGATCAAGATCACGGATGCCAGTTGAGAACTTCGCCTTCGAATTTGGCAGGGGGTCCCACATGCCATCCCCCGTTACTGCTTGGATAGCTGATAACTTGACCGGCGTGATCGCTTGGAAATTGCCGTCGGCAAGCGTAAACGGCCGTAAGCGGTTACCGATTCGAACACCCCGAAGCTTTTCAAACCGAAGATGTCGATGTGTTCGCCCACGATCGTCTTCTTTGACCTCAAGCGTAACGACACCATCGACAATATACCCAAGTGATGGAGACTCCGCTGTTTCTGACACCAACATCAGACGCATATTCTGTTCGCGGGCAAGAACGACCAGTTGATTCGTTACTGTCTCGATGCTGGGGGAATCGCCGTGGCGCGTCGCTAAGTAATCGTAAATGATTTCCCAGCTATCAAATACGATTGTGAGCTGTGTGGTCGCATCGTTGATGTTTTGTATCCACCTGAGGAGCGAATCCAGATCGAGTTTTTCGAATGGAACGTCTACGTCCAGTGGGAGTTCGAATGGGTCCTGTGAGAGGTCAAGAATCGCGGCCGTGTCAAGTGAGGAGTGGTCCTTGAAGTACATCTCGTGAATCGTCTCCTGGTCAACGCGTGTGGACACGTAGAGGACATCTCCATCTTGTTCCAACACATCAAGACCGCGGATTGTAAACAGGGTCTTTCCCGTGCCTGGTGCGCCATTGATGAGGAGCGTTTGCCCGACATCACCCATAAAAAACTGGCTAATCTCGCGTGGGAACAACGCGAGTCCGGTGTGGTCTGTGGGCAGTTGACCTAAACTGGATGAATTCATTACTTTTTTCCAGTCGGTTGAGGTAGAACACTCATGATGGACGGGTGAGTATTCTCTTACATACCGACTATACAGGCCTTCATTATCTCTCTACTTAAAACCGCGACCCATTACAGGAGATGAAACGAGTGCTGAAACTGTACATACTATTTTATTTCGAGCGAGTAGAGTTTGGGGTGGGTTATATCCCAGATCAACAATGGCGCAGCCAGATTCCTCAAGCTTGGCAGAAGTTCTCGATCGCGTACTGGACAAAGGTATCGTCGTAGATGTGTTCGCTCGCGTGTCGCTTGTCGGCATCGAGATTCTGACCGTCGAGGCGCGGGTCGTCGTCTCCTCGGTGGACACCTTCCTCCACTACGCAGAAGAAATCGCCAAAATCGAACAAGCCGAACTTACCGCCGGCGCCGAGGCGGCTCCTGAGGTCTGACGCACGGACCTCCCTTGGCACGGTGCAAGAGATGTGAGCAGATTGCAAACTATGATTAACACCCTTCTTTGATACACACTAAACACATGAGTGTCACAGACAAACGTGACGAGATGCGTACAGCTCGCGAGGAATTCGCGGAGGCACAGTCCGAATTAGAATCATACGCTGACGAGTTTGCAGCTGATGTCGCGGCACAACAACACGAGGTAGATAACTTCGTTGATGTGATTGGCGACTTCCAGGCGGAGATGACCAGCACAACAGATGCGTTTCACACCTATAATGACGAGTTTGCCACTGAGGTTGACCGGCTCCGTACCGATATTGACGCCCAGCGGGACGTAATCCGTGAATTGCAGGACGCATTCAGGGCGTATGCTGACACCTTCGCTACAGATGTCACAAATAAACAAGATATCGACGATCTCCTAGTTGCGGTTGAGTCGCTTCGAACGGAGATGGACACAACCCAGGAGACGTTTGGCGCATACGCAGACGATTTCGCAGCCGATGTCACTGCGCTCCGTGATATATCTGATTTGATTGCAGCAATCGACGACCTGCGAGAGGAATTCATCGCCGTGTACGACGCGTTTGACGACTACGCTGCTGACTTCGATGCGGAAATCAACCAGTTCCATACCACCATCGCAGACCAACGCGACAGCTTTGACGCGACCACCGACGCCTTCGTAGAGTATCGAGAGGAGTTCTATGGTGAGGAGGTAGGATCGCTAGTTAAGGCGATTGATGACTTCCAGCAGGAAATCAGTGATTTCCGAGCGGAGTTTGAAACGACTGAGGACGCCTTCGCAACCTTCGCCCGTGACTTCTACGGCCACGGGGTCACGGCCGAGGCAGTCGCCGCCGAAGCGGAAGCCGAGTCCCTGTCGGGTGAAACGGACGTAGACGCGGAAGCAGAGGGTCCTCCAGACGAAGCTGGCGGAGAATCCGCCGATACCGAGGGCGAAGTGTCAGCGTCGGTCGAAGTAGAAACGGCGGCTCCGGACGCAGACAGCAATCCTGTAGACGCGACAGACGAAGCTGAAGAAAAAAATGGAGAGGAGGAGACAAAGGAAGAAACGTCGGAAGACATGATTGAATGCCGAGTCTGTGGCGAATATTATCAGGCGATTACGGAGCCCCATCTTCAGACGCACGATATGACGATTCAGGCGTACCGCGACGAATTCGGTGAAGATGTCCCGCTTCGCCCGGGTGACCAGGCATGACAGATGGGTCCCGGAAACGCAAAGTACGCGGTTCCCAGATTCGCTCCTCACACGAGGAGAAGCAACGGCAGCGAACGCAGCACCGGGAGGACAAGAAACTTGAGCGACTCAACAAGCAACATGGCGGCCGTCGTCAGGAGCCACCGACTGACCGTGATGTGAATTTCACCCCTGAGGAACAGTTGTTCATCAAGACGGATGCAATCAAGCAAGTCCAAACGCGGATGGAACGGTGGCTTGATGTTGGGCGTCCTGTCCATGTGATTGGCCCCACCGGCTCTGGAAAGACCTCGCTGGCGATGCATGTCGCACGGGAGCGTGACTGTCCTGTGGTCTGGATCAATGGGGACGCCGAACTCACGACGAGCGACCTCGTCGGCGAATATGCTGAAAAGGAGCGGATCTCGGAACGGGATAAGTTCATACACAACGTCGTCAAAAGCAAAGATATCATCCGAGATCGGTGGGTGGACAATCCGCTGACGCTCGCCGTACAAGAAGGCGCAACGCTCGTTTACAACGAGTTCTCCCGCACCAAGCCGGTAGCGAACAACGTGCTATTGTCGGTCTTCGAGGAAGGTGTGCTTGAGTTGCCGGGAAAACGCGGTGAGTCGCGGTACGTCGATGTCCATCCCGAGTTTCGAGCAATCTTGACATCGAACTCTGTCGAGTATGCTGGTGTCCACGAACCGCAGGACGCGCTGCTTGACCGCCTAATCGGCATCTACATGGATTTCTACGACCTCGAGACAGAAATCGAGATTGTTCAAGCACATGTGGAAGAACCTGGCAGTGCGGAAATCGAACAAATCGTGCGAGTGATGCGCGAACTGCGTGAGGGTCTTGATATCACTGTCGGCACGCGGGCCGCAATCATGGCCGCTGAAGGAGCGACTACCGTTGACACGCTTGACCAGGCGATCTTAGCCGACATCTGCACGGACGTGCTGGCCTCAAAAGTCGCCCAACGGAGTGATGTCCACGACTTACGAAATGATATCGAGACTATATTTGACGAGATGGGAGCCAGCCATTCCTAAGACTTGCTCCATCAGATAGAAGCATGCCAGATCCAGCAAACGACCAATCAGGTCACGACAACGAGAGTGAAAGCACCGAACCACCGTCCTCCTCCGACGGAGAGGAAGCATCAACACCAGTAGACGCCAACGACGGCGGCACCGATCAAGATACGCCGGGCGACGAAGATGTCTCATCACCGTCGAATGAGACACTCACTCTCGTTGCCGCTCAACAACAAGCGGAGCAGGCAGCGGAAGAACTGCTAGACCACCAATTTGAAGGGATTATCAAAGCGGAGACATCGGATAGCGGCGGCTGGCGGACGGTCGTTGAAGTCATTGAACGGAGTGCTATCCCTGATACGCAAGATATCATTGGTCGATACGAGATTATACTTGATGCGGCCGGGAAGGTAACCGGCTATGAACTTCTTGAACGATACCGCCGTAACGAAATGAAAAAAGAGCTGTAGCGGGACAGAAAACACAACAAATATAATTCATCAGC
>ERZ1034569.397-NODE-397-length-16164-cov-7.075672_pt1 | contig 16164 bp, 14 predicted proteins | sample MGYA00520706_ERZ1034569 | MGnify/ENA primary metagenome ERZ1034569 (study PRJEB33760, sample SAMEA4777722) | hypersaline lake metagenome | biome: hypersaline environment; feature: brines | place: Spain | collected 2014-08 | depth 0 m ...
GGTAAAGCCCTCCCGCTCGTCGGTGTCGGCACCATTGATAGCGTCGAAGTAGTCGTTGGCGAAGTTGGTGCCGACCTGGATCAAAAGCGCCCCGACGAGGGCTGCGAGCGCGGGCACCGCGGCAAAGCGGTCGTCGGCGACTGCCAGCCCGATACCGAGGGCCACCGGCGAGGCTCCCGCGGGCAGCGTCTGCGGGCGCGCGGCCATCAGCCACGCCCGCGCTTGCGAGGTCTCGGCGGTCGCTGTCATCCCTTGATGATAGGGGCGCGAGACTAAAAGTGACTGCGGTCGTCACCCGCACGACAGCGCCGGTACCTCGGCGGCCACGAGACGGCCTCTATCGGTGTCGGGTGCCGGGTGTCGTCCCCGGGCCGGTGTCCTGCCCTGCGCTCAGTTCCGGACGATGAGCGCCGGACACGCCGACTCGTCCACCACCCGGTTCGTGACCGTCCCGACAATTCGCTCGCGGAGTGAGGGCTCGGACTCCCCGACGATGAGCAGGTCGTACTCGCCGGACGCGTCGACGATCCCCTGTGTCGGCGAGGCGGCAAACTCCTGTTGCCACTCGATCCGGTCGTGACTCAGCCCCTCGTCGACCAGCCGGTCCCGGGCACCCCGTAACAGGAACTCCCCGACCGAGGCCTCTTCCTCGTCTCCGGGGATATTGAACAGCGTAATGTTCGTGTCGCTCTCCCGGAGCAGCGTCACGACAAAGTCGACGATATTCTCGACGGTCGCGTCACCGCGCAGCGGCACGAGAACGTGGTCGAGACTCCCGCCGATGGTTCCGGGGGTGAGCACGGCATCGACCTCGTACTCGTTGGCCGTCGTGTCGATGGCCTTGTCGCGGTCACGGGTGAAGACGACCGTCGACTCCACCACGGCCCCCTGTGCGGCGTACTGGTCGACGACTCGCTCGACGGCCGCTGTCGCGTCCGCGCCGAACTCCTCGCGCAGCTGTCCGGCCGTCGACTGGTCCGGCACGGGGTAGTAGCCGAGCACCACCACCTTGTGCGGACCCAGGAGGCTGATCAACGACGGCGAAACCTCGCTGGGGTCGCTGGCGTCAATGTCGACCAGGATCGTCGCGTCGGAGATGGGTTGTGACATCGGGCTGCCTCTGTGTCCAGTACTCCCTGGTGTGGTTTAGTGATGTTGCCGAGTTGAGGGTCGCCCTGCCCGCCCGTGGCAGCGACCGTCGCTCGAATCGTGCTTGTCGCCAACACGGCCGCCCAGGCGCGAAGTATCAGCACAAACGGATAGATCCCAGCTACAATATACCCGGATGATGTACATTAGAGTGTGAACGACGCTGAGAGTGACGGCGGCGACGAGGGGGAGATCGAGCGCACGATCGGTCTCCTCGGTGCGACGACGATCGGGACCGGGATCATGATCGGCGCCGGGATCTTCGTCTTTCCCGGACTCGCGGTCGGACGGGTCGGGCCGGCCGCCTCGGTCTCGTTCGCGCTCGGGGCCGTGATCTCGCTACTGGTCGCGCTTCCCGCCTCCGAACTCGCGACCGCGATGCCGAAAAGCGGCGGCGGCTACTACTTCATCTCCCGCGGGTTGGGTTCGCTCCCGGGTGCGATCGTCGGGATCGGGCTCGTCTTCGGGCTCGTGTTTGCCTCCGCGTTTTATCTCGTCGGACTCGGCGAGTATATCGCGGAGATTCTGGTTCAGGCCGGTGTCATCGGCTCGACGGCGGTGTCGCTCGGCCCGGCAAGCCTCGTACTCGGAGCCGGGATGGTCGTGGGGGCCCTGCTGACGGCGCTGAGCATCCTCGGCACCGAGAACACCGAGTCGATCCAGAACGTCGTCGTTGCCCTGCTGGTGTCTATTCTCCTCGTCTTCCTGTCTGTCAGCGGTCTCGATATCCTCGGTGTGAGCGGGGACACGCGGCTTGGCGGCGAGTTCGCCCCCAGCGGGTACGGACCGGTCCTCTCGACGGCGGCGCTGGTGTTCACCTCCTATCTCGGCTTCGTCCAGGTTGCGACCGTCGCCGAGGACGTCGTCGACCCCGACCGAAACCTCCCGCTCGCGATGATCGGGTCGGTGCTGCTCGTCGGTGTGCTATACGTGTTTACGATGCTGGTCGCCGGGTACACGTTTCCCGCAAACGAGATTCGCATGATGGGTGAGACCGCAATCGTACAGGTGGCCGGCGCGTATCTCGGGTTCGGCGGCGTGATCGCGATCCTCATCGGCGGGCTGCTGGCGACTATCTCCTCGGCGAACGCGTCGATACTGAGTGCCTCCCGCGCACTCTACGGCCTGAGCGCCGACGACCTCGTGCCGGAGGCTGCCGGGCAGGTCAACAAGAGGTACAGCACGCCCCACTTTGCGCTGTCCTTCGTCGGCGGGACGGCGGTCGCACTAGTCGCGTTCGGACGCACCGAGGTACTCGCGGAGGTTGCCTCGTTTCTCCACCTGATCCTGTACGGGCTGATCTGTGTCGCGCTGGTCGTGATTCGCCGGCGTGACCCACTGTGGTACGAGCCCTCGTTCACCTGCCCCGGCTATCCTGTCGTGCCAATCGTCGGCGGGCTCGGTAGCTTCGCGCTCATCGGCTTCATGGAGTTGCTCTCGCAGGTGCTCGGGGTCGCCGTCTCGCTGGTCGCTGTCGGGTGGTATCTCCTGTACGCGCGAGACGTCCAGCTCAAAGACGACCTGTGACGGCTTGGCGACGGGCCGACTGTACCCGCGGGGTTCGGGGGTCAGAAGTGCCAGGGGAACTGCCGGAAGTTCGGCTCCCGGCCCTCGTTGAACGCGTTTCGCCCCTCCTTGCCCTCCTCGGTCATGTAGCCCAGCCGGGTCGCCTCGCCGGCAAAGACCTGTTGCCCGACCATCCCGTCGTCGGCCATATTGAAGGCGTATTTCAGCATCCGGATGGCCATCGGTGACTTGCGGGTGATCTCGTCGGCCCACCCGAGCGCCGCCTCCTCCAGGTCCTCGTGGGGGACCACCTCGTTGACCATCCCCATCTCCGCCGCCTCGGCGGCGTCGTACGTCCGCCCGAGAAAGAAGATCTCCCGGGCCTTCTTCTGGCCGACCTGCTGGGCGAGATACGCCGACCCGAAGCCGGCGTCGTAGGAGGCCACGTCGGCGTCGGTCTGCTTGAACTTCGCGTTCTCGCTTGCAAGCGTGAGGTCACAGACGACGTGCAGCGAGTGACCGCCGCCCGCGGCCCAGCCGGGTGCGACACAGACGACCGGCTTTGGCATAAACCGGATCAGCCGCTGGACCTCGAGGATGTGGAGCCGTCCAACCCCTGCCTGGGCGGCCTGGCTACCCTCGTCTTCGTCCTCGTACTCGTACCCGGACTCGCCGCGGATGGACTGGTCGCCACCCGAGCAGAAGGCCCAGCCGCCGTCCGCCTCCGAGGGGCCGTTGCCCGTCAGGAGGACACAGCCGATGGTCGGCTGTCGGCGGGCGTGGTCGAGTGCGGTGTAGAGGTCGTCGACCGTCTCCGGCCGAAAGGCGTTGCGCACCGCCGGCCGGTCGAAGGCGACCCTCGCCGCCGGCACCTCTGTGCCGTGGTGGTAGGTGATGTCGCGCAGGTCGAGCGCCTCAACGGGCTCCCACGCCTCGGGGTCGAACAGCTCAGAGACCATACCCTCACTCGGGAAGGACGGCGCAAAAAGATTCCCAGTCGACCCGGCCCCTGTCGGCCGGGCGCTCACCCCTCGATATCGAACGGCGCCGGCTCCGCGTCGCGCTCGCTGTGCACCTCGTCTCTGAGGCCCGTAATCGCGTGTTCGACCCGCCAGAGCTCCCTGGTGAGCCCTCCAAGTCCGTTGCCCGTGCCGGGGAGTCGGTCTGTGCCGACGCCACCCAGAGAACGTGTTCGGCGTCCTCCAGGCACCCCTCGGCGAGCTCTAACGCACGTGCTGTCTCGGCTCCTCCCATCCCACTGTTAGCCATACAGTCGGGTCCGCAGGCCACACACGTAGTTATCCACCACACACTCCCGGCACACCGGCGCGAGCGGCCGGCCACTGGACCCGGACGGACCGGTATCGACGACAGACTCATACTGGTCGCACCACTTTGAGAGGTAACGTCCGCTCGAGGCCGGACCCCCAGGAACCATGCAGGGAACCGATCGGTTCGACAGCCAGCCAACACCCCTCGAGCGGGAGGCAAACCGCTGGATAACGATCCTGTTCGGCGGGACCTTTGCCTTCGCCATTGTGGGTATGCTGATGGGGTTCGGGTCGTTTCTCAACCACTCGGCGTACTACATCATGGTCGGCTTCTTTCTCGCGTCGATCGTCTGTGCGCTGCTCACGGTCCCACTGCTCTACGTGACCAGGGACCGACGGACCGGCGGGCGGTAGACGGCGCCCCTCCCGGGTCCGTGTGCCGCGCAACCCTGGCGGCCCTGCTTGCTCTCACGAGCCTCCCGTCCGAACGTGTAGATTGATTACCGTGGCTCGTCTCGGTTGGTCCCGCCACCATGGATTACACGACACTCGGGAGCACCGGGATGGACGTCAGTCGCATCTGTCTGGGCTGTTGGTCGCTCGGGCTCGACTCCAGCAGCAAGGAGGAGTGGTCGGTCGGCGAGGCCGAGAGCACGGCGATCATCGAGCGTGCCCTCGACCTGGGGATCAACTTCTTCGACACCTCCAACAGCTACTCCTGGGGGGACTCCGAGCGCGTCCTCGGGCGGACCGTCTCGGAGTACGACCGCGACGAGTTAGTCATCGCCTCGAAGGTCCGGTTTGCGCCCGAGGAGAACGCCCACCGGAACGCGACCGGGCTCTCGAGAAAGACAATCGAACAGGAACTCTCGAACAGCCTCGACCGGCTGGGGATGGACAGCCTCGACCTCTACCAGACCCACCGCTGGGACCACGACACGCCAATCGAGGAGACCCTGCGTGCGCTCGACGACGCCGTCCGGCGCAGCCGGGTCCGGTACACCGGAACCTCCTCGATGTGGGCCTACCAGTTTGCCGAGGCACTCCACACCAGCGACCGGCTGGGGCTGGACCGATTTATGACGATGCAGAACCACTACAACCTGGTCTACCGCGAGGAGGAGCGGGAGATGCTGCCGCTGTGTGACCGGGAGAACGTCGGTGTCATCCCCTGGAGCCCGCTCGCACAGGGGTACCTGGCACGGCCACACGACCAGCTCACAGCCACCCCCCGCGGCGAGGAACTCGCCGAGCGCCACGCGGAGTACCGCGCCGGCGGTGGCCCCGAGATCAACGCCCGGGTCGAGGAACTGGCCGACGACCGGGGTGTGAGTATGGCACAGGTCGCGCTGGCGTGGGTCCTCCACCAGGACACAGTCGACGCCCCCATCATCGGTGTCAGTAGCGTCGAGCACCTGGAGGACGCCGTCGAGGCGTTGGAGGTCTCGCTGTCGGACTCGGACCTCGCGTATCTGGAGGAGCCATACGAGCCGCTCGCGGTGTCCGGACACGAGTGACCTGTCTCTCCCGCCTGTGACCTGTGGACCCTTGTGGGAGGACGGGACTCCCCCGGGTGCAGTCGGTGGTGGCGCCCGCCACACACGGGCCGGTCGGGGGCCGCCCAGACAGCACAGCAGGGGGTGCTCGTCACCGACCCCGTGGCGCAGGCCTGGGTGAGCAGATCATATATCCGGGCAACCACCCAGTGTTCGGGTAGGTGGACCGCGTATGGACGACTGTGAGAGCTCCCCGGAGCCCGACCCTGCGGGGCTGGAGACACGGCGCCCGGGCGAGGACCCCGAGGACCCGTACGAGGACGTCGACATCGAGACCCTGCCGGACTGGTGGCGGGAGGGGGTCGAACTCCACCGCGAGTACGACCTCCGGCCCTACCGGCCGCCACGGTTCACCGACGGGGCGTTCACACAGGCGGTGATCGTCGACCTCGAGGCCGAGGTCGGCGTCGAGATCCGGCTGTCGGGGCTGGACACACAGCAGGGTGTGGAGTGGACACTCCTCGTGGACGGTGAGCCGGTCACCACACTTCCTCGGCAGCGCTCGCCGAACGGCTACACCGTCTACGGCCTCTCGTCGGCGGCGTTCGAGCGGCTCGTCCGGGAGGCTGCTGACTGAGCCGACCCGGTACCCTGCACAAAGTATAAGCAACAGTCAGAGCAAGCCAGATTCGATGGCAACACGGCATCTGGTCGCCGAGGAGTCCGAACTCGCCGAGGACGGTGACCGCGTCCTGACGGACGTGCGAGGGACCGAGGTTGCGGTATTCCGCGTCGACGGCGAGTTTCACGCCCTGGCGAACTTCTGTGTCCACCAGGGCGGACCGCTCTGTGAGGGGGAGTTGTCCGGCGAGTACGGCGTCGCCGACGATGGCTGGACGTGGGCCTACGACGACCGGCAGAAAAACATCACCTGCCCCTGGCACGGCTGGCGATTCGACGTCCGTGACGGGGAGAGTATCGACGACGACCAGTATCGGGTCCCGACCTACGACGTCGAGACCGAGGACGGGGCGGTCTACATCCTCCGTTAGAGCCCGAACACTTCCACCGCCTTCTCGCCCATCAGCTTGCGCACCTGGTCGTCGTCGAGCTGTGCCCTCGCCGGCTGGAGCACCTCGGTGGGCGGGTCGAAGTCCGGATGTGGGTGGTCGGTGGAGTACAGCAGTGTGTCGCCGCCGCCGGCCATCTCCATCGCCCAGCCCATGTGCTCGGTGTCGTCGGTGTGGCCCAGCGGCTGGGTCGTGATGTGGAACTGGTCTCTGATGTACTCGCTCGGGCGCTTGGTGAGCATCGGGAAGTCCTGCGAGCACTGGAGATAGTGGTCGTCGAGGCGCCACATCATCCAGGGGAGCCACTCCGCGCCCGACTCCTGGAGCACCCACTCGAGGCCGGGGAACTGCTCGGGCACGCCGTTACAGACCAGCGAGATGAGGTGCCACATCGACTCGACGGGGAAGCTAAAGGCGTGACTCTCGGAGAACGTCTCGGCCCACCGGCGCTGGACGGGGAAGGTGCTCGCGGCCTGGACGTCCTGGCTGTGCATCACAATCGGCAGCCCGTTGTCCTCGGCGGCCTCGTAGATCGGGCGATACATCCGGTGACCCGCCGGCGGCACCAGCCCTGCGGCCGGAAGCTGGACGCCGACGACCTGGTCTTCGGTCGCCATCCGGTCGACCTCCTCGGGCATCCGGTCCGGCACCTGGCTGGCAACCGAGAGGGTCGCAAAGAGCCGGTCGTCGGTGTCGAGCCACTCGTCGAGTAGCCAGTCGTTGTAGGCCCGCGCGAGCGCATCGGCGGTCTGGTCGTGGTTGACCGTCGCGAGAAGCCCGGGCGGCGTGAGGATGCTGTAGTCGACGTTGAACTCGTTCATGAACCCGATCTTCCCCTCCGGGTCCGTCGAGTCGTGGCCCGCGCCCGAACTCGAGTAGGCGTCGGCGTTCGGGAACGCCGGGCTCGCACGTGTGACAGTGTAGACCTCGTTGTAGACCATCCCGCTCTCGGCTGACGTCTCGACCATGTCACGGGCGGCGTTCGACTCGTCGATGTAGTCGACGAGGTGCTCGGCGGCCGAAAACGACAGATGTGAGTCCGCGTCCACGACCGTCAGCTCCTCGGCGGTGAGGGGGCCCCTGGATTCCTGTGTTGCCATGCGTTGACACACAACTCACCCCGGGCCGTAATAAAATCGGCGACGACAGGGACGGTCCGGTGTGCGCGGGCGCTCCTAGCACGACTCGCTCGGACGGCGGGCGGGACTGCCCGACAGGCCACGTCCCGGCGACGTTCGGCAAAGACCGAGACGCCGGGGGCCCTCACGAGACACCGGCCCGTACAGCGACGACCGGGTGAGCGGCGCGCGACCGCAGAGACAGGGCACCACCGCAGCCCCGGTCGGCAAGCGGAGTGTCACGCCGGCGGTGTCGGCGTCTGTGACCCGGGTGGCTCCGGTGTCGTCCCCTCGGCACCAAAGTCCGGGTCGACGTCGCCGGTGACAAGGAACTCTAGCAGATTCCCGGCAAACACCTCGTTGTCGACGTCGTACAGCTCCGACGGCTCGACGAACGACGAGTCGGCGACAAACGCCAGGTTACCGGACCGAACGACAACGCCGTAGTCGCCCTCACGACGGGTCTCGAGCGTCCGGGTTCCATCGTCGGCGGTGTAGACGGTAGTGGCCGCCGTGTCCCCGACCACGGCGTATCCGCCGGTGTCCAGCGAGATGGTGTCGACACCCTCGGTCAACATCCCGGTGCCGCTCGGGGAGGCGTAGATACTCTTGAAGTTGTTGTCGTTGCGCTCGTCGTCGGTATTGTAGAGCACCTCCGACCCGACCCGGACCCCGAACTGCTGTGTCAGGTTGTTCGCGCCGAACTGGACGGTCGACAGGGTGGCAAAGCGCCCGTTACCGACCGCGAACTGTGTCGGTTCGGCCAGGACGACAACCCGCCCGCCGGCGTCCGTGTAGTTCCGGAGCGTCTGTCGCTCGGCCTGCGAGAACCCCTCGGTCGGCTGGATGACCAGGAGCCCGTCGTAGTCCTCGAGGGTGGCCGCGTAGTCGGTCCCCTGGGCGCCGGGGCCCGACTGCGCGCCCCTGGCGCCGCGGCGTGGTGCCCCGTCACGGGGGCCTGCCGGCGCACCGGCGAACTCGAGGCTGTGTCCGGCCTCGAACATCGCCTCGGAGAGAGGCTCGAGGTCCGACCGCGAGAACCGGTTACTGTGTCGCGTGTCGACCAGGATACGCGCTCCGTCGGCATCCCCGCCGATGGCGATGGTCCCGCCCTCCTCGTCGGGCTCCTGGCCGAGGGTCTCCGGCTGGGACTGTTCGGGTGACTGTCCGCTGACGTCCGCCCCGTCCGGCGACCCGCCACCACCACCGCCGCCTGCCACGGCAAAGGCCGTCCCCGTGACCGTCCCGACAATGACGATGCCGACGAAGATGACGGCAGCCACACGCCCGTCAGCCACCGAGAACCACCCCCTCACCGGTCACGTTGGCGTTTGCCTGAGCCGCCGGGACCCCCCAGACTGCGTAGTACTCGACGGGCTGGACGAACTCGGTCCGGTCGGGCTCGGACCTGTCGACGTAGATGATGTTCCCGTCGACGCGCTCCACGTCCGCCAGGTCAACGGAGACGCCGAGACTGAAGCTCGTCGTCCCGTAGTCGACGTCGTACCGGTCGCCCTCGATCTCCGGCGAGAGGGCGGCTGCGCGCTCGATGGCGGCATCGAGGTCACCAACGTCGTCCGCGAAGCCGTTCTCGACGGCCTCGGCGCCGAGATAGACGTCACCGCTTGCGACCTCCTCCTCGGAGAGGGTGAGTTCGTCACCGCGGTGCTGCATGACTGTCCCGACGAACGCAGCCTGGAGCACCTCGATGTCCTCGCGGATACCGTCCTTTGAGACCTGCGCCTTGTCGGGGCCGGACCGCACGAAGGTCTCGCCCTGCTGTGCTGCCCGTTCGACCGCACTGAGGGGCGCGGAGACGATGACCCCGATACTGCCGACGGTCGAACTCGGCTTGACGAGTATCTCGTCCGACGGCGCGATACCGAAGTACCCACCCGACGCGGCGGAGCCCTCGACGTACGCGACGACCGGCATCTCACTCGCGGTCCGGTTGACCGCGAGGTAGAACTCCTCGCTCGAGTCGACCGGTCCCCCGGGGCTGTCAATCCGGAGAACGACCGCCTCGACCGACGCGTTCGTGCGTGCCTCGCGGAGGTCCTCGGTGACCGAGTTGACGTTCTGGTCACCCGTCCCGCCACGGAGGGTAATAACGGAGACGGTCGGGTCGCCGTCCTCCGTCGTCTGTACGACACTCGCGAGTGCGGGGGCCAACACGGCGACGGTGACAAGCGCCGCCGCAATGACAACGGCGTACACTGTCACACTCGACGCTGCTACGCCACGTTCACTTGACATGCAACTGGCCATTGTGGATCGGAGCAGATAAATCTCGGCCGCGAGACACGTATTGGCCGTAGCGCAGTCCCCGTCGCCGTGGTTACGGGTCCGGACCCCGGACGCGAACCGGGGTTGTCACCCGGGGCGGTGTGAGTCCGCCGGTCGGAGCCACAGACGACACTCAGCCGTACTCGTGCTCCAGTTCCTCGCCGCACCAGATACAGTTCTCCCTGGTTATCGTATTCAGGCCCTCGCACTCCGAGCACCGGACAGCGCTTTCGATTGTCTTTATTACCATCGGTAGTCTTGCTCCCTACGGCACCGGCTACGTCGCGCAACGCTGTGGCCAGGTGGTTTCCGTCGTCAACCCCGCCCGCCTCTCGGGGGGTGACCGAACAGGTCCCGCTATCTCCGCCACGTCATCACTGTGACCGCGGAGGTAGCCGTAAACATGTGACCCAGACGAATGTCTCTGTGGTTTGTCCCGTGTCCCCTGTCGCTCGGTCAGGACGGCGCAACGACGACCAACATACCGGGGTGCTGGCGGCGGACTGGTGACGGATACACCCCCTCCTCGCCGCGCTCTACCCAGTGTCTCGCCGGTCCGGGCTGTTGTTGCCGGGCGTGACTTAGGTGTCACGGCCTTGCTCCGTCGGTGCGCGGTGCAAGCGTCCGCGCCGAACGGCGGACACGTACCGGTCTCACCGACAAGCCAACACGAACGATCGAAACTGGACGTCACTCCGTGGGAGGTGAGCCCCCTCGCTACAGCGACTTGTCTATCTCCGTTACCGAGGTCTGGCACGTGCCACAGGTCTGTTTCTCCGCGGCAACGTACATCCGTTGACACTCCGGACACTTGTACAGTGACGACGGTGACCCGGTGGCCACCGTTCCGCGCCCCATTGCGGCGACCTGGTCAGCCCCGCCATCGGTGTTGACCTGCTTCTGTCGTCCGGTCAGACCGGCGGACTGCTCGTCGGCCGTTAGTGGTATTACCCGTCCGAGTGCCCTCTTCACCCGTTTGAACATGATTACACAGAACGGTATGGCTGTCTCCTAAGTATTAGTTGAGCATGGGACACCAAGTCGGCCGCGGGTCGGTGTCGTAGTGCGGTAACCGTGCCCGAGACGGCCAGTCGTTAGGTGGACACACCCAGTTCGGAGGGACGGCCCGCCTGCCCTGCTGAGACCTCCTCCGTACCGAGTCCGGTGTCCCCTCGCAACAGCGGCGGTGCCCGGTACGGTCACGCACGCAGGAACGGGCGCCGCCGGCCGGCGGCAGTAGTGCGGTGGCGTGGGGTGTACCGGCCGGCAACGCCAAACGGGACACCCTGACGGACGCAGGGATGCTCCTCAACGGTGTCCCACCGCGGCTATCTCCGCGACAGTAAAGTTCTCACGGGATGGTGTACAAAGGGACCCGGGGCGTGGCTCGCGGCTCAGTCCGCCTGCACCGGGATGTCGACGGCCGTCTCGGTGTCATCACGGCTGTTTGAGCCCTCGGTGTGTGACTCGGCAAGTTCCGCCAGTGCGTGCCCGACATTGCGTCTGTTCGCCTTCCAAAACGAGTCAAAGAGCGTGCCAACAGCGGGGATCGACCCGCCGACAACGTCGATACCAATGTTGGCGACCATCCGCAGCAGTGTCGTATACGGGACGCCCAGGTTGGCGGACTCGGCGACGATATAGAGCGAGATACCGGCGCTGACCAGGTCACCGGTGACCGGAAGGACACCGAGGACCGGGTCGATACCGACGCTGACACCGGTCCCCGGAATCCGGATACTCTCGTCCAGCGCGTGCGCGACTGCTTCCATCCGGCGGAGCGCTGCCTCGTCGACGCTAGACGGTATCTCCCCGTCGTACTCGATGTCGAAGCGCGATTCAAACTCGGATGCCATACAGCCTATAGGTCACGGCGGAGACACAAAGGCAACGTGGTGGGCCGGCCGCCACAGGGCTCACCGACTCGGCTGTCTTCGCCGACCCGAGCACGCTGTGTGTCCGGGCGTCCGACCGCACTGACCCGACTTCGACCGTTCGGCGGGTGCCCACACGACTGCGTGACCTTGCCCGAGGTGTCTACAACTGAGCCTGCTGTGTCGAGTCCGACGCGGCTCGATACCCTCATAGCGGAGCGCAGACCGAGAGCGGCGGGCACGGCTCTCGCACAGCCAGGCTGGAGGCCTGGAGTCATACTGCTGGCTGTAACTGTTTGAAGATATCCGCGACCCCGGGGTCGCGAAATTCGTTACAGACGTACAGCCGGCAGTATCAGTCGACACGGAAATCCACGACGCGGTCGACGTAGTTGACCGGGAACCCGCACTGCCCCGGCCGGCTCGCTCCACCTGCAAAATACACCGTCGCGGTCAGGACACATCTGGACGGTGACCCTGTTCGGTCTCTGTGGCCTGTTCTCCGAGTATCCCCTCGAAGAACCGTCCGCCGGCATCGATCTTCTCCTCCGGGGGTGTCTCCAGTTCGTCCTCGTAAACAACCCACTGAATCCCGGCGTCGCTCGCAGCCCTGAGTGTGTGCTCCATATTCACGACACCGTCACCGTGTGGCGCGTTTTCGTACTCGCCGAGCCCGGAGCCCGGCGTCACGTCGCGGAGATGGAGCATCTCTGTCCGGCTGCCGAGCAGCGACAGTGCCTCGGTCGGCGCAACGCCACCGGCGTGAAGCTCGGCCACCTCGAGTTCGAACCAAACCGCAGTGGAGTCTGTTCCCTCGATGAGCTGCCAGAGCGGAGTCCGTCGAGGGACAGGAGCCGTGTTCCGGGCCCGAAGCCGACGCCCCGCCTCCTGGAGATAGTCGGCCGCGCCGTCCGGTATCGGCGTCACGTCGATGAGTGTCTCGACACTGCTCGGCAGTAGCGGACACAACCACTCCCGGTCGTTGTGTAGCCCCAGTTCCAGCCCCCGCTCGGCCAAGGCCGCCGACACGTTGTCCAGTCGGTCCGCGAGGGCGCGAACGGACTCGTCGGTTCGAAAGTGTGTCGAATCGGGGTGGGCGACAACAATCCGGTCACAGCCGACAGTCACACACCGCTCTAACAGGTCGGCCTCACCTGCGAGGGCGTCCTCGATAGTCGGGAGGTCCGCGTGTGCTGCGACCGGGACGACCCCGGTCTCGTCGAGCACAGCGGCGATATCCGCGGGCGACTCCTGCTGAAACCGATGGGCGAACTCGACGCCGTCGTAGCCGCTCGCCGCGACGCGACCGACGAGGTCCGGGAGCGAATCGGGGTGGGACCGAACACTGTACATCTGAAAAGCGATACGCGGTGGTGTCGGCACGTACGGCGCTTTGCGGGATATTCACATTAGTAACCGCATCCTTCGACTGTGACTATCAGCCACTCTGCCCCTGTAATTGGAGACGGGGCTCCCCTTCGATGGCTACGACCTCGGACGGTCCAGATGCGGGTGCCACCGAACCTGACCGCTCACAGGATAGGTCTCGATCGCGCCGTAGAGCGCCGAGTAGGACCGTTTTACACTCTGTTAGTACACACATACGTGCCGGCTCGGTGCCGTAGTATGTAACTGTCTATTAGCGCCGTTGCATGGCTACTTGCTATGGAACAGATGCGTACCACTACCACTCGAGGTTGGGCAGTTCTCTGACCGGGATGCGGGACCGACTCCGGGCGCTCTTCGAGACACTGGTTCCCCAGGGGTCTATCGCCCAGCAGGCCGCGAAAAGTGGCGTCTGGATGACTGTTATTCGGGTGTTCAGCCAGGGCTCGAACATCCTCATGCTCCTCATCCTCGCGCGGTTGCTTTCCCCCCGCTACTTCGGGATACTTGGTCTCGCAATGTTGACACTGAGCGCGAGCAAGCAGTTCACCGATATCGGCATCAACACCGCCCTCGTCCAGCAGAAAGCCGAAAACATCGACAGGTATCTGAACACCGCGTGGGTGCTAAACATCAGCCGGGGTGTTTTGCTCGCTGCCGTGCTGTTCTTTACGGCGCCGTTCATCGCACAGTTCTTTGGCGAGGCGGACTCAAGCCTGACGACTGTTGTCCGCGTCATTGGCCTCTCGCCGCTGATATACGGGCTACAGAACCCTGCCATCGTCTACTTCCAGAAGGACCTCGACTTCCACAAGGAGTTCGTCTACCAGACGGCAAGTAGCTTCGTCCAGTTTGGCGTCGGCATCGGGTACGCACTCGTCAGTCCAACGGTGTGGGCGCTCGTCGCCGGAGTTATCAGCGTAAACGTATCGAAGGTGGTGTTGTCCTACGCCCTCCACGACTACCGGCCGTGGCCGTCGGTAGACCGGGCGGTGCTGTCCGAGCTTATCGACTACGGAAAGTGGATCACAGCGGCATCCATCACGCAGTTCATCCACAGCGAGGGGGATGACGTGTTCGTCGGGTGGTTCCTGTCCGCGACCGCGGTTGGCTTCTACCAGTACGCCCACAAAATCGCCGATATGCCCGCAACACAGTTTACCGAGGTCGTTTCGGCGGTCACCTTCCCGGCGTACTCGAAGCTACAGGACGACCCCGCGGCGCTCAGAGACGCGGTGTTTGGAACGACCCGACTGGTCGCCGTGGTCGCCTTTCCGCTCTCGGTGGGGATGGCGCTCATCGCGCCGTCGTTCGTGCCTGTCGTGCTCGGTGACGACTGGGTGCCGATGGTTCTCCCGCTGCAGTTGCTGTCGGTGTTCGGGCTCCTCCACGCGATAACGCGGCACTTCGGCGGCGTGTTCAACGCGCTCAATCGCCCCGACCTCAACATGAAGCTCGACACGGTCCGTATTGTCTGTCTCGCGGCTATCATCTGGCCGGCGACAGCGCGGTGGGGGCTCGCGGGGACTGCGGGTGCCGTCATCGCGGTTTACCTCTTCCCGATGTTCCCGCTCGACGTCTACGTGACTTCGAGGCTGATGGAGGCTCACCCCTTCGAGATATTCTCGGAGTACGTCTACCCGGCAATCGGGTCGGCGGTCATGTTTGGGTGTCTCTGGTACGCGCAGGGGCTCGTCGACGTCTCCCCGCTGGTCGAACTGGTGCTGACGGTGCCAGCCGGGGCCGTCGTGTACACCGTCTCGGTGCTGTTACTCGATGAACTGTTCAGCTGGGGGATCAAGCGTGACCTCAGGCAGGTCGTCGCCGAGGTGCAGAGCTAGCGGTGTCGACGCGTGACGCGCCGCTGACCCGAATACACTCAGTAGCACTGAATGGCCGAGTTCGCTCCTGTCTCGGCACAACCCGTTATCACGCCGGTCTAACTCGTCTCAGCGTAGTGACACTTTACTCGGCCGATTCGAGAAGCCGAGGTTACCAGTAGCCGGCGCCCGCCCCCTCTCAGCGTGACCGTTGACCGCTGTCACTGCTGGAGGAACAGCGGTATGAGAGATTTATCTTCGATCAGGGGTACAACCCCGCTTGATACCATCCCGGTGAGCGGGGGCGTTGACGGCAATCATTGCTGGTACTGTGGTTCCGGCGAGAAAGCATCCGCTCGCCATCATGCGGTTATCTCCGAACGAAGTGAGGAGAATGGGCTCGGAGGGACAGAACCCCCTCAAAGCTGAACAGGAACAGCGCGTCTGTGGCTCCGACTACCATGCCACGCACTATCCATCCCTGGAAGGCTCGCACCGACTTCCTCAAATCGAAGCGGCAGTCGATCAAAGACTCCGCCGCCCGCACTTACGAGTATCCGACCAAGCATTTCGTGAACTACCTGAGCGAGAACGGCATCGAGTCCATGTCCGAGGTTGACGGCTACACCATCGAGCAGTGGAAGTTTGCTCGCATGGATGAAGACCTCGCGCCATCGACCATCCACAACAACGTCAAGCACCTCCGGGTGTTCATCCGCTGGTGCGAGTCGATGAATCTTGTAACGGCTGGTGTCGCGGATGGCATCGAGGTCCCCGAGGTGTCCGAGAAAGAGATTGTTTCCGATGATATTGTCAGCAAGCAGCACATGGACCAGATGCTCAACCACCTTTCGACATACGAATATGCCACGCGCCTCCATGCCCTTCTGACTCTCATGTGGCATACCGGCTGTCGCATCTCCGGAGCCATTTCGTTAGACCTGTCAGACTACCAGCCCGGCGAGCACTACCTGCGCTTTCGTGACCGCAAAGACACTGGGACCGCGCTCAAGAACGGCCTCAAGAGTGAGCGCAACGTCACTATCGGAGAGCGTGTCATCGAGGTCTGCAACGCCTACATCGAGGCTCGAAGGGTGGGGCTCACGGACGAGCACGGGCGAGAACCACTCTTTACGACACCGAATCAGCGGCTCCAGCAGCAGAACGCATACAGGGACACCACGGGCC
>ERZ1034569.398-NODE-398-length-16153-cov-7.810411_pt1 | contig 16153 bp, 16 predicted proteins | sample MGYA00520706_ERZ1034569 | MGnify/ENA primary metagenome ERZ1034569 (study PRJEB33760, sample SAMEA4777722) | hypersaline lake metagenome | biome: hypersaline environment; feature: brines | place: Spain | collected 2014-08 | depth 0 m ...
ACTACCTGCTCACCGAGCGCCTGCCGGAGGTCCACGCCGTCCGGGGGCTGGTGATGCGGGTGGCGGTACCCGGCACCCACCGTGCGGTCTACCACCGGCTGGTCCGGTTCGGTCGTATCGTCGGCGTGAACTCGGGCTGGTGGCCGTGGCTGAAGCTCAGCAGCCTCCTGCTCGTGGGGGGGTTCCTGTCCCCGCTCGGCACGGTCGTCTCGCTGGTTGTCGGATTCGGGGTCGTCTACGCCTGGCTGGGTCTGGGGCGGGCGAACTTCCTGTTCAGCCCCGCCGGGGTGCTCCTGCTCCCGCTGCTGACGGTCACCGCGATGGTCGCCGATACGTTCGAGTGGGGCGGCCGCCGGTACCGCTTCCCGGAATCGGGCGCGGTAGAGGTACTCGACGGGTGAGGGCGTCGTCCGCCGAGGCGAGGAGCGGCAGCGCTACAGGATCGTGCCGTGTTTCTTGTCGGGCAGGTTTTTCTCGATGCCCTCGTAGAACTCGAAGCGTCGTTCGAGCTGTTCGCGCAGCCGGCTCGGCGGGATGACCTCGTCGATGACCACGTCGCTGGCCATCTTCCGGACGTCGATCTCCTCGCGGAACTCCTCGCGGAGCTCGGCCTCGCGCTCGGCCCGCTCCTCCGGGTCGTCGATGGCGTCGAGCTTGTTCGCGTAGACGGCGTTGATGGCCGCTTCGGGCCCCATGATGGCGATCTCGCCCGACGGGAGCGCGATCGTCGATTCGGGGTCGTACGCCGGTCCCGACATGGCGTAGATGCCGGCGCCATACGCCTTCCGGACGACGACACACTGTTTGGGCACCGTCGCCGAGGAGGTGGCGTAGATCATCTTCTTCCCCTGTTCGAGGATCCCCTCCTTCTCAACCTGCGAGCCGGCCATGAACCCCGGCGTGTCGCAGAGATACAGCAGCGGGACGTTGTAGGCGTCACACTTCCAGATGAACTGTGCAGCCTTCTCGGCGGCGTCGGGGAAGATGGCGCCGGCGCGCTGGTCGGGCTGGTTGGCGACGATACCGACTGGGCGGCCATCGATGCGCGCGAAGGCGGTGACGATCTCGCTGCCGTACTCCGGCTGCAGCTCGAACAGCGAGTTCCGGTCGACGACGCGGTCGGTCACGTCGCGGATGTCGTACGCACGGTTGGGGTCCTGCGGGACGACCTCGTCGATGCCCTTCGGCGCGTACTGCGGCGGTTTCGGATCGCTCCGGGGGGGCTGCTCGTCGCTGTTGTCGGGGAGGTAGGTGACGAGTTGGGCGACCAGTTCGCGGGCGTGCTCCTCGTTCTCGGCGACGAGGTCCGCCGAGGAGGAGTGCTTGGCGTGGATATCGGCCCCGCCCAGGTCCTGCAGATCGATGTCCTCGCCGGTCACCATCTTCACCATCCGCGGGGAGGCGATGGCCATCGCGCTCATCCCGCGGACCATGACGGTGAAGTCGGCGAAGACGGGCGTGTACGCGGCACCGGCGATGCAGGGGCCGTAGAGGACGCAGATCTGCGGGACGCGCCCGGAGAGCATCGAGTGGTTGTAGTAGAACTTCCCGATTCCCTCGCGGTTGGCGAAGAAGCCGGACTGCTGGTCGATGCGGCCGCCCGAGGAGTCCATCAGGTAGAGTACCGGCCGGCCAGTTTTGAGCGCGCGCTGCTGCATCCGGAGGAACTTCTCGACGCCCTTCTCGGCCATCGACCCCGCCTTGACGGTGTAGTCGTTGGCCATGAAATGCAGGTCCCGGCCCTCGAACCGGGCCGCGCCCGTGAGCAACCCGTCGGCGGGGAGGGTGTCGTCGGCGTCGTACTCGGCGAAGGTGCCGTCCTCGAAGCCGAGCCGGGAGTCCGCCCCGGCCTCGTCACCGAACCAGAGGTCGAGGCGGTCCCGAACGAACAGCTTGCCCTGCTCGGAGAGCCGCTCCTTGTACGTCTCCTTCCCGCCGCTGTGGATCGTCTCGATCTGTTCGAGCAGCTCCCGCTCGCGCTCGGTCGGCTCCTTGCCGTCGTCGATGGACTCGGTCACCTCGTGGGTCGCAGCGGGGTCGTCGGCGTCGCCGACGTACACCTCCACCGTGTCGCCCCCCTCGTGCCGGGCGAAGGCGTCCGCGATGGCCGCCGCCTCCTCGGCAGAGGCGCCCCCGGAGATGCGTATCTTCATACCGCGACTCTCCCCCGGCCCGGAGAAAGGGCTTTCCATCCGCGGGAACTCCCCGTCCGTTGAGGGTTTATCGACGGCGGGCGGTCCCCCGAGACCCCGGGTACCGGTTCAGTCGAGCGTCCGCTCCAGTCGCTCGATGAGCTCGGTACTGCCGAGATGCAGGGGGGCCCGCTGGTGGAGGTCCGTCGGTTCGACCTCGAGCAGTGACCGGGCCCCGTCCGAGGAGGCGCCGCCGGCGGCCGCCATGAGGTAGCCGATGGGTGCGCCCTCGAAGACGAGGCGGAGCTTCCCCTCCGGCGCCGACTCGAGCGCGGGGTAGGCGAACACGCCGCCGTAGGTGAGTACCTGGTTCACGTCGGCGATCATCGCGCCGCCGTATCGGAGCTTCAGCTCCTGTTCGACGGAGGCGACGTAGTCGGCGAAATCGTCGGGCCAGTCCGGGACGCGGCCCCCGAACCCGTAGACGACCGGGTCCGCGGGCAGGGTCACGTCGGCGGTGTCGAGTTCGGGCTCGCCGTCGCGGACGACGTACTCGCTCGCGCGGTCGCCGACAGCGAGCGCGAGCGTCGTGATGGGCCCGTACAGCACGTAGCCCGCAGCGACGATGTGGGCCCCCGAGGCCGGGAGGGGGGTGTCGTAGACCCCGAAGATGGTCCCCATGGCGTTGTTCGACTTCAGGTTCGAGGAGCCGTCGAGCGGGTCGCAAGCGACGTGGTAGCCGCCGTCCGTGTCGGCGGCCGTGACGACCTCGGGGCGCTCCTCGCTGGCGTAGCCCGCGACGCCGTCGATGGCCAGCAGCCGCTCCTCCAGCAGTTCGTCGGCGTAGACATCGGCCGCGAGCTGCTGCTCGCCGCTGGGGTTCTCGCCCGTCCCGTACATCCGCCGGTCGGCGAGCCCCCCGCGGACGTCGGGTGCCGTCCGCGCGACCGCCCGGACGACCCGCGCGATGGCCCCGTCGGCCCGGGCGAGGGCGTGGTCGGCGTCGGGTCCGGACATCTACTCGGCGGCGGCGAGCGCCTCGTCGACGGTCGACTCGGCGAAGATGACCTGCTCCAGCGCGTCGAGGATGCGGTGGGGGTTCTCGCGCTGCCAGACGTTCCGGCCCACGGCGAGGCCCTTCCCGCCGGCGTCGATGACGGCCTTCACGCTCTCTAAGAACTCCCGGTCCGTGGTCTTTGAGCCGCCGGACATGACCACCTTCGTCGGGCCGGCCATCCGCACGGTCTGCTCCATGGCCGACTTCGAGCCGGGGTACTTCACCTTCGCCACGTCGGCGCCGAGTTCCAGCGCCTGCCGGGCCGCGTAGGCGATAGTGTCGGGCTCGGTGTCGTTCTTCAGCCCCTGGCCGCGCGGGTACGACCACATCACGACCGGGAGGTCGCGCTCGCGGGCGGCCTCCTGTGCGTCGCGGAACTCCTCGGCCATCTCGATCTCGTGGTTGGAGCCGCCGTAGAGCGTGAAGCCGACGGAGGACGCGCCGATGTCGTACGCGTAGTCGACCGTGCAGTTCACCGCGGAGTCGGGCTCGCCCATCCAGAGGTTCGACGTGCCGTTGAGCTTCAGCAGCAGGTCCACGTCCTCCTCGTAGGACGGGTAGAACGCCTCCGCGACGCCCTTCTGGACGGCGACGGACGTGACCGCGTCGTGGGTCGCGGCCTCGAACGTGCGCCCGGGGTCGGCGCTCCCTGGGACCCCCTCGAAGTCGACCGGGCCGTGCTCCAAGCCGTGGTCGTACGCGAGGATGAGCACCTTCCCGTCCCGACAGAGCGGACTATCGTCGATATCAATCATACACGCGCTGGTGCGGCCGACCCGGCCAAGAATTTACCGGCATCGACCGTCTGAACGAAGCCCCGGCCCCGCCCCGACGGCTGCCACCGACGAACGGGGGCGGCCGACCGCCGGCGGCGTCCCCGTGGCTCCGGCCACCCGCTCAGCGGACCACGCGCTCGACGTCGAGCGCCGACGCCCGCCGGACCACCGCGTCGACTGGGTCCGCGACGCCCGCGAGGTTGTCCGAACCGGCATCGAGCACCAGCAGCGCGGCCCGCCGCCCGGGTTCGATGACGCCGCAGTCGAGGCCGACCGCCTCGGCGCCCGCCGTCGTGGCCATCCGCAGGATCGTCCCCGAGTCGAGGCCGAACGTCTTGGCGGTGTACTCCATCTCGCGGAACATCGACGGCGCGTTCAGCATCACGTTGTCCGTGCCGAGCGCGACATCGGTGTACTCCAGCAGCGTCCCGATGGGCGGCCGGCCGACCCCGAGGACGCGGTTCGCGCGGGGACAGACCGCGATGGGGGTCCCCTGGTCGGCCACCCGCTCCAGGTGCTCGGCCTCGGCGTGGACCATGTGGACCAGCAGGTCGGGCGCCAGGTCCAGTGCCGGGTGGATGTCGGTCGCGTCCGGCTCGCCGGCGTGGATGGCGAACGGCACGCCCCGCTCCCTGGCGGCCGCCCGCTCCGCGGCGAAGTCGTTGTCGTTCGCGCCGCTGGCACCGTATCCGTCGGCCACGTCCAGGACCTCGGGGTCCCCGCTCCCGAAGACGAACGCCTCGATGTCGAGCCCCTCGGCGGCCTCGCGGAGTGCCCGGGCGCCCTCGACGCCGAACTCGCGGAAGTCGAGGAACGCCGCGGTGCCGGTCCGCTGCATGAACCGCCCTGTCCGACGCATCGCCTCGACCAGCGTCCCGTTGTCGGCCGCCGACAGCCGCCGGTGCTTCAGGCTGTCCGGTGGGGCCACGGCCGCCTCCAGGCCGAGTCCGTTGGCCGCCTCCTTCGCGACGGAGTCGCCGATGTGGGTGTGGGCGTTGACGAACGCGGGCAGGACGATGCGCTCGGGGTCCTCGTCCGACCCTCGCGTCTCCTCGACGGCCGTGATGCGACCCGCATCCACGACGACACGGCCGTGGACCGGCTCGAACGAGCGCCCGGCGAGGACGGTCCCCTCGATCTCCTCCATGCGCGATAGAGCGGGGCGAGGGCATATGTGTCCGGTGGAGCGCGCGGCCGGCCCGGGCGGCTTGACGCACGGCAAACTGTTCGCCCCGCCCGGACCACCGGAAGACCGTTACCGCGGCCGGCGGTAAGTCCGCCCATGCGACTCGGGGTCATCTCGGACGTCCACGCGAACCGCGTCGCGCTGGCGGCGGTTCTCGACGACATGCCGCCGGTCGACCGGCTGGTCTGTGCGGGCGACGTGGTCGGCTACGGCCCGTGGCCGGCCGAGTGCGTCGAGCTGGTCCGCGAGCACTGCGCCGCGACCGTCGAGGGGAACCACGACCGGAACGTGGACACGCCGAACCGCTACTCGATGAACACGATGGCCCACGAGGGACTGAAGCTCGCCTCCGAGCGGCTCCCGGCGCCCCAGCGCGAGTGGCTCCGCTCGCTCCCCCGGACGGCCGAACTCGCAGACGACCGCGTCCTGCTGGTCCACGACCACCCCGAGCACGTCGACGAGTACGTCCGCCCCCACTCCTTTCCGCAGATGCGGCCCTATCTCGACGACTACGACGCCTGCATCCTCGGCCACACGCATATCCAGCACGAGGCGACCGTCGACGGCCGGCTCGTCCTGAACCCGGGGAGCGTCGGCCAGCCCCGGGACGAGGACCCCCGTGCGGCGTACGCCGTCGTCGACACCGACCCGGACCCGATGGTCGCCCACTGCCACCGTGTCGAGTACGATATCGGGGCCGTCCAGGCTGCCTGCCGGGAGGCGGGGCTCCCGAGCCGAACCGCCGACCGGCTCGCTCAGGGGCGATAATCCCGTCATAAATGCCGAACGTGTGATTTTCTACAGCAATGTCCCGTATTGTCGAATAACGTCCCGCGAGCCTCGGCCACCGCGGGCGAGGCGCCTGCCCACATCACAAGCGTGCTTGTGCCAGTGCAAGCGGAGCGGCCCCGCCCGGAGGCTCCGTCAGAGTCAAACACTCCCCGGACGCAGTGGGGTGTATGAGCACGGAACAGGACCCCGAGCAGCGCACCATCCGCTGTCTCGTCGCCAAGGTCGGACTCGATGGCCACGACCGCGGTGCACACGTCATCGCACGGGCGTTCCGGGACGCCGGCTTCGAGGTCATCTACTCCGGCCTGCATAAGGCCCCCGACGAGATCGTCCAGGCCGCGGTCCAGGAGGACGTGGACGTCCTGGGTATCTCCATCCTCTCGGGCGCACACAACACGCTCGTCCCGAAGATCATGGAGGGGCTGGAGGAGTACGGCGCGCTCGATGACACGCTGGTCATCGTGGGCGGCATCGTCCCGGAGGAGGACCGGCCGGAACTGCGGGAGTCCGGCGTCGCCGAGATATTCGGTCCCGGGGCGTCGATGCAGGAGACCATCGACTTCATCCGCGAGAACGCGCCCCGCCGATAATGGGCGAACTCATCCAGGACCTGCTCGACGGCAAGCATCGGGCCCTCGCGCGGGTCATCACCAAGATCGAGAACCGCTCGCCCGGCTATCGCGACCTCGTCCGGGAGCTCCACGCGCACACCGGCAACGCCGAGGTCATCGGCATCACGGGCTCGCCCGGCGCGGGCAAGTCGACGTTGGTCGATAAGATGGCCGCCGAGTACCGCGACCGCGGGCTCACGGTGGGGGTCATCGCCATCGACCCGTCCTCGCCGTTCACTGGTGGCGCCGTCCTCGGCGACCGCATCCGGATGGCGAGCAACGTGGGCGACATGGACGTCTTCTTCCGGTCGATGTCCGCCCGCGGCCAGCTCGGCGGCGTCTCCACGGCCACCACGGACGCGGTGAAGGCCCTGGACGCGTTCGGCAAGGACCGTGTCATCGTCGAGACGGTCGGCGCCGGCCAGAACGAGATCGACATCGTCCGGACGGCCGACACCGTGGCCGTGCTGGTCCCGCCCTCTTCGGGCGACGACGTGCAGATGCTGAAGGCCGGCATCCTCGAGATCGGCGACGTGTTCGTCGTCAACAAGGCCGACCTGGACGGCGCCGACCGCACCGTCTCCGAGCTGAAGGAGATGATAATGATGCGCGACGCCTCGCCCGCCGCCGGGACCGGTGGCTACAGCGGCGCCGGGACCGACGCCACTGGCCACCACGGCCCGGACGCCGGCGGGATGGACGACGATGACGACACGCCGGACCCGACCAGTGAGATCACCGGTCCGGGCAGCGCCGGGACGCCGGGGCGTTCGGCGCGCCACGGCGGCACCGTCGAGGTCGAGGGGGGTGAGGCCTGGGTGCCACCCGTCGTCCAGACCGTGGCCAAGAGCGGCGAGGGGCTCGACGAGTTCCTCGAGACGCTGGGCGAGCACCGCTCCTATCTCGAGCGGACCGGCGAACTGCAGGCGAAGGCCCGCGCCCGCTACGCCGCCGAGATCCGCCGCCTCCTCCGGGAGGACACCCGTGAACTGCTGGAGCGCGAGCTCGAGGCCCGGGGCGGTATCGACTCGTTCGTCGACGACGTCGTCGCCCGCGAGACCGACCCCTACACCGTCGCCGACGAAGTGGTCGGCCCGCTCCGGGACCACCCGGAGCAGGAGTAGACACGGGGACGGTCGCGCCCGACCGGCGGCGACCCCTCATCCGAGCGTCGCCGGTCCCCGTCGGTACGATTTAACCGCCCGGCGGCCCTTCGCTCGTGTATGAAGCTCCGGAACGTACTCGCAGGTGCTGCCGGTGCGGTCGGCGCAGTCGCAGCCGGGAACAGCCGCCTCCGTGGGGACGCCGACGGGATGGAGACGCCACTCGGGCGGCCGGTGTCGACCTACCGGTGGCGCGGCTTCGATGTCGCCTACACGGAGGCCGGCGACCCGACCGACCCGACGCTGGTCCTGCTGCACGGTGTCAACGCCGCGGGATCCAGCCACGAGTTCCGCTACGTCCTTGACGACCTCGCGGCGGACCATCACGTCATCGCGCCCGACCTGCCCGGGTTCGGCCACTCCGACCGGCCGCCGCTGCTCTACTCGGGCACCCTCTACGTCACCTTCGTCGCCGACCTCCTCCGGGATGTCGCACAGGGGACGCTCGGAACAGAGGGCGACGCCGAGGTGGCCGACGACGCCGAGCCGCCGGCCGTCGTCGCCTCGTCGCTCACCGCCGCCTACACCGCGTCGGCGGTGGCGGAGAAGGGGGCGCCGGCCGGGCAGCTGTTCTTCATCTGCCCGACGGCGACCGCGTTCCCCGGGCGCTCGCCGGCCATCCGGTCGCTCATCCGCGCCCCGCTGGTCGGGGAGGCGCTCCACAACGTCATCAGCTCGGAGGCGTCCATCCGGTACTTCCTCGGCGACCACGGGTTCTCCTCCCCGGCGGCCGTCCCCGAGGAGTGGGTTGCCTACGACTACGCCACGACCCACGTGCCCGGCGCGCGCTACGCGCCGGCGTCGTTCCTGAGCGGGTTCCTCAACCTGGACGTCGACCTCGCGGCGCTCCTCTCGGAGCTCGCCGCCGACCGCCCGGTGACGGTCTGCTGGGGCGGCGTCGCCGAGGTGACACCACTCGAACAGGGGCGCGAGCTGGCGTCGGACGCCGACGTGAAGCTCGTCGTCCTGGAGGACGCGGACCTGCTCCCCCACGGCGAGTTCCCGACGGAGTTCCTGGAGGTGCTTCGCGGGGAGCTCGCCGACCGAACCACGGCCCGCCCCGACGCGACCGCGTAACCGTCTTCGAGCGGTCGCATCGAGCCGCTACCGCTCGGCGGAACCGTTCCCCGTGTCGGGGTCGGCCCCGATGATATCGGCCGCGTTCCGGTCGAGGAGTGTCGCACCGACGTCGTCGGTCGACCGGGCTGCGGGCCAGAGCCCCTCGTCGGTCTCGACCTCCATCCGGACGCCCCCTTCGGCGCTGAGCCCGACCGTCACCCGCCAGTCGTGTGCGGCCGCGATGCGCTCGATGCCCTCCAGCCCGTCGCCCGTGTCCGCCGGGCGGTCCGGACCGTCGCCCGGGACGCCGGGGCCGTCGTCGGCGAGGAAGAACCCGGGCCGGTCGTCCAGGGGGCCGACGCGTACCCGGAGGTCGCCCGGACCCGTCATCAGGCAGAACCGGAGCCCCTCGGCGAGCAGCCGCTTCAGCAGCGACTGGTCGGCCGGGACGCGGACGCCGGCCGTCGTCTCCAGGGTCGCGTCGGTGCCCGCCCCGGCGACCTCGCCCCACGCGTGCTCGGCGACTGAGCGCACGTCGACCGGGACGACGCCGGCGGCCCGCTCGGAGTCGTTGGACAGCCGGAGCAGGTCGTCGACCAGCCGGTCCGTCCGCGAGAGCGCCTCGACGGCGTCCGCGGCATGCCGTGCCGCGGCGTCGGCGTCGCCGTCGGCGGCGGTCTCGCTGGCGAGTTGGGCGGCCCCCCGCGCGGCCGACAGTGGCTCGCGGACGTCGTGGTCGACCATGGCGGCGAACCCGTCCAGCCGGTCGCGCTCGGCGGCGAGCGCCCGCTCGCGCCCCCTGGTCGTCAGCCCGTCGCCGACCCACGCCGCGAGCGAGCGCACCAGCGCCCGCTCCCAGTCCGCGAACGGTCCGCGCTCCTCGTGACCGGTGAAACAGCAGGTCCCGTAGACGTCGTCGTCCACGCGCACGGGCACCCCGATGTAGCTCGAGAGTCCGTCCTCGACGTGTGCCGCACGACCCGCGACCTCCGGTGGGGCGGCCTCGATACGGCCGAACGCGAACAGCTCCCCCCGGCGCACGGACAGCCCACAGAACGTCCCCGACAGGGGGCGGTGCGTGCCCACCGTCGCGTCGCCGTCGAAGTCGGCCGCCGTCGCGAGCGCAAGTAGCGTGTGCTCGCCGTCGGCGACCCGTGCGAGACGCCCGGACTCCGTCTCCAGCGCTTCACGGACGAGTTCGAGACCCGCCCGCGTCCGCTCGACGAACGGTCGGTCCCGGTCCCGGACGATGCCGGCGAACGCCTCGAAGGCCCGCGCCCGTCGGTCCATACCGCTACGCTAACCGGCATCGGCAAAAAGTCGGCGCCCGACGGTTACACGCCGACCGGGCAGCCACGGATCTCCCCGCCGCGCATCCCGTCGGCCAACCAGTGGATGGAGAGGAGCACGGCGACCAGCCCCAGCAGGGCGAACTTGAGGCCGTCCAGCGGCAGGACGGTCAGCGTCCCGAGCCCGAACAGCGCGCACACGCCCGCCAGCACCGCCGCCCCGCAGGCGGCGCAGCCCGCCCCCAGCGGCCCGCGGACGCCGCCGACGAGCCGCCCCCGGGTCCCGCCGAGAGGTCGTGCTCGCGGACGTGATAGACCGCCATGGCGACGTCCACGCCGGTCAGGGCCGCCACGACCAGCAGCAGGACGCCCTGGACGACGCCGAACCCCGGCCCGAGGAACGGGTAGAGCCCGACGAGGATGGTCAGCCGGCTGCCGAGCGCGAGGTCCGAGACGAGCGCGAACTCCACGAGCGGGAGGCTGAGCGAGAGGACGAACAGCGACAGCGCGGCCACCGACGCGACCAGCGCGAGCGCGGCGTAGCCCGGACCGCCGAGGACGAGTCGCGCGGTCCGGGCCATCAGCCGCCAGTCCGCGCGGCCGGTCGGGAGCCCGGGCAGCGAGCGCCCCAGCGCCCCGCTCATAGCTCCAGCGCCGACGCGAAGACGTCGTAGCTCTGTGCGCCCGTGATGGTGGTCCGGAACTCGCCCTCGCGGAACAGGAAGAAGGTCGGCGTCGCGACGGCGTCGGCCCGTTCGGCGGCGTCCGTGTCGACCGACACCTGGTCGTCGTGGCGCTTCTCGCGGGCCGCCTCGACGACGGCCGCGGCGTCGCGGTCCGTCTCGCTCGCGAGGTACGCCTCCGTCCGTTCGTGGACGTTGTCGACGGAGAACGCCTCGCGCTCGGCGTAGTAGTGGTCCTTCAGCCCCCAGAAGGCGGGGGCATCACGGCCGGCTCCGGCCTCCCGCACCGCAGCGTCGGTGGATTCGAGCGCCTGCGTCGCCGGCCGCCCCCAGGGGTAGGTGATGGGCAGGCCCCGGTAGACGAAGGTCAGTTCACCGGCCGCGACGAGCATACGGCCGTCAGACGGCGGCGACGGGGTTTATACAGGCCGGTTACGGAGGCCGTCCCATGCCGCTGTTCGAGCGACCGAAGCCACAGATGGGAACACAGGGTGATGTCGTGCCCCGGCGCATCGGCGCGTTCGTCGTCAACCTCATCATCGTCGCCGTGTTCGGGGGTCTGGTGACGGGGGCCCTCTCGTTGTCACCGGAGGCCGGAAGCGGTGTGATCGGCCTCCTGCTACTGCTGTACTTCATCGTCTTCGAGGGGACGTACGGCAAGACGCCGGGGAAACACCTCCTCGGACTCGTCGTCGTCACCCGGCGCGGGAGCCCTGCGAGTACCGTGAGGCTGCCATCCGCTCGGTCCTGCGCATCATCGACGGTCTTCCCGGGGCGCTCTACGTTGTGGGGCTCATTGCCATCTACCTGACCGACGACCGGCAGCGGCTCGGCGACCTGGCGGCCGATACGGTCGTGGTGCGTGCGGCCGAGCGCGGGGAGCGGTTGTAACCGGGCGGCCGGTTCTCCGAGAGCGTCCAGCCGTCCTCTCAGGAGGGCCCTTCCTCGACGCCACGATGCGGGGTGCCGGAGCCGGGTAGTGCCGCGGTGCCGATGCCGCTCGGCGTCACCGGGCCGTAGGTGGTGGGCGACGGACCGGGCGAGCACACCGCGACACGGGTGTCGGGGTGGAGCGTCGCCGGGTCGGCTATCGGGATGCCCGGCGGCGTCGGGAGCGAGAACGGCCGCTCCGTCGCCGACGTGCCCGTCCAGCGGGCGGGGAGCAGGAGACCGAGAGGGCCCGACAGGGCGGTCGTCATCGACCGGGGACCGTCTGACCGACACCGATTAGTCCGTCTCCCTGCACCGACCGGTATGCGACGCCGTATCACGAACCGACGGCGCGGACGGAGGGGGGACTGATGGCGACCAACGCGAGCGGGGCCGGCAGCGGGACCGCGACGGAGGGGGAGCCGTCAGCGCCGACCGATCCGGACGCCGAGACGTTCATCGACACGGCGGCGACGTGGGCGGCCGGCCTCCGGTACGGTCGGATTCCGGCGGCGGTCCGGCGGGCGGCAGCCGCGCAGTTCGCCAGCACCCTCGGGGCCGCGGTCTGGACGCTCGACCACCCCATCGGCGACCGGGTGCTCGACACCGTCCGCGACGAGTTCCCCGCCGGCGAGGGGCCGGCGGCGACGCTCCCCGGCGCGGGGCCGATGCCGGTCCGGGGGGCCTGCTACGGCGGGGCCGCGCTGGCGATGGCGATGGACTTCGACGACACCGTCCTCGGCGGACACACCGGTCACAGCGCCGCGCTCGTGCCATACCTCTACGCCGAGGCGCGTGGCGCCGCGCTCGATCACCCGGGCCGACGGGCGCTGACGGCCCACGTCGCGGCCAACGAGATCGCCGCGCGGGTCGCGAGCGCGGCCGCCGTCGGGCCGTTCCGGGGCCAGCAGACCGCCTACGTCCACAGCGTCGGAGCCGCCGTCGCCCGCGGCGTGGTCGAGCGCGACGACGCCGACACCCTGGCCGACGCCATCGCCATCGCGCTCGGCCAGCCACCGTGGCCGCTCGTCCCCGATTTCCTCGGCTCCGACGCGAAGGTGCTGTCGGCCGCCGAACCGACCTGCTCCGGGCTCTCGGCGGTCGCAGCCGCGCGGAACGGCCTGAGAGGCAACCCGGACGCGGTCGAGGCCGAGGACGGCTTCCTCGACGAGTTCGCCGACCTCCCGCTCCCGGAGTTCCTCGGCGGGCTGGGCGACCGGTGGCACACCCGCGCGGTGACGGTCAAGCCGTACCCCGGCTGTGCCTACGTGACGGCGCCCGTCCACGCGGCGCTCGCGGTCCGGAAGCGGGTCCGCGACGCGGTCGCGGGGACCGGCGACGGCCGAGCGTCCATCACCGGGGTTCGGGTCGACGGCTCGCTGTTCAGCCACGAGGTCGACTCCCTGGCGGGTCGGTACACGGACCGGACGGAGAGCCCGCTCGCCTCGCTGAACTTCTCTATCCCGTACAACGTGGCCGTGGCGCTCCGGGACGGCGAGCACACGCCCCGCCAGCTGCACCCCGACCGCGTGGGCGACGAGGCGGTCTGGGAACTGGCCGACCGCGTGACCGTCGCCCACGACCCGACGTTCACGCTGCGCGCGCTGGAGTCGGAGGTGCCGCTCGGGGCGATGCTCCGGCGCGTCGGCTGGAGGGTGGTGCCGTACTCCGCGAGGAGCGTCGGGGCCGTGACGGCACTGCGGAACCTGCCCACGCTGCTGCGGTTCGTCCAGAAGCGGCCGCTCCCGGACGACCTCTCGGGCGCCGACAAGGCGATGGGGGCCCGCGTGACGGTGCGGCTGGCCGACGGCCGCGAGTTCGCCGAGACCGTCGAGCACCCGCCCGGGTTCGCGGGCCGCGCGCTCGACGAGACCCGCGCCATCGCCCGCCGGAAGCTCTCGGACGCGCTGGCGGCCCGCGGCGCCGCGAGCGACGACGCCCGGCGAACCGCCCGCGAACTTCGCGACGTCCACGAGACGGACGCCACGCTCGCCGCCATCGACGCGGTGCTTTCCCCATGACCGGGCGCGACGCCACTGCCCGGGCCACGGGGGAGGCGTTCGTCCCCGACGACGTCGGCCTGGTCGTCAACCCGGTCTCGGGCGACGGCGGCGGGCGGTCGCTCGCGCGGACGTTCACGGACCGCTACGGCGGGCCGGTGACCCGGGCGGTCACGCGCGGCCCGGACGACGTGGGGCGTGCGACCCGCGAACTGGCGGGCGAGGTCGACCTGCTCGTCAGCGTCGGCGGCGACGGGACCCTCCGCGAGGTCGCGAGCGCGCTCTACCGCTGGCGCGGGGAGGGGGGTCGCGAGCCGCCGGCGCTGTTCGTCGTCCCGGCGGGACGCGGGAACAGCGTCCACCGATACCTCTACGGCGAGACGGACTGGCGGGCGCTGGCCGAACGGCTCGGCGACGGCATCGTCGCGCGGCCGCTGGAGCTGACGCGGGTGGGGACCGAGCCGCCGGCGGAGGCGCGCTACTCCGTGTTGGGCGTGACGGTCGGCCTGTTCCGGCACGCGCTGGACGGGGCCGAGCGGTTCCGGGCGCTACCGGGACCGCTGGCATACCTGCTCGGTACGGCGACCGCGACGCTGTTCGCCGACCCCGTCGCCGTCCGGGTCGGGCGCGCCGACGAGCGGCTGTTCGCCGGCGAGGCCCGACTGGTCGCCGCCGGCGGCGGCCGATATCGTGGCGGCACGGCACAGCTGCTCCCCGACTCGCGACCCGGCGATGGCCGGCTCCACGCGCTCGTCATCGAACCGGTCGGCGGCCGCGAGGCGTTAGACATCGCTCGTGCCGCCCGCTCCGGCGACCACGTTGGCCACCGGGCGGTCCACTACTTCACCGGCGACGCGTTCGACGTCCGCGCCGGCGCGGGGACCGGCGCCCCCGACGGGACCCTCCCGGCCGAGATGGACGGGACGCCGCTCCCGGATCTGACCGACCTCCACTGCGAGGTCGTCCCCGAGGCGCTCCCCGTCGCGTACCCGGCCGACGTGGTACGGAGTGGGCAGTGAGGGCCCTGCCGGTGTGGTCGGGGTTGGACTCCCGCACTCCCTCGCGTCGCCGAGACCGGAAGCGGTTTGCCCGCGCCGGACCCAGTACGCCCGATAGCGGACGATGAGCACCGACAGCGAGACGCCGCCCGAGGAGACCGAGGCCTTCCAGCGCGTCGTCGAGGAGCTGGCCGAGCGGGTGCTGGCCGGCGACCTCGAACGCGACGACGTCGAGAGCGCCAAGCTCGACGCCTGCTCGCGCCACGGCGCGCCGAAGGTGCCCCGGAACAGCGACATCATGGACGCCATCCCGGAGCGCCGCGACGAACTGGAGGGGGTGCTCCGGCGGAAGCCGGTCCGGACGGCCTCGGGGGTCTCCCCGGTCGCCGTGATGACCGCACCGCACAACTGCCCCCACGGGAAATGCCTCTACTGCCCGGGCGGGCCCGACAGCGAGTTCTCCAGCGCGCAGTCCTACACCGGCGACGAGCCCGCGGCCGCACGCGGCCAGCAGAACGACCACGACCCGTACGGGCAGGTGACGCTCCGGCTGAACCAGCTCCGGAAGATCGGCCACCCCGTCGACAAGGTCGAACTCATCGTCATGGGCGGGACGATGACTGCCCGGTCGCATGACTACCAGGAGTGGTTCGTCAAGCGCGCCATAGAGGCGATGAACGAGTTCGACCCCGGCGCCGAGGCGACGCCCTCCGAGACGGAGAGCTTCGCGCCCGACGAGCCGCCGCCGTTCCGGTATCTGGAGGACGTCATCGCGGGGAACGAGACGAACGACGTGCGCTGTATCGGCGTCACCTTCGAGACGAAACCCGACTGGTGCGACCCCGAGCAGGTCGACCGGATGCTGTCGCTGGGCGGGACCAAGGTCGAGGTCGGGGTCCAGACCACCTTCGAGCGCGTCAACCGGGAGATGCACCGCGGCCACGGCGTGCAGGCCTCGATCGACGCCAACCGCCGGCTGCGCGACGCCGCGTTCAAAGTGGGCTTCCACACGATGCCCGGCCAGCCCGGCATGAGCGAGCGGATGGTGGTCGAGGACTTCCGGCAGCTGTTCGACGACCCGGCGTGGCGCCCGGACTACCTGAAGATCTACCCCACACTGGTCGTCGACGACACCGTCACCTACGACATGTACCGGCGCGGGGAGTTCGAGCCGCTCTCCAGCGAGCGGGCCGCGGAGGTCGTCGCCGAGGTGATGCGGGCCCTCCCGCGCTACGTCCGCCTCCAGCGCGTCCAGCGCGACATCCCGGCCGACCACATCGAGGCCGGCGTGCAGAAGTCGAACCTCCGCCAGCTGGCCTGGCAGGTCATGGACGAGCGCGGCTGGGACTGTTCATGCATCCGCTGTCGCGAGGTCGGGATGAACGACGCCGAACCCGACACCGTCGAGCTCGATACCATCGAGTACGAGGCCGCCGGCGGCACCGAACAGTTCATCAGCTACGAGGATTTCGAGCAG
>ERZ1034569.399-NODE-399-length-16126-cov-12.498724_pt1 | contig 16126 bp, 19 predicted proteins | sample MGYA00520706_ERZ1034569 | MGnify/ENA primary metagenome ERZ1034569 (study PRJEB33760, sample SAMEA4777722) | hypersaline lake metagenome | biome: hypersaline environment; feature: brines | place: Spain | collected 2014-08 | depth 0 m ...
ATAATATGGATTCTGAAGAGCTTGACGGCATTGAAGAAGCAGACTTGCAAGCATCTGAGTACGAAGCAGAAAATATTAAGATACTCAAAGGCCTCAGCGCGGTGCGAAAACGACCCGGCATGTACATCGGGAGCACCGGGGAACGCGGCTTGCACCATCTCATCCAGGAAGTTGTTGATAACAGCATCGACGAAGCCATGGCTGGCTACTGTGACGATATCACGGTAACCCTCCATGACGATGGAAGTGTGAGCATCGAAGACGACGGTCGAGGCATCCCTGTCTCCCAGCACCCAGAAGAGGATATGCCCGCACTGGAGGTTGTGATGACGAAGCTCCACGCCGGAGGAAAGTTCAACAAAGAAAACTACAAGGTCAGCGGTGGGCTTCACGGCGTCGGCGTCAGCGCGGTCAACGCGTTAGCCGAATGGCTCGACGTTACCGTGTGGCGAAACGGCACGCAGTACGAGATGCGGTTCGAAAAAGGGTTGAAGGCATCTGATTTAGAGGAGCACGGCCCGACGGAGAAAACAGGGACGCACATCCGGTTCAAGCCCGATGACGAAATATTTGAGTCCACGACCTTCGTCTACGACAAGGTCAAGCAGCGACTACAAGAACTCGCATTCCTCAACCAGGGCACGAAGATCAACGTCGTCGACGAACGCAGCGGAGAGGAAGCCACCTTTGAATACGACGGCGGCCTCCGCGCATTCGTCGATTACATAGCAGGTCAAAAGGAACGCGTCCACCCCGAGCCCATATACATCGAAGACGAATCCGACGGCGTCGAAGTCGAGATCTGCATGCAGTGGACTGATGGGACGAACGAGCACTTGAACAGCTTTGTTAATAATATCAACACGCACGAGGGCGGCACACACATGTCCGGCTTCAAATCAGCTTTGACTCGGACTGTGAATAACTACGGGTTCGACGCCGGCATCCTCGACGATGACGACGAAGACCGCCTTGGCAGTAATGATGTCCGGGACGGACTCGTCGCAATCATCAGCACCCGCGTCCCAGAACCACAGTTCGAAGGGCAAACGAAGACAAAGCTAGGGAACAGCGAGGTCCGCGGCGTTGTGAGCAGCGCGGTCACGCAGAACCTGAAAACATTTATGCAGGAAAACCCTGACGAGGCCGAAGCGATCGTGCAGAAATGCCTGGTCGCCGCCAGGGCTCGAAAAGCTGCGAAGAAAGCCCGCGAGCTCACCCGGCGAAAAACCGTGCTGGAGAGCACGAGCCTGCCAGGGAAGCTCAGTGATTGTAGTAACAAAGACCCCTCGGATTCTGAGATCTTCCTCGTTGAGGGAGACAGTGCCGGGGGAAGCGCCAAGCAAGGCCGTGATCGTAACTTCCAAGCCATCCTGCCTCTCCGTGGGAAGATTTTGAACGTGGAGAAAAGCCGTTTGAACAAGATCATCGACAACAACGAGATAAGCACGATGATCACAGCGCTCGGCACAGGGATCGGCGACGAATTCGACAAATCCAACCTCCGCTACAACCGAGTAATCATCATGACCGACAGTGATGTGGACGGCGCGCATATCAGCACGCTCATACTCACGTTCTTCTTCCGCTACATGAAGCCACTCATCGAGGACGGCCACGTCTACATGGCACAACCACCATTGTATAAGATCAAGCACGGGAAGAAAGAAGTCTACGTGCGGAACAACAAGGAGAAACGAGAGTGGATCGAGGAAAACGATGCGAAGCGCTACAGCGTGCAACGCTACAAAGGTCTCGGTGAGATGAACCCGCAACAGCTATGGGAGACAACGATGAAACCGGAGAACCGTGTGCTCAAACAAGTCAGCATCCAAGACGGCGTGCAAGCAGACCAAGTGTTCGACATGCTCATGGGTAGCCGCGTGGAACCACGCCGCGAGTTCATCGAAGAAAACGCTACAAAGGTACAAAACCTCGACGTATAACATGTTAGGCGGACTCGGCGAAAGCCTTCGCAACACGATTGACAAAGTGAAAGACGCCGTCATGGTCGATGACGCCTTAGTCAAAGAAGTAGCGAAGGACGTCCAGCGGAGCTTGATGCAAGCCGACGTCGACATCGAGCTCGTCATGGACCTCGCCGAGTCAATCCGTGACCGAGCCGGCGAAGAACCACCGGCCGGGCTGACCAAACGAGAACTACTCATACAAGCAATATACGAAGAACTCGCCGATGTCCTCGGCGAAGGCGGACCTGATGTGCTCAGCCGTATCAGTGGCTCCGATGAACCATACGTTGTTATGCTTGTTGGCTTGTTCGGAGCAGGTAAGACCACGACGACGGCGAAGCTCGCCTACCGTTGGAAGCAACGCGGTAAGCGCGTCGCAATGGTCAGCACGGATACGTGGCGCCCAGCAGCCCGGGATCAGTTAGAGCAACTCGGCGAGGACATAGACGTCGACGTGTTCACCGCCGACGTCGATGAACCTGATGAGGTCTATGAATCCGTTAAGGAAAACCTCACGGGTTACGACGTGGTCCTCGTTGACACCGCCGGACGTGATTCATTGAACGACGAGTTACAATCAGAGTTGACCCGTATCAATGACGCTGTGCAACCAGACGAGTCGTTACTTGTTTTGAGCGCTGACATCGGGCAAGGCGCTAAGGACTTAGCGGTGTCCTTCACTGACCGCGTCGACATCACCGGCGTGATTATGACGAAGATGGATGGGACTGCGAAAGGAGGAGGGGCGCTCACAGCGTGCCACGTCGCCGACGTCCCCGTCTACTACATTGGCACCGGTGAGGACGTAAAAGACTTAGATGAGTTTGACTCGGAGCGTTTCGTCGGCCGCTTACTCGGCATGGGCGACCTCGAGGGCTTGTTAGAGCGCAGCCGCGAGGCGTTCAGCGAGGAAGAAGCTGAGGACCTCACCGAGAAGATGATGAGCGGGGATTTCACCCTCCGTGATTTGTACAAGCAGCTTGAAGGCATGCAGAGCATGGGTGCTTTGGATAACATCGTTGACATGATCCCTGGCATGGGCGACCTTCCGATCGGCCAGGACGAGTTACAAGCGCAAGAGGAGAACATGGAGCAGTGGCAGTACCTCATGGACAGCATGACCGATGAGGAGTTAGAGAACCCCGATGTGATCCGGAAGAGCCGCCGGCAGCGCATAGCCGCCGGGTCTGGTGTTGACGAGGAGAAGCTCCGCGAGTTGTTGAAGCGGTATCGGCAGACGAAGAAGATGATGGATAAGATGGGGGGCGGTGGCCAGCGCGAATTACAAAACATGATGAAGAAAATCCAAGGTGGAGGTGGCGGTAACCTGCCATTCTGATGAGTGAAGACACGTTTTACGTATCGAACAAGGCTTGTCTCTTCAATGATGACCGGTTACTCCTCCTGCAGACACCTGAAGGCGAATGGGAGTTGCCTGGCGGGCATTTAGAGCGTGGGGAGAGCATTGAGTCGAGTCTCACCCGGGAGTTGCAAGAGGAAACCGGGTGTTCAGCTCGTAACGTAGAATTAGTGACAGTGTCAACGAACTCAGATGAATTCCCTGACGAGGACATCGTCACCATGTTTTGGAGAGGGGAGTGTTCTGAGGGCATCGAGATCAGCGAGGAACACAGGGATCACGCTTGGGTGTCACGACACAGGCTATCATCGTATTCGTTGAAACACGGCGAGGCCTTGCGAGACCTCATAGTTGGCATCGCCGAATGGTAGCAGTTATTAAACGTCGGAAGAGTTCGTTGGGATAGAGATGGAACGAGACCGGTTCAGGGTGTCCAACAAGGTTTGCTTCTTTGATGATAGTGAGGTCTTGCTCCTTGCGAACCACGATGAGGTCTGGGAGTTACCCGGTGGCCACCTCGAGGTTTCAGATGATAACGTAGACATTGCTTTAAGACGAGAGGTACGAGAAGAAACTAGTCTTGCCATGGTATCATATGACCTTGCTCGACTGCACAAGTACGAGGATCAGTTCGCGATGTTCTGGACATGTCAGGAGTGGGATGGCGAGGTCACTTTGAGCGGGGAGCACCAGGACTACGCGTGGGTCGACGTTGACCGTTTAGATGACATCGTTGTGACATGGCCCGGGCTGCGTGATCTCATCCGTGACTGGGTGCAAGGTTAGTCGTGGAGTCGTTGTTGGATGGTGAGAAGCCGGTTGTATTTTGCGGTGCGGTCGCTGCGGCACGGCGCCCCGATTTTGACTTGTGCGGCGTTGATGCCGACGGCGAAGTCCGCTATGAACGAGTCCTCTGTTTCGCCGCTGCGGTGGCTGACCATGACGTTCCAACCGGCGCTTTGAGCTAAGTATGCGGCGCGTCGGGCTTCTGTGACGGTGCCGATCTGGTTGACCTTGAGGAGGAGTGCTCGGCCACTCCGTGTTTCGACGGCGTGTTCGACTCGCTCCGGGTTTGACACGGTGAGGTCGTCGGTGACGACTTGGCAGGCGTCGCCCACGGTGTCTTGTAGGTCGGCGAAAGCGGCGAAGGCGTCGTCGTGGAATGGGTCTTCGAGGCTGATAATACTGTATTCGTCGATGAGTTCCTCGTAATAGCTTTGCAGCCCATCGTGGTTGTATTCGTTGCCTGCGAGCCTATAGGTGTCGTTGTCGGCGTCGTAGAATTCCAGTGCTGCCGCGTCTATGGCGATGTTGACGGCGTCGGCGTGGCCTGCGTTGCTGGCTGCTTCTGTGATGAGGCTGAGTGCTTCTCTGGCGTCGTTGATTGGTGGGGCGAAGCCGCCTTCGTCACCCACCGCTGTGTGTTGTGATCCGTACGTGTCTGCGATGAGGGCTTTGAGTTCGTGATAGGTTTCGGTGACGACACGGGTGGCTTCGTCGAAGCGTGTCACCGTTGTCGGCGTTATCATGAATTCTTGGATGTCGAGGTCGTTGCCAGCGTGGTCTCCGCCGTTGATGATGTTGCAGAACGGTGTCGGCGTCGTGTAGGGTTTGTCTCCGAAAACGGCGTGTAGTGGTCTGCCTTCGGTGTTCGCGGTGAGTCTGGCGTAGGCCATGCTGCAGGCGAGGAGGGCGTTGGCGCCGAGCCTTGACTTGTTGTTGGTGCCGTCGAGGTCGAGGAGGGTTTCGTCGAAGCTTTCTTGGTCTGTGAAGGATGTCTTGGTTATGGATGATGCTATTGTGTCGGTGATGTTGCGGACGGCGTTTTGCACGCCTCGTCCGTGATATCGGTCGTGGTCGTCGTCGCGGAGTTCGTGTGCTTCGTGTTGGCCGGTGCTTGCACCACTGGGTACTTTCGCGTTCCCCGTTGCGTGTTGGTTTTCGAGGGTGACTTGGACTGTTGGGTTGCCGCGGCTGTCGAGGATTTCGGTTGCGTGGACGTTGGTTATCTGTGTCATGGTATTCCTTGGGGGTTCCTTGTATTTATGCTGGTCGGTCCGCCGTACCAAGGAGTTCTTGGGGCGGTGTTGTCTGCGCTGATGCGAGGTTGGAACGCGGCGTGTTTGTCTCTGTGGACGGTGAATGGTTGTACTGGGGGTGTGAGTGTGATTCTAGTGGCTATCCTGTCAGGTTGGTGAAGGCCTTTAGGTGTGAACGGTGAGTCGCGTGTCCTTAGGCGAGGTGACCCAGGGGTTGTGTGTTGTGACGTGCACTATGCTTGGTACGCGGGGCTGCCTGGTTGTGCGCGGATGAAGATCTGGCTTGGGCGACCTACTCGTGGTCCTTGCCTGGCGTCGTAGACGTAGTATGAGAGGGTGAATTCGTTCATCTCCGTTGTGATAGGGAGGTCTGTGCATATGATGGTGATTTCGTTGGTGCTTGTGAGCGTGTTTGATGTCTGTGTGCATCGCTGCGTCGTGTTGGCGTTGTTAACTGTTTGTGCTCGTACGTTGTCTACGACGAGTGTGTCGAAGTCGTTGTTTTCCAGGTTGAATGTTAGTGTGTTCGTGGAGGTGTTGGCTGTGACTCCGTCGCAGCGTATGAGGGGTTCGTCGACGTCGCACACTTCGGGTTCGATGCCTCTGTCGAAGGGGTCGAGGGCTACTGTCACTGTGAACAAGGCGAGGATTGTGAGGAAGGACCAGCTGTATGTGATGAGCAGTTTGAGGATGGGTTTGCCTATCTTCACCATGGAGGAAGTGTGTTCGTATTTACACGTCGATTTTTATAACGTCACCGGGGGTTATGGGCGTTGTGGTGTTGGATGGGTCAAGTTCAATGACTGTTTTGTACGTCGTGGTCGGCTTGTACGTTGTGAATGGTTGTAATACGTGGGTGTCGACGACTTTGTTGTCGTCGTTGAGGAAGATGAGGAGGAGGGAGTGGAAGACGAAGAATCCGTGGAAGGTGTCTTGTGTTTCTGTGTGGAAGGAGAAGATGTGCGCTGTGTTGTTGACGGGCTGGTAGGGGATGACGCCTAGTGCGCGGCTGAGCAGTGATTCGTGGTGGACGGTTGCTGTGGCGTGGTCGGACAGTGATTGTTCTGTCACGTGTCGTTGAGTTGTTTGAGGCGGGCGTGTCGTCTGTGTTTGGCGTGATCGTCGTCGGGTGAGTACTTGGCGGGTCGCACGGTGGTTCGTTCGCCGCCGCAGCTACACGTGGCTGTGAGGCCGTATGCGCCGCATCGTTCGCATCTGAGGATTGATTTCATTGGAACTTGGTGCGTTCGAACTCGTATTTGCCGCCGGGGCTGCCTTGTATTGGGTCTTTGATGGTTTGCAAGGCGTTTTCTAAGGTGGTCTCGGCGTCGTCGTAGTTGTAGTCTTCGAGGACGATTTTGTAGCGGCCGTCGCCGAGGTATCGTATGGTGAGGGTGTCGTCGAGGCTTTCGGCTTCTTTGAGTGCGTCTTTGATGATGGTGACGCCGTTTGACGCGTAGGTTTCCAGGGTGAGTTCGCCGCCGACTTTGACGGTGTCCCTGGTGATTTTTTCGCGGACGATGCGTTCGAGTGGTTCGGCGTATCGTTCTGGGAAGCCGAGGTCGCTGAGGTGTTTGTCGTGTTCGACGACGTCGTTGAATGCTTCGTGGAGGTATTCGTGGTCGGTGACTTGTTTGATGTCTTGGTAGATTTTCTGTGGGTATTCGTTGATTTCGTCGCCGAGGTCGCGGAGGAGTTTCTCTGCTTTTTGTTCTTGTTTGCGCTGGTCGCGTTTGTTTTTCTTTTGGAGTTTGGTGACGCGTCGGAGGCTGAGGTCGATGTGGCCTTTGTCTTCGTCGACTTGGATGACTTGGCAGATGATGCGGTCGCCTTCGTTGACGTAGTCGCGGATGTTTCTGATGCGTCCGCTGCTTATCTCGGATATGTGGATGAGGCCGCTGCGGCCGTACGTGTCGAGTTCGACGAAGACGCTGTTGTGTTGGATGTTGGTGACTTCGCCGAAGACTAATTCGTTTTCTTCGGGGAAGCCTATTTTTCGCCTGTACATATGGTTAGTCTTCGGTCTCCGTGGCGTTTTTGATGGTGATCGTGCTACCGGTTGGTTCTGCGAGGGTGGTGTCGCAGACGAGGCAGGTGATCGTGGTGCTTGCTTTTGTGAAGACTCGTTGTTCGTTGTTGCATTCGTCGCATGTCAGTGTGGTAAATGATTGTGTCATGAGTATCAGCCTATATTGAGAGGTGTCTCGCAGTGTTTTTAATGGCTTGGTCGTGTGCTTGTGCTCTGCCAGTCGAGCTGGATGGTTTCGTTGTTGAGGCTTGCGTTGTCGGTGATTCTGAGCGTGTCCGGCGCGGTGTTTGTTGATATGGTGCCGGTGAGCGGTGTGGTGTAGTATGCTGGTTTGACGCCGGGGTGGCCGCCGGCGTTGATGACGTCGATGATGAGCGTGTTGCCTTGTATGGTGGCGTTTGGTGCTGCGTCGTCGTAGTTGGTCTCGGAGAGGACGGACACGTTGTATGTGAGGGTTGTGTCGTCGTGGACGAGGTGGTACGGGGTGTTGTTGAACCACGCGGTCTTGTACGCTATGTTTCGTTCACCCCGTGTTTCTTGCGCCGCCGGGTGGGCGCACGCTGTGATGGTGATGAGGGATGCGAGGAGGAGGTACAGGCGTTGGTTCACTACGTCCTGGTCTCCCAGTTGATCCTGTGTGGTCGCCCTGTCGCTGCGGGGATGTCGTCGTTGACGATGAGTTGTCGTGGTCGTGAGGCGTTGAGGCTGCCGTGCACGGTTGTTGGTATGATGATTTGTTGTGGCGCGGGGTTTGTGGTGTCAGGTGTTATGTGTAGTGAGTTGTTGGTGACTGTGGCGTTGTGCGTCGTTGTTCGTATTGGTCTGGGGGTGAGCACTGTCACGTTGTATGACAAGGTGTTGTTTGTGTAGTTCATCGTGTAGGAGAGGTTGTCGAAGGAGGCGAGTTCGTCGGGGCTTGGGCGTGCGCCTGTCGAGGTGTATGACGGCGTGGTGCACGCTGTGAGTGTGAGGAGGATGGTTGCTATGAGCATTACTGCTCGTCGCATCGTCTTAGTAGTGGTACTCGGTGTTTTTATGGTCAACGGAGACCCCCACGTTTTTTGTATGATGATTTGTGATGTGAGGGTGATGAGTGGTTACTGTTTGGGGTCGTCGTGGCTTGAAAGCGCTGTGTCCGAGGGGCGTATCGTTGGCGATGTAGCGGCGGATCAGGTGCAGCCGAGTAGTTTTGAGCCGGTCTTGTCTGATGAGGGATATGTCTTGGACGCTGAGCTCAACGGGTTGTTTCGGCCTGAGCGCCGGCGGAAGATCGAGTCGTCCTTGGAGGATTTGGATGAGAGCCGTCGCGACCCCGTAGATTTGAGTGGTGGCTATGAGTTGAAGCGTGGCTTCACGTATTTACTGCGGTTGGATGAACAGATACTGGTGGGCGACGATGAGTATGTGAAGGGGTCGCCGAAGAGTAGTCTTGGACGGTTGTTTTTGCACACGCGGTTACTCGCTGATTATAACTTGGGGTTTGATGAGATTCACCCGCACGGCGAGGGAGCATTGGATTTGTACGTGTTGGTGCAACCCCTCGTGTTTAACGTGGTGGTCGCACCGGGGTATGCGTTGAACCAGCTGCGGTGGTTCAAGGGCGTTGGGGCGCGCGTTGGTCCTGACGCTTTGCAGGACCGCCATGCGTCCACGCCGTTGTTATATGAGGATAGCGGTGATGGCTTGGAAGCGTCCACGTTAACGGTGAGTGACAGCGTGTATTTACATTTGGACTTATCGGGGTATGGCGATGACGACGTGGTGGGTCTTCGTGCGAAGCGCACGCCGCAGCCTATTGACATCCGTGTGACAGGGGAGTATGACATGCAACGGTACTTTGAGCCGGTGACTTCAGTGAAGGGCGAGGTTGAGGTGAAGAGCCGTGAGTATTACTTGTTTGGCTCGAAAGAGGTGTTTGACATGCCAGAGGATTTGAGCGCGGAGGCGTATCAGCATAGTAGCACGGGGATCAGTGGCCCGTTGCACTTCGCGGGTTTCATCGACAATGGGTTTCAGGGGAACCTCGTCTTTGAGGTGCGGAGTGATGAGATGAGTAACATGCGTATCTTTGACGGGATGCCGATCAGCAAGGTTGATTTCTATGAGACGGAGGATGCGGGGAAGCAGTATGGTGATCGGATTGGTTCAAACTATGACGGGCAGCGTCGTATTCAAGTCGCTAAGTATTTTTCGTCGTCTCTGTAGGGGTTGTGTTCTCCCACGCAAGTGTTGTGTTGAGCCACGTGTCATTGGTGTAGATGGCTATGCGTCGAGGACGGTCGCCGTTTATCGTTGTCGCAGTGGTTGCCTCTGTGGCGTGAGGGTCGGTGAGGCGTATCGCCGTGGTGCCTCGTAGTCGTTGTTTTGTGGTCGAAGCGTTAATCGTAAGGGTTGTGTTGGAGAGGTGTGCTGCGGTGTTCATCGTGTATTGTGAGGTTGGAACGGGTTGTGTGAGGTTGTAACGAAGGGTTTGTTTTGCGTGTGCGACGCTGTACGTTATGGGCGCGGAGGTGGTCGTGGCGTTGACTGTGCCGTGTGCTCGTGCGTCCCAGACGTCTGCGGATGTGGGACACGGTGATGTGGTGCCTTTCGGACAGTGTGTGTTGCTCGGCGTGACACACCCTGTTACGAGTATAACTGTTGTGAAGAGTGCGTAGAAAGTGTGTGTCGTGCTGTGTGCGTGCACGTCTTAGACGATGCGTAGGTTTGTGGTGCGGAAGCTTTCTTGTTGCACTGTTTTCTTACCGCACTCGGTGCATTCGAACCGTAAGTCGGTTTTGTCGCTTCGTTTTCGCCCGGTTCCTCGCCACGCGCTGATTGGTGGTTTGGAGAATCGTCCTTGGTTACCTGCTCCTCGTCGTCCGCCTCGGCTTTTGACTCGTCGGTCGCTGAATCTGCCGTTGGGTCGTGCTCTGCCTCTGCCTCGTTGTTTTGCTTCGCTTACTTTCATCTCTTGGTGTTCGCGGCAGTGTTTGCAGAATCGTTTGACGCGTTGCGGGTATTCCATGCTGTTTTGAAGAGAACAAGACGTCTTTTAAAGATTTCCGTGAGGGGCGGGGGTTACCGTGGTTTTGTGAAGATTGTGATTTCGCCTTGTATCGTGTCGGCGTTTGCTCTGCCGGATTGGTAGTACGTGTACGTCATTGTTATCTCGTTGATTGTGTTGGTGGCGAGGTTGACCTCGGAGCAGTCTATGGGGTGCGTGTGCGCTGAGCGGATGATTTCGTCGTTGGTGTGACACGTGTGGTTGAGGGGGATGTTGTTGACGTCGTTGATCGTCATGGATTGGAGGATGATGTCGTTGTCTGCTTCGTTGGTAATGGTGAATCTGAGTGTGTTACTCGTTGCGTGTAGTTGGCCGGTGTTGCATTGTACGTCTGTGGTGTTTGATTCGCAGAGGTCGGTGTCGATGCTTGCGCCGAGGGGGTCGAGGGCGATGGTGATGAGGATGATGAGGAAGATGATGGTGAACGTTGTTGCGTCTTGGAAGAACCAGCGGATGGTGCTCGCCCCGTGTTTCCCGCGTCCTCGCATCACGGTTTTATCGTGTGGCTGTGCTTAAAATGACTTGGGGTGGTCGGGTGTTGCTGTGGGGATTGACAGGGGGTTGTCTTGTTCGTAGTCGACGTGGTCGTTGTTGAGCGCTGTCAGTGCTTTTTGGATTTCGGCGCCGATGTCTAAGGCGTGGTCGATGAGGCTGACCTTGTAGTAGGCGTCGACGTGGTGGAAGAGGTCGTGTTTTGTGGTGCCTTCGTATTCGTCGATGACTTCGCCGCGTTGGTTGCAGTGGAGTAGTTTGACGGCGTTGTCTTCGACGCGGACGAGGATGTTGCCGTGTGGGTCTGGGTTGCGGTCGTGTTTGTGTCGTGGCGCGGCGGCTTCGATGGCTTTTTTGATGTCGTCTTCGTCGAGGAAGGCTTCGTGTGCGGTGATCGTAACAGGTGGTTTTTTTGCTTGCATGATGCCGCGGAGGTCCGTCCAGGCTTCGATGGTGTCGTGGTGTATCATCGTGTGTGTTTCGCCGTCTATCTCCTTCGTGGTCGGAGACGTTGTGACGCGTGGGACGGCGTCGATGAGCGCGTCGTCGTCGTCGGTGATGGCTTTGACGTGGATTGAGAGGTTGATGGCGGTGAGGCGTTGTGCGTCTGGGTTGAACTCGCCGAAGAGGAGGATGCGTCTGAGTGTTTGATGCCATGCTTCGGTGAAGCTGCGTCCTCTGATGCGGAACCCGGCGAAGTCTGTTGGGAACCTCGTTGGTTGGACGACGTCTGGGAGGTCGAGGATGACTTCGTCTCCTTTGCTGTTGAGGCTTGGCAGTGCTTTGAGGGTGTCGTTGAGGTCGGTGAAGTCGTTGCTTCGTCGTTCGTCGACGACGGTGATCCTGTTGTTGAGGGCGGGGAGGTGTTCGGCTAGTTCGTCGCTTACCTCGATGTCGGTGCCGGGGATGGTGTTGTCGGCGTTCAATCCGTATTCGAAGAGGTTGATGAGGCCTGGGCTGACGTCGTTGAGGTCGATGCCTGTGACGACGAGGTATCGTATCTTGTTGTTGGCGAGGAGGTTGCGGCAGAGGATTTCGATGCCGTAGCTCTGGCTGTAGAGTTGTCCGAGCAAGGCGTAGTGGTCGTCGTTGAGTTGGTCTTCGACGTGGTCTTTGTTACTCCACAAGCTGATCACCGCGGTCTCGCTGCTCGGGTTGCCCATTGTGACGGTGTCAGCGTAGTAGATCGGCCAGTCGTAGCCTGAGCTGTTCTGCATTGTCACGGTGGTAGTGGCCGCTAGCCGTGTTTAAGAAGTTTGGGGGTTGGGATGGCGTGGGAGGATTCCCGCGTAGGTGTGTTGAGAGGCTTAGTCTGTGAGGGCTCGGTAGGTCTCGACGAGGATGGAGGCGTTGAAGATGCTGACGTATATCCCGACGTAGTAGATGGCGAGGAGGGCGACGGCTTGAACCCGAGTGTTGTAGAAGGCGAGGCTGAACACGCCGGCGCCGAACTGCGCGACGAGGCTGACGGAGAGGGAGAGCACCCATGCGGTGATGATGATGCCGATGAGGGTGCCACGGTTGCCTTTGGTGTCGTGCCAGCTGTCTTTGAATGCGTCGAGGAAGTTTTCGTCGTCGAGGATGACGTGTGCTGCCCAGAGGTATAGGCTGCTGAGGAGGATGAGACCGGGGATGACGAAGACGAGGAAGCCGAGGCTGATGGCTACACCGGTTATGATGCCGCCGACGATTGTGTTGGCAGCTGTGATGCCGAGGTCGTGGGTGAAGTATTCTGTTTTGACGTCGCGGTGGTAGAGTGATCTGATAAGGCCGATGCCGAAGATGATGTAGAATGCGAGGGTGGCTGCAAGGATGACGATGCTGCTCGCGGTGTACTGTATTGTGTTCGCCGTTGTTTGTTGTGTGACGCCGTCGGTCAGTAAGGGGAAGCCGACGTGGAACAACGCCATGAATATGAGGGCGATGACAGCGAGTTGTGAGGTGTGTCCTGAGAACGTGTCGTTGAACGCGTTGCCGATAACCTCACCGTAATTTAATGCCATAGTTTAGATTGATTTGTTCTACCTTTTATTTTCTGTGCTAGCGGGTGCGATTGAGACCCCGCCTCCGTCTAAGTGTGTAGCTGTCTTCGGTTGACCTCCCGGTACATCCGAAATGGTTGGTGAGCTAAGGCCGTTTCTTGTGTCTATGAGATATTAGGACTTTGTTCGACAGATGAGGCTTCGCCGCAGCGTTTCGAGTTGCAGGAGTCGCCTCTCCAGCGAGAATTCAATTTAGCTCTCGGTAGAGTTCGACGATCGTCGACGTTTGCAGTAGTGACGTGTATATGGATATATACGTGGTTATGGCGAAGATAACGTATTGTGCTGGTCCGTTGATGAATCCGGCTACTATGTCTGGGATTGCCGTGAGTAAGTTGATGGCAAGGCTGATAGCCCAGACGATGAAGACTACGGCGAATATTTGCAGCCAGTGGCCTTGAGTTCTCTCCCAGCTCTTTTTGATGGCGTCGATGACATTGTCTTGGTCGATCACGACGTAGAGCGGGCTGAGGCTCAGGGCGACGATGGCGATGAAGCCTGGGATGATGAGGAGGATGAAGCCGATGAGGATGATGATACCGGAGAGGATGCCGTCAGCGATGAGGTTCAACCCTGTGAATCCGAGGCTCTCTGCGAAGTGCTCTGATCTGAGCTCTTTGTGGTAAAGTGAGCGGAGGACGCCGATCATGACGATGATTGACAGCGCGATGTAGAGAATGCCTGCTATGCCTGCGAACGCGTAGAAAACAGGGTTTAACTGTGTTGACGCCATCGTTTGCGGCGTGACACCTGCGAGGGCGATGCTGACGATGCCGAATAAGACGAAGGAGAGGAGGCTAAGGTAGAAGGCGTGTTTGCTGAATACGTTTTTGAATGTGTTTCCTAAGACGCGTCCTATGTCCATTGTAACAAAATATGGTTAGCGTTTATTTTTATTAGGTGGGTTAGTATTCGCGCCAGGTGTGCTCGCACTCAGTGCATTCGTAGAACCGTGTTTCTGGTTCGTCGCCTGCCCGTGTTTGCACGGTCCAGAACTTGGCTTGGTCGTTCCCACACTCCGGGCATTCTTTGTCGACGACTGGCTTTGTGTCGCTTTCGTCGCCTTCGATGACGTCGACGCCGTCTTGTTTTTCACTTGTCTCGCTGAACTCGACTGATTCACTCTGTGTGTCTTCGTAGTCACAGTTTGAGCAGTTGAGGATGGTCTCTCCGTCTTCTGTTTCGGGTTGGATGATTGTTCCGCAGTCGGGGCAAAATTCCATCGGACTTTGAAAACACGCAGCGTGTTTTTAATTGGTTGGGGTGGTTTGTTTGTCGGCGGTGATTCTTTGGCAGCGACTCGTCACGTAGTCGTCTTCGAAGATGTCTGTGAGGGCTTCGCTGACGGTTTCATACTGGTTGGGTTCGTGGGCGATCACCCTGCCCATGTGTTCTTCAACGACGTCATGGGCGGCTTTGAATCGTTCCACGTGGTTTTCTTGATCGAGTGGTGGTCCTTGGATGACATTGTCTTCTGTGGTCGGCGTCGTGGTAGCTGTGAGGATGATGGCGCTCGTGTTGTCGTGGTGGATGAAGCTGGTTTCGACGTGGAAGTTTGCGTCGTTGAGTCGTCGGTCAAGGTGGTCGTTGATTTTTTGGAGTCGGCTCCCTGTGACGTCGTGGCGGTTGTCTTCGAAGGCAACGTTGACTTGTATCGTTGTGTAATCGTCGTCGTTGACCTGGGCGCCTTCGAACCGTTCGTCAAGTGTTGGTACGTGGAACGCGCTTTCTAGGGGGGTTTTGAGAAATGCTTTCGCTGCGTCTTTGAACACGTCGTAGGATGCTTGGTTGACCGCTGCTGCAGCGTTTCTATCGGGTTGTATGGGGTCGACGACGATGAGTGGGCCGTGCGTCTTGGATTCGTTGAGTGTGAGCATCGGCGTGTCATGGTGTTCTTCTAAGTCGATTATTGTCTTGGGCTGCCACTCCTCGGCGGCGTCGAGGACGTCGTCGAATGAGCCGTAGGCGAGGACGAGGAGGTCGACGACGTGGCCGCTGAACCCGTTGATGTGGCTTTCGGCGCCGTAGACATGGTTGGCTTTCATGAACTGTTTGAGGAGTCTGACGCCGCGTCGGATATCCTGGTCTGCGTGGTCGTTGAAGTAGTCGACGTGGAGGGGGCTGACGTCGATCACGGTTTCTGCTTGGCTTGGGTCGTCGATGTTGAGGACTGGGACGAGTTCGTAGTCGTGGTCGCCGTGGTAGATGAAGTAATCCCTGCTGGCTTGCACGCGTTCAACGTCGAGGCCTGCTTTGTCTAATAATGCTGCGAGGTCGTCGCTGATGGTGTCGCCGCGGCGCGACAACGGGTATTTGATGAAGATGTCGACGTCGTAGTCGTCGCCGCCGTGCGTTTGCTTTGCGACGCTCCCGCCGATTTGAATGGTAGCGTCGGTCTGTTTTCGTATGTCATTGATTACCTCTTCGGCTCGGTGCGTGTTTGATGGTGATAACTGGTCAGCCACTCGACTTTCAATCATTTCATTGTGTGTGAGAGCACTATGTTTTTTATTCGCTTCCTACTGCCAGTCAATATATTAAAACGGAATCACACGGCTTCCTCTCAGTGCCTCTAGCCGTCAGAGATATGCTTCCTGCAACGGAATCTATCATGCCCTATCTCAATCCCAGTGACCGGTACGATGACCTAATACCATTTTAAAGGTCGTTAGGGAGCGTTTGAGTCTCTTGGTACTAGCGTGAACTCCATTTTTGTATACGTATCAAGCCTCCGGCTATCATATGTTTAATTGCAGGTTTGATACCTCCCGTTATGAGCTATGGTTCATTCTCTCATCCGGGTCAGCGTCACGACCCCTCCAAGTCGATGAGACTAGAGCTCGTGGCCAGATGCCACGGATTAACTGAACGCCGCGGCGCTTTAGTCCGTCTACTCTACACTGTGCGTGCTTCGCATGGTGTTAATCACGCTTATGATGAAAGGCGTTGTGCCGACCTAGGCGTAGATCTATGGTAAAGGATTAGGTGCTATCGAGGACGACCAGAGCTCGCTGCCTCTTTTACCAAAGATTATTCAGAGGTTGCAACGCTTGAGAAGTAAATCCAAAAGACCCCCTCTCTATCGTCTTTGGTTCTAGGACGTCGGTGAAACCACTACCCATAATTGAAACAGAACAACCAATCGTTT
>ERZ1034569.400-NODE-400-length-16111-cov-10.430929_pt1 | contig 16111 bp, 7 predicted proteins | sample MGYA00520706_ERZ1034569 | MGnify/ENA primary metagenome ERZ1034569 (study PRJEB33760, sample SAMEA4777722) | hypersaline lake metagenome | biome: hypersaline environment; feature: brines | place: Spain | collected 2014-08 | depth 0 m ...
TGAAGCGCGAGCACCGCTGGGGTGGACGACGGGTGTGGCGGGCGGGGTGCGCCGAGGGAGCGGGCGCGCCAGCGGCGGCCGCCGTCGCGTGCCGCCGCCGCCGGTCTGGCCGCGGTGGAGTATCTCGCAGTGCCGGCGGACCCAGGCCTGCGGGCCCGACGGTGTCCGGATCTCGCCAGAGCGGTCGGGAACGACCCGGACGACGAGGCGGTCGTCGAGGCGACGGCGCTGGCGGGGCGGATCGCCGCACTCGTCGACGAGGCGTGTGTCTACCCCGAAGACGACGAGGAGTCGACACCCCAGACGGTCGAACCGTCGGACATCGCGCTTCTCCTGCGGAGTCGGGGCAACCTCCAGGCGTTCGAGCGTGCGTTCGACCAACTCGGCGTCCCGTACTCGGTCGCGGCGGGGGTGGGGTTCCACGAGACGCCCGAGGTGACGGCGCTGACGAACTGTCTCCGCGTTCTCGCCGACCCGCACGACGACCGGGCGTTGTACGCACTGCTCCGGTCGCCGTTGTTCGGCGTCACCGACGACACGCTCGCCCGACTCGCAGACGAGGCGGGACTCCCGGACGGTGAGGAGGCGACACTCTCGGACGGCGAGGAGGCGACACTGTGGAACGGACTGCAGACGACGGAGACGGGCGTTCTGCGCGACGTTCAGGACACGATCACCGAGTGGCGCCGTCTCGTGGGGGCCGGGGAGACCGCCGAAACCGACGACCAGGCGAGCGAGCCGACCGCCGGGTTGGCCGGTGAGTGGCACCGACTGCTCGACCGGATCGTCGACGACACCGGACTCCTCGTGTCGGTGAGCGCGGACGAGCGCCCCACACAGGCTCGTGCGAACGTCGAGAAGTTCCGGGAGCGACTCCGCACACACGCCGACGACGGCGTGTGGTCGCCACAGGCGCTCGTCACGCGACTCGACGACCGGCGCGAGCGGAGTGTCCGTGACGGGCAGGCCGAGACCACGGGGGAGGGTGTCCACGTCACCACGGTCCACGACGCGAAGGGGTTGGAGTTCCCGGTCGTCGCCGTGCCGGGGTTGTCGCGACGCTTCCACGACGAGGCGGCCGTCGGGGACGGGCGTGTCGAGTTCGAGCGTGTCGAGACAGGTGGCTCACCCGGTGTCACCGGCGGTGAGACGGACCCCGACGCGGACACCGAAGGCCACAGCCGACGGCACGCGGTCGGGCTCAAGGCACCCGGCGCGGACCCGTTCGACTCGGTCGACACGGTCGCACGTGAGGGGCTCAGGAGCCGTCGCCGCCGCGAGGAACGCGCCGAGGAGAAACGCGTCCTCTACGTGGCCTGCACCCGGGCACGGGACCGACTCCTCCTCTCCGGTCGACACGACACCGCAGACGAGCCGGCCGTGACTGACTTCGAGCCGGCAGACACAGACGACCCGAGTCGGTGGCGTGACTGGGTCCAGCCGGCCCTGTTGGACGACGACGTGTTGGGGGCGCTCGCTGACGCCGACGCGGTCGAGACCACGCTCGGTGACGGCCGGTACACGGTCCGGCTCCCGACCCAGGTCGACAGGGTGGCGTCGACGGCGACGGAGACGGTCGAACTAGACCGGTCCCCGACGCCCGTTACTCCCGAGGCGGCACAGTCGTTCAGTGCGACGGCGGTTCGGAAGCGGGTGGCGAGCACTGCGGCTCGCGACGACACACCAGCCGCCGAGGATGCCACCGCATCGACAGACTCCGTCTCGTCCGCGGCAACGGCGGCCGACGGACCGAACCCGGAGATCTCGCCGACCGCGTTCGGCACTGCTGTCCACCGGGTGTGTGAACTCCGGCCGCCCGCCGAGGCGGTGCCGCAGGTGGTTCGGGAGGCGTTCGTCGAACACGGCGAGACGCTCGTCGACGAGCAGACAGTCGCGTCCGTGCGAGACCACGCCCAGCGTGGGATCGCGGCCGTCGACGAGATTGCCGCGTCCGTGTCGGTCGTGAGCCGACACGACGAACTGTTCGTCAGCCGCGAACTGGGGAGCGACGACGAGGAGTCGGCGTCGGGCGGGGTTACGGTGTACGGCTACGTCGACCACCTCGTCGTCGCCGAGGACACACTCCACGTCGTCGACTACAAAACCGGCGCCGTCGACGGCGACCTCGCCGCGGCCGCCGCGGAGTACGACCACCAGGTGGCAACGTACGCGACTGCGCTCGCGGACGGCGACCGGGCCGTCGAGACACACCTCGTGTTCACCGCCGTCGACGAGGTGTGGTCGGAGCGGTACGAGCCGGCGGAGCGACGGAGCCTACGGGCGGAGTTGCGGAAGACGCTGACCGACGACTGACCGCGGTCGACCCGCGTGGCGTCGCCGACGCGGCGGCGGGTCACTCCTTGCGGAGCGCGACCCGGTAGTGTGGGCTGTCGCCTGCGAGCGTGTCGACGACCCGCCACCGTGTCGGGGTGTCGGCTCCGACCGGTAGCCCAGCAGATCAGCGGCGTCGACGCTCGTCGGGTCGTACGCGTCGACCACTGCGGTCGCGTCCGGCCGTGTGATGTACGCCAGATCGGCGAGAAACGATTGGACACCGGCGGGTGACTGCGCCAACCCGAGTTGGGTGCCGACGGCGAGCGCCGACGCGAACCGATCGCGGTCGAACGTCGCCTGCAGTGCGAACATATCCCCCTCGACGGCGCGCTCGACACCCCGTTCCTCCATCGCGGTGACGAGATGCGGCGAGCGTTCCAGCCCGACCGTCTCGCACTGCTCGCTGAAGTACCGCACGTCGCGACCGACGCCAGCGCCGAGATCGACCAACGGGCCGTGCAGGTGGCGTTCCAGAAACGCCGTCGTCTCCGCCTCGGGATCGCGCGGCTCGAAGTAGAACTGCTCGATCGGGTGGTCACGCTCCCACTCGCCGTCGATCTGTCTGAGCGGTGCCGTGCGCTCGCCGCGGGCGTGATCGAGCAGAGCCCGACCGAACGGATCGCTCACACTCCGTGTCGATCCGAACCCGGATTAGAGATTTTGCGAGAGTGTGACACACTCACACAAAGGGTGATCGCTCACCTCGTGGTACTGGTGTGAACCGAGAGGTTAGTCGAGTCCATCAAGCCTCGTTCGACCCACCACATGGCGCCTCACAGTGTTGGCGGAGGCGTTGCAGTGGCGACTGCCTCTGCGAGTGCTGTCTCGGTAAACGGCGTGACTTCGTCGCCGTTAACGACCATCGTCGGGTCGAGTGGCTCCAACGGATCGAACACGGCTGCTGCGATTGTCTTGGCCGACCCGTCTGGGGTCTCACCTATCACGAGACGTGGATGGACGGGCTGCGGAAACGAGTCCCAGAAGTGGTACCTCTCGCGTAGTTCCTCAATCCGTTCTCGCTCGTCTTCCGAGAGGTCGTTCAGGTCGTCGTCTCCGACGATATCGTGTATCTCCTGACGGATCTCTTCCATATTATGTTCCATGATACTTTTTTCGGACACGTTTAGTAGATTGGCCTCTTTCGCTGGCATACCGCCGATTGTATTCAGTCGGTTCTCCAACCGGTTGCGAGCGGCCTCCAGCTTCGAAATGAGCGCATCTTCCGAGATGGATGTGTTCGTCGTGTCGCTATCGGCTTCGGTTTCACGTATCGTGAGTATCAGAAGGATAGCCACAGTTCTGGGTTGAACATCCACCAGTATCAATCTTCTCACCACCAGGCGAGACGAAACCACCTAGCTGTACTGAACAACAGACGGTTACGGGCTGTTTCGACTCGGGCTGGCGTCGGCGAGCTGCGTGCCGAACAGGCTGGCGGCGACTAACAGCCGCCGCGACCGTCGCGCGTATGTTCTAAAATAGCGGCTTGATTCTGACAGCCGCTACACCCGCCGCCGTCTGGCGATTGGGGGATCGGTGCTGGCAATTCCATACGTGCCGTACCAGACAAGCGTCTCTATTTATTTATACCAGCGCCGCCGGTGCCTCGACGCGGATCATGGCCGCCGAGCCGCCGCGTGTGTCCGTCTGGTGTCGGTGGGTGGCTGTCTCTCTTCCCGCGGGCGCGCGGCCGCCGCGCGACGCAACGTACCGGATTGTATGGCCTGGTTCATCATACAGGGGTGACACCGATGTCGTCCGGCGGTTCGGCGTGCCGAGAGTATGAATGCTGTTCGTGCGTATATAGTATGGTAGTAAGCTGGGGTGAGTGAGTGAGCGAGCCTTGACCTGCTGGCTCCGATCACGCCGCTGCCGTCGCCCGAGAGTACGTCTGTGTAGGTGAGTCCACGACAGACGCCAACACCGCGTCGTCTGGCGGTGGTTGTAATCCGGTGTGTCTTGAGTCCAGACTCCTCGTGCGCGTGTCTGACGCGCGCTGAGACAATGTCACCGTGTGCGTGTTTGTGTGTTGTCTGTGCGACGGTGCCTGTCGCACCTGCCGATAACCAGCCACGTGAGACACTGTGCCCGACTCCAGCCGCCGCTGGTGAGCTGTCCATTTATTAGGTGGTCATGGTGGCTGATCGGCCGTCGCGGTGGCGTTTGGTCGTGTGGCGACAACACGACTCGGCGTCTGTTGTCGGTCGTACGTCCGTCGAATCGCCCGCAATTGGTTACTCACCCCTCACGGGACGACGAACGGGTGAACACACCCGGATAGACCGCCCCGCAGCCGGCGGCGTTGACGTGTTCCGAGACCGTGAACTGTCGCTGTACGAGGAGCGGACGACGCTGTACGAGCGGGCTGATAGTGACGGGGTGGACACAACGTTCGCCGCCGATGACGATGAAAAGGACGACGACCAGACGAGACAGGAGGAGGTGTGGCAGGAGTTCGACGACGCGCTCAACGTCGACCTCGGCGTCGAAGACGACCAGGAAGAACGCGCGACGTGGGAGGCGGTCGGCGATCTCGTGGACAACGCACCGACCAGCACCGACAACGCGACGTACTACCTGTAGAAGACGAACATGTCGCTGCCGGACAACACGGAGGCAGCGCTCGAACGTGTCAAGCGTCTGTACCGGAAGCGGTGGCGGATTGAGTCCGCCTACCGGTCAATAAGGGACCTACTGCCGGCGACGACATCGCGGTCACACCGGCTCCCGTTCTGGTAGTTCGGGTTCTCGTCGCTGCTGTACAACTGCTGGCGACTCGTCAACGTACTGTTGCGTGTCGGGGGTCCTGAAGCCCACAAGAAGCCGGTTGTTATGGTAACAGATATTGTAGAATTTACTTGCCGGGAGGACGACGTTGGTTAGCTCGCCATCGGCAGCGGTGTTCACACGTGGCGGGTAGTGACGGCGGCTGCTTGTTTCCATCACAGGATAATTAGTTGCAGGTTTCTCCGTGGTGACCGGCAGCCGATGACGTAGCTACACGCGAACGTCCCACTATATCTACTGTAAAGAGACGTTGAAAACAATCTTGCAATAGTGCAAAGTCAGAATGGGTGGTAGGGCGGATCTTAATATCGCGATATACGGTTTACTTGAACTGAGCAGCGCTTTCCCCGGTTGAGAACAGATTCGTCACCCCCGGCGAAGACATCCGATCACCCACGGGTCGGCAAGAGTGATGCAGATACGCGGCTTACTCGAAGCATGAAGATGAACTGTGCCGGCGCGAAATGTGTATAACGTATACTCTCCGCCAGTCCGAGGCCTCAAACCCCAGTTTCCAGACTGAGTCAGTTCCGTGTCCTACTTAGGTAGGACACGAAACTGAATCGCTCTCGCGGCGAGAGCCCACGGACGGTGAAGCCGATTCAGCAGGTCTCCGTCTACCACACGATACATCGTTTTGTATATTAAGAATCGCTATACACATTTGCATCACCAGATATTCCGACTTTGCTTCGAGTCGCAGCTTTCTCACGTCTTGATTGTTGTCGTAAGATGGTGAATAATGATCTAGACTACAGGCTCTACAGCTAACAGTAGACACATAGATATTGAAGTGTGTAAGAAACGTGCGAAGAACAGTGCCGCCGCTACTCTGTCACACTCTCACGAACCGCGAGAGCGGGCCTAACCCGTGCCTGTCGCCCGACAAACGAACGAGACGATCATCTCCGCCGGCACCACAGCCCGCTCGTCGTCACCGCCAACGCCGTCTCGTAGGATCACGTTCACGGGTCGCCAGACGCTGTACAGCAGGCTCGCGAACGAGAAGTACCAGAACCGGAGTTCCTGGCTCTTCGGGGTCGTCGGGATCAGGAACTGCTTCAGCGACTGGTAGGTGGGCCCAATCTGCCACCGCTTCGCGTACAGCCGCTTCACCCGGTTCAGCGCCGCCTCGTCGTCCTCAGGCAGCGACACGTTCGTTTTCCTCAAGGATGTCGCCTAGCCCGCTCCACGCCTCACGCTCGTCGCGGTTGGACTCCCGCACGTCCACATCCAGCGTCGCCTCTAACTCGTCCCACAGCTCCGACTACCTCGTCCGGCTGGGCTCCGCGACGGAGATCGTCGTCTCCACGTCGCCGGTGTCGGCACGCTCGTACAGCACCTCGCGCGTCCTCTCACCAAACGAGCCGTGGGGTTCGCGGAACACGTCGACGCCGACGGAACTCCGGACCGACGCTGCGACCGGACGGCGCCCCATGTCACCGAATCGTCAACTGTTGATGATTCCGGTCGTACAGGAACCGAATCATCGCCAACAGTTATCTGAAGTCGCTTCTGGGCTAGAATCGAACATCTGATGTCGAACTCGGGTACACGGCCGGAGTGGGCGCCGGCCGGTTCGGCAGGGGTATCACGGGTTGTGACAGTGTTCGTGGTCGTGGTCGGGCTCGCGGTCGCCGGTGCGGCGGGTGTGGTGGCGGCAGACGCCGGGGGGAGGATGAACGCGACGGATGGAGCGACAGGCGCAACCAACGCGACAAGCGCAGCGAACGCCTGTGGCGGCGGCGGCACTGGCACACTCACAATCGACGTGTACGGTCACGACGGCACCGAGGTCGGCGAGGGAGAGGTAATTCTGTACAGTGCGTCGAACTACGAGCAGCAGGACAGCACAGACTTCTACGGCGGGGAGGCGACGTTCTACGGCGCCGACCTGATGAAGTACAACGTCGGGGTGTACACCGACGACGGGGAGTTCCTCGGCGCCTCGTCGGTATGTCACGACGGATACACGTCCACGGACCACTACGCGGGCTCGCCGAACCTCGACAGCGTGGCCGACGACGAGCGTGGGGGTGACGGCGACGGCGTGATCGAGCCTGGAGAACGAGTGCTCGTCTCGCCGAAGGTTGTCAACGACGACAACTACGGGCTCGAAGTGCGGACGGTGATCGAGTACGAGGATGAGGCGGTGACTCGCAGTCCACGGAGTCTCTCCGGCGGCGAGACACAGTGGTACGGGGCGCAGTTCGATGTCGACGACGGCGGTGACAAGGACGTGACGATCCGCGTTGAGGCGAAGTACGGCGGCGGGTGGCAGTTGACCCACGAGGCTGAACGGACGGTCGAGATCGACGAGCGGCCGACCTCCGAACGTGAGGACCCGACGGACGACACCGTGGACGCCGAGGCCGGCGAGGCCGTCACGTTCGAGGTCGACGCCGAGGACGACGACGAACTCGGGGGTGTGGAGTGGTACGTCGACGGCAACTACGAGGGCCACAACGGGGTCTCGGGCGACGACGACACGGACGAGTTCACGAAGACGTTCGAGGACACCGGTGAGTACACAGTCGAAGCAGACGTGTACGACGACGATGGCTCGACGTACAACGACGACGCGGCGACCTGGACGGTCGACGTAGACGAGCCCGAAAGCGACGTGACGGTCGAGGTGACTGATCGCTACGGGGACGACGCCAACGTGGACGTGAAACTGTTCCGTGACTGGGATAATCTCGACCGACGGCCGACCGGCGGCGACGGCGAGGTCACCTACGACGACCGCGAGCACGGCACCTACCAGATCGAAGTGGTCGGTGCTGGCGGGTACTGGGGAACGGCGGAGTTCGATGTCGACGGTGACACCACGTTCGAGTTCCAGCGACGCGCGCCGTACGTGGTCGACACGACCCACTCCGACGGCGATGAGGACGGCCGGTTCGAGGCGGGTGAAGAGATCACCGTCACCACGACTGTCGAGAACGACTCCCCGGTCGACAGGGAGACGACCGTGACCGTCGACGTGGACGGCCTCGGGAGTGTCGACTGGACGAGGATGATTCCCGCGGACAGCAAGCGAACGTTCACTGCGACGTTTACCCCCGATTCGGGCGGCACGTACGACTACACAATGACAGTGGAGGCGGACTACGGTGACACGCTACCGACCGACGAGACGGACGGCGAGTTCAGCGTCGCCGAGACGCACAGCCTCTCGACATCCAGCGGTGACGGCGGGAGCGTCTCCGTCTCGCCCGACGAGGGCGCGTACGCAGACGGTGAGACGGTGACGCTCACCGCCGAGCCGTCCAGCGGCTTCGAGTTCGACCACTGGGAGGGAGACGTGCCCGACAGCCAGCGGGACGACCGCGAGATCGACCTGGAGATGGACCGGGACCGCTCCGTCAAGGCCGTGTTCACGCGCGGCGAGGGGGCGGTGAAACTCGACGTGGAGCACCCGGACGGCGACCCCGCGAAGGGGGTGAACGCGATCCTGGTGCGTCACGACGGCGACCTGGTGCGTGAGGTGAAGTGGCCCGACGGCGACCTCGTCGACGTGCCGCGGACGTTCGACGGGCTCGCGGCCGGCGAGCAGTACCAGTTCGAGGTGTACGTGCAAGACCAGCTCGCGGATTCGAAGATCGTCACCGTCGCGGCCGACGAGACGACGAGCGTCACCGCCGAGACGAGAGGTCAGGTGTGGATTCGGCCGAAGGTCGTCGACGCCGGCGGCGATCCCCTGGAGGGGGTCTCCGTCACGGTGTACTCCCACGAGTACGATCAAGACGACGGCGACCGGACGGAGGGGTGGCGCGGGAATCCGACGGACGAGCGGGGCTACGTTGAGACACCCCTCGACGACGGGAAGCTCTGGCTCCACCGTGACGACGACGACGGCTACTACGTGGTCGTCGTCACCCGCGACGGGGAACAGATCGCCCGGAAGGAGGTAGACGGGCTGACCGACAACCGAGAGCTGACGCTGGAGACGAGCGTCCCGAGCGTCGACCCGGCGGTGGCCGAGGGTGGGTGGATCGTCGAGGAGGCGACAAGCGACGACGGGAAGATCGCCGTCGGCGAGCGCACGGCCGTCGGTGTCACCCTCCGCAACGACGGCTCGGGGATGCCGCTGCGGACCGTCTTCCAGTTCGACACTGACGGCGACGGCGACCCGGAGGCGGTGGACGTGAACGGCGACGGCGACCCGGACTACGCAGACTACGGCGGTGACGGCGACGACGAACCCGGGACGATCCGTGGGGACGCGGAGGAAACGGACGTGGCTGCCGGCGGAACCGAGCCGTTCGGGCTGCGCTTCGCCCCTGACCAGGCGGGCGACTGGCGCGTGCGAGCGGTGATGCAGGCCCGCCCGAACGACGACTGGGTCGACGCCGGGACGACCGACTGGGAGGGGTTCAGTGTCGTCAGCAGCGAGCCGAAACCGGGGACGCTGCGGGTTGTTCGAGCCAGTCCCACTGCGACCGTCACACAACGAAACGGATTGACTCCGGGACTAGACCCGCGAACGTGGGTGATCGGCGACGACGTTCGGATCTACTTCGAGATTGAGGCGACACGCGACTTCGAGGGTGACGCGACCGCGTACGTCCGCTTCTGTGACATCGACGGGAGGGGACCGATCGACGGAGACTGGGGCCTGTATGATGAGGTAGAGACGACCTGTACCGGGTTCTCCAACGGCGTCACACTTCGGCAGACGACAGTCGAACTGGAGGACCTCGGCATCGAGGCAGGAGAGCGAGTCCGCGTTGAGAAGACGATAACCATCGACAGCGCGTTCCAGCAGGGGAACCTGTTTGAGGACCGGCCGATGAAGCCGAGCCTAGTGTTCACTGACACAGTCTCCGTCGGGGTCTCGGCGACCGATAGACCCCCGGAGGTTCTCTGGGAGGTCTCTCCGACACCGAACGTCACCTCCGGGTTGGGACAGGTAGCGCGCGTCGCAATCGCGTTTGCAAGAGTGAAGTCGTCGAAGAGAGTGGGTAAAGCGGAGACAGTCGTGCAGAATGGACAGAGGGCGACGAAGATCTACAGAGCGATTCAAGCGGTTCGAGACGGGGAAACCGAGTCGGCAGTGGAGCTGATCGACACTGCCATCCAAGCGTCTGGGTTCGAGTCCGCCGAACGAGCAGAGCGAATCGCTCGAACGGTTGTCGAGTCAGTGGAGTTGTCCATGGAGGGGAAGCAGACAGAAGCGACAGTGGTGCTGCTGAATCTGCTCAAACAGGAGAGTGTCGCAGAGTTGAAGAAGACGACAGAGATCGTCTCCCCGTACGCCAATCTGAACGACGTGGCCGCCTCCGTCGTGTCCGGGGCGATCCGTCTGAGCCAGTGGGACCCTGCGGGGATCGACTACTCGAAGCCACCGAAGCGAACGCTCACGACGAGTGAGATGGACCTGACTGCGAACGTTTATTCCGGAACACTCGAGGATCAAGACGGTAACCCGGTCTCTGGGGCAACGGTCAGTGTCTACGACGCTCCGCCAGAGGATCCGAGAGCAGACAGAGTCGGACAGGATCAGACGAAGGGTGATGGAACGTTCCACGTCAATGGGCTTCCAGACGAGGAAGGAGCGATTTGGATCGAGGTCACGAGGGACGGGCAGTCCCTCACTGGGCAGCCTATCGTTCGTTGGTACAATCCAGAACTGATCACATTCAATTTCGCAAACAGGATCCGACTCCTAGGCCAACCTGGTGAGAATCTCGCGCAACCCAGCGTCTCAACGACGATCGTGTCAGATGACTCAACCACGGAGAGAGTAGTGACGAACGTAGAGTACACCGTCACCGAGAACCCCGTCGAGACGACGGATTGGGGCAACTCGGGGGGTGTGTTCCTCCGTGCCGTGAACGGCACCTTCGAGAGCGTCGACGAGGGAGACTTTGACACCGTCGAAATGTATCGTGTCGGTGAAAATTCGATAAAAGAGGAAGTCGACAACATCGAGGAGGCAGACGTGGTGGAGTTGTACGTTCAGCGGGACCTCTCGCCCGGTGAAACGATCTCGACCGGTAGTGTCGTCGTCGAGCCCGCAGCAGGCGTGTCGAGTGCTGGGGTTATGTACCGGTCGTGGGGGTACACTGATAACCCAGACTCCGACAGCGAGAGTACGAACTACTACATCGCTCGTGACCCCGCCGGTCCATCGTACAACCGACACGTCGTACAGGACGGGTACACTTTCTTGAACTACCCTGTCGACAGGTTCGAGACGACAGTCTCGGCGGCTCCCAACACCCCCCAGTTCCAGAACCGCGCCGTCTACGTCTGGGGGTACGCCGACGACCTCGCCCGCGACGCGGCGGCCCGCGAGCGGTTCCTCGACCGCGCCGACGAGCAGAATCTGAACACCGTCTTCCTCTCGTGGGGCGCGCTCTCGACGGTCAGTCCCGAACGGCGGGCGACGCTCCTCCGGGCGTTAGACGAGAACGGTGTCCAAGCACACGCGATGGTCGGGGCCGGAGGGCCGGACGCGATCCAGACGACCCGCGACACGGTCCCGGAGGTGCTGGCGTACAACACCGACCGGCCGGAGGCGGAGCAGGTCGACGGGATCCACCTCGACGCAGAACCGGGCGGCGCGGAGCTGAAGCCGTTCCTCGACGACTACCAGACGCTGTTGTCGGAGATCGAGACCGGCATCGCCGGCGACGGCGAGACGGTTCGGAGCCAAGAGCTGGCGGTGTCGTCCGCGGTCGGGTGGTGGTGGGACCAGTCCGATCAGGCGCCACAGCGGACGGACGAGCTCGTCGAGTCGCCGGCGCTGGACTACGTCGTCGTGATGGCGTACTACGACGAGGCGGGCGAGGTGCGCGACCGCACGGCCGCGATCACGGACGAGACGGACACGCCGTACGTCGTCGCCGTCGAGACCCAGGAGTTCGCCCGCAACGGGACGACAGAGCGGGTGAGCTTCTACGAGGAGGGCCCGGAGGCGGCGACGGACGCGCTGGAGCAGATCGCGTCGGATCCGCCGAGTGAGGGCCACCGCGGCGGTGCGCTCCACTTCTACCAGTCTGCGGTGGCGACCTGGGACAGCCTCCGCGGGGGGACGACACCCGACACTGTCACGCAGGGTGAGACCGCGACCCTCACGGCGGAGGTCGTCTTCGATGACCGCTTCCCGCGGTCGAACCACCGGAGTCAGTTGGTCGTGGAGCTTCGCGGTCCCGATGGGATCGAGCCCTTGCGAGAGACGGTGACGCCGCCCGGGAGCGAAGTGACGAGCGTCGATGTCGACTGGGCGGTGCCGGACGACGCCGCGCCCGGCGAGTACACCGTCGTGGCGACGCTGCGTGACACGACCGTCGAGAACGGCCAGTTCGAGGCCGTCCGGACCCGTGAGGACCCGGTGACACTCGACACGGTGCGGCTCGGGACGGTGACGGTCGAAGCGGGTGACGACGGTGGCGACACGGGTGACGGCAACCAACCCCCGGCCGTCGAGATCGACGCCCCCGAGACGGCGACGGCGGGTGAGCGCGTCGCCGTCGACGCGGAGGTGATCGACCCGGACGGTGACGACGACGCCGTGACGTTCGACTGGGCGGTCACGGCACTGGACGGCGGTGACGCGCCGACGCCGGGCGACGCCGGCGCGACCCGGCTGACGTTCGACGAGCCCGGCGAGTACGAGGTGACGGTGACGGCGACGGACGCCGACGGCGCGAGCAACACGGCGACACGCACGATCACCGTGGAGTCGGGCGACGACGGCGACAGTAACGAGCCGCCGACGCTGTCAGTTCGGGAGCCGACGGACCTCGTCGTCGGCGAGTCGGTCACACTCGAAGCGACCGCGGAGGATCCGGACGCTCGCTCGGACACGCTCGAGTTCGACTGGCAGGTGGTCGACACGGAGACGGGGTACACGGAGCTGTCAGGCGGCACAGACGACACACCGCAGACGGTCTGGGAGCCGGAGGAGCCACACCGCTACCGGATCGAGGTGACAGTGACGGACCGCGACGGCGCGATGGCGACGGAGACGTTCCTCGTCACCGTGAGCGAGCCGGCCGACCCGGTCCCGCCGGCGGCGACACCGACGGCCGACTCGGAGACGGTCACGCGCGGCGGAGGAGTGACCCTTGACGCGAACGCGACGGACGGCGACGCGGACGGTGATCTCCGCTACGAGTGGACGCAGGTCGCCGGGCCGACGGCGGAGTTGGCGGGCGCCGACACGGCGACGCCGACCGTGACGGCACCGCAGGTGACACAGCGCCAGCGGCTCCGTTACCGGGTGACAGTGACCGACGGCGACACAGGCGCGACGGCGACCGGGACGGTCGCGGTGACGGTGACGCCGAGTGCCGACGACGCTCCCTACACGGCGACCCGGCGCGTCGACGGCCCGGTCACGCCCGGCGAGACGGCGACGGTGACGGTCGCAGTGGACGTGAACGAGTCCGTCGACGCGCTGGCGCTGAACGCGACTCCCGGCGGTGGGACGCTGTCGCGCAACGCCTCGACGCCGGCGGCGACGTTCCGCCCGGGCGCCGTCCAGTGGCTCTGGCTGTCGAGCGAGCCGGGGACGTACACGGTGATGTACGACGTGCGGGTGCCCGACGACGCCGAGCGGGGGTCGACGGTCCCCCTCTCCGGGACGGTGTCGGCCGACGAAGCGCCCGCCGTGACAGTCGAGGGTGACGACGCGATCCGGGTGCGTGAGTGCTCGGCGGCAGTCACAACGGGCGACGACCGGCAGTTCACGCTCGAGGAGATCCAGCGTGTGGTCGGCGCCTGGGCGGACGACAAGCCGGTCGGCGGCGAGGTGTTGGATCTCCGGACGGTCCAGCGGTTCGTCGGCGCCTGGGCGGACGACGAACGGGTCACCTGCGGAGGTGGGCGATGAGACAGCGGACGCGGGCGACCGTGACGGCAGCGGGGCTGTTCGCGCTCGTCGCGGTCGCCGTCGCGGTCGCCGTCGTGGTCGCCGTCGTGGTCGCCGTCGGCGGCGCCGGGGTCGCGGGCGACACGGCCGGCACACCGGCACCCGCGGCGGCAGTCGACGAGACACCCACAGCGACACCCATACCGGCGCTTCCAGGCACGGCCACGGCGACGGCCGGCTTCACAGTGACACAGACGCCGGCGACGGTGGTAGTCGCGCCGGGAGAGACCGTCACCGTCGACGCGACGCTGGCGGCGACAGGGTTCGACAGCCCGGCGGCGGAGTTGACGGCTCCGGACGGCTGGGCGGTCGTCGACCAGGAGTCGTCGGGGGCGCGCTACCGGTCGTCGCGCCAGCAGTGGCTGTGGCTCCGGAGTGGTGAGCAGACCGTGGCGTACACGATCCGGGTGCCGACAGACGCGGACCCGGGGCGGTACACGCTGGCGCTGAACGGGTCGGCGCTGACGGACGCGGACACGTTCGTCACCGACGCCGCGACGACGACCGTCCGGGTCCGGGCGGCCAGCGGGCCGCCGACGCTTCGGATCGACGCGCCCGCAGACGGGACGGTCCAGCGGGGCGGTGAACGAACGAACACGGGCGTCAAACTCGAGTTGACGGCCGGAAACGTCGGCGGCGACCGGGCGCTCGTCTGGCGGGTTGACGGCGGCGACTGGCGGTCGACCGAGGAGGCGGTGAGGTTCGGCGGCGACGGCGTCGGCGGCGACACTCGGCGCGTCTCGCTGACGACGCCGGCGCTGGCGCCGGGCGAGCACACGGTCGCGGTCGGCGTCAGGCTGGCCAACGGCAGCGTCGTCGCGGTCACAGACCGGCGTGTGGTCGTCGACGCGGCGGCGCCGAACGTCTCGTTGTCGGGGCCGGCGACAGTCGGGGCGACGACGGACCGGACGGTGACAGCGACGGTCGACGAACAGACGCTCCGGACGGCGACCGTGACCGTCAGCGCGGACGGAGAGACGGTGACGCGCCGGACGGTCACGAGCGCGCTCGGCGACGGCACCGCGCAGTTCTCGTTGGCATCGCTCGTGCCCGACGACGCCGGGTCGTACACGGTGGCGCTGACGGCCACGGACGCGCTTGAGCGGACGGCGACGGCGACACGGACGGTGCGGGTCGACGCGACGGCGCCGACGGTCTCGGCGCCGACGCTCCGGGACGTGACACAGCGAGACGGCCGGGTGTACACGGACCACCGGGTGACGGTGACGGGCGGCGTGCGCGATGCGGGGTCAGTCGCGTCGGTGACGGTGCTCGCACGGTCGGCGACCGGCGCCCACACGGAGACGGCGACCGCGACAGTCACTGACGGCCGGTTCGAGGCGACACTCGACCTCGGTGACGCGCCAGCCGGGGCGTACGACCTCCGGGTGCGGGCGACGGACACGCTGGGCAACGCCGGCGGCGAGCGCGTCGGCCGGGTCGTCCTCGACCGCGCGGCGCCGACGCTCGGGGTCGCGGTGACGGCGGAGGACGCGACGACCGGGCGCGTGACCGTGACGAGCGACGAGCCGCTGGCGACGGCGCCGACGGCCACCGTCACGTTCCCGGACGGCGACACGACGACGGTGGCGACGACCGCGACCGACGACGGCTACCGCGGAACGTTCGACCTCCGGGGTGACGGCCGGTACCGGGCGACGGTCCAGGGGCGCGACCGGGCCGGCCGGCTCGGTGAGGCAGCCTCGGAGACGGCCGTCCGGACGGGCGTGACGGTGGACGGCCGGGCGGCGACGATCCGGGCGGGCGACGGGACGTACGTCAGACTCCGGACGACCAGCGGGGAGACGGCGTCCGCGGTGGCGTCGCTGACGGCCAGCGACACGCCGCTTGCGGCGCTGACGGGCGGGCTGAACGGCAGCCAGTTCCTGACGGCGGAACTGGGGGCACGGCTGTCCGACCGGCTGGAGTCCGCGGAAATCGGCGTCCCGCGCTCGGAGGTGACGCTGCCGCCCGGCACCGACGAGTCCGGCCTCCAGCTCCGCCGATTCGACCCCGCGAGCGGGTCGTGGGAGCGGGTCGCCGACACGAGCGTGGCGACCCGGACGGTCGGCGGGCAGACCCGTGAGTACGTCGTCACGTCTGTCA
>ERZ1034569.402-NODE-402-length-16087-cov-32.393338_pt1 | contig 16087 bp, 10 predicted proteins | sample MGYA00520706_ERZ1034569 | MGnify/ENA primary metagenome ERZ1034569 (study PRJEB33760, sample SAMEA4777722) | hypersaline lake metagenome | biome: hypersaline environment; feature: brines | place: Spain | collected 2014-08 | depth 0 m ...
TCGCGCACGGCACGGACGACGATCCACGACCCCTCGTCGTGGCCTGGTGAGGGGGATTCCGGTGTTTCGATGGCGTCCGCGATTGGTTGGGTTAGCGTCTGTGTGGTGGTGATATCGGTAAAGCCGACCGATCGGAGCCCGCCGAGAACGGTCTCAACGTCGCGCCATGTCGCCTTTGTCGCCATCTCAAGTGGGTAGGGTTCGTCCCACGCCAATGTGTCAGGATACGCCCCGCGGTCGGCTGCGGTATCGTACAGTTCGGCGAAGGCACCGTTTGCCCGCAGAAAGGCGACGATTGCGTGTCCACCGGGTGACACGACACGAGCGAGTTCGGTAAAAACAGCGTCCAGATCGGCAACGTATCCAACAACCCCAAGCAGCGCGGCAAGATCGACCTCGTCTGTCGTGAGTGGAAGCTCCTCAGCCGTTCCCTGGTCGACCGACACCCCGCGATCCTCAGCCAGCCGGGCCATCGGCTCTGACGGTTCAACCCCTCGGCTGATGCCGAGTCGCTCACTAAATTTGCCCGTGCCACACCCGATCTCAACGCCCTCCGTCCACGTTTCCGGGAGCTGTGCTTCGATGGCCTGGGCCTCCGAATCAAACAGGGGTTTGTTGTTGTCGAACCACCTATCGTACGCTTCCGCAGCGGTGATCTCAGCCATATTAGCTAGTTATAATCGTTGCTGATAAAACCACTGTGGTATGTGTGACTCAACCGCGGTTCGTCGCTTCGGGTGTGGTGATACGTGTCTGGCACTGATCTGACGGGAGACGGGGTCACACAGCAGGACACCGACCCGGAGCGACAACACGCGAATGGGCAGGACGGCGGCATCCTGCCAGGATCGACAGAGTTGCGGGAGGCCACAGATATCGGTGACCGCTCACCCCGGCCAACAGTGGCGGCTAGCGGGACACGGGGTACCAGCAGTGGGTCGTTCGGTGCTCTCTCCGACAAGAGCAGACAGTTCGTTTGGAGCCCCACACTGCTCGCGTACCGGCCACCGCTTCGCTAACGGCTCGGGTTCGGATCTAACAGACACGGACGGCGGTCGGAGGAGTGTCACTCAAATTCAGTCAAACCGGGTGTCTTTTTATCCGGGCTTTCGTACCCCGGAGCATGTTCAAGGCCATCGTGAGTGCGGAGACCCTAAAAGACGCACTCGACTCGGTGAGCGTGCTGGTCGACGAGTGTAAGATCCGGCTGAACGAAGAGGAGTTCGCCATCCGCGCCGTCGACCCCGCAAACGTCGGGATGGTCGACCTCTCGCTTGCGGCGGCAGCCTTCGAGTCCTACGAGGCCGACGGCGGCGTTATCGGCGTCAATCTCGGTCGGCTTGAGGATATCGCCGGGATGGCAAACAGCGGCGATCTCATCCATCTCGAACTCGACGAGGAGACCCGCAAGCTCCACATCCAGATCGACGGCCTCTCCTACACGCTCGCGCTGATCGACCCCGACTCGATCCGACAGGAGCCGGATATCCCGGATCTCGACCTTTCGGCCGAAATCATTCTCGAAGGCAGCCAGCTCAACCGCGGGATCACCGCCGCCGACATGGTCAGCGACCACATCGCCCTCCGCGTTGACGCCGCCGACGAGGCCTTCTACATCGAGGCCGAGGGCGACACCGACGACGTGGATCTCCAACTCGACAGCGACGACCTGATCGATCTCACCGCGGGCGACGCCGACTCGCTGTTCTCGCTGGATTACCTCAAGGATATGAACAAGGCGATCCCGAAATCCACCGAGGTCACGGCGGAGCTCGGCGAGGAGTTCCCTGTCAAGCTCCACTACGAGTTTGGTGAGGGACTCGGCCAGGTCACCTACATGCTCGCCCCGCGCATCCAAAGCGAGTAGCGACACCGACAATAGTCGATCAGTCTGTCCCGACAGCGACAGGCCGCAACCGATTTTACGCCCCCGCCTGAGGCGTACGTATGGAAGTGTTCGGCTCCAGTGGAGCCCGCGGGATCGCCGGTACCGAGCTCACCCCGGAGTTTGCTCTCAAGGTTGCTCAGGCCGCCGGAACGGTCTGGGAGGCCGACCGCGCCGCCATCGCCACCGACACCCGCCTTACCGGAGGGATGTTCGCCGACGCCACCGCGGCGGGACTGGCCGGCGTCGGGCTCGCTGTCGACCGGCTTGGGGTCACGCCGACGCCGTCGATCGGTCGCTACTGCGAACAGCAGGCGATCCCGGGGGTCATGCTGACCGCCTCACACAATCCGCCGGAGTACAACGGGATCAAGCTGATCGGTGCCGACGGGATCGAGCTCTCGATCGATCGACTCGAACGGATCGAGGCCCACGCCTTAGGCGAGGAGTTCGATCTCGTCCCCTGGGAGCTTGTCGGCGAGAGCCGTGAGATCGACACCGCCAACGACTCCTATCTTCGCTCGCTCATCGACGCCGTCGACACCGACCACATTGCCGACGGCGAGTTGACGGTCGCGTTAGATACCGGTCACGGCGCGGGCGGGCTGGTCAGCCCGGATTTTTACCGCGAGTTGGGCTGTGAGGTCGTCACCGTCAACGCCCAACTCGACGGGCGGTTCCCCGGCCGGATGCCCGAACCTGTCCCCGAAAACCTCGATGAGCTTGGCCGACTCGTCACGGCCGCCGACGCTGACGTGGGGATCGCCCACGACGGCGACGCCGACCGCTCGGTCTTTTTTGACGAACAGGGCCGCTTTATCGATGGCAACGCCTCGCTGGCCGCGCTGGCCGAGCACGAACTATCGGCCGGCGATCACACCGTCGCCGCGGTCAACGTCTCCCAGCGGTTGGTCGATGTCTGTGAGCGCGTCGACGCCGAGTTGGCACTGACACCGATCGGCGCGAGCCACATCATCACCCGGATCAAGGAGCTGTGGACGGCCGGTGAGACCGTCCCGGTCGCCGGCGAGGGCAACGGTGGCGTCTTCTTTCCGACCCATCGGCTTGTTCGGGATGGCCCCTACATCGGTGCAAAATTCCTGGAGCTAATCGCCGACCGGCCGGCCAGCGAGGTTGTCGCGCCGTATCAGGACTACCACGGCGAGCGGATCAATCTCGCCTATGGCAGCGAGGCCGAACGCCGGACAATGCTGTCGGCCGCCGAGGAGTACGTCCACGCCGCCGACGCCGAGATCTCGACACTCGACGGCTACCGCCTCGATTACGGCGACTCGTGGGTGTTGGTGCGACCCAGCGGCACCGAGCCAAAGATCCGGATCGTCGCCGAGGCGACGGCCGCCGACCGCGCCGCGGAGCTGGCCGCGGAGCTGGCCGACGTGGTACGGGCGGCCGTAGAGTAATACGCTGACGACCGAAACCTGTCACCGGCGCGGCAAACATGGTAAGAGCCTGCACGGCGAAGATGCCCACCATGGAGCGAATCGTCGCGGTGGTTCCGGAGGCAGGGTTACACGCGCGGCCGGCATCGAAGTTTGTCCAGACGGCAACCCGGTTCGACAGTGAGATCACGGTCGGCCGCGCCGACGGCGACAACGCGGTGAGCGCAAACAGCATGCTGGCTGTAACCGGGCTCAACGTCGAACACGGCGAGGAGGTGCGAATCACGGCCGACGGTGACGACGCCGACGACGCCCTCAACGAGCTTGAGGCTCTGTTGACAACGCCGATCGAAGAAGCGACCGACGACAAGACGGGTGACGACACATGACGCTATCCGGCATCGGGAGCACACCGCTGTCCGGTGTCGGCACCGCCCGCTGGCACCGGCCCACTGATCTGACGCTTCCCGACCGCCCCGATCGGAGTGCGGTCGACACCGACAACGAACAGGCTCGCTTCGAGACGGCCCAAGCGACCGCCCGCGAGCAGGTCGAGCAGGCCCGCCAGCAGGCCGCCGACAACATCGGTGAGCATGAGGCTGCCGTTTTTGAGGCCCACCTGCAGTTCCTCGATGATCCCCAACTCGTCGACGATATCGAAGGCGCGATCGCAGATGGAACACCGGCTGAACACGCTGTCAACGACCGGTTTGCGGAGGCGATCGCCCAGTTCGAGCAAATTGACGGCCGGATGGCAGAGCGTGCCGACGACCTGCGGGATATCCGTGATCGACTTCTTCGGTCGCTCCTCGGTGCCGAGACCGTCGATCTTTCGGCGTTGCCGTCCGACACTGTGCTGCTGGCCGAACGCCTCACCCCAAGTGACACCGCGGAGCTCAACCCCGACGCTGTCGCCGGGATCGCTACTGTCACCGGTGGTCGTACCTCTCATGCGGCGATTATCGCCCGCTCGCTGGCGATCCCCGCGGTCGTCGGCGTCGGCGACAAGCTTGCCGAGATTGAGGCGGGTGACGAGGTGCTCGTTGACGGCGAGGCCGGCACCGTCGTTGTCGACCCCAGCGAAGACGAGCGGGCGGTCGCCGGCGGGGTCGACACGCCCGTCGTCGATGACAGGGTTGCGACGGCCGACGGCACAGAGATCGAGGTCGCCGCCAACGTCGGCAGCGAGGCGGAACTCGATCCGGCCGTCGCGCGTGGTGCCGATGGGGTCGGGCTCTTCCGTACTGAGTTCCTCTTTTTGGATCGGGAGCAGCCGCCCGACGAGGCCGAGCAGTACGCGGCGATCACCGACGCACTGGCGGCGTTTCCCGCCGAGCGGGTCGTGGTACGAACGCTGGATATCGGTGGCGACAAGCCGGTGCCGTATCTGGATCTGCCCGAGGAATCGAATCCATTTCTCGGTCGGCGCGGGATTCGGCTCTCGCTTGGCGACCACGCCGGTCTGTTTGAAACACAGCTGCGCGCGCTACTACGCGCGGCCGCGAGCGAACACGGCGATAGTCTGGCCGTAATGTTTCCGATGGCGACACAGATCGAGGAGGTTGAGGCGGCCATCGACCGCGTGGAGGCTGTTGCAGACGATCTTGCGGCCGAGGGCCTCAAGCATGCGATCCCCGAGCTCGGCGTGATGATCGAAACACCGGCGGCCGCGTTTCTCGCCGATAGCTTGGCTGAGCGACTCGACTTCCTCAGTATCGGCACCAACGACCTCACCCAGTATGTGATGGCGGTCGACCGCGAGAACGACGCCGTCGCCGACTACCACGACCCGCTGCATCCGGCGGTGTTGGGCGCGATCGATCGGACGGTCTCGGCGGCCGCCGGCAACGACGCGTGGGTTGGGATGTGCGGCGAGATGGCCGGCGATCCCGCGCTCACGGAGTTGCTTGTCGGCCTCGGGCTTGATGAGCTGAGTATGAGCGCGGTGACGGTGCCGGCGGTGAAAGAACAGATTCAGGAAACCACAACCGATGACGCTACCGAGCTGGCCGATGCGGTACGAGCCTGTGACACCCGTACTGGGGTTCAGACGGTGCTCGATCGGCGAGATTAGTCGTCGGCAGACGCGGCCTCAGGGCTGCTCGCCTCGCTGTCAGCAAACGGGTACCACGCCTGTTTCGCGTCGGTGAGACACGGATCCTCGTAGGTTGATTCGGTCGGTTCGCTCAGCTCGACCAGTGCCTCCTCGCCGGTCGCATCGACCCATTCGCGGAACGTCTGGCCCGCTTCGCGGTGGGCGGCAAAGGCCTCGATGAGGTTTTTGATCGCACCGGGAACCTCGTCGGCCGGGATGCGTTGGCGGATCCAGTTGACAAAGGCGGGTTCCTCGCCGATGCCACCGCCAACCCCGAGATCAAGTGCTTCGACCATCTCGCCGTTCTTGCGGCCTCGCATGCCGATCAGGCCGATATCCGCCGTGTTGGCGTGGCCGCAGTCGGCCGTACAGCCCGAAAAGTGCATTTTAAGCTGATCGACATCCTCCGGCAGCGCGACGTTGTCTCGGAGCCAGCGGAGCATCGTGGCCATGCGGGTTTTGGTTTCGGTGAGCGCGAGATTGCAGAACTCGGTGCCGGTGCAGGCCATCGCCCCGCGGGTGAAGGGGTTCGGCTCGGGTTTGTGAACGTCTAACAGCGGCTCGTCCAACAGCTCGTCAACGCGGTCGCTGTCGATATCGATAAGGATCGGATTCTGTCGGCGGGTAAGCCGCAGTCGGCCGGAGCCGTACTCGTCTGCGAGGTCGGCGAGTTCGATCGCCTCCTCGGCGGCCATGCGGCCGACGGCGACGCTGAGGCCGACGTAGTAGTTGCCGTCCCCCTGTTCGTGAACGCCGAGGTAGTCGAAACGCTCGGCGTCGGAACGGCCGGCGTTGTAGGTGTACTCCTCCCGCATATCCTCGCCGGCGGTGTGAAGCGCAAAGTCGACATACTCCGCTTGGAGAAGCTCCCGAATCCAGTCGGTGCCGTGTTCGTCGACGAAGAACCGAGATCGGTTTTTCGAGCGCACCTCACGGTTGCCGTGTTCGTGGTAGAGCTCGACAAAGCCACGGACGACCTCGTAGGCGTTGTCCGGGGTGACAAACACATCCAACGGGCGAGCCACCCGTGGCTCGTGGCCGCCGAGGCCGCCGCCGACCCGGACGTTGAAGCCGAGTTGTTCCTCGCCATCAACCTCCTTTGTCGCCGGCTCAAGCCCGATATCGTTGATCGAATCCTGGGCACCGCCCTCCGGTGTCCCCGTAATAGAGATATTGAACTTGCGAGGCATGTTACAGAGCTCGTTGTCGCCACGGATCTCCGCTTGGAACCGATCCAACAACGGGAGGGTATCGATGATCTCGTCTTTGGCGATCCCGGCGACCGGGCTGCCGGTGATGTTTCGCATGGTGTCGCCGCCGGAGGATCGCGTCGTCACCCCGACGGCCTCCAGTTTCTCCCAGATCTTCGGGACATCCGCAAGTTTGATCCAGTGAAGTTGGATCGACTGGCGGGTGGTGAAGTCGATCCAACCGCTGCCGTACTCGGGGTTGTCGATCGGGCCGTGGGCGTACTCTTGGGCCACCTCGCCGATCGCCCGCAGTTGCCCGGGTTCAAGCCGTCCGTTGCAGTTTGTCAACCGCATCATGAAGTAGCCTTCTTGCCCGTCGCGCTGGTGAAACACCCCGCAGAACTTAAACCGGGAGAACCACGCCTCACGCTCGTCTTCGGGGATTGACTCATACCCGTCTTCGGCAAACTCCAGTAGCTTCTCACGGACGGCGTCGCCGTACAGCTCCTCCTTGTACTCTTCTTTTTTGTGCGCCATCAGTCACCCTCCAGATCAGTGATCACTGGGTTCTGCGGCGATTCAGTAAGTAGATCATCAAAGTGTGTGTCTTCAACCGTTTCATTGGTTGGGTGCTCAGTGAGCATAGATATAGATTAAGATACGAGCATAAAATGCTGTCTGTTTAATAAATACAAAAATTCTGGGCGAAAGGCGGCGAACTCACAAACCAGCGTCAGTCAGAGCTATTTTTCAGGATACGGAAATAGAATTAAAATAATTCGTGTTTTGCGGTTGATAACACAAAGTATGAACCCTCTTCGCAAACTCACCAAAACAATCGAGCCGGTGATATTGGTAAATATGAGCGTGCGAGATGCGGGGCGCGTATCCAACAGACTACCCAGTGAGTATCAGAATACCTGATTGGATCAAGATAGAACCGTCTAAATAGACCATCCTAGCCGTTGAAAGCTACGTTCACTGTATAAGAGGACAGAACTCGGTCGGAAGATTATACTCACACGAGTTCGCCTTGGGCGGCCATCTTGATCTCAAACCGTGCTCCACCATCGGTTCCATCGGTTATCGATAACGCCCAGCCATGAGCCTCCACGATTCGTTTTACGATTGTCAAGCCGAAACCAGTGCCACCACATGCTGAGGAATACCCCGGCTCAAGCACCTCATCACGCTTTTCGACTGGAATGCCTGGCCCATCGTCTTCGACGTAGATGCCTCCGTGATCGTGAGAACCGACACGAACGGTCACATCGGCTCCACCATGCTCAGCAGCGTTCCGGAACAGGTTCTCGAACACATGCTGTAACCGGTCTGGATCAGCTTGAAACGTCGTCTCATCGACGATCTCGATAGCCGCCTCATCTGTGTCGATATTCGCCCAGCACTTCCCAACGATGTCTGTCAAGTTTATCGATTCAGTATCGCTTATCGTGTTGCCTTGGCGAGCAAGCGTCAGCGTATCTTCAACGATTGATTCCATACGGGTGAGGTTTCCTAACAGTACGTCGAGATGTTCGCTTTCTATCTGCTCTGCGAGAATCGTTGCACGACCCTGAGCGACACCCAGTGGGTTGCGCAAGTCGTGAGAAATAACACTCGCAAACTCATCAAGACGCTCGTTTTGCTGCCGCAGTTGTCGCTCCCGTTCAACGCGGTCAGTCACGTTCCGAGTGACTCCAACGAGACGAGTTACCTCACCACCGGAGACTACCGGCGCGATCTTTGTCTGCCAAAAGCGTGCATCGTCATCGACTTGGAGTTCCTCTTGATATGAGATAGGTTCCCCAGCGTTGACACAGCGGTGATAGTTCGACGCTAACTCAGCCCCCTGATCCTCGCCGAATACTTCTCGTGGCGTCTGTCCCCGGACTTCCTCGGTTGTAAGGCCGGTTTGACGCTCGTAAGACGGGCTGAGACGTTCAAATTCGAATCGGGTGCCCGCATCGTCCGCCTCAACATTGATGAGAAAGATCGCATCTTCGACGTTATTCAAGAGAGCTTCGTACTCTTCGGCGAGTTTCTGGGCTTCGGCCTCGTAGGCTTTTCGCTCAGTGATATCCCGACTGCTAACGAGAATCCCATCGATGACATCATCATCAACTCGATTTTGCATCGTGGCTTCGATCCACCGCCACGAGCCGTCAGCATGGTGGAACCTAACTTCGATCGTCTTGGATGTAGATGGGTTCGATAAAACAGTCTCTAAGGCCTCGGCATTTCGTTCTTGATCCTCTGGATGGACGAACTCATACCCCTCATGGCCAACAAGTTCCTCAGGGTCGTAGCCAAGAACCCGTGTGACAGCAGGGCTAACGTAGGTGATTGTACCCTCGGTATCGACGACTGTAATAAGATCATTTACCTGTTCAATGAGCGTTTGATGCCAGTCAGATCCGTGTTTACTGTTTTCTTGATGAGTGGTACTGTCTTCCATTGGTGGTACTATGTCCGATTAGGCCAATACATTTTGCATTCGTGTTATATCTTCAATGGAAGCAAGGCTATCTCCAGTATGCATGAAGACGAGTACGAAATACTGCTATCTTCACCCTCCCTATCTTGCACGTCAACAACTGCCGATGCTCAGACAGCTGCCGCTGTATCGCCATTTTCCCAGAGCACTGATCTGAAACAGGACGCACAAAGACAGCATCAATCAACGACAACCTGTGTGGCGATCCGACCGACTGGTCAGTCTTGACCCATAGACGCGCCAGCACGTTTGATCCAGATGTGTCCGAAAAGGATCGTGAGCAATGTGCGCAAAAAGGATCGTGAGCAATGTGCACGCAGGAAGCCGCGCGTATGCCTGTGCACGATGAATGTAAAACAAATATCCAGTTGTTTTGCTTAAATCGAAATGATTATGAGTCTTTCTTCCAAAATAATGAGTGAAACACATATAATGAATCGCTCACACATGTCTTTGTTATCTCCGTGTCGTCGCGTGTGCAGACTACCACCGGTTGAACAGCTGGCTGGCGTTCGGAGTGATCGATGACTGAATGGACGCCGACGACGTGTATGCGGTGTGCGGTCGGCTGTGGCCACCTCCAGAAAGGCGTCGACAGCGGCTACGGCATCGACACTGTTCGCGGTGACGCAAACCACCCGGTCAGCAGGGGGTTGGCTTGCCAGCGCGGGATCGACGAGTCAGCCGATCCAGACGGCGAGTGGCTGACCCGGCCGCTCATCAGAAAAGGCGGGTCGCTGGTGGCGACAAGCTGGGATACAGCCCTCGGCGTCGTCACCAACCGGTTTGCGGCCGCACTGGACGGGACGCCCGATGGGGTTGCGGTGCTCGGCAGCGGCCAACAGACAAACGAGGCCGCCTACCTGCTGGGCAAGCTCGCCCGCGGCGGGTTCGGCACCCGATACTACGACGCCAACACGACGCTCTGTATGGCCTCAGCTGTCACCGCCTACTACCAGGCGTTCGGCAGCGACGCGCCACCGCCGACCTACGATGATATCCCGAAAGCACAGACCCATCTCGTCTGGGGGGCAAACCCGACGGCCGCACACCCGGTGTTGTACCGCTGGCTCGCCCAAAGTGCCGACGAGGACGACAGCCAGCTCATCGTCGTCGACCCGGTCGAAAGCGGCACCGCCGCGGACGCCGACCGACACGTCCAGGTTGAGCCGGGCACCGATCTCGCCTTTGCCCGGGCAGTGTTGGCACGGCTGATCGAGACCGACGGGATCGATCCGGAGTTTATTCAGGAAACGACGGTCGGTTTTGACGCCCTTGTCGATGAACTGCCGGACGTGGAGACGGCCGCGGCGACCGCGGGGGTCGCCATCGAGACCGTCGACGCCGTCGCCGGCTCGTTGGCCGACGACACACTCATCTACTGGGGGATGGGCGTCAATCAGAGCGTTCAGGGGACGGCAACGGCTCGCGCACTCATCGACCTCTGTCTGGCGACCGGCAACCTCGGCCCCGGAAGCGGCCCGTTTTCACTGACCGGCCAGGCCAACTCAATGGGAACCCGCATCTGCTCCTCAAAGGGCACTTGGCCGGGCCACCGCGCCTTCGGCGACCCCGACCACCGCGAGACCGTAGCGGATGCTTGGGGGATCTCGGCCGACCGGCTCCCGGCCGACCCCGGCCCCGGCCCGGTCGGGATCGCTGAGGCCCTTGCCGACTCAACGCCCGAGGCCTGTTGGGCGGTCGCCACGAACCCGGCCGCCGGAATGCCGGACGCCGAGACTGTCCGGAAAACACTGGAGGAGACGTTTCTTGTCGTCCAGGACGCGTTCAGAACCGAGACAGTCGAGCTGGCTGATGTCGTTCTTCCGGCGGCAACGTGGGGTGAAACAGCGGGGACAGCCACCAACATGGAGCGGACGATCTCCCGCGTCCGAGCCGCGAGTGAGTGTCCCCCGAAGGTCAGACAGGATATCGATATCATCGCCGCGATCGGCCACCGGCTCTACCCGACGCTGATCGATCGCCCGCCGGTTGAGCCGGAGACAGTTTTTAACGCGTTCCGCGAGCTGACCGCGGGGACGCCGGCCGACTGCTCGGGGATCTCCTACGACCGACTGGACGCCGAGCTTGCCGTGCGGTGGCCGACGGCTGACCCGGACAGCCAGGCCGGCTACCGATACATCGACGCCGGGGAGTGGAGGTTTCCGACAGCCGAAAATCGGGCGCGGTTTTCAACGGCAACCCACGGCGGGCTGGCCGAGCCAACCGACAAGACCTACCCGCTGACGCTGACAACCGGCCGAAAGGCCGACGCCTACAACACCGGGGTGCGAACACGCGATGAGACAGCCGACTGCCCGGTTGCGCGGGTGCATCCAGAAACGACCTTAGATCACATGGCGGCGTTGGATCGCGGTCGGACAGTCATCGTCTCCCGGCGGGCGTCGGTGACCGTGCAGGTACAGCCCGACGACGGGGTGCCGGAGGGGTTGGTCTGGCTGCCGATCCACCATCCGGCGGTCAACGCGTTGACGCTGCCGGACGTCGATCCGGAGTCCGACGAGCCGAACTTCAAGCAGTGTGCGATCGATATGCGGCCCCCGTCGCCGTCGAATCCGCTGACAACACAGGGGTTGACCGTCAACGAACCGGTCGCCGGAGAAGGCGACTAACCGGCCGAAAGATGGACATGGAATAGATTCATTCACAGAAATACTGATATCACATGAATATAAACCAAGTGTTTTTACTTGTGAGAAAGCATTCGTATAGTAAGTTTCAAAACAAATGATCAATCACCGATATCAGTCGGTCAGGCGGGTGGATCGCCGGTGACCGCGCTATGAGCGACTGGCAACCAACGACCTGCATGCGGTGTGCGGTTGGCTGCGGTCACCTTCAAAAACCGGCCGCGGATGGAGACGGGTTGGCGGCAGCAAAAGGCCATCCCGGTCATCCAACAACCGGTGGCAGCAAATGTCAGCGCGGGGTAGAGGAGACCGTCGATCCGGCGGGCGAGCGGATCACGGAGCCGCTTATCCGCCGTGGCGGCGAGCTCAAGCCGGCAACGTGGGATACCGCACTGGGGCTTGTCACCGCCCGGTTTATCGAAGCACTCGGCAACAACGACGGCGATATCGCGGTGCTCGGCAGCGGCCAACAGACAAACGAGGCGGCGTATGCGCTGGGGAAGCTCGCCCGTGGTGGGTTTGGAACCCCCTACTACGACTCCAACACAACGCTCTGTATGGCGTCGGCGGTCTCGGCGTATTTCAACTCGTTCGGCAGCGACGCGCCGCCACCGACATACGCGGATATCCCCGAAGCCGAGACCCACCTCATCTGGGGGGCGAACCCGGCGACGGCTCACCCGGTGGTCTACCGCTGGATCACCAAGAGCGTCGCCGACGAGGACGGACAGCTACTCGTCGTTGACCCCGTCGAGACAGCGACGGCAGCTGACGCCGATACACACATCCAACCGAACGCCGGAACAGATCTTGCGCTGGCACGAGCCGTGCTCACAGCGATCATCGACAGCGGCGATGTCGACACCGGGTTTGTCGAGGCCCATACGGCCGGCTACGAGGAGCTGATGGGATCGCTTCCGGAGCTGGAGACAGCGGCCGACACCGCGGGAGTCGCCGTCGACACCGTCAACGCCGTCGCCGACGCGCTGACCAACCAAACCCTGCTTTACTGGGGAATGGGCGTCAACCAAAGCGTGCAAGGAACGGCGACGGCCCGCGCACTCATCGATCTCTGCTTGGCGACCGGGAATCTTGGGCGGGGAAGCGGCCCGTTTTCGTTGACCGGACAGGCCAACTCGATGGGCAACCGCGTCTGTTCCTCGAAAAACACCTGGCCGGGGCACCGACAGTTCGAGGAGACAGCAGCCCGCAAGGCCGTTGCCAACGCCTGGGAGGTACCGCTTTCTCGGCTACCGGAGACATCGGGGCCGGGGTTTGTCGGCATTGTCGACGCGCTGGCTCGCGGCGACATCGAGGTGTGTTGGACGGTCGCCACAAATCCGGCCGCCGGAATGCCGGATGCCGGACAGGTCACGGACGTGCTACGGGAGTCGTTTCTTGTGACACAGGATGCGTTTTACTCCGATACCGTGGAGTGTGCGGATGTGGTGTTGCCGGCGGCAACGTGGGGAGAGACCGAGGGCACCACGACAAACATGGAGCGGCGTGTCTCACGGATCAGAGCCGCGGCGGAGCCGCCCGGATCGGCCCGCCAGGATCTCGACATCATCGCCGCGATCGGCAACCGGATCGAGTCGGGGCTGTTTGCGGAACCACCGGTTGCGCCGGCCGCGGTCTTTGCGGAGCTAAGCGAGCTCACCGCCGGGACAAAGGCTGATCTGGCAGGGATCTCTTACGATCGATTGGCCGAAGAACTGGCTGTTCGGTGGCCGGCTCCCGACGCCGACAGCGAGGGCGGCTATCGGTACCGAGACGACGACTCCTGGCGGTTCGAAACGGCGTCGGGGCGGGCACGGTTTTCGACAGCCACACACAGCGGTGTACCGGAGCCGCTCGATGCCGACTACCCGCTGGTGTTGACCACCGGCCGCTGTGCTGGCGTCTACAATACGGGGATCAGAAACCGCGCTCCAGACGTCGAGGTGGCAAGCGCACGCATTCACCCCGAGACCATCGGCAAATGTCTCGGTGCCTTTGATCGCGGCCGAACCGTGGTCAGATCCCGGCGTGATAGCGTCGCCGTCTCCGTGGAGGCCGACGAGACCATTCCACCGGGGATGGTCTGGGTACCGATCCACAACCCCGCGGCAAACAGGCTGACACTACCGGCGGTTGATCCGGAGTCCGACGAACCAAACCTCAAGCAGTGTGCGGTGTGTCTCACGGCACCGAGCCGTTCTGATGGGACGACTGCCGACGGGTCGTCGGTTCCTGTCGACAGCGACTGAGCGGACTGCGGGTGGAGCTATCTTCCGCGCTATCGGAGACGACTGCCGGCGATTCTGTGTTGCTGACGGCTGTTAGTAACCCATGTCGTCGACATCGCTCGGGAGATGTGTCGCTATCAGCGACGTGCTGAGAAGGATCATGTTCGCCGTGTGTCGTCCAGTGTTCGTTTGGGCATGTTCGAAGCACAGTGAAATCAGCCGTCTCACCCCGCTCACACCAGTTTATAATGAATGATACTGATATCGAACACCCGGATGAGGGTTTGCTTTTCTAACTTCCCCGCCGTTTTCATCTGTTATTTTATTTCAGTCTCCCATAGCAGAATTATAATCGTCAGAAGCGCGGAACTGGTGAATGGGCAGTATCGCAAGAGATATATTCTCATTCGTTCATCGTTTGGTTTATTTACTGTCCGTATACTTCGACTATACGTGCTCAACCGCATGTTCGAAAAGAAAATAACGGTTTTCACACCGGGATCGTACAGTACCGTTCCAGCTGATTGGCTGGCTGTTCACGGTGGTGTCTCAGCAGCAACCGATGCCAACAGTCATATTACGACCGGCTCTCGTCTGGGGGGTGCGTGCTAATGGCTATCGCTGACAGGTATAAGACGTTGGCCATGGCAACGATTATGTTCAATCTTGGATTCGTCATCTGGTTTTCGTTTGCCCCCTTCACGGGTGGGATTGCCGACGAATTCGGCCTCTCGGTTGCCGATCTTGGTCTTGTCGCCAGTGCCGCAATTATCGCCGTGCCACTGGGGCGAATCATTATCGGCCCGCTGAGCGATAAGTTCGGTGCCGACGTGACCGCTTCGGCAACGATGCTGCTCGTAGGGACGTTCGCGATCATCAGTGCCTTTGCTCAGACCTACGAGATCTTCATGGCCTCACGGATCGTCGCCTCGCTGGCAGGTATTACGTTCGTGATCGGCATCCAGCACGTCTCCGAGTGGTTCAAAGAGGAAAACCTCGGAACAGCCGAGGGAATCTACGCCGGGATCGGCAACGCCGGCGCGGGGCTTGGGGCCTACCTCACACTGCCTCGGATCTTCGGTGAGGGGTACGCCGACCCGCTTTTCGGCTCCGGCTTCCTCGCCGTCTCAAGCAACTGGCGAGCCGCCTTCTTTTATACGGGTGTGTTGGCTGTCATTGTCGGGATCGCCTACTACCTGTTCACCGAGCCATCGAAAAACCAGGCCAAACGCGATGCGACCAAGTCGGGCGTCAGCTGGAACCAGTGGAAGTTCATCGTCACTCGGTACGGTGCGGTCGTGCTGTCGGCGGCCTACATCATGACGTTCGGCCTTGAGGTCGCGATGAACGGCTGGCTCGGTACCTACTACCGGGAGGCGTTCGGCCAAGGTGATATCGTGATCGCGGCGACGTTTGCGGCCACGTTTTCGGTTGCCGCCGGCCTGCTGCGACCGGTTGGTGGCTACGTTAGCGATCTGGTGTACAAAAAGGAGATGAACATCCTCCCATACTTCGAAGGTGAGTACCGCAACCAGTGGACGTTTGCGACGCTGGTGTTCGTCATGCTGACGATGTTCGGGATGACCGTCGCCGGTCTCACCGGCAACATCTACATCGCCGTTGTCGCCGGCTTTCTGGTCGGAATGGGGTGTGCCTTTGCCGAGGGAGCGATCTTCGCCCAGGTGCCGGCGATGTTCCCCGACAACTCGGGGACGGTCGCCGGGATCGTCGGCGGGATCGGTGTCAGCGGTGGGGTGTTCTACCCAATCGTCTTCTCACACGAACTGCTACCGAACCTCCACGTCGGCTACGCAATCGTCGGCGCGTCGATGATCCCTATTATCGCGCTCAGCGCGTGGGTCTTCCAGTCACACATCTCCGAGATCGCAAACGAGTCCGGTTGGATCGTGTCCGATAGCCTGATGGGTGGAACAAAAGGAACGCCGAGCGACGACTGAGCCGATCGATGCTAGATACCGTCTTGGGGTCGTATCCCGGGCGGTCACACCTTTTCTCTCGATGATAACGCAGGGGGAGCGACGTAGACACAGTGCTCAGTGGTGGCGTTCATCTACTGCACAGCGGGCCACGCGGCGCGGTGCTCAGTGGTGTTGATCGGCCGAGACGCTAAAAGAGGGATTTGA
>ERZ1034569.403-NODE-403-length-16056-cov-20.061121_pt1 | contig 16056 bp, 20 predicted proteins | sample MGYA00520706_ERZ1034569 | MGnify/ENA primary metagenome ERZ1034569 (study PRJEB33760, sample SAMEA4777722) | hypersaline lake metagenome | biome: hypersaline environment; feature: brines | place: Spain | collected 2014-08 | depth 0 m ...
GGGCGGCGGCCTCGGTAGCATCGACCTTATCGACGGGATCCTCATCGGCACCGGCACTGCCTAATCGGCGCGTCGCGGCATCATACTATTTTATTCACCCGCTAAGCTGTGGTGCTCTGCATGCCGACACCGCTCAGTACGCGTGTGTCTGCAGCCAATCAGGTCGTCGGTAGATGATAACAGCGTTACGTACGACAACCTATCACTCGATATCGACGCTACCATCGGGTTGAATCCGCACCGACACATCGAACACCGATTTGATCGTCTCGACATCGTCCTCGCTGTGTCGGCCCGGATCGAGATGGCAGTAGCCCATCACGCCTGACTCATCGAGCTTTGAACAGAGCGTATACAAAAACGGCACCACCGTTCCCGCACCGAGATGTTGCACCATCGACGACAGGGTATGGAACCCCAACACCGTCGGATACTGGTTGTCGATCCGGCTGAACTCATGGCTGATGACGACGCCGAGCTTCGCCAGATTCTGCGGGTTTGGCACCTCCTTGTGTGAGTCAACGTTTCGCCCGAGCGTATTCGTACTGCGGGTTGACTCCGGCTCTGACCGTGGTTGGCCAACCTCGATCAGCGTTGTGTGTCCATCGACCCACGCTTGGAATTTTCTGGCCATCGGCAGTCGGTCGCTGGTCGACCGTGTCGCCGTTGCGAAGACGACATTCTGGGTCGCCGTCCCCTCAGCCACACAGATCTGTGTGAAGATATCGTTGGTGACGCCGTGAGTCGTCGGACTCAACACGAGCACCTGCGTCGGCGAGGTTGACTGCCCAAACGAAGATAGTGTGTCTAAGACGCCGTCGAACGATTGATTCGGCTCTGGGGACTGCTGTGTCGGCGACGGTGTTGCGGTACTGGCATCGGTCGTGGTCGACGCTGTCTCCTCCTCGGCGTCGCTGTCACCAGTAAAATTGTCCCATAGTCGGTTTGCTGACTGTGTGGGTGCCGCTGTGGCATCCTCGTCGGCTGCCGATGTCGCCGCAGCCAAGACCTGCCCGACGCTGGTATCCGTCTCGCGGCTGCGGTGTGAGTCGCTAGTAGCCATCGGTGATATCGAAGCTTGTGTGTTGCTGCTGTGTGTTGCCGCCAACACGGGGTCTGGATGTTCAGTCATCAACCCAATCGAACCCACCATCGGTTCGTTGTTGACCGTCGATCTCCGGCCGTTCCTGTTGGCCGGTATGTGGTGCCGACGAGTGGTCGTTCTGGTTCGATCGTCGGTCAGCCGTGTGTGAGCCTTGGTCTTGTGGGCTTCCCCATACGTTCTCTGTCTGCGATCGCCGTGCGGTTGCTGTTCGTAGCGTCGCCGTATCGAAGGGCCACCAACTGCTCGCGGTGACGCCGGTGAACTGCTGGTCGCAGTTCGGACAGTATGGATCCGGGAGCAGCCCAAGATCGACTGTCTCGCCGCAGTCGTCGCAGTCGGCGGCGTCGACGCCCTTTTCGATCGCCTCGTTTTTCAGCGTCCGCAACTGTTCCCGTTCGGCGTTGGCGGCCTGCAGCGGTTCGAGTGCCTCGCGCTGGGAGTCGATCGCCGATCCAAGCCGGTATTCGAGGTTGTCGGTCGTCGATAGGAGGTGTTGGAGCACGTCTTCGACGTTGTCGAACTCGGTTTCGATCCACGCTTCGAGCTCTGCCCGTTCATCGGACTCCTCGGCAAGTCGGTCGGTGAGTTCAGATTCAAGCTCCGAGAGCCGGCTTCTGATCTCGATGAGCTCATCGTCTAACTCGGCGACAACGCCGCGGCTGTCCGACCACGACTCCGTTTTTGCCGCGGTAAACTCCTCGAACCCATCGGATTCGTCGTCGCTCTCGGATGGTGACGGTGCGGCAGACTCATTCTGATCGGTGTCGGGCGTCGTTGATTCCGGCGTTGGCAGCGACTGCTCGGTCGCCAACTCGTTGATGACCGTCCGGAGTTTTTCGAGCTCCTGCTCGATGCCCGACAGCTCCAAGTCTTCATCTGATTTCGCTTCGATCGTCGACTCCGGTTCGGTTACCTGCTGTGATTCGGCCGGTGTGTCGCTATCCGGCGACCGGCTCACGTTGTCGGTCGGTTGTTCCCGCCGGTCGGCCGGCTGTGTCTGTCGATCCGCGGCCGCCGTCCGGGCTGTCGGTTCCGGTGGGGCGTCATGTTGGCTCGACGGATGGTCACTGCCTTCGGCGGTCGGGTCGCCGTTGAGCACGACATCGGAAAGCTCCTCAAGCACCCAGTATGACGAGAGAATCTCATCAAGGAGCTCCCGCTCGGAGACGCCTTTTTTTCTCGCGGTTTCAGCGACCCACGCGCCGAGGGCATCCGTGTCGACCGCGGGTGTTCCGTCATCCGAGAGTTGGTCACGTGACATAGGCGATACGTTTGTTGTGAAATCAATTATCGTATTACAATGTTAAAAACATATTGTATTTCCAACGCGTGGATGGCTCATAAGCCGAAGACGCGCTGTTTCTGTCAGCTGTCTGTGCAACACTCCTCACCGACGATGGCGACCTCCCGCGTTGGCTAGCTCTGCCGAGCCGCTATCGACTCGCTGGGTGCAGCCGTCCGTCGTCGGTGAGCGGGTGGTTCCAAAGGTCTTTGACTGTCGCTTGTCTACTATGCTGCAATGGATGCTGCCGTGCGGGCGCGGACTGCGGCCCGCGAAACCGTTGAGGATATCGAGCCACCACGGCTACGGGCCGTCCTGCTTGATCGACTTGAACAGGGGTCGATGGCCCCCGGTGTTTTGGTGTATGAGAGCGCGCTCGGACGGAAGCCGTCGCTCGCGTCGGAGGCCGTCGTCGACCGAAGTGTCGGTGTCCAGCTCATCTACGAAGGGCTCCGACTGACGCGGTCGTTGGCTCACGAAGAGCCATGGACAACCGCCGAAGCAGGCGAGATCGATGCCGATTTAGAGATTCTGGCGGCTGACATCCTCGTTTCTCGGGGGTTCCACCTGTTGGCCCGAACCGAGGTCTCCGATGCCGCTGTCGAAACGATCCGGGCGTTTGGTCGAGATCAGACTCGCCGCCGCGAGCCCGACGCTGATGCCCCGACACTTGATCGCAACCTCGAAGCCGACATCTTCACCTTGGCGGTTCGGGCCGGTGTCACCGCTACCGGTACCGATCCTACCGAGGCGTTACTTGAGTTTGCGGCCGACGCCGCTCGCAACTACGAGACGTTGCCCCCAGCGGCGAACGTTGTCACCGAGCCGGTTCGTCGGCGACTGACTGAGCTTACCGCCGGCGGTGACGACCCAGCCGCGTCGGCGGTCGGGGATCGCTGACCGGCCACAAACCGCGTGGCGGCACCGCCGAATCGAAACGCCTAAAGACAAACCCGGACTACGACTGAGTGCGTGCCTGGGTAGCTTAGCGGTAAAGCGCGTCCTTGGTAAGGACGAGACCCCGGATTCAAATTCCGGCCTAGGCTTTCTGCGACGAACGAACGTGAGGAGCGAAAGCTACACGTGGAATTTGAATCCCTGGAAGACGAGCGACGCGAGTCTTCCTCTGGTTCAAATTCCGGCCTAGGCTCTCTTTGGCCGTCAGATACTTTTAGCTGTTCAGCGACCGCCCCCGACACAGTCGCTTACTCAAAAAGCCTCGATAGCGGTTGTTTGACCTGCCATCACAACGTATGTAAATCGACGTGCCTACTCGGCGTGATCGAGTCGATCGATAACAGTGCCGAAGGCAACGTTCGGTCGCACCGTTTCGATCCGGATCTCGACGGTCTCGCCTTCATCGGTTTCAGGGATGATCACCACGAACCCACGTTCAACGCGAGTGATCCCGTCGCCTTGATCGCCGACATCTTGAATCTCGACGACTCGCGTCTCACCCTCGCTCACCGGTGGCTCCGGCTGCGACGCTGTCGATGTCTCAGACCGCGCTGTCGAGGCTGTTTCCTCGGTGGTATCGTCGGGACTGTCGCTGCCATCGCCAACATCGTTGTCGGCCAGTACGGCAACACGAATCGTCTCACCCGGCGTGACTGATCCCTCTTCGACCTCCGTGGCTGGCACGGTGAACGTGTAGCTGTCCTCGGTCTCGGTGAGCTCTGCGGTGTACAGACAGGCGAGTTGCTCAGGGATTTCCATTGAGTTGCTGAAAGAGATGCGGCCAGTCTCTTGAACCTATCGACACCGCAGAACGGCGGTGGCGCTGGAAACGCCAGCAGCGAGGCGGCTACTCGCTGTACTCCTCGACGAGGTTTGTCAGCGGGGTTCGGAGCGTGCCCGTTCCGTCAACGTCGCCTGTTTTGTAGATCCGGTACTGTTCGTCGCGTTTCTCGACGGTGATCAGGTGATCGTCGGGATCGACCGTCCAGCCGGCGTCCTCAAGCCGTGTTTGGAGGGCGGTGAGATCAACTGTCTCCTCGGCGAGCATGATCGCCGCCTGCTGGCCGGTCAGCGTCCGGAGTCTGCCCTCGGGGAACGTATAGAGCTTCACGTTGTGGTCGGTTGCTCCCTCGTAGAGTGCTGCGGGTGGAGCGTCCGTCCAGTCAGGCCACTGTCGGTTGAGCCCGGATTCGACAAAGGCGACGCTGACAGCGGGCTCGGAGGCCTCGTACTCCGGGTTATCAGCGGCGACCGTTCGATCCGAATCGGGATCCGACACGGTGACTTCACTGATCGGTGCGTCTCGCTGCAAGACAACGACCGCGAGATCAGGTTCGTCGTCCTCGGTATCAACAACGTACTCGCCCGGTTCCATATGCTTCCGTTACCGAAGCCGGAATAAATAGTTCCTGCATACAGATCGTCATGATGGGATCGTGACAGCGCGTGACTAACAAAACAACCGGCACCCGCCGTCGATGGATATCGATCCGAAAGGAGCCGCTTGGAACGTTGTGTGGTCAGTATCGGGAGGGGAGGAAGGCGAAGGCGATCAACAGCATCGCGATGAAGCCGGCGGTGAACGTGACCCACCGCAGCCCACTGACGCGTTGGGAGAACGTCTCCTGTTCGCTGACGGCTGCTTGATAGGCCTCGGCGCTGTCGGTCAACTCAACCGTGTTCGGCCCGGTGAAGTAGGCGGTGTAGGTGGTGTTGTCAGCCAGTGTGATCGTATCGCCGGTTTTCAGCGTCTGACTGTTGGACTCATCAGCCGTCCACGACACGGTAACACTCTCGTTGGTGACCGAGTCAAGTGTGGCCTGTTGGCCATCGTACGGCACCGTTTCACCCTCGGTGAACGTCACCGTCGCGGGATCGAAGTACTCCGAGACAGGGACGCGCTCGTCGTCGACAAGGACGAACTCGCCGTTGTCACCCGAGTATGTCGTGTTGTCAGCCGCCGGATCGGCTTCGAGAATCGCTCCGCGGTCGATGACCTCCTCGACGGTCACCGACGAGGCTGAGGTACTGACGACGTTCCACTCCTGGCCGTCGACGGTGATCGTATCGCCGACCGCCCAGTCGTCGGTGTTTTCGACATTCGCCACCGTCCATTCAAGCGTTGCCTCTCTGTGGGTGCTTGTACTCCCGTGGCCGCCCTCCTCGGTGACCTCTTCGACCGTCGCTGCGGTGTAGGACTGGCCGTCGACGGTGAATCCATCACCCGATGAGAGCTGGAAATTCGGATTCTCGACCGCTACTTGTGGTTGTTCGGCGGTTACCATCAGCGTGTACGACGCAACGCCAATGAGGACGAACAACGCGACGTACACGGCCACAGCGCGTCGTTGCATATCTCGGGCAACGTACGTCCGGTGTATAACGATTACTAACCGCCGGTGGCTGTGAGGGCGGTTTCGACGTGCTTTTTATCGGCGACCGAACAGACAGTGGTATGGCAGAATTCCAAGTCGCCGTCGCTGACCCGACCGACGGACAGACGTATCAACATGAGGTCGACGGACAGGACGCCAATCGATTCCTCGGGCGAGAGCTCGGCGAAGAGGTCGACGGCGGTGCCGTCGGTCTTGATTCGTACACGCTCAAATTGACCGGCGGCTCCGATGAGACAGGCCGCCCGATGCGGGAGGATGTTCCGGGCGCACAGATCCGTGAACGCCTGCTTGAGGGCGGCGTCGGCTTCAATCCGACCCATGACGGCGAGCGCAAACGCATCACCGTTCGCGGCCGCCAGGTCTCCGAGGAGACCGCACAGGTCAACGCGACGATCGTCGACAGCGACGGCGACGTTCGCGTCGCTCTCGGCCTTGAGGAGCCGGAACCGGACGACGAAACGGACGAAGCTGCCGACGATACCGACGATGCAGCCGCCGAAGACGCCGATGCGGAGGCTGCTGACGATGCGGCCGCCGACGAGGCGGCCGACGCCGACAGCGACGAGGAAGAAGCGGACGCGTAAGCACACCGCCTATGTCAACGCGGCTTCCGAGCGACAGCGATGCGATCGACTCCTCTCGGGCGACGATCGTCCGCCGCGGCGGCAGTCGTACCCCTTGTCTTGAGTTCCCGACGGCTGTCGCCGAGACGGTCGCTGTCGACGACCGCATCACGATCGTGATCGACGGTGCGGAATACTTTGCGACCGTTGCGGGCGACGACAGCGGACGACTGTTGTATGGTGCCTATGACACCCGCAAACAGGCCCGGTCGACCGGCGAGGGCACCAACCGACTCGGCGCGTGGCTCCGAGGCCTCGACCGCGAGATCGGCGACAGCGTCATCTGCGATGTGGTCGTTGACGGCGAGCGATACGGGCTGCGCGCGCCGGGTGACCGTGCCGTCTACACGGTCAAACACGAACCACGGGACTCCCTGCAATCGATCGCCGAATCGCTCGATGGCGACAGTTGAGCCGCTGGCTGTGACAGTCCAGATGACTGAGTTGCTACTCGCAACGCTTTGTTTTGTTGGGAGTATACCCGTCTCTGGAGAGCCTATATTGACTATTGACGGGGTTTTACCCCGCTTGTTGCTTGGTAGTGTGATCGCATGGATCGGTGTGACTGCGATGACCAGTGGGGCCAACTCTGTGACCGATTGGTGGATGATCGTCTCGACGGATTCAGTCTCAATCGCTGAAGCGATCGCAGCCGGTGACATGGCCCAGATCCGGGGCCGTGTTCGTCCACTCCGACCAGATGACACACTCATCTCACCGCTACGAAACAAAACGTGTGTCGCCTATGCGTATACGATCAGTACGGTTGTACAGGATGCCGGTGACAGCTCCATCGACTCTGGCAGTAAGCATCGGCCATTTCTCATTTCTGACGGCACCGCCGAAATCCGCGTTGGGCCTGACGCGGATAGTTTGTCGCTGGATATGACGACCAACCGGCTCACCAGCAACGAGGAAATCATCGCACAAACCGATGATGAGCGGATTGCGTTGGAACCTGCCGCAGATCTCTCAGGAATCGGCGATAGCACGAACGCGATCGAGTTGCGGGAAGGAACACTCGCCGTCGGCGAGACCGTCACCGTTGTTGGGAAACCAGCCCCAGTGCCGGATGATGCACGCACAGATGCGGATGCGGTCATGACAGCTACCGAATCTCACCTCACGGTGATGAATGACGACTCCGACAACACCGCGTTGCGAAGCGTTGCTCGGGGCGTGTTTCTGTTGGTACTGGGGTTAGTGCTCATCGTATTCGCTATCCTTGTTGTGACGCCCGCGATCCCCGATCTTATATAACACAAGCACTGTTAAGAGCTGATCTACTGATCATACGCGATCCATCGCACACAGCGCTTGCTGATTGTAATCGAATAGAACTGTTTCAACCACCGTCGGCAAGGGTCATTGCTAAATGCGTGGCGTCACCACGGCGGATATGGACGATCTCACCGCGTTTCTCGCCGGCGACCGACTCGATGATGTGGCGATCTACGTCGCCGATACCGTCGTGGATACAGACCACCCACTGTCGACGGCCGGTATCGCCGTCGATGGTGGCGTCGTGGTCGTCGTGGCCGGCGAAACGGGCCGAGAGGCCTTCGCCGACAGCACCGGGCTTGATCCGATGGCATTCGCGAAACAGGCGATGGATCGAACCGGTGAGATCGACGACCGCCTCGCCGGCGGTGTCTGTCCGGCCGCTGCGGACGATCCAACGGCGTCCCACCACATCGAGTTCGGCTTCGCGTTTGCCGAGGCCGAAAACGAAGACGTCGGCGGGCTTTACGCCGAGGGCGACGTGATCCACGCGTACGCTCACTGCAGCTGTGGCACCGATTTCAGCCAGAAGTGGGTGGCCGATCCACCGGCCTGAGCGGCCACTGTTGCTGTCGGGAACATACCTTTTTGATGCCGACTCTCATACGAGGCCGTATGCGAATCATTGTCGTTGGCTACGGCCGGGTTGGGGCCCGCACGGCCCGGGTGTTAGACGAGGAAGGGTACGATGTCGTCGTTGTTGACAACGTTCGGGGGAAGGTTGACCGTGCCCGCGAGACGGGCCTGACCGTGATCCACGGCGACGGGGCCAACGAGTCGGTGCTACAGGAGGCCGGCATCGACGACGCCGACGCCATCGGCGGGATCACCGGCGATGTGGCGGTCAACCACGAGATCTGTCTGCTCGGTCAGGAGTACGGCTGTCGCACCGTCCTGCGGATCAGCGACGACGTGAGCAGCGACAAATACGAGGAGTACGCCGCGGCCGCCGACGATGTCATCTACCCGCAGCGGCTCGGCGCGGCCGGCGCGAAAACCGCGCTGCTTGGCGGCAGTCTCAACGCGATCGGTGATCTGACCGAAGCCCTCCAGCTGACAACGGTTACTGTCGACGACGATGCCCCTATCGTCGGCCAGCGAGTCTCGGAGATCGACTTACCGGAGACCGCGCGGCTCTACGCCCACGGCCACAAGCGCGATCCGATGACGATCCCGCTGCCGACGACAACCGTCAAGGCCGGCGATCGGCTGGCACTCGTTGTTGAACAGGACGCTGTCGACGAAGTTTCCGCGATTCTTCTCGGTGCGTAACCGACTGAGAACGCTCTTGTAAACGGGCCTCCAACGCCGCGTATGCACTGGCCTGAGCTGTTTGCTCGCGCGCCGACGGTCGACCGCGAGGCCATCGAATCCGCGCTCTCGACACGCCGCGATCGCGCGGAAGAAACCGCATCAGCTGCTGGGGATCCCGCCGAGAAAGTTACCGACCCACGAGAGTCACAGCCCGTCTGTGTTGTCGCCGATGCCGACGTGCTTGTGGCCGATCTGTGTGGCGACGGCGACGCCAGCGCCGCGCTTGAATCCTTGTGGCAACACTCTTGGACAACGCTCGTCGCCAGCGACGACCTACTCGCCGATGCCGAAGCCGTCATCAAGACGGTTGCCGACAGCGACTTGGCGACCGACTGGCGGACAGCCATTGATTCGTGGCGGGAGTCTGTTGTCCACCCCCCTGGCGACCACCCAGCACTCGCCTCGGCCTACCGCGGTGGCGCGATGCACCTGCTGTCGTTTAATACTGGGCTCACCGGCGCGCAGGCGGGGGCGACACTCAGCGGGCAGTTCCCGGTTAGCGTGCGTTCGCCAGCGGCGTTCGCTCAACTGTTTGCCCCCGACCGACTGTACGGCACGGTCGCCGACGACTCCTACCCCGGCCCGGATCGGGAGCCACGATCGGCGTAGCTACCGCTGCTGATACCACTCGGCGAAGGCCGCCAGCGCGCGGCCACGATGTGACAGCTCGTTTTTTTCCGCGGCGGTGCGCTCCGCAAACGTCGCCCCATCGTGTTCGAAGATCGGGTCATACCCGAAGCCACCGTCACCGCGTGGGGCGACGATCTCGCCGTCGACGACGCCGGTGAAACACTGTACTGGGAGGTCGCCGTCGTCAACGGGGTCGTCGACCGCCTCGCCATCACAGTAGGCCAACACACAGCGGAACGACGCGGGACGATCGCTCAGTGGCTCGGCTAACTCCCAGACCCGGTCGACGCCGATCGTGGTTTCGACAAACGAGGAGTACGGCCCCGGAAAGCCATCAAACGCCTCGATAAAGAGTCCGGCGTCGTCGACGACGACCGGTTGGCCGACCTCACGGTAGGCGTCGCGGGCCCCTGCGGCCGCGATCGGCTCCAACGTCGGGGCTTGGATCTCCGGGTAGTCGTAATCGTAGGCATCGATCGTCTCGTCGCCAAGATAGCTTTCGGCCTCCCGGAGCTTGCCAGGATTGGTCGTTACATACTGCAGCATGGTTTATTATTCGTCGCGGCGCGAAAAGAGGCGTCGATGTGTTTAGTCTTCGACGATGACTTCGACCGGTTCGTCGTCGCCGTCGTCGTCGAGATCGATATCTTCGCCGTCGTCGCTGCCGCCGCTGCGCTCCTGATAGAGCAGCGCGCCGGTGACACCCAGGGCGACCCACGACCGCCAGCTGGCGAGGTTCAGCGTGTAGCCGATGCCGAACGGTTTCTCCACGAGCATCCCCTCGTCTGGTTTCCAGTGAGCCGACAGCAGCCGGCCGATGGAGGGGCGCTCGAAGTTATACGGGATGCCAAACAGCGTTCCGGACTCGGATTTCTTTCCCATAGGAGCCGGTAGTTGCCTCAGTGTAATGAAAATTCGCCTTTCGACGCTGATAGGTTTCCGCTCGGCCCCGATGTCGGCTACTGATATCGGCCGCGATCCTCGACCGTTGCCAGCCGATCGATGACTGCGGTGTCGCCGACAGCGGTGTAGCCATCACTCACCGCGTCGAGTAGTGGAGCTGGGTCATCGGCGGTCGCCGCAAGACTCTGGCGGAGCACATGGAGATCCATCGCGTAATCCTCAATGTGGCCCGAATGAAAGCCGAGGCCGAAATCGATCAGCCAGACGCGGTCGCCAACGCGGACGTTTCGGGTGGTCGGATCACCATGCACCAACCCTGCATTGTGGATCGCCGCAAGATGGTTCCCTACCGTCGTGACCGCGTCGGTTGTCAGTCGCTCAGCAAGATCAGCCTCGCCGACATGCTGGAGGTGGAGTGTCGCGGTTTCGCGGTCGACATCCCACACGAGGGGCGTCGGAACCCCTGCGGCGCGGGCCTCGCTGGTCAGCCGTGCCTCAGCCGTCGTGCGCTCGCCGGTGAGTGTCGTATCGAGGGCGGGATGGCGATAGGTTTTCGAGAGCCGGTGTTTCCGAACACACCGAGCGGGCAGCTCGTACTCGCAGTCGGTTGGTGCAATGACGTCGACGACGGCTTCCGCCCCACGCTGACGACCGTGCCGATCACCGGCTGACTGCGTCGCTGTCGCCCCGTCTGCTGGCGACGCCGTCTCAACACCGCGACCACGCGCGACCGACTGCTCACCCTGCCGCCACGCGACAGCGACCTCGTCGGGCCGAAAGTTCGGATCGACCGTTGAGTCATCGATGGCGACCGTCTGGCCGGCGGCGAACTGTTTGGCCCCCAAGACGGCGATCATCCCCGCGTTGTCACGGAGAAACCGGTTGTCTGGAACGTCAAACGCCGCACCGCGTTCCTCACACATCGTTTCCAGCATCGACTGCAAGCGGGCGTTTTGGCCAACGCCGCCGCCGAGAACGAGTTCGTCGGTGCCCGTCAGCGACAGCGCGCGCTCGGCGACCTCTGTCAACATCCCGAAGATGTGTTCCTGCAGCGAAAAGCAGATATCCTCGATCGCTTCACCCTCGTCGGCGGCATCTTTTGCCGCGCTCATGATGCCGGAAAACGAGAAATCCATCCCCTTGACGACGTACGGGAGATCGATGAGTTCGCCGTCCGTGGCTGCCGCCTCGACTTTCGGGCCGCCGGGATGCTCCCAGCCGATATGTCGGGTAAACTTATCGAGGGCGTTGCCGACGCCGGTATCCATCGTCTCACCGAGCACCCGGTAGCGACCGTTGTGATACCCCAGCAGGTGGGCGTTTGCGCCCGAGGCGTTCAGACAGACCGGCGAGTCGAACCCCGACTGATGGCGGCCGATTTCGAGGTGGGCGATCATGTGGTTGACGCCGACCAGCGGCACGTCGAGGGCCTGTGCGGCCGCCCGGGCGGCGGTGCCAACCGTGCGCAGACACGGCCCGAGTCCCGGGCCCTGCGAGAACGCAACGCAGTCGATCCCATAGCGGTTTGGACTGTCAGTGCCGTTGGTGGCGGTGTCGGCCGCGTCGTCGACAGTCTCAGCGGCGTGGGTGAGCACGCTGTCGATAACGTTGGGGAGTGCTTCGCCCATGTGTTCGGCGGCCTCACGCGGGTGAATACCGCCGCTGTCGGGTTGGTAGGGATCCGACTCGATAAAAACGGAGTCGCCGGTGTCGTCATAGCAGGCCGCGCTGGCGGCCCATGCGGTGCCCTCGATGCCGAGCACGCGCATGTTGCCTTAGGCTTCCTCGGCGTCGGGGGCGTCGTCGGCGATCTTGTTGCGCTCCAGCACATGCTCCTGTTCGACCTCCGCGGCGTGGTCAGGGTTATCGTAGACCTTCGCGTAGCCGACCGTTTTTCGCATCCCGAAGGTGGTATCAAGCTCGTGGACAACAACCTCTTCGGCGTCCTTATCGAGTTTGGCCGCGAGACTGTCACGCACCGAGAGCCGCGATGGCGTGGCCTCGTCGTGAACCGTCTCGAACCGGATATCCGTGCGATGCAACATGGGGTTCTCCTCCTCGGAGACGATAGTTACGTCCATGGTTAGTTAGTGATACTCCACCCGAAAGCTGTAAAAGGATTTCGAAGGGGGCTCCGCGGCCTGCCGCGGTACCTGCTGTTACTGTTGGGACGTAACTGTCCGCGTGTCGTTCCAGTCCAGCACCCACTCGAAGAGCACAAGCCCGGTAACGGTCATCACCCCAGCCGAGAGGAAAAACAGGATCTCCTCGATCGGCAGACCAAAGGGGGCGATTCCGGTCGTATACTCATTGGAAATAATCCACAGCCCACGACCGATCGCCCAGCGATCAATAATCCACAGATAGACCGTCGGCACCACCGCCGCCTCGATCCACGCCCGCGGCCGCCGAACGAGATAGCCGCCGCCAACGCTCCACTGGAGGGCGACGACGGGGCCAACCCACGCGAGCAGTCCACCGAGATACAGCCATGATGGCCCCTGAAACACCATCCAGAGGCCACCGCCGAACAGGAGCACACCGACACCGACGCCAGCGATCCGGGGCCCCCACGCGAAATCACCCGTCTCGTAGCTCGGATTGAACCCACGCCAGTAGAGATAAAAGCCGACGGTCAACGTCTGAATCCCGAAAAACAGGTATTCGCCGGCCGGAATCGACAGCAGTCGAGCGGCGACGACGCCCTCGCCGTACCACCAGACACCGCGTTGGATCATATACGATCCCCACGGCGTCGTGTAGGCGACGGCGATAGCAACGAGGATCGCCAGCCCGGCCGCGCCGCGCCGCCGCCGAATCCGGTCGTATGTCGGCGTCAGGTACCACAGCAGGGCCAACAGTGGCAGTGTCAAAACGAGATGAAACTGCAGATATGTGGTGGGCACTGCTCGACGTAGCACCCACTGATAAAACAACATTGCGAATACAGTGCGCACTATGAATCAATATCGTGATACGAACTCAGGAGACGAACCGCCATTCAACAGGACGGAGGCTCTTTGTGTCCGCTCTGGTTAGCGGCTCGTCACGCCGTCGGCGCTGACTGTGATCACCGTACAGTCAAGTTCGCCTTTGAGGAACGCCCCGATATCAGGGTCGGCCCGCAGCTTTCGGAGCATGCGTTGCCACCGCCCTGCCTGTCGGGAGCCGATAACGACGAGATCGGCGTTCTCGCCGACGATCTCCTCTAAGATGGTTTCTTCGAGCAAAAAGCCCCGCCGAACGACATACCGCACGTTGTCGAGTTCGCCGAACTCTCGTTCGACCGCCCGCTTGAGGTCGGTTCGGGTGACGTTCTTGCTGTGCTGATAGAGGTCAACGTGGAGTACCGAGAGCTCGGCGTCGCGGTCAGCGCTGATCTCGATCGCCTCCCGAAGCGTCGCTGCGGAGTGCTCGCTGAGTGGGTACCGAACCGGGACGACGATCAGCGTCATTGCCACCGTTCGCCGCCGGGCGATCAAGAAGATATCGCTCCGGTTCGCTGGCCGGCAGAGCGGTGGGTCACGGCTCAGATCGGGGCACTGCCCGGATCAGGGTGGACAACCTGAAACTCGCCGTCGGGCTCGATACCGATGATCGCCCAATCGTAGGGTGGCTTCGCCGACTGAAGTGACGACTGCAGCGGCTCGGTACAGTCCATCCAGGTGACGAAACACCGGAGCCGCGGGCCGCCCTCCGAGCCATACTCAAGCAGCTCGCCGGGCGATTTGGCGTCCTCGGCACGCAGCGGTGTCACCTGGACGCGCCGCCACTTCCGCTCGGCGACGAACTCGCTGCCGCGCTCCTCGATCGCGTAGCCGAGCCGTTTGAAGACGTCTCGGGCCTCTTCAGCCGGTGGTATGGTAACAGTGGCCATCCACATCAGGGTTAGGCGTAATCCATGATAAAGTTTCGCACGGTCGTTGTGGCGGTGTTCTGATACGGACTGAAAGGCGAGGCGTCACGATTTCTGCGTGCGTATGAAAGAATTCGGACGCCTCAATAGCAGTATCGTCCAAATTGGATTAGACGTTGTGGAACGAGAGACGAAGTAAGAAAATCAGTGTTCAGCACGGTTATCTTCGATCGTAGTTGACATAGGTTGTCTAGGACATCCTCATGTATGGTATGATGATTCGCAACCCGCATCACAGAAGTGTTTGTACTCGACTTCGCCGTTGTTTTCGGTTGCGATAACACGATTGGTTGGTAGATCAACGATCTTTGAACTACAGACAGCACACTGCGGAGCGTTCTCCTCTGATATTGTTGGTTCGCTCATGCAATAAACAACATCAATTATCATCTAATAAAGATTATGTTGATTCAGTTTTATGTTGCCGACTACAAACTCTATATTCAGCATCTCGAAGGCACTCATATCATACTTCAGATGCTGTTTTAGTAGACTAAGCAGGCCCTCTCAAAGATATGACCGAAGATTCAGTTATCACTGAACGCTGGTACAGTGACCCACACAACGGCGGTGTTCAGATACGGAGTGAAAGTGAGGCGTCACGAGTTCTACGTGCTTATGGAAGAATTTGGACGCCTCAGTGGCAGTATCGACCAAGCTGAATTAGACCTTGTGGAACGAGAGGCGATAGTAAAATTTTCGATGTGGCTCAGTAGTCAACTGTATCTGTCTAGCCTATCAGTTTCAAACACCGCTTGATATTTGATATTCATTGGGAATCTTGCTAAAAATAACGAAACAGGAGTATCGGATTTCTGTTAGGATGGGTAGCGCAAGATGCAGGGCGCATATTTAGTACTCTCTCTGAAGGCGATTAATCGAAAGTGAAGTCAACTCAGATCTTGATCGGCCTTCACACACCGGTATTCGATATGATATATACTCAAAACTTAGCTATGTGTTTATTAGTATACTGCTCTTACTATGAACCGTTCATATGTCCGAGCAACAGGGTAAAAAAATACGAGGAGGTAACGTCCTCGACCGGGTTTCTGATGCTGTTGTCGGCGTTAATTCAGGCTTCGAATGTACCTTTGCGAATACGCAGGCCCAACAACTGCTCGACACAGATGAGGACTCATTACTAGGCAAGACCATCTGGGAAGCATTTCCGGAAACTGTCGACACCATCGCTGAAACCAAGTTTCGGGAAGCACTCGAAACAAATCAGGAACAGGGCTACGAACGATACAATGAAACACTCAACCGCTGGTTAGAAATCCGGATTTTTCCAGACACCGAAGGACTCTCAATATTTCTTACTGATATTACCGAGCGGAAGGAGCGTGAGGCAGAGCTTGAACGTTACAAGGAATTGATTGAAACCCTGCCAGTCGCTGCCGGAATGAACAAACCCGGTGAAGAAGGCCAATTCGAGTTTGTGAACCAGGTTGCTGTCGACCTGTTTGGGGCAGCGTCCAAGACCGAACTGAAAGAGTACTCTCCGGCAGATATATACGCTAATGAAGAAGAGCGGAAACGGTTCAGTGAACGATTACGGGAGGCTGGCAGTATTGACCAGTATGAACTGAGGCTCACGACACTTGATGGAGAGCCGTTTTGGGCGTCTATGACCGCAAAAATCGGGG
>ERZ1034569.405-NODE-405-length-16044-cov-10.569204_pt1 | contig 16044 bp, 13 predicted proteins | sample MGYA00520706_ERZ1034569 | MGnify/ENA primary metagenome ERZ1034569 (study PRJEB33760, sample SAMEA4777722) | hypersaline lake metagenome | biome: hypersaline environment; feature: brines | place: Spain | collected 2014-08 | depth 0 m ...
CCCGCGTCTTGGGCGCCACAGGCCCAAAGGATACCATTACCCCAGCCCGGACACGTGGGTTGAGATAATCCGGTGAAGCTAAAATACGTTTCGGAGTCCCCCACTCTACCACCCGAGTCCGACGCGTGGTGGGTCTCGCGGGTCGACGTGTGGTCGCCGGATTAGAGCCCCTGGAACCCCTGTTCGCGCACTTCGTCGAGCAGTTGTTCGACGGTCCCGCTGAGCACGCGGTCCTCGGCGGTGGGTTCGTAGCCGTCGAACACCTCGTGGACGGTCCGGACACACTCGGCAAGGGTATCGAGACCATAGCCACCCTCGAGGATGAACGCCAGGCCGGCGTCGAGTTCGTCCGCGAGTGTTCGGACGGCGCTGGTGAGACGCCCGAACCCCTCTGTCGAGACAGCCATCCGGGAGATGGGGTCGTGCTCGTGTGCGTCGAACCCGGCACTGACGAGCACAAGATCCGGGTCGAACGCTCCGAGCGCGGGGTAGATAACCATCTCCAGTGCTGTGAGGTACGCACTCGAGGTCGACCCCGGCGGCATCGGGAGGTTCATTGTTCGGAACTCGCCGGCATCCTCGCCGGTCTCGTCGACGGCTCCTGTTCCGGGGTAGATACCCCCCTCGTGCATCGAGACGTAGAACACGTCCTCCTGCTCGTAGAATATCTCCTGGGTGCCGTTGCCGTGATGGACATCCCAGTCGAGGATAGCGACCCGGTCCGCGGATCCCTCGTCGAGTGCTGTCTGTGCGCTGATGGCGGCGTTGTTGAAAAAACAGAACCCCATCGCGTCGTCGCTGAGAGCGTGGTGGCCGGGGGGTCTGCCGAGCGCGAACGGTGTCTCGCGCCCGTCCGCCCCATCGAGTGCCATCCGGCCGGCCCACCTTGCGAGGCCAGCACTCGCACGCGCCGCCTTCCAGGTGCCGACGCTGGCGACGGTGTCCGCGTCCCACCGGCCGCCGCCACGCGCGCAGAACTGCTTCAGCGCCTCGACGTACTCCCGGTCGTGGACAGCGAGAACGCGCTCAGTGTCGGCCGGGAGCGGCGCGGAGTACTCGATCCCGTGTGACCTGTCGAGCCCGTCCCGTATCACCGGCAGTCGGTCCGCGCTCTCGGGGTGTCCGTCACCGGTGTCGTGGTCGAGACAGTCCTCAAGATAGCCGAAGTTCATGCGAAGTGTGGCTCCAGGTCACCGTAGCGTTCGATATCCGCGCGTTTCACAGTTCGCCGTCCAGCGTGGTCTGCGAGCGCCGCGGCCGCGGCGGCCACGGCGTCGGCCTTAAACTCGAGTTGTGATGCGAGCGCCACCCGGGCGTCCATCGAAACGCGGTACTGGTCGTCGATCTCCAGACGCGCCACCCTGTCGACCGGTGCGATTGGTAGTGCGAGCTCTGCTTTGGGTGGGGCCGACTCGACACCGAAATCCCCGAGCATCAGTGTCTTGCGCCCCTCTGTTTTCGCCTGCTGCGCTGCGGCGATGGCCCGCTGTGCCCCCTCGTGCTGTATCCGACTCGCGAGCGCCTCGGTGGCCCCGGAGCTCACACGCAGGTCGTCCGCGTTACGCCGGATTATCTCGTCGACCGGCGCGAACGGTAGCTCGACGCTCATAGCGTATACCGGGGCTGTTGCGGTCAAAACGCTTGTGCTCGTTCGCCCGGCGCCGGCTCTCCGGACGCCTGCCGCGATTCGTCTTTAGCCGAGACTCGACCGGTCTGTCTCACCGGGGACGTCCCCTGCCCGCGTTGTCGGGCGGAACACAGCCTTCTTTACCCGGGGCGTGCCTGCATCGAGGCATGGGAGAACTCGCAATCGTCGGCGGGAGACTGCTCCGGCCGGACCTGCGTGTCGAGCGCGCGGACGTGCTGGTCGACACCGACAGCGGCACAGTCGCGGCGGTCACGGACCCCGAGGACCGTGATCTCGCCGGCGAGGCCAACGACCGTCTCGACGCGACGGGTGGACTCGTTATCCCGGGGCTGGTCAACGCACACACACACGTCGCGATGACGCTGTTCCGCGGCGCGGCCGACGACAAGCCGCTTGAGGCCTGGCTCCGCGAGGATATCTGGCCGGTCGAGGCCGAACTCCAGGCCGGCGATGTCCGCGCCGGGGCTGCCCTCGGTGTCGCCGAGATGATCCGCTCCGGCACCACCGCGTTCGGCGATATGTACTTTTTCATGCCCGAGGTTGCCGATATCGTCGTCGAATCGGGGCTGCGTGCCCGACTCGGGCACGGCTGTATCACGGTCGGCAAGTCGGAGCCGACAGCCCACGAGGAGTTCGAGCAGGCTCTCGCGTTCGCCCGCGAGCACGATGGCCGCGCCGACGGCCGGGTTCGGACGATGTTCACACCCCACAGTCTGACGACAGTCGACGAGTCGTTCTACCGGGAGTACCTCCCGGCGGCCCGCGAGGCCGGCCTGCCGGTGCACCTCCACGCCAACGAGTCCGTCGACGAGGTCGACCCCATCGTCGAGGACCAGGGTGTCCGACCGCTCGTGTACGCCGACGAGATGGGGCTCCTCGACGAGCGTGCGTTTGTTGCTCACGGGGTCCACGTCGACGAGCGCGAGCGGAATCTGCTCGCCGAGCGCGGGACAGGGGTAGTCCACTGTCCGGCCTCGAACATGAAACTCGCGAGCGGGATGGCACCCGTACAGGCCCTGCGCGAGGCGGGTGTGACAGTCGCGCTCGGCACAGACGGTGCGGGGTCGAACAACGACCTCGACATGTTCGACGAGATGCGCGACGCCGCGATGCTCGGGAAACTCGCCGCCGCCGATGCGAGCGCGGTGCCCGCCGGGAGTGTGGTCGAGATGGCGACCGCCGCGGGTGCCGACCTGCTCGGGTTCGACAGCGGTCGCATCGAACCGGGCGCGAACGCCGATCTCGCAGTGCTCGACCTCGACACCCCCCGTCTCACGCCCGAGCACAACCTCGTGAGCCACCTCGCGTACGCGGCGACCGGAGGTGACGTGCGCCACACCGTCTGTGACGGACGGGTGCTCATGCGCGACAGGGAGCTGCTGACGCTGGATCTCGAGACGGTGATGACGGAGGCAGGCGAGCACACACAGGCGCTGTTCGAGCGCGCCGGACACGCCTGAGAGCCCGCCGTCCCGAACGGGCAGTGTGTGGTCGCTGGCGGCGGTTCGGAAGGAGTAAGTGGTGCGGAGCGGCAAACAGTTACCCGTGACAACGCCAGTGCGGCGTGGGGCCGCGTTCGCGCTCGTCGGGTCGCTCGCGCTCGTCGTGCCACTGGCAAACATCCCGGAGCCGGCGGTGGCAACACTCGTCACGGCGGGTCCGTTTCTCGCGGTTGCGGCGGTCGCGTTGCTCGCCCGCCCGGGTGGGATCTCGTTCGAACTGTTCGCCCGCCCGGCCGACCGGCGTGACGGCCGGCTCTACGGGCTGGCGGCGTTCGCGCTCGCGACCGCCGGGTTGGCGGTGCTGGTCGTCGGGTTCGACCTGCCCGAGCACGTCTTCGTGGCAACGGTGCTGGTGCTCGCGGTCGGCAATCTCGCCGGCGAGTTCGTTCGTCGGTTGACCGATACCTCGGTGCTCGCTGTCGCGGGGTTTGTCGTCGGTGGTGCGCTCGTGGGCAGTGCCGGCCAGTTCCTCACCGTCCGACTGACCGACGCACAGGTGACCTGGCAGGTCGGTGTGTTTCTGGGGGCGAGTGGTGCACTCGCCGCGGCGCTCGTGCGGGAGACGCTGTTTCGCCGGGACGACGCGCCGGTGGTGGTTTCGGTCGCGCTGCTTCTGTGGATGCTGAGCGCACTCGCCGGCGACATCACGGCGACACGAATCGGTGTCGCACTCGGGGCGACCAGTCTACTCGGCTACACCGCCTTCGCACTGGGGACCGCCTCGATTCCCGGTATGTTGACCGGTGTGTTGCTCGTCCTGCTGACGACCGTCCTCGGGGGGTACGGCTGGTTCGCGATGCTTGTCGCGTTCTTCGCGATCGGGGGGCTCTCGACGAAGGTCGGCTACGAGCAAAAGGCCGAACGCGGCGTCGAACAGGAAAACAACGGTGCACGCGACACGGGCAATGTGCTCGCGAACTCGCTGGTTGCGCTGGTGGCGGTGCTCGCGGTTCCGCCGGGTGGGGAGCTCGGGGTGCCCGAGGCGGTGTTCTTCTACGCGTTTGCGGGTGCGATGGCGGCGGCGCTCGCGGACACACTCTCCAGCGAAATCGGCTCACTGTACGACAACCCGCGGCTGGTGACGACACTCGAACCGGTCGAGGCCGGGACCGACGGTGCTGTTACCTGGCAGGGCACTGTCGCGGGTGTAGTCGGTGCGGGTATCGTCGCGCTGGTGAGTCTGTCGGCCGGCAGCGGTCCTGTCGGTGTCGTGGTCATTCTCGTTGCCGGGGTCGTCGGAACGACCGCCGACAGTTTGTTCGGTGTCGTCCTCGAGGGTGAACTGCTGGGCAACCAGGGTGTCAACTTTTTTGCGACACTCGTGGCGGCGACTGTCGCGGCGACTGTCACGGCTACCGTGGGGGTGTCTGCGTGACCCGAGTACGGTCAGGCCAACCGGCCGACCTCGACGCGCTCACACGGGCACAGACGGCGCTCACCGAACCGGCCCCTGAACTGCTCGCGGGCGTGCTCACCGGTGAGGGACCGGGAACGGTCCTGGTTGCTGTTGACGGCGCCCCGGTCGGTTATCTCCTCGCAATCCCGGGCCCCGAGGCGATGTACGTGGCCGAACTCGCGGTCCACCCGAACCGACAGCGCGAGGGGCACGGCTCGGCGCTGCTCTCGGCCCTGTTCGAGCGCACACACGACCACCAGACGGTGTGTCTCACCGTCGCCGCCGACAACGAGACCGCCCGGCAGTTCTACGACCACCACGGGTTCGAACCCGCCGAGCGCCTCGAAGACCACTTCGAGGGCAGCGACGGACTGGTGCTCGTGCGACCGGGCTGAGCCGTACACCCGCTGTAGTGGCTACTGTCGACTCCGCGATTGACAGTGTGCACCTGCCGACAAACGTCGACCGGTCACGGAGACGTTCGACCCGGTGAACACAGCAACACTGCTCGTGCTGTCGGCACAGGCCGGCGTCAACGTCATTAATCTCGTCAGCGACTACAGGTGAGGGGTTGACGAGGACACGAAGCTGACACCGTTCAGTTGCGGGGTCGGTCTGGGTGCGATACCCACATTGGTTGTGTTCTGCGACATCCCGGTGACGGTTCTGCTCGCCTTGCTTCCGACGGCGCTGATTGCCGGTGTCCTCCGGAAATTCCGCTCGGACGGCCCGGACATCACCGAGACAGACCTGCTGTATCACACACTCTGGACGCTCGGCACGCCGGCGTTCATCTCGGTCGGCCTGCTCATCCGGTGGCTCACCTGATCCGGGTCGGCTCTGCCGGCCTGTCCAGTGACCCGGCGGACTGTCTGTCTCACACCCGGGTTGCACATCACATCCGAACTGTGTGGTGAGCCGAGGGGGACTGTAGTCAGTCCTGTGAGGAGACCGCCGGCTTTTCCTCCGGCCCCCGGTCGAGTGCCCCGTCTAACCCGACGCGGGCCCACAGCAGGAGGAAACTCGGGAGCACGAGCACACTGATTATAAATGAAAGCACCAGCGCGAGCACGACAATCAGCCCGAACGACTGGAACACCACAGACGGGTGCAACAGCAGCGTCGCGAACGCCGCACTGGAGGTGAGCACGCTCCCGAACAGCGCCCCACCGGTCCCCTGGACGGTCGTCTCGAGCGCCGCCACGGGCTCGCGCCCGCGGTCGAGTTCCTGCGCGAACCGGTCGCTGATGTGGATGTTGTAATCGATGCCGAGCCCGATGGTGATGCTCACCAGAAACGCCGTGATGAACGTCAGCGCGACGTCGAACAGGTACATCCCGGCGAACACCAGGCCCACGACCAACACGATCGGAATCACGGTGACGACCCCGAGGAGGAGCTGTCGGCGCTCGACCCAGTATGTCCCCGCAAGCACCACCGCGACACCGCCAAAGGCGAGCAGCATCGTCCAAAGGATGCTGTCGGCGATCTCGCCGAGCCCCGCGTTCGATACCGTGGCAAAATCCACCGGCACGACGCTCAGCCCGTTCCCCTCCATCACGTCTGCGATGGCGTGGACCGCCTCGCCGCGCTCGTTGATACCCGTCTCCTGGTCGATCGGCACCAGCAGTCGCATCGAGCGGTACTCGCCGTCTGTCCGTTCGAGCACGTCACCGGTCTCCTCGGGTGCTTGATCGTAGAGTGCGTCGTACAGGATTGTCGGGTCCCCGTCCTCGACGGGGGCGGGCTGTGCTGTCTCCATCGCGTCGGCAAACGGCCCGTGTTCGTCGGTGAGTGTCGCCACCAGGTCCGCGAACTCGTCGTTGCTCTCGGCGACACCCGCGACCAGACCGGCGAACGCATCGTTCGCGACGGCGCCGCGCCGGATCAGCGCCAGCGGCGAGAGCACCGGCACCGACCCGCCCTGTTCGAACGTGATCGTGCTCTCCCGGGCCGCGGTCGTTCCGGCGTGGAGCTGCTGTAGTGCCGTCGCGTTCGTGACGTTCCCCCGCACGAGGAACGCGGTTGCCCGCTCGCGCTCATCGTCGGACTGGTAGTTTGCTCGCACATGGTCGAGATTCTGCCGGTAGTCGGTTTCGTGGGCACTCCAGCCGACCGGGTCGGGGAGTTCGGTCTGCCAGTTGCCCTCGTCGGCGAGGTCCTGCTGGAACCCCTGTCTGTCGAGGTCGGTGTAGGCGAGCACACCGAGCCCACCCGCGACCACCGACAGCACCACGACCACGAGCGCCCCGCGTCGGGCGAGACTCACCCCCAAACTCAGCAGCGGTCGCAGTCGCCCGGTCGTGCCGAGCGCCGCCTTTCGCCGGTCGATCCCACGCCGCTCGAGTAGCCTGTCGATACTCAGCTTCAGCGCCGGCACGAGTGTCACAAACACCACGACTGCCCCGACCACCCCAAGCGTGATGACGAGTCCGAACGCCCTGATGAACCCGACCGGGTTGGTGATGTTCGCCATGAACCCCACACCTGCGGTCACCGCGACCAGCAGGAACGCGACTATGATGGACCTGCTGGAGCGGTAGATGGCCGTCTGTACCCCGACGTCGCCCGATTCCGCGCCAGTCTCGCTGTCCTCGGGCTGACTCCCCGCCTCGTTGCGCTCGCCGGTGTGGGCCGGTGTCCCCTCGCGCTGTTCCCGGTAGCGCATGAACACGTGCAGTCCAAAGTCGATCGAGAGTGCGAGGATGAGTATCGGCCCGACGATACTGGCGAACCCGGCGGGGATACCGAGCCAGCCCAGGATGCCGAAAAACCAGACCAGCGAGACAGAGACACCAACAAAGCCGAGCAGTATGTCCACCAGGTCGCGGTAGGCCACCGCCAGGACCGCGAGCACCAGCAGGAGTGCCGGCGGGACGAGCAGCCAGAACACGTCTCTTATCTGTGCTGATTCGAAGCTCTCCTGTGCGAACGTCCCCGTCGTGAACAGCGCCTCGCTGTCCTGTGCCGTCTCGAACAGCACCCGCTGGGCCGCCGAATCCGGCAGGGGCTCCTGTTGCTGTGTGACGGTCGCCTGTTCGAACTCGAAGGTCATCCGCAGGCTCTCGGCCGCGGCCGTTCCGGGCTCGTAGCTCCGGGGGAGATACCGCCCGGCCCGGTCCGGGTCTGCGTACGCCTCCCGGACTGCCGTTGTGAACGCCTCATCGCTCGCTGTCTCAATCGCTGTTTGCTGCTCCGCGACCGTGGCGTCCTCGCCGGCGAGCTGTCGCCCGACGGCGTTCGGCGGTCCCGTGACCGCCTGCCCGTCTATCAGCTCCGAGGTGACCGCCCCGGAGTCCAGCACTGTCTCCTGGTACTCGAGGGCCGCGAGAAGTGACGACTGCGAGAGCGCGTTCCCGTCCTCGGGTCGGAGGTAGACACTCGAGACGGCTGTCGACTCCTCCTCGTCGAGGTAGCTGTCCTCGGTGTAGCTGAGCGCCTGCCCGACCTCTGTCTGCTCGAACACGCCGGTGTCGATGTCCGTCTGGTTCTCCATGTCGACCTGTGTCATCCCGACGACCATCCCGCCAGTCAAAAGCACCATCACCGCGATGACCAGCAACGGGCGCCTCGTCACGACCCCCGACACCCGCTCCGCGACTGCCTCGAACATCCTCACCACCTCACCCTGAATTTGCTACTCGACCGATTCGCGGATACCTCGTCCGGTCTCCCCTGGAACCTGCTACCCCACCGACTCGTGCGTACCGCAGCCAACCTCCTCGTGGCACTGCTGTCCGTTCCGAGGGTTCTCCGGCCCCGACACGCCTGCCCACCACCGGCGTTGCCCCGGCTATCCCTGGCGTGTTGAACCCTGTTCACCTGTCTGCGCTCCGTCTGTCCGTTCGTGGGTGCTCGACCCATATATCACTGTTCGAGATGTCTCTCCTTGCAGTTTTCACCAACATGTTGGGGTAAGTCAGACGCAGATTGGATACGTTTATCTGTCTGTCCACAGACGTTCGAGACAGGTCGACGACAGATGATCAGCGCATCGTTTCGCATCAAACTCCCGGAACATCTCTGGGTCGCGGAGCTCTCGACGGAGTTTTCCCGTGCGACGTTCCGGCTGCTGTCGGGATACAGAGCCGGGGACACGGCGCTCGAACTCGGCGAGGTGCTCGCGGAGACACCGTCGGCCGCAGTCGAGTCGATGCGGTCACACCCCTCGATGGAGGCGTTTGAGCTGCTCGAATCCGAGGACGGGCGGGCGCTCACGAAGTACGAGACGACCGACACCGACCTGTACGCGTTTGTCGAGGCCTCGTCACTGACAATCGAGTTCCCCGTTGACGTGCGGAACGGCTGGTACGAGTTCGACCTGACGGGCACCCGCGAGGAGCTAGACCGTCTGCAGGAGTTCCTCGATGGTCTGGCGCTCCCGTACGAACTGCGCTCGCTCGTGCGGACCAGCGAGGCCGAGGGGTTGTTGACCGACCGCCAGCGCGAGCTGCTCGAGACGGGGTTGCGCCTCGGCTACTTCGAGGTGCCCCGGGGCTGTACGCTCGCGGAGCTGTCCGCGGAGCTCGAGATTGACAAGTCGACCGCGAGCACCGTCCTCCGGCGTGGGGAGGCCCGACTGTTGAACTGGTATCTGACCGGCCCACAGGGACAATCCCGCCGGTGAACCTGTACGAGCACCGCATGTCAGCCCGTTTTGACGAACCAGGACCACGCCCGATGGTCGCCGACAGCTACCACAGTTTCCTCCGCAGGCGGCGGTAGAGTCGGCTCGAGGAGCGGACAGCCCGTGCGTACAGCCGGTCGGGCACGAGTGGCGGCGACCCGATTGGACCGATTCGGAAGGTGCCGATTGTCTTCGCCTCGACGTACAGCACCCGCAGCCGGAACGCGGTATACGGCGTGCGATCGTCGGGTTTTATCCCGACACCGTTGCCGGCGACGAGCGCGGGGATGGCGTCGATGAACGAGAGCGCGAGCGGGTAGTTCCACGGTGATATAATACCGGCCACGCCGACAGGGTCGTAGGTCACCTCGGCTGTCGTCACGACCGGGACCAGCGACCGGCGGCGCTCATCGGCCAGCAGATCGGCCGCCGTCTCCGCGTAGTAGTCCGCCCACAGCGGCGGGTCAACTATCTCCTCCAGCGCGTCGCGGCGTGCCTTTCCCGTCTCCAACTGGATGAGGTCGAGCAGTTCGGCCTGGTGTCGCTCGACGAGGTCGGCGAACCGGTCGAGCACGCCCGTCCGCTCCGCGACCGGTCGGTCGGCCCACGCCCCACCGGCATCGCGGGCCCGCTCGACAGCCCCGTGTATCGTAGCCTCGCCGAGTCGCGGGACCGTCCCGATCGGTTCGTCGACCGCCGGTGCCCTGGCCCTGATCGGGTCACGCTCGCTGTTGCCCGCAACCCCCGCCGCGAGCGCCGCGATGCGCTCGCCGTCCCAGCGGGTGCCGACAAACGTCGACCGGTCCACCGCCCCAGATGTCGTCTGTAATGACATACCTCTGCCTGGATGGTCCCCGTTCCTTAGTGTTCCGAATCATCTGCGTCTGGTGGTTCAGTCCGGAACGGTGTCCACCCGCCGGAGCGCGAGCAACAGCACCACCGCCGCGACGACGAGCCCGAGCACGGCTGTTACGGGCTGTTCCTCGGCCGCTGCGCTGTGGACAGCCGTTCCCGCGGTGACGATTCCGAGACCGACGAGTGTGCTCGCCGTTGCGTGCACCAGCTCCAGCCGGAGTGTGGGTGCCCGCCGGCCGAGTTGTTCGCCAAGCGAGAGGGCGGTGCTCCCGAGGTCCAGCGCGAGCAGCGCCCCTGTGACACCGGCCAGCGTGGCGACAATCGGTGCACCCGCGGCGCCGCCGGTCAGCACCGCCACGACGAGTATCGCGCTCCCGGTGGTGACAGCCCGTTGCTCGCCGGCCGCGAGCCCGGTCACCAACACGAGCCCGCCGACCAGACAGCCGGCGAACGCGACCGGCGAGTAGACACCTGCCGCCGTCGTGGTGACCGCGGCGACCAGTGCGAGGGCACTGCTCGGCCGGGTCGGCCCGTGGTCGATGCGGTGGTCGGTGCTCACCGGGCTGTCACCTCACGGGTGAACAGCTCATCGAGCGAGACCGACGGCCCCCAGTCGAGCACAGGAACGCCCGCCCCCCTGAGATGGCTCACGAGCAGCCGGCGCCGGACCTGCATCAGCCGATTGCCCGGTGTCTCTGTTGCCGTCGGGTCCGGACTGACGACCGTCGTCGGGTGGCCGTGGGCCTCGAGCCGGCGGACGAGCCGCACAGTCTTCGGGTCGAGAAGCGGCGAGAACACCAGCAGCTGCGTGTCCTTTGGGAGTGTCGCCCGGAGCCGGGGTATCCAGTACCAGGGTCGTGGGCGGTAGCCGGTCTCTGCCTGGAAGGCGGGGTCCGATGCGAGCAGTTCGCGGCCCCGTTCGCGGTGACGCGTCCCGGTGTCGGGTGCGAGGTAGCACTCGCCGCCGCCGAACGCCGCGATGCCGACCTGGTGGCCGTCGTCCAGAAGCGCCGGGAACAGCCGCTGTGCGCCCGCGACCGACCGCTTCAGGGCGTCCGGCCCTTCGGGCTCCGGGCCCGTCCGCACGCTCTGTCGGGTGTCAAGCAGGATGACCACCCGCGCCGCCCGCTCTCGGTCGAACTCGAGTGTGGTCAGCTCACCGGTCCGGGCCCGCCGGTTCCAGTCGATCCGCGCCAGACTGTCGCCCGGTTTGTACTCACGGACTGTGCGAAACCCCAGCCCTTCGCCCCCGGTGTCGGTCACCCGGTCCCCGACGTACCGGGTCGGCTGGTGTCGCAGCGGCACTGACGCCCGGAGCGGCTCCGGCGACGGAACGGCCCGTATCTCCGACTCCACCGCCACCAGCCGCTCCCGCTCGACCGACGAGGAGAGGTTGCGAGCGACGACCAGCATCGGCCCAAACTCGTGTCTACCCGCTGCCGCCCGCACCGTGTACGAGAACGTGACCGACCCCCCGGCACGCAGTGCGGTCCCGTACCGGGGTGAGCCACCGGTCACCGGGAGCGACGCCGGCACCCCGTCAACGAGTCTGAGGTCCGGACAGAGCCCGCCGTTGTTCGTGACGGTCACCGTCACCTCGACCTGGTCACCCGGGTCGGGGTCTGTCTCCCCGAGCGAGCGCGAAACCGACAGGTCGACGCTGCCGAGCCGTGTCGACCGGGCGTAGGCGGCGTAGCCCAGCCCCGCGGCACCGGCGAGCAACACCGCCGGCCGCCCGAGGAGCAACCCCGCACCGACACAGACGAGCATGACCAGACTCACACCCGCCCAGTTACCTGTCCGGCGGTACCCGGAGTCGCTGTTCCGCCCCGCTGTTCCGGTCTCGACTGCGCCGTCAGACCCTGCACCGTCTCTGGGTCGACCGTCGTCACGGCTCTCGACGCCGGCGGCCGCCGCGATTGCATCGACCGTCCGGAGACGGCTGCGCTCGCGGGCGGTCTCGGAGGCGAACAGCCGCCTGAGTGTCAGCTCCCGCTCGGGCTCCGGGAGGTCATCCGCGAGGTACTCCGCCGCCCGTGTCCTGTCGGTCCACTCCCCCTGTGCAACCCGCTCGCGTGCCCGTTCCGTGTCGAGCCCACGCAGCCTGGTGAGCACCGTGACCGCCGCCTCGGTGAGCCGGCGCCGGCGTGTGTCGAACTCCTCGCCACGGATACCGTCGGGACCCGGAAACCCATCGAGCACCGACTCCAGGTCTGCCCCGGGGGGGACTGTCGGTGCGGACATCTCCACCTCCGGGGTGTCTGTGTGTCTCAGCCGTTCCCCCCGACCGAGCAGGAACAGGATGGCCGCACAGAGCAGTGTCAGCCCGCCGACCTCCGTCAGCAGTGACTCCGCGACCGGCACGGGCAGTGTGCCCGGTGCGACCAGTTCGGCGACACCGGCCCCGAACAGCACGACACCCAGCCCGAGCAGAAGTCGCCGCCTGTTCATCGCCCCTCCCCGTACCGTGACTCGACCTGTCGCAGTACCGTCACCGCGCGGCGCTCCCGGTCGTCGGTTGGACTCTCGCCGCCGTAGCGGACCTCCTCGAACAGCCGCCGGAGCTCACGCACGTCGTCGGCCGCCATCCCGGCATCTGTCGCCCGTGTCTCGAACTCACGGGGGGTCGTTGTCTCCCCCTGCTCGACGTCGAGCCGTGCTGTCATCTCCTGCCAGGCGCGGTACACCTCGTTGTCTGCGGCCGTCGTCTGGTCACCCCCCGCCTCGATGCGGTCGGCCGCCCGACCGGCGATCTCGCCGAGCGCTGTCGGCTCCTGTGGCTCGGTCTCCGGGGTCTCGGCCGGCTCCGACCCCGCGACGGTGCGGTCCACCAGCAGATACGAGACGACAAGCAGGACGAGAAACACCACTCCGAGCAACAGTGCGGGAACCGCCACCGCGGTGCTGTCGTCGGCCCGACCGGAGCCCGCGCCTGTCCCGGGTTCACTCTCACCACCCTCACCCGGGCTGTTACCCTCACCCGGACTGCCACCACCCGTGACGCTCGAGTCGGCCGGCTGGAACCCGAGACTCTGAGCGAGCAGGCCGATGACGAGAATCACGACGAGTATCCCGAGAAACTCCGCCAGCCGTCGCCGGTCATACACCGCCATGTACACCAGCGAGGCGAGCAACGCCAGTCCGCCGACCACGAGCAGGAGTGTCCCCAGGAGACCCGTGGCTGGCAGGTTGCTTCCCTCCGCATCGGGCCGGGTCTCGGGCGGAGGATCACGGCTCTCCGAGGACTGACCGCTCCCCCCCGGCTCCTCCTCCGGGGTGGTGAGCGTGGCCGCGGACAGTCCGAGCGCGACAACACCGAGCGCGACCACTGCGAGGACAGTCAGAGTTCGACGGTCCACAGCCACAGTCGGAGCCGCCGGCAATTAGCTCTGACGGGCTCCTCCCGCGGGCGATGACCGGCTAGCCGGTCCCGTGGCCGGTCGTGTGTCTCGATGGATTGATTGGACGCGAGCGACCAGAGAGCGGTATGCAGGACGAGCCCGCGGACATCGAGGCGCTCACGCCGCTCCCGGTCGAGGACGGGGCAGCGCTGACAGCCGAGGTAATCGAGCAGTTACGCGAGGCTGTCATCGCCGACCGGGAGTTTTTCGAGCTGATGCTGACCGGGATACTCGCCCGGGGGCACATCCAGCTCGAGGACGTGCCGGGAACGGGAAAGACTGTGGCCGCCCGGACCCTCGCGGGTGCACTCGGTGTCTCATTTAGCCGTGTCCAGTTCACCCCCGACCTCCTGCCGGCCGATATCACCGGCTCGTACATCTACAACGAGGCCGACGGCAGCTTCGAGTTCCAGCCCGGTCCGGTGTTTGCGAACGTGGTGCTGGCAGACGAGATAAACCGCGCGCCGCCGAAGACACAGGCCGCCCTGCTGGAGGCGATGGGCGAGCGCCAGGTCAGTGTCGACGGCAACACCCACCCCCTCCCCCAGCCGTTTTTTGTGGTCGCGACACAGAACCCGATCGAACAGGAGGGGACGTTCGAACTCCCCGAGGCCCAGCGCGACCGGTTCGCGGTGAAGACGAGTCTGGGCTACCCCGGTCACGACGGCGAGATAGAGCTGCTCGACCGCCGTGAGAACCGCCGCAGCCAACTACCCTCTGTCGACGCGGTGACCGACCCACAGACGGTCCGCCGGCTCCAGGTCACCGCCGAGGAGGTCGCTGTCGACGACGAGATAAAGGAGTACGTGGTCGACCTGGCGTCGTACACCCGCCGGGACAGCCGCGTCGATGTGGGTGTCTCCCCGCGGGGGGTGCAGGCGCTGTTCGAGGCCGTCCGTGCGCTCGCGGTCATCCGGGGGCGAGGGTACGTCACACCCGACGACGTGAAGCGGCTCGCCCGCCCGGTGTACGGCCACCGGGTCGTGCTCACGACCGACGCCTCCATCCGGAACGTCGACCGGCGGGCCGTTGTCGGTGACGCGCTCGATGCCACGACAGTCCCCGGGATGGACGGGGAGGGGGAGACCCCTCCACGGTAGGCTCAGCCGCTCAGAAGCAGTGTCAGGGCGGCGATACCGACACCGGTGACGATGACGACGACCGTCCCGACAGTTGTCGAGAGCGCACTCCCGGTGGCGACCCCGTATATCAGGCCGGCGAGCAGGGTCGCACCGGTGGCGACCGCGAGCGTGGCGACGGCGTGGACCGAGGCGAGACGGCCGAACCCCTCGAAGAGCCCCACCGATGGCGCCGCGAGTTCGCCCGACGCGACGGTCGTGAACTCGCCAAACTCCCAGACGACCGTCGCGAGCGCGACGCCCGCGACCACGACCAGTCCGCGCCCCGCCAGCACCGCCACGACTACCACGACCACCACCGCGAGCACGGCCGAGGCAACCCCGGCGAGTGACTCGTCGCCGAGTCGCTGTCCAGCGACCAGTGTCGGCACCCCGAACACGACGGCGCTCGCGAGAAACAGCCCCGCGGTCAGCGCCGTGAACTCCCAGACCGAGACACCGACCAGAAACGACTCGATCGTGCTCGGCCGGACGAACCCGTCGGCGACCGAGCCGGTCTGTTCGGCCAACACCGTCGAGACGAGCACGGCGAGTCCGGCAACGGTGACCACCGGCAGGAACACGGAGACGACACTCGCCCGGGAGAGACCGCCGACCGACCGGAGCAGCCAGACAACGCCGAGCACGGCCGCAAGCCCGGCGGTGACCGTTCCGACGAGGACGACCGCCGGTGGCCAGGCGGTGACCCGCAGGAACGCCCGGGTGAGCTCCCAGCCCGTCGTGGTGCCGGCCGCGAACAGGGCGAGCACCATCGTCAGCAGCGTGTACAGCCAGACCACCCGGAGCCCGTACTGGTACAACCGTTCAACGGCAGCGCGCACCCGCGCCACGCGGTCGAACTCGCCCGAATCGACGAACACCGCCGCCGGAAACGCCCGCGCGACCCGCACACCGACGAACAGTCCAACCAGATAGACGCCGATCGCGACGACCACCTGCCGGGCGAGCGACCCCGACGCCAGTGAGTCTGCCAGCGCCGGTGGCAGGAGCCCCTCACCGAGTGAGAGTGCCTGGTCAGCGAGAAACAGCGGTAGCGTCGCCCCGGCCAACAGGACGGCTCCGACCAGATAGCGCCGCACCACGCGCCGGCCGGCACCCTGTCCATACAGCCGGACGGTGCTCCCGAGAGCGGCAAACGGCGCGAGCAGTGCCGCCGACGCGACCACCAGCCCCGCTGCCAGTGACGCCACGTCCCCGGTCGACTCACCCATCAGTAGCGTCGCCGTCACCGCGAACACAAACGCCGCGACCCACAGCAACGCGACACCGGTCCCGGTCCGGCCGCTGCGGGTCGCGGCTCTGACCCCGGCAGCCCCGAGCGCACCGGTCGCACAGAGCACACCGAGCAGTGTCACACTGTAGCCGAGCGCGGCCCCGAGCGCGACGACCCCAACGGTCACGAGCCCCAACAGTGCAACACCCGGCCCGTCCGGGAGCACCCCAGCCGTTGTCGCTCCCGTGTCGACGCTCTCGCCC
>ERZ1034569.406-NODE-406-length-16041-cov-10.823345_pt1 | contig 16041 bp, 13 predicted proteins | sample MGYA00520706_ERZ1034569 | MGnify/ENA primary metagenome ERZ1034569 (study PRJEB33760, sample SAMEA4777722) | hypersaline lake metagenome | biome: hypersaline environment; feature: brines | place: Spain | collected 2014-08 | depth 0 m ...
CAATCTGTCGTAAGATTTACTACCCGTAGTCACGTCAGGGTGAAACACGACGCTGTGGTGCGCGCCGTGAAAACGGCAGGGCGTCCCAAGCGCCCTACCACCGCAGTGTCGTGGTGCGATCACGACATGTGTTCGAACGATTCACCGTCAGTAAAAGCTGACGGCACGGCAGAGGCAGCAACGCTCGCGGCCGAATACGAGGAGTTTCTGCTGGACATCGAGGAGCAGCCGCTCCCAGAGTACCGGACCGACGAGATGCGCGCACGGATCGAAGAAGTGCGTGCCACGCTCGCGGTTGAGGGCGTCGCGTCGGCGGGCCAACTCCAACAGCTGTTGCGGACGGTGACGGAATCCCTCGCGGACATCCGCGCCGCGCAGGTCGTCCCCGCGCCGGCGGAGCGCAATCTCTCGCAGGCGGTGCCGGGCGCGACCGGCACCGGCGCGGCCTACGGGATCACGGAGGCCGAGCGGGCGACGACGACGAACGTCCTGGTCAATCTCCTGTTCACCGTCGTCGAGACACCAACCCACGACGACCGGCAGCGGGGCGACGAGTCCGGGGCTCGCGAGGGTGACAGCGAGACACACACCGGCGACGCTCACGACGGCGACGCCTGCGACGACGAGACCGACGAGAGCCACAGCTTCGGGGTGGAAGGCTACGCCGGGCCGGAGTGACCGGCTCCGTGAGCGGTCCGTCACCCGGTGAGCGGGAAGTACTGTAACTTATTTGTAACCGACTCCTACGGTGCATAGTACGACCAAATGACAGACAACAAAGCAGAGACGACGGTATCACGACGGCAGTATCTGGCAGGGACAGGGGTCGTCGGAGTCGGGAGCCTCGCGGGCTGTCTCGGCGGTGGTGGTGGCGGCAACGCAGAGACACTCACGCTGGGGACGATCAACGTGTTCCCGATGATGCAGTACTTCGTCATCGAACGGCAGGGGTGGTACGACGAACTCGACGTCGAGATCGAGGTAAAGACGTTCGGCGGCGGGCCGCCGTTGGTGCAGGCGTACCAGAGCGGCACGTTGGATCTGGCGTACGTCGGGATCAGCCCCGGGCTCGTCGGGCTCGCCAACGGCGTCGACTCGACGGTGGTCGCCGCGAACGTGCTCGAACCGAACGTGATGGTCGCGAACGGCACATTCCGCGACTACTGGGAGGAGTACGGCGCGGAGGCGTTCGCCCAGTTCCGCGAGCAGGAGGGTCGGAAGCCGACGTTCGCGACGCTCCCGGCGGGGTCGACGCCGGACGTGTTCCTCCGCTACTGGCTCCAAGAGAAGCTGGGGCTGTCGACGGACGCCGTCGAGATCGTCGGCCAGAGCCCGAGTGCGCTTCAGTCGACACTACTGTCGGGCAACGCAGACGGCGGGAGCGTGATCGAGCCGATCGCGACCCGGACGGCACGCGACGACGGGAGTATCGAGCCGTTCCGGTACGCGGAGCCGATCATGCCCGGCCAGCCGGGGGCGGTGCTCCAACCCGAACAGACGCTCGTCGACGACCGGCCGGGGCTCGTCGAGGAGTTGGTCGACATCCACGTTCGGGCGACGGGGTTCATTAACAACGACCGGATCGCGGCCGCCGACATGGCCAGCGAGGTCGTCGGGACGGACGTGTTGCCCGCCGAAATCGCACGCGAGGCGATCCAGTCGCGGGCGGCGACGTTCATCAGCGACCCGCGGCAGGTCGTCGACAAGAGTCTCGTCTACAACGAGTTCCACCAGCAATTGGGCAACGTCGACACGGACCTCGCGGAGTCGGACGTGTTCGACCACAGCTTCTACGAGGGGGTCACCGACGGTGGCGAGTGAGACGAACACGACCGACTACCTGACCGGTGGGGGCGGGTTCGACACCGACGACGCTCGTACCGTCGCGCTCCAGGCTGGGGCGCTCGTCGCGTTCGTCGCTGTCTGGTGGGTGGGTGCGTTGGTCACCTCACAGAACATCCTCCCGCGGCCGCCGGCCGTCGCGCGGGTGCTCGTCGCGGATCTCGCGAGCGGACAGGTGATCACCCTCGTCGGCCAGAGTCTCCGCCACTACGTCCCGGGGCTGCTCGTCGGGAGCGGGCTCGGGATGGCCGTCGGGGTGTTGGTGGGGTGGAGCCAGACGGCCGACAACACCGTCGGCACCGTCGCGCAGTTTCTCCGGCCGGTGCCGCCGTTGGCGTGGATTCCGTTCGCGGTGATCTGGTTCGGGCTGACGGACGCCGGCGCGGCGTTCATCATCGCCATCGTCGCCTTCTGGATCAACTACTACAACGCCGAGAGCGGCGTCGGGAGCGTCGACCCCGCACTGCTGGAGGTGGCACAGTCGCTGGGGACCACCACCGACCGCCGGCTCGTCAGAAAGGTGGTGTTGCCCTCTGCGGTGCCGGAGCTGTTCACCGGGTTCCGGACCGCCGCCGGGCAGGCGTGGATGGTGATGGTCGCCGCAGAGCTATTGGGCGTGCCCGGGATCGGCAAACACCTCTGGGACGCCGCGAACTTCCTCCAGATGGACGTGGTGATGGCGTACATGCTCGTGATCGGCGTGTTGTTCCTGTTGACCGACCGACTGATCAAGGCTGGACAGAGCCGGGTGCTCGCGTGGCGATGACAGACACGATTCGTCTCGCGGGCGTCGGGAAGACGTACGACGGGGAGCATGGCCCCGTCAGGGCGATCAGAGACGTCTCCTTCGCCGTCGACCCCGGCGAGTTCGTCACGGTCGTCGGCCCCTCCGGCAGCGGGAAGTCGACCGCCTTCCGGATCATCGCCGGGTTGGAGACCGCGACAGAGGGCGCAGTCGAGGTGGGTGATGAACCCGTGACCGGCCCGGGTCCCGACCGCGGGATGGTGTTTCAGGACGACGCGTTGTTCCCGTGGCGCACCGTCGCGGGCAACGTCCGCTACGGGCTCGAAGAGGTCGGGCCGCCGCCCGACACCACGGTCGGGGGGCGTGTCGACCACTGCCTGTCGTTGGTCGGGCTGGCAGACGCCGCCGACCAGTACCCCCGAGAGCTGTCCGGCGGGATGCGCCAACGCGCCGGGATCGCGCGGGCGCTGGCGGTCGACCCGCCGATTCTCCTGATGGACGAGCCGTTCGCGTCCGTCGACGCCCGGACGAAGGCGACGCTCCACCGAGAGCTGCTGTCGATCTGGCAGGAGACACAGAAGACGATCCTGTTCGTCACCCACGACATCGAGGAGGCCGTCTACCTCTCCGACCGGATCGTCGTCTTCTCGGAGGGCCCCGGCACCGTCGTCGACGTGATCGACGGCCCACCCGACCGCCCGCGCGACAAGACGAGCGAGGCGTTCCGCGAGACGAAAGGCGCTGTGTTGTCCTACTTCGAGGAGTGAGACGCCGCCCCGCGACCGCCGACTCTGCTGTGTTGATACACACCCTTCGAGACAGAAACACAACGGTTAGGTGAATGCGAAAACTGGTAATGTCAAGAATGGACACCGTCTCTGTGCTCCACGTCGACGACGACGCCGCCTTCGGTGGGTTGTTGCAGGAGGCGTTGGAGCGGACGGACGACCGGATCAGTGTGACGACGGAAACGGACCCGACGGCAGCGGCCGACAGGCTCCGAGAGTCGTCGGCGTTCGACTGTCTCGTCACGGACTACGAGATGCCACGGATGAACGGGATCGAGCTACTGGAACGGGTCCGGGCACACTCGGAGAGTCTCCCGGTGATCCTGTTCACCGGCCAGGGGTCAGAGGCGGTCGCGAGCGAGGCGATCTCGGCGGGCGTGACCGACTACCTCCAGAAGGACACCGGGTCGGACGTGTACGAACTGCTCGCCAACCGGATCGTCGACGCGGTCGCCCACCGGGAAGCAGAGACCCGCGTGCGCCGGCAGGCGACGGCGATCGACCGCGCCAGCGAGGGAATCGCCACCGTCGACCGGGAGGGTCGGTACGTCGAGGTGAACCGGAAGTACGCCGACATGCACCGCACCGATCCGGAGGCGCTCGTCGGCACCCCGATCACGGAGACGTTGACCGACGACGCGGCCGCTCAGTTCACCGAGACGTTCGACACACTCGCCGACGGCGAGGAGTGGACCGGCGACCTGTTGGCCCGCCGGTCGGACGGCGAGGCGTTCACGAAACGCGTGTCGTTGCACGCGGCCGACGACGAACTGGGTGTGATCGTCGCACGGGACATCACCGCGCTCGACGCCACCGGGCGGTACGTCCGCGGCGACGTCGGGCTCTCCGAGGCGGCGTTGTTGCACACGATCACCGATCCCGTCTGTGCGTTCGACGCCGACGGCCGGTTCGCGTTCGTCAACCAGACGCTGTGTGACGCTATCGGGGTCGCGCCAACGGACCTACTTGGCGCCCACTACGCCGAGATCACCGCCGAGGCCGACGTCGACCGTGCGAGGGAGGCGTTCACGGAGGTGACCGATCCCGACTCCGAGACGCAGGTGACGACCTACCAGAAACGGATCAAGACCGGCACCGGGGAGTGGGTGCCAGTGGAGGTGAAGATGGCCGCGTTGTTGGGTGCCAGCGAGATCGCCGTCGTGGGCGTCGTCCGCGATGTCAGCGACCGGAAGGAACGCGTCTCCGCGCTGAAGACGCAGAACCACCGGCTCGACGAGATTGCGCAGTTCATCTCCCACGACATGAAGACGCCGCTGATGACGCTCCGGGGCTGTCTGTCGCTCGTCGAGACGGACGACGAGGAGACGCTCGCGAAGGCACGGCGTGTCGTCTCCCGGCTGGAGGAGATGACCGACACCGTCTCTGAGTTGGCGAGTGACGGGTGGACGGTCGACGACCCCGAGACGGTGTCGCTCCCGACGGTCACGCGACAGGCGTGGTGTAGTGTCGACCACGAGGGGGCGACACTCGATGTCGACCTCCCGGACAGTTGTACCGTCTCGGGCGACCGGAGCCACCTCGTCCACGCGATGGAGAACCTGCTCCAGAACGCGGTCGAACACGGTGACAGTCCCGAAATCCTCGTCACGTCGACGGCGAAGGGGGTGTTGATCGCGGACGACGGTCCCGGACTGCCGGACGACGGCGACTCGTTGTTCGAACTCGGCTACTCGGCCGGCGACGGGAGCGGGCTCGGGCTCGCACACGTCGCCCGGATCGTCGCCGCCCACGGCTGGGAGATCTCGGCGACCGACAGCCCGCTGGGGGGTGCTGCATTCGAGATCGACACCGAAGACCAGTCGCTCACCACTGCGAGCGTCGATGCGGTGCCGTCGACGGACTGATCAGTCGGGTGTCGTCGGACGGTCGACGGTGACACCGTCGGGACGATCACCGAGTCGAGCCCGGGCGGGTTGGACTACGGTGAACTGTTCGGCGTCTTCGAACACGACGGGGTCGGCAGGCTGTCCGTCGGCGTGGCGACGGGAGAGCGACGCGCTCAGGAGGTGGTCGCGGACGCGGAGGTCAGTAACCGCCATCCGGCCGAAAAAGGTATTCCCGAAACGTACACAACGTATACGTGTGACTACCATCCGTGTCACTGACGAGGTAAAAGAACGGTTACGGGATCTAAAACGGGACGACGAGAGCTTCAACGACTTACTCGACAGGCTCAGTCGGTCCAGGACGGATGTCGAAGCGACGGCTGGCTTCCTCGGCGAGATCGTCGACGAGCAGTTTGCCGACCGTGTCGACCAGACGCACGAGGAACTGAACGAATCGTTCGACAGCTGGCCGGGCAGATGATCACCCTCGACAACGACATTCTGGTGAAGTGGGGGAGCGCGAACCCCGATCCGCACGTCGTCTCACACCTCCAACAGTACAGCCACGAGGAGTGGACTGTCCCGAGTATCGTCGCGTTCGAGTTCTACAAGAGCTGTACCTCCCGTTCTCAGATGAGACAGATACAGTCGAAGCTTGGCGACCGACTGGATCGGATTCTCGGATTCTCAGACGACACGGCTCTCGAGGCTGCCTACCTGAGCGAGAGACTACAGTCACAGGGTGTCGATCTCCCTCCTGTCGATCTCCTGAACCTGGCGACAGCCGACGCCGAGGGTGGGACGTTCGTCACTCACAACAAGCGAGACTTCGACAAAGCGCCGCTACTCGACCTCGCCGATGTCGACGTGGTCCACACCCCCGAGCAGTGATCTGCGGCCCCCCGATGTCGTCACCCGAGGGGGTCAGGGTGACCGGTTCCGCAACGGGCAGCATCGACTCGATTGGCGTGGCGGCCTGTCGCGCCGCGCCAGATGAAGGCTGTCGACCCGAACGGCGTTCGTCGCTAGCGCGTTCTCTCTCGGTTGCCGCGACAGTCGAGAAATCGGAACCCCCGGCTGGCGCTTCACTAGGGCGTGACGCGTTCGGGAGGTGGTGGCTCTCGCCCGCCTCAGTCGACTCGTCCCGCTCGTGCGAGACCCACCGCGGTGTTCCGGTCGCGAGCGATGCGGTCGACGGGACACGCCGCCGTCGAACACACCACCGCGCCGTTGTCGATCCGTCCGCGTTCCGCACAGGCGTAGCAATTCGTACGCGCTGTGTCGGCGTCGACACGGACGACCGGAACGCCGGTCGCACGCGCCTTTTCGGCGACGGCCTGCGCCAGCGCGTCCGGGAGCCACGCACCCAATCCCTCGCTCGTTCGGCGTGCCCACAACGACGGCCCCGCGAGCGACCGCTCCGCGAGGACGAGCCGCGGCGCGTCGAACTGCTGGGCGTGTTCGACTGTCCGCGTCGCGGCCCTGTACACCTGCGACCGCAACTGGTGCCAGAGCGCGGCGAACACCTGTGTCTCGCCTGCGGTCGTGTCGAAGTCCACCCACTGCAGTGCCTGTGTGGTCCGCTGGAGCGTCTCGTACTGCTCTCGGAGGTGGTCGCCCTCGATCACCAACTGCGTGCCGAGCCGGGCGTCTGCCGGCGCGGCGACGATCATGGTGTCGACGCCGACACTGACGCCGACGTAGGTCGGCTGCGGGGTGTCGGTCGCGGAGGTGTCGATGGCCTCTGGTGTCTCGGAGGCGTCGCTCATCGGTAGGCCTCCGTCGAAATCGCGAGTCGTTCGGCTGTCGGTACCGCGAGCGTGGCGGAACGTTGAATACCGCCGGCTGGTTGGTCGAGCATGCTTCGTCTTGGGCGAAGCGCGGTCGGGCGTGTCTCCGCACGCCCGGCCATTTTCGGGCCGTGTCCCGCGCTTCGTAGCGACAACTACCGCAGTCTAGCTACTTCAATGTTCAGATTAGACAGCGGTCTGATTATCGGTATTTTATGTTATTCTATGTGGAGTTGTGTGTGGTTTTGCTGTCGCAGAGCGAGGTTGTTCCCCACCCGTGGAGCCGGTTGTTCCGGTTTGGTTCGGTGTCGGAGGTGTTTGGATGCTAGATTCGAATCCGATTCTCATGAGGTAAGCATTTGTACTCGGGCGTCGAGTTCAGCTAGCATGAACTCACCCGACACGGAGACGCTCGTCAAGGCGTACTTCGAGCACGCCGACTGGGAGGCAGAACAGGAGCGAGCCGCGAACACCTCGAAGGCAGTGCAGACACTTACACAGGAGTTTCTAGCCAGTCGAAAAATATTCGATAGTAAAGAACTAACTGCGCTGTACAACCTCGCACAGCATCAGAACAGTTACGGCCGCGAGAAGAAACGTGAGGCAGTCAACCAGTTCGACATCGACAGCGAGGCACACGAGACGATCCACGACTGTATCGACGGTCGTATCGGTATCGTCGGGAGCGGAACGTACACTGTTGATGTGGACGGTGATGAGAGGGTACTGACAGAGTTCTTTTCGGAGTTCGTACGTGCCGGGTCCTCTAGAGGCCGTTATCGTGTACTACAAGAATTTTCCGACCGTGACATTTCTGGTATCCAAGCAGGGATCATCTCGACGTTCGCATACGCTCTCTTTCCTGAAGAGTATCCAATCGCAAACAGTCCTGCACGCGAGGGACTGGCCGACTACTTCGGCCACGAAGTAAGTAATCAGCTATCGAACTACCCTGACACAGCCAAAACGTTTCGAACGGTTCGTGAAGAGTATGGGTTTGCTGAAGACTTCCGACATCTCGATTACTTCTTCCAGTGGGCCGCCGCGAATCCGACGGGCGACCCAGGCGACCCGAAAGTATCGGACGTGACGAACGAACGAGCAGACGTGTACTGGGTGAATCAGAGCAGCGAAGAGGAACTAGACGGGTGTTTTCTTTATGCGCTGGATGACGATCACTACACACACAGGCTAGATCGCCTCACGGATGGAGACCTCATTTTCCACAACTTCAAGGGAAAAATTCAGGCAATCTCGCGAGCGACCGGTACGGTCCAGGCAACCCGTAGTGGCAAAGGAGACCACCAGATTGCAGATATTGAAACATATAAAATAAACAAGTCCGTTCCAGTAGAAGAGGCTACTACCGCGTTGGACTACGACCCATTTCGACCAGACAAGTATTATCCTGTAAACAGTGACGGGGAGCTAAATCAAGGCTATCTTTTCGAACTGTCCGACGAAGCCGCAAACTGGCTCCTCGCAGAACTTGGTATCACCAATCCAGAGTGGGCTGAGGCACCACTGTCGAAGGGTGAGACTGGCACCCCGGATGAAACCCTCTCAGTCCCCGACACCCCACCAGCACGCCACGAAGAAATCGCTCGCCAACTCGACACCACCGGACAGGTCGTCCTCTCCGGGCCGCCGGGGACAGGGAAGACCCACACCGCAACCGAGTTCGCGCAGTGGTGGGTCGGCGAACACACCGACGGCGCGCCGGACGCCGAGCAGGTGCGAACCGTCACCTTCCATCCGGCGTTCGCGTACGAGGACTTCCTCGAAGGCCTCACCGCCAAAACGACCGACGACGGCGAGGGCGTCGCCTACGAAGAGGAGCCCGGAATCCTCCAGACAGTCGCCGACGACGCCCGCGAGGCGGCCGCGGCCGCCGACGGCGACGCGCCGCCGTACGTCCTCGTCGTCGACGAGATCAACCGCGGTGATCTCCCGCAGATTCTCGGCGAGGCGATCACGCTGCTGGAGCCGGGCGAGCGCGAGGCACACGAGATCGAACTCGCCCACTCCGGCGACTCGTTCAGCCTGCCGTCGAACCTGTATCTGATCGGGACGATGAACACCGCCAACCAGTCAATCGCGCTGGTGGACGCCGCCTTACGCCGTCGGTTCCGGTTCCTCCAGTTCCCGCCGGCTCCCGAGCGCGTCGCAGAACTCGAACTCGCCCGCGACGGGCTGAGCGGAGCCCGCGACGTGCTCGGCGATGAAGGGGCGTCGAAACACGACCGGCTGGTGGCCGCGAGTACGCTGGCGTTATCGACGCTGAACGAGCGGATCCGCACCGCGGCGAGCCAACTTGAACGCGGGCAACAGCTCGGCCACACCGCGTTGTTGGGGCACGACGACCCGCAGGGTGTCGTCGATGCCTGGCGGTTCCAACTCCTCCCGCAGCTGTCGGAGTACTACTACGGCCAGACGGAGAGTCTCCGCCGGGAGCTGTTCGACGCCGACGACAGCGACAACGATCTGTTCGACTGGGAGCGCGGGACGGTCGCCGACTTCGACGCACAGACGCTGTACGACGCCCTGTGTGCGCTGATCGACGCCGACGTTGTCGGCTTCGGCGCTGGGGCGTCAGAGGACGCCGGCGCCGAGGCGCCTGAAGAAGACGAACCGCAGGCGACGACCGCGAGCGATGAGTGAGTCGCCGCCGGACGTAACACTCGAAGAACACGACACGAGCGACCCGATCGAGTTGTCACGCCGAGAGGAGTCGGTGCTCACTGATCTCCGCGTCGGCGACACCGACAATTGTCCGCTCGGGGTGACACACGAGCGCGGCGAGGAGGCGCGCATCGAGAGCAACTCCGCGGTCGGCACGGTTCGACTCCCGAGCGGGCGACGGGTGACAGTCACGCCGAAAGAGACAATCGGCCGACTGCTGTCTCTGCTGGCGTACGCCACCGACACGCCGGCGACGGCGCTGGATGCGACCGCCGACTTCAAGCAGGGTGCGACGTTCCACCGCGTGTTGGCGACGTTGTTCGAGACAGAGCTCCGGACGGTGTTGCAGAGCGGTCTCGCGGAGTCGTACACGGATCACGAGGGCGTTCGTGACCACCTCCGCGGACGCTTGGACGTGCAGCGACAACTCCGGCGACCGACCGCCGGTGCGCCGACAACGTTCGCCGTCGACTACCGGACGGCGACGACACAGACGACGCTGAATCAAGCCGTCGCAGTCGCGGCAGAACGCCTGCAGGAACTGCTCGCAGACGAGCGGCGTGGGGTCGGCGACACGACTGACACCGTCACCAGACGACTGCGGCGGTCGGCACGCGAGTGGCGCGACAGGCTCGACGGCCTGGTGCCGGAGACGGTGTCACTCCGGGCCGTCGATCAGATCGAACTGTCGCGACTCACCGACCACTACGCCGCCCTGCTGGCGCTCACCCGGACGGTGTTGTCGGCGTCGTTCTTCGACGACCTCCGCCCAGGTGAGCGCCGCGGCCGGGCGTTGTTCGTCGACGCGAACAACGTGTTCGAGCGTGTGCTCGAACGGGCAGTCCGCGCGGCCGTCGACGGTCGGTCGTACACCGTCGTCCCGCAGGCGACCGTGCCGGCGCTCGTCCAGGGGCCACACGGCGCAGACACCGTCCGCCCGGATGTCGTCGTGGCGCGGACAGCCAACGCCGGGAGCGGAGCAACGGGACGAGCAGACGACCCGCCGCTCTCCGAGCGTGCGGTCGCGGTGTTCGACGCGAAGTGGAAACCACAGGGTGCGAGCGGGCGGAACGCGACACAGATGGCGGGCTACTGTCTCGCACTCGACACACCCGGCGCGCTCGTGTTCCCCGACACCGAGAAACTCGCGGCGACCCCCTCAACGGTCGACGGCGAGCACGAACTCCACAGCCTCGGGCTCCCGACAGACGCAACCTGCGATCCGGCGACGTACACCGACCGGATCGAAAACGCCGTGCAGAGGTTTCTCGACGACAAGTTGGGACTCTAGTCTGTGTCTTCGACGACACACCCGACACTACTGAAAAACGGCAGGGCGCTTGGACGCCCTCCCACCGTCGCGTCGTGAGCCGTTCACGACATCTGTTCGAACGATGCACCGTCAGTAAAACCGGACGGCACGACGGACGCAGCGGAGCTTACAGCAGTGACAAGGAGAAAGCCCACCCGTTTACGGGTGGGATGAATCCGACAACCCGGGAACCTATCTCTTTTTCTGCTAACGGGAGTTTTATACATTTTGAGTCCGTTTGCATAACTAGACTGAGGCGGTTCAGCCGCCCAACGAAACGGATAATATCGGATTCAGCCCAAGCTACGTTCGAAAGAACCCCTTTCGAACCGCTGGCAGTGGGTTCCGGGCAGAAAGTAACTCTGAATCCCAGTATGGGATAGGAGTAACGGCGGCTTGGCCCTGCCAGGAGTCCGGTCATGTCGACCAGGCTGCGAACCTGAAACGCCCACACAAGCGGTTCGGTGCCGTGGGAATCCCACCCGACGGGGTGGGAGGAGGTCAAAGCGGCATACGAGGGGTCCCTGCTAAACATCGAAGCCCGACCGCTCACAGAGTATCAGACCGACGGGAGCAGGGTGCACATCGGAGAAGTGCGTGCCACGCTCGCAAGCGAGGATGTCGCCTCCGCGGACCAACTCCAGTAGTTGTTGCAGACGGTGACGGGGGCATTCGCGGACGCGCGGGCCGCGCAGGTCGTTCCCGCACCGGCGGGTCGTGATCTCTCGTTGGCGGTGCCGGGCGCGACTGGTGTCGGCGCGGCCTACGAGGTCACCGAGACGGAACAACAACAGGCGACAAACGTCCTGCTCGGTCTCCTGTTCACGGTCGTCGAGACACCCACTCACGACGACCGGCGGCAAACGGACGAGGACCGCGCGGCTCGCGACAACGCGGCACGCGCCGACGACAGTGACACGGACACCGCAGAGCGAACCGACTCCAGGGTGAGAGGGTACGCCGACCCGGAGTGACACACGCCGTCGGGCGGGGCTGACCCGCGCTCGCTGTCACCACGCTCCCCACGGACGCGGGCGTCCCTCGCGTCCCCAAGCTTCTTTCTGCCGGGCCACCCCGAACAGAGCATGTCAGACAACCGGCTGCTGGTCGGGTCGTCGCTCCCGGCGCTCGAACGGACGGCGTTCCAACGAGTGGCCGAGCGGGTGACCCCGCAGGTCGCGAACGTGCTCTACGTCGGCGGCGACGACCACGACCGCGAGTCGACACGCCGGCGCTGGGAGGCGGTCGCGCCGGCGCGGAGTCTCCGCGTCGAGTCGGTGTACAGTTTCGTCACGAACGGCTACGAACGGACGGCCTACGCCGGCCGCGCGACACACGTCGACCGGCCGTTGTTGGTCCGACTCGTCGAGGCGGCGTTGGAACGGCTCCCGCCGGAGAACCCGCTCGCGACGCCCGAACGGCTCCCGCCGGCGGGGGTCGTCGACCTCGCCGAGACGTTGTTCAGCGACCTGGAGTTCGCCGGGCACCAGGAGCCCGCGGCGGTGCGCGCCGCGCTCACAGACGCCGGCTTGGAGACACGCGCAGACCACGTCGCGGCGGTCACCGAGGCCGTCCGGACGGCCCGGCGCGAGACGCTCACAGCAGAGATAGAGGCGACGTTCCAGTCCGAACGGCTCGCGGCAGTCGCCGGGGGCGCGTCCCCGGGCACCCCGGGCGCGGCCACCCACCCCCCGCTCCCGGACGCGTTCCCCGCCGTCGACCATGTGATCGTCGGCGATCTCTCACACCCCGACGAACTGACCGCGCGACTCCTCGACCGGATCGCAGAGACGTGGCCGACGACCGCACTCTGTCTCGGAACCGCGGCAGACGCGACCGACGGACTCGACGCGGCCCGGCGCCGGACACGCGCCGTCTACGACAATCTCGGGTTCGACACCGATCACGTCCGCGGGGACGACACCGGCGTCGTGGACGCGCTCTACCGCCACCCGAGCGCCGTCGCGACCCAGACCGCCGACCCGGATGCGGTCGGGCTCGCGACGATCGAGCCGCGGACGCCGGCCGCGGAGGCGCGACTCGTCGCCCGGGACGTACGCGAGCGACTCGCCGACGGCACCCCACCGGCCGAGATCGCCGTCGTCCTCCCCGGGCGAGCGGCCGCCGAGCGCGTCGCGACCACGTTCGATCACTACGACGTGCCACACGATCTCGCCGTCGACACGCCTCTCGCGGACACCGACCTCGGAGCGGTGGTGACCGCCGTTGCCGACCTCGCGACACCGCCCCGAGCGCCGGCGCGGCTCGTCGATCTCGTGACGAATCCACTCGAGGGCGGGGGTGGCGACACCGGCGAAGACGACACCGGCGCAGACGTTACCGCCGCAGACGATACCGCCGCAGACGACACCGCCCCGAGCGCCGGCGCCACAGACGACGCCGCCGCGGAGTGGACCGCGGCCGTCGACGAGCGCACACTGGCCGAGACCGTCGACCGGGTCGAGGCCACGGACCTCGCGACGGTGCGCCGACACCTCCCGAGCCGAGACGCGAGCGCCGTCGACCGCCTCCTCGACCGAATCACCGAGCTGGCAACGGCGCCGCTTTCGGCACTCGACACCACACTCGACACACTCCTCTCGGAGCTCGGCGTCGACCCACCGCCGGACGCAGACGAGCGTCTGAGGGCGGTGACACGCGCGTTGTCCGTCACCGCCACAGCGGCCGACGAGACGCGCGGGACGACCACCGAGCGGCTCCGGCGCGCACTCCGTGAGGGAGCCGTCTCGGGTGACACGCGCGACGGCGGGGTCACTGTCGGCACGCTCACCGAGACGGTCGGCAGCGGGTTCGACGTGCGGTACGTGCTCGGGGTGACCGACGAACAACTCCCGCGCAGTCACGAACGCCCGGCACTGACACGGCCGGTGTACGAACACGTCCTGCCGGCGGAGCCAGACCGGGTGGCAGAGAGCCGGCTCGCACTCGCGGCACACACGACCGCGGCCGGCGAGACGATCCTATCGACGCCACGACAGGACGGCGACGGCACGCCGCGCTCGCCGGCGGGGTTCCTGACGGAACTCGGGCGACTGGTCGATCTCGACGCCACACGACTCGACTGGGCGGAGACCCGTCCACGGACCGGCGGCGGCGGCGACGGCCATGGCGACGGCAGAAACGAGACTGACGAGCGCGTCGCCGACACCGCGTCGACGAGCCGGCCGGAGCCACGCCCCGGAGCGACCGCCGACCTCCAACGACGGATCGGCGTCGGGGTGGCGGCCGTCGGAACCGACGGACGGCGGGCGGAACCACCGTCGTACACGGCAGTACTCGACGAGACGCTCGGGGGTCCAGTCGGGACGGCGGCGTTTTCGGCGGGTGTCCGTAAGCGCGTTCGCAACGGGGTCGCCTGTGGGGCCGGCCGTGCGGCAGACGCACTCGGTCCATACGACGGCCAGCTGTCGGCCGAGACAGTCGAGACGGTCGCCCCCGCAGACGAACGGACACCGTACAGCCCGAGCCGGATCGAGGGGTACACCGCGTGTGGGTTTCGGTTCTACCTCCGACAGCTCCTCGGGATCGACAGCCCGGATCGGGTCACGCGCGACCCGGACGCCGCCGACCGCGGGCGGTTCGTCCACGCCACACTGGCAGAGTACTACGAGCGGGGACAGACCGACGGGGCGCCGGTCGATCCGCGCGGTGACCGGGAGGAACGAGCGCGGTTGTTGCTCGATGTCGCCACCGAGCAGATCGACGACCATCTTGACGGCGAAGTGACCCCGTTCGCCGAGACGTGGCTCCGACAGTGTCTGGCCGGGCTCGCCACGCCCGCGGCGAACGACTACTACCGCGCACACAACGCCGACAGCGCCGAGACCGACACGGCAGACGACCCGCGGGGGTTGTTCGTCCGGTTCCTCGACACGGAGGCCGAACAGATCGGCAAGACGACGGCCAGACCCACACGCTTCGAGGTCGAGATCGGCAGCGACGACCCCGTACAGATCGACACGCCGCGAGGCCCAGTCGGCGTCCACGGGATCGTCGACCGCATCGACACGGTGCCCGAGCGGGAGCCGACCGGGGTGGTCGTGCGCGACTACAAGACCGGGTCGACGCCGTCGACCGCCGACACGGTCGGTGGGCTCGCCTTCCAGCTCCCGTTGTACGCCCACCTCGCGGAGCAGGCACTCGACGGGGAGACGCTGGGCGGGGCGTACTACCGTGTCGCGGCACCGACCACGACGACCACCTACGCCGGTGCCGTCACCGCCGACGAACACGCCGCCTACTACCGGAGCGGCGACCCGGGGACCGCGATGCTCCGCTACCGCACGCCGGAGTTCGACACACACGAGCAGTTCCGGTCGTTTCTCACCGACACCGTGCCGGAGCGGCTGGGCACCGTCACCGCGAGCGTCGCCGGCGGCCGGTTCCACCCGACACTGCTCGGTCCAGACGAGGCGGGCTGTGACCACTGTGCGTACGCTCACGTCTGTGACGTGCGCCACCACCGCCGTCGTGACGTGATCGAGTGGGTCGAGGGCCGGGTCGGTTCCGAGACCGGCCCGGGTGCTAACGGGGATACAGACCACGACGACGACGACGAGCCACCGGTGTACGTTCCGCCGGCCGCGACTGGGGGGGTGAACTGATGGTCTCGTTCAACGATCTCACCGACGAACAACAACGGGCCACGACGGCACTCGACCGGAGTGTCGATCTCACCGCCGGCGCCGGCACCGGGAAGACCACCACCCTCACCGAGCGGTACGTCCAGTTGGTCGACGACTCGATCCCCGGTCCCGAAGTGATCTCCGAGACAGAGTCGGTGTCCGACCCGGCAGCCGAGATCGTCACGCCGGAGAACGTGCTCGTCACCACGTTCACCGAGCGGGCGGCCGCAGAGTTGACCGAGAGCGTCCGCGTGGCCGTCACCGAACGGCTGGCCGAGGAGCCGCCAGAGACGTTCCCGTACTGGCGGGCGGTCGTCGACGGACTCGCGGGCGGGTCCGCGGAAACGCTCCACGGGGTGGGGGGACGGCGCCTGCGGGGACACGCCGGC
>ERZ1034569.407-NODE-407-length-15966-cov-9.321287_pt1 | contig 15966 bp, 12 predicted proteins | sample MGYA00520706_ERZ1034569 | MGnify/ENA primary metagenome ERZ1034569 (study PRJEB33760, sample SAMEA4777722) | hypersaline lake metagenome | biome: hypersaline environment; feature: brines | place: Spain | collected 2014-08 | depth 0 m ...
GCTACGTTTCTCGCTCGCGCCCTCGCCCGGCTTGCCGGGCGCGAGCGAAACATCGTTGAGAGAGCATACACACACAAGCCGCGCAGTGGCGCCCCCGCGACGGGGCGTGGCCAACTTCAAGTCAGTTCTCGGTCCGGCCCGCTTAACGAGTCGTGTCCAGTTGAGGGGTACCGAGCACCTGCGCCGCGGAGTGGCGCGGGCGCGCAGGGGGCCCCGAGACTGGAACGCGAAAGCTCGTCGGGCCGCAACCGAAACTGCACTTGATGCTGGCGGCTGATATGAAGGCCGAAGGCCCCGAGCGAGTGGGCGCCGCGCGCGGCGACCGTCCCTAACTTGGTGCGCTCCAGAGAAGACGCCACGGACGAGGCCGCCTTCTGCCAGTAACGAGTGTTGATATCCGAGCACGACGGGCCCCGACGCGCAACCGGGTGGGAATGAAAGGGCCGGGCGGTCGGGCCCTCCCGGGCGAAGTAAGCACCGGAGCGAACGGAGTGAGCGAGGAGCGCAGCGAGCCCCGGAGGTGAGCGCCACCGGCGCGAACCAGGGAAGTCGCAGTCCGCGCAGGCCAAAGGCCGAGCAGGAACGTCTTCCCGTGGGTCGAGCGCCCGGGGGCTTTCGTAGGGCCTCGAATCACCCCCTCCACCGACAACAGTTATGCTGATAGCTCGCCCTCTGAGTAGCGATTACACGTGGCTGCCGTCGACGACTCTATCTCCACGCCTGCTGCGACACCTTACTTTACGATTCGGCCTGCCGACGTTCCGCTCGACCCTGCGACCGTCGAGACGCATCTCCGGCGCCTCCACGGACTGGCCACCTCGGCGAAGGGTGGCTTCCTCACGGGAGCGCCACGACCAATCGTCGAATGGTTGCTCACGAGTACTGGCGACGAACGCGGTCTCACCTACGCGGTCGGTGTCGACGACGAGGGCGCCCACTCTTCACTCGAACACGCTATCCGCGGGCTCTTCCCCGACAGCTACGCCATCGCTGAAATCGACCGAGAGACACTCCTCGAACCGTTCGCAACTGCCGAAGACGCTGACACAGTCGCACTCGCTTTCGAAGGCAACCCGACACACCGCAAGGACTGGCAGACCTGCCTCACGCCCTTCGCCGACTTCCACGAATCCGAGCGCGACAGAAATCACGTCCGCGCTCCCCTCGCGTCCGTCGCGGAGACGCTCGCCGGCAGCCCGCTTCCGATCTGCTATCAGGTACTCCTCCGTCCGAAGCCCGACTGGTCCGTCGAGGCCGACGAGCGCCGCCTCGACCTCGAACAAGGTTCGGACACGTTCGGCGGGGAACTGATGAACGCGCTCGTCGGCCCGCCGCCCGAGGATGAGCTCGTCATGCTCGGTGTCGACGAGGAGCGGGTCGTCCACCTCCGAGAGCGAGACACACACCGCTCATTCGAGGTGAACGTCCGGGCGGTCCCCGGCCACAGTGCCGATCCGGTAGACGCAGAAAGCGTTCTGTGCGACCTCGCACTCGCCTTCGAGGCAGTGAGCGGCCCGTTCTACCGCGTCGAGGGTACCGTTTCGACTGGATCCGACGCCCAGCAACTCGTCGAGGCTCTCCACGACCGGACGCTGCACCCACCGGCATACGGCCGCACACTCACCAGTCCCGGCCGTCGAACCAGTCCGGGCTTGGTCGTCGACGCTCGCGAACTCGGCTCGTTCTGTGCACTCCCCGGTGACGCCCTCACGAGTGCGGGCGTCCGCGGGGTAGGGGTCACACCGAGCGAACGCACCGGGCTCTCGCTCCCCCCTACCGACCAGCTCACCCCGTACTCGGGTGCAGGCATGATGCTCGGCCTCCCGCTCACCGACGATGACCGAGCCACAGACGAACCACTCGTCCTTCCCCCCTCATTACAACCGCTCCATGTCGGCTGGTTCGGCCGAACTGGTGCTGGCAAATCGACAGCCCTCGTCAACGCGATGCTCGCGAATCACCGCGCCACCGACGGCGCGAGCATCCTCGTCGATCCGAAGGGTGACGGGATGGGCGAAGCCTACCTCCGGGCGCACTTCGCCGAGTACGGCTCGCTGGACGATGTCTGCTATTTCGATTGCGCGGCAGTCCTCCCGGCGATCTCCTTCTTCGACATCCGCGGCGAACTCGAGGCGGGCATCCCCCGCGAGACGGCCGTCGAGGACGCCGTCGACCACTATATCGAGATCCTCCGGGCAATCATGGGCCGCGACCGCTTCGACCAGGCCGTCCGCTCACCGGATATCATCCGGTATCTGGTGAAGGCGCTGTTCGACCCGGTCCACGGCTCGGATCACTTCTCACACCGCCAACTCCACGAGACCGCCCGCAGGATGCACGAGCGCCAGTCCGCACCCGCCGTCTCCGACGACGACCTCGAACGGATGCTCGGGGGCGTGGTCGCGAACCGTGCCCGGACGTTCGACGAGATCATGCAGGGCGTCGCGAACCGCATCGAGAAGGTCCCGGTCGACCGCCGACTCGCCCGCCTGTTCAACCACGTCTACGACGAGGAGAGCAACGGCTCCCACTTCGACCTGGTCGACTTCCTCGACGAGAACGTCGTTATCGTCTTCGACACGGGCGGCCTCCGAACCGAAGCGCAGCGTGTCTTCGCGCTCCTTATCCTCTCGGAGTTGTGGACGGCACTCAAGCGTCGGCGAAAGCGTGCGGTCACAGAGGACCTCCCGCTCGTCAATCTCTACATCGAGGAGGCTGCGAGCATCGCCGTCTCCGGCCTGTTGCAGGAACTCCTCGCGCAATCACGCAGTTTCGACTGCTCGGTCACGCTCGCGATGCAGTTCCCCGCGCAACTCCGTGGCTACGATCAGGATGTTTACGACGAGATTCTCAACAACGTCTCGACCATCCTGACGGGGAACGTCCCCTCGGACGCACGCTTCGCACAGCGGCTGGCGACCGACGACATGGACCCACAGCAGGTCGGAAACCGGATGCGGGCGCTCCGACGCGGCCAGTGGCTCGTCAGTCTCCCGGCCGCGTTCGACCGCCCCGAGCCGCGGCCGTTCCTTGTCCAGTCGGCGCCGCTCCCGCCCGGGCACCCGGACGGCGACCGTGCGCTCTCGTTCGACGAGCAGTCCGCGCTCGCGGCTGCACAGATCGACATGCAGGCTCGGACACGAGCGGCGTACGGTCTCGGGCTCAGCTCACCGAGTGTCGTTCGCGACGGGCCACCGGTTCCACAGGAAGCCGTGGGCGACGGATCCGCCGAGAGTGCAACCCCTTCGGTTCGAGTCGACAGCGCCCTCCCGCACACGAAGCGGATGCCCCCGACGGTAGAGTATGACGGCTCGATTCACGCGCTCCGGTGTACGCAGTGCGACAACCGCTACGACCCCTCTATCGACGGGATGAAGCGCGCCATCGAGTGCTGCTCGTCTATCGACGCGGTCGACAGCGACGATGTCCCCGTCTGTGAGTTGAATCTGAAGCTCACCGAGGCCGAGCGGCTCGACTCCGAGTGGTCGGATGCCCAGCTCATGTTCCTGCAGGCGGTCTACAATGCCCAGCAGTTGCGCTTCGACCCGCTTGAGTACGACCTGCTCTGGGACTCGATGATTCGCCTTCAGGAGTACGTCGGCATCGAGAGCGACGCCGTGCAGGACCTCATCGACGCCGACCTGCTCCGACACGATACGGATCGGCCACATCGGTTGTACACGGTGTCACCCGAGGGGCGGAAGGTAATCGGCGAGAGCTACCGGCAGGGTGTGGATTACGGCCACGGACAGGGCGACCTCGAGGAATCGAGCGATCACGTCCTGGGTGTGGAGATCGGCCGCCGGTATCTGGAGGGCAAGTACCGGGATGACCCAGAGTCCGAGGTGGCTGAGGTGATTCCGTACTACGACCTCGGAGAGAACCAGCGGCTGGATATCGCAGGGGTCGACGAGGAGGGCGGTGTGGTGGTTGCAATCGAGGTTGAGCGGGTGAATCACGACATCAAGCGAGCGGTCCCGGAGGACTTCGATAAGATGGCTGCGTGCGATCCCGCAGAGGCCATCTGGATCGTCATGTCGCACACGGAGGGCCACGAAGTGCTTGCCGCGCTCAACGAACCACTTGAGGGGGAGGTTCGTGTCGAGAAGACCTACGCGAAGACCTCGCCCGTCAGCTCGTTCAAGATCAGCGAGCCTGGACTGACGGCGATGTACACCGTCGAGCAGGTGCGTGAGGCACTCGGTGGGAAGGGACCTGCCGCGTAAGGTCGGTATTCCGTCTCTTGGCGTAAGGTTACGTTCGGGCGTGGTTGTTGGTCCTCCTCGTATCCCAAGGCCGTTAGCCGGTGCTCAGGCATCGGAAGGTTGGCTGCGTTTCCCGCTAGAGTGGGATGGGGTGGTGGCGAAGAGCGACGGTGATCTGATTCGAGGAGCCGCTTCGCTCGGAGACAGGTAGAACGGCTACTGCTTGCAGAGGGGGTCTTGCCGTCGAAATTCCGCGTTACTGTGGTGAGTGCCGATTCCGGTTGCTCTCAGATGAACCGCATATCTCGCATCTTGTTGGTGTAAGGTTGGCGCTGTATTGCGATTCCATGCATCCTTACGTCGATACAGAAGTCTGCCAAGTGGCTTCCTCCCAATTCGAGCGGCCGCTCAACCGCCCGAAACTTCGGGGGTCAAGCCGCGCTGCGATTGGGGCTTCCCATTCTCGCCTCTGATTCTGTCTGTTACTGATTTCAACTCCACACAAACCACTCTAGCGGGAAACGCAGACAAGGTTAGACTGTCACAGCAGCCTTCATACTGTGAATAGAATGGTTTCTATCGTTCATTTCTCCCCGCAGTACCTATGCCCCCTTCCCTGCGAAACAATACGAGGAGCCACGGGTGGGATGTGAATACTACTTCCCAGCAGGATTCCCCATGGCTCTAACTACTTCCGCTACGACGCTCGCCGCTAAGTGAAGTCAGTCGAGAGGGTCTGGTATGAGTCACTACGGAGGTAACTCATGGACGAAGTGCCCGAAGTGCGGTGAGAAGCAGAAAGTCTCGTCGGGGCAGTGGGTAACCTGCCGATCCTGCGGAGAGTCGTTCCACTCGTGATTGGGGCACGGGAGTGGCTTGGGTACTATCTTGGGCGGCAGTACTAACTGACCGGTATCGTACTCGTTGGGTATGACCGATGAATCCCCGGACCTTTACTCTACGTTCATCGACTATCGACAGACGGAGAACTGGGACACCAGAACGGTAAACGACGGGAACGTCATCCGGCGTATCGCGGCCGAGAACTTCGAGATGGAGAAACGACGGTTGGGCGAAGTGATGCAGGACCAGTTGTTCAACATCCCTGAGTACCAGCGGGTATACTCGTGGAAGACAAAGCATCACAGGCAGTTCTGGTCTGATATCGAACAGTTCATCCAGGCGTCTCTGGAACCCGGCGACGACAACGTCTCCGATGTCTTCTTCAGCTCGATGTACTTTGCCGTCGATCCTGAGAGCGAGTCATACGATGTTATCGACGGCCAGCAGCGACTCACGACGACTCATATCCTACTCCGGGTTATCGAGGAACACTTAGCCGAGCTTGACTCGGAGAATATTGAGGACGACGCGCTCCGAAACCTCTGGGAAATCGGCCAACAGAGCATCCACCAGCTACTCTACCGGCACGAACCCTTTTCGGGGGAGAGTCCTCGGCTTACTCTGAACAAGCACGACGAGGCGTTCTTCGAGGCTCTCATCTCGGATGACGAAGCGCGAGTAGCCTACATCTGCGACGACGACCGTGACTACAGCATTCACGGAAACAACAGTAACGCGATACAGGTCTCGGACTGTCTCGACCAACTCGGTATTGACGACGATGACCTCGAATCTCTCGATACGAGTGACCTGCGGTTTTCGGCCTTCTTCAAGGTCAACAACTCACATCAAAAGCTGCTTGACGCGTACGAGTTCTACCGCAAGCAAATCTCCACAGTCGTCGATGACGCCGAAGATTCGTCAGATGCCGCTCGCGCACTCCTGAATATCAGCCACTACGTTCAGTATTCCTATCATGTGGGCGAGTTCGTCATCAGGGAAGCTGAGCCCGACTTCCGGATGCAGATATTCGAGATACTGAACGATCGGGGTGTCGAACTGACGAAGATTGATCGCATCCGGGCCGCAGTGGTGAACGCGTTCTACGACACAGAGCACCAGTCCGAGTACGTCGGCAAGTGGGAGGACATCGTTGAGGCGTTCGCGACCGATGACGACCAGATCGACGAATTCCTCTCGATTTATCTGAGTATCGTCGATGAAGGAGTCGATACCATCGGCGATGCGAGTTCGGAACTAACGAACGCGTTCGACACACGGGCTATTGATCCGAAGGTACATCCGAGACTGGGAGATCTGGAGGAGGCTAAGGAGTTCATTGACTATGCACACGAGCTAGTTGGTTACTATCAGGACATCACTGACCCGAACCTGGAAGCAAAAGACCTGAAACTCGCGGATTATCGCGAGCAGTGTCAAGAAGTCCTCGTGCGATTGAACGACCAGCAGATGGACCAGTGGCGCCCGTTCGTGCTCGCGCTCTATCATCACACGGACCCGGATTCGCGGGCGGATGCGGCGGACTTCTACGATCTGCTCGACACCATCGAGAAGTTGAACTTCCGGCGTCTGCTGGCCTCCGAGCGGCCGAACGTCTTCCAGGAGGTCTTCATCGACGCGGTCCACGAATTCGGCCTCGCTCCGGGGACGAACGAACCGCCGAGTGACCCCTACACGCCCTCGAAGCAGTATCTCATCGAGCAGTTGCGCTCGTCGGCACCACGGCTGTTCGGTGATCGGTTCGTTGATATCATCACGCAGATGCCGTCGTGGAGTACGAAATCCGCCAAGCTGCTCTTCGGGAAGATTGCTCATCACCAGTTCCGCGAGGAGGACGATGTGCTTGAACGCCGGCTGAACATGAGCAGTATTCATCTCGAGCATATCCTGCCGCAAACACCGATCGACGACCCTGAGGACCCCGTATGGCTCCGTAATTTCTTCCGGCTTGAATTGGCTGACACGGAACTCGCTACGGATATCGAGACGTACATCGACTTCGCTCAGCGAGAGACGCTTGATGAGGACGAGGTACGGCATAGAGATAGTATCTTAGAGTCGGTCACTCAGCGGTTTATCGACGATATCGGGAACTTCCTCCTGCTCCGGGATAGCGACAACATCCGGGCGAGTAACCGACCCCTGGCGGAGAAGCTCCCCCAGTACTACCGGAACGTCGACGGGTTCACGAGCATCCACCCGAACCGCTATTTCACCCCTGATGAGGGGCCGATCGACCGGGACAGGCTCGACGAGCTGCTGGAACAGCACCAGCAGGTGGCGGACGAAGAGCGGGAGGCGATTGACGAGGAACTGCTCGAGGAGTTCAACTCGCTGTGGACATACGAGACGCTGCAGGAGCGACGAGTAGACCTTCTGCTTGATGTTCTCGATATCCTCCAGTTCGATGTGATGTCGGATGAATTCGGTCTGGAATCCGACGAAGACGCAGTTTCTGAGGAGATACGCCGGAAGAGCGAGGAGGAGTTCGAGAAGCGGCTTTCAGCGCGTCCGATGTGACGCCGGTACGGACGGCGGGTCGTATGCCGAGGTCCGGGCGAAGACGCTGTTCGCCACCCACTACCACGAACTCACGTCGCTGGCCGAACACCTCCCCCGCGTCGAGAACGTCCACGTCGCGGTCGACGACGAGCAACGCTCGTCGTCTACGGGCGGGACGGAGTCCCGCCCTGCGGACGGGTCCGGCGGTGACGTGACCTTCCTCCGCACCGTGCGCGACGGCGCGACCGACCGCTCCTACGGCGTCCACGTCGCGGACCTCGCGGGGGTGCCGGTGCCCGTGGTCGACCGCTCCCGGGAGGTGCTGGACCGGCTCCGCGAGGAGGAGGCCATCGAGGCGAAGGGCTCGGGCGACGCGACCGACCCGGACGGGACCGTGCAGGCCGTGTTCGACCTCGGCGGCGGGGAGTTCCGGGGCGACGAGGCGACCGCTGACGGCGGTGAGCGCGGGGCGCGAGCCTCGTCGGAGCGGAGCTCCGATGGCGGGTCGGACCCCGCGGCACTGGACCCGGCGACGGAGTCCGTGCTGGAGGAGCTACAGGACGTCGACATCGAGGACACCTCCCCCGTCGACCTGCTCTCGCGGGTGCAGGAGTGGCAGCGTCGGCTGGAGGAGTGACCCGCCGACCCGTCACGGGTTACGGGTCGACGTCGTGTAACTCCCAGATGGTCACATCCAGCTCCCGGACCGCCGCGGCTCGCGAGTGGTCGGTCACGAGGTCCCTCCAGGCCGTTACGCCCGGGAACACGAGCGTCCGGGTGTGCTCCGGCACCGCGTTCCAGTCCACACGCCCAGCGTCCGGGACCCGGGTCGCGGTGATGGTAGCGCGGTCGGCGTACCGCTCGGCGGGGGAGGTCGGCTCGGTGCCCAGTCCGAGCCGGTGGGGGGAGCCGACCCAGTGCCAGCGCTGCCCGGCCCCCGCGTGGACCGCCGGCGCCCAGTCGTAGACGCCGCCCGGACGCAGTCGCGTCGTGTCGCCCGGGTGGTCGGTCCGCAGGGCGCGGCGCATCTCGACGGTCCAGGTGGCGTCGGCCCAGCGCCCGCTCGCGCCCCAGTCGGCGGCGCTACCGTGCGGCTCGTGGAGCGGGCGACGCGGGATCATCGCCCCCTCGCGCTCGGCGACAGCGGGGTCGTACGGGACCGTCACCTCCGGCGTCAGCGCGTACGCTCCCGTTCCCTGCGGCGGGTACGTCCCGTCGAGCGCGGCCTGGTAGTCCAGCGCGCCGCCCGCGACCACTGCCGGGTCGGACATCAGCTCTGGTCCCCTCTCCGGGTCCCAGCCCTGTGTGGTGTAGCTGTCGCGTCCGGCATCGGTGTGTCGGTAGTCCAGAACGTGGTGGTCGGTGCCGTATCCCAGTGGGTCCGACCGGTGAGCACGCCACATCGGCAGGTCTAGGAGGACCCCCTGCCGCTTGAGCGCGGCCAGTTCGTCGGGCGGACCGCCCGCCAGTCGTCCCCCGACGTCGAGCGCGCCCCGAGGACAGGAGGGTGGGGGTGCCCCCCCGACGACCGCAACGGATAGCACCGGGGCGGGCCACGGGTTCGTATGCCCACCGTCGACGAACTCCGGGACAGCATCCGCGAGGCCGTGGGGCGACACGCGCGCGTCGAATCGACCGCGTTCACCAAGGAGATGCTCGCGGCGCTCTGCGGGGCGCTGAACGCCGACATCGACACCTCACCGACCCCGCCGAAGGGGGCGATGCGTGCGGCCGTCCTCCGGGCCATCGACGCCCCGGGTGCCGACGCGGACGACGCCGGCGACGGTCCGTTCCGCAAGGCCGAGCTGGTCGCCATCGCCGACGCGGTCGGGGTCGACGAGTCGTAGTCCGGTACGTTGCGGGGGCGGAATCACCCGTGTCGTGCCGGCTCGCGGGCCACGCCCGCATATGTGGGGGTCCAATGAACGTACCAGCAACTGCCGGTGAAGGGCTCACACGGCTGGAGCACGACCGTCCGACCAGCATGAGCGATACCTCAGCCCCGTTCGGCGCGGTCGTCAGTACGCAGCGGCGGTTCATCGACGGAGCCATCGAGGCCCAGCGCAGCCTCTCGCGGGGCGGCCTCCGGCTGACGCGGCGCTCGGCGACGGCGGTCGTCGGCATCGTCCCGGACGACGAGGACCGCGCGGCCGAACGCCTCGACGAGTTCTTCGACGGGATAGCGTCGGCGCAGGACGACGTCTTCGACGGCCTGCAGGACGCTATCGGCGGCGGCCTCGACCGGGTCGAGGGGACGACCGGGGAGGCCGTCGACGCCGCGGCCGATGTCGCCGAAGGCGTCGGGGCCGAACTCGGGGACGCCACCGAGACCGTCGAGTCGGGCGTCGAGGGCGCCGTCGGGGCGGCCGACGAAGCGGCCGAGAGCCCCTCCGTCGAGACGCTCTCCGGCATCGGCTCGACCTACGCCGGGCGCCTGTCCGAGGCCGGCCTCGGTACGGTCGCCGCCCTCGCCTCCGCGAGCGCCGACACGGCCGCCGACGCCGCACAGGTCGGCGAGAGCCGCGCCAGCGAGTGGATCGAGGCCGCCCGCGACCTGAACGAGTGCTGACACCGGCGCGCCCACGGCGCCCGCCGACTCGTCCGTCCGCCCTCCTGCCCCGGCGATTTATGTCGCCGCAGTGAGAGGGGTGGCTCATGTCAGCGAGCGACGACGGCGACGACGGCGCACCGTTCGGCCTCGGCCGGGTCCTGTTCGGCCTGGGGATGGCGCTGCAGGCCTCCGAGGACTTCCGCGACATGGAGGACACCGTGGATTACGCCGAGTCGGCGGGCGTCCCGATGCCCGAACTCGCCGCCCCCTTCGCCTCCGGGATGATGTTGGTCAGCGGGGTCCTGGTGGCCCTCTGGAAGCTGCCGAGGCTCTCGACCGGCGCCATCGTGACCTTCCTCGCCGTCGTGACCACCACGATGCACGACTTCTGGAACGCCGACGAGGACGCGAAGGAGGGCGAACGGCTCGCCTTCTGGGGGAACATGGCCATGTTCGGCGCGGCGCTGGCGCTACTGCGCGAGGCGTACAACTGAGGCCGACGTCCGCTCCTGCGGCGTGTTCATCGTTCCCATCGGTACCAGGGATGCCGATGGGGCGTGCGGGCTTTGTCTCGTTATCCGGGATGGAAGCGTTCAACACTGCCTCCATATCCACGATTCCGTGCTTTGATTCGCAATACCGGTTTCTGGTCCATAATCATCGGGCCCGACGGCGCGGCCGTGACCGCTCAATCCCCGTGTCCGGTCGGGCGCGTCTCCTCGCGGACGAAGGTGTGGGAGCCGGCGCGGGCCTTGGCGCCCTCGGTGACCCGGATGAACTCGACGCCGTCGCGGGCCTCCGGGAGGGTGTGGCCGCCGGCGTAGCTCACGCCCGAGCGGATGCCGGCGAGGAACTCCGGGACGACGTCGTCCAGCGGGCCCCGATGGGGGACCAGTCCGGCGACGCCCTCGTCGGCACCGGGCGCGGCCTCGGCGGCGGTCTTGTCGGAGCGGTCCTCGTTGGCCGCGGTGGAGGCCATCCCGTGCGAGCGCTTGTAGCGCCGGCCGTCGCGCCCGACGACCTCGCCGGGGGCCTCCGTAGTGCCGGCGAAGAACCCGCCCATCATGACGGTGTCCGCGCCCGCCAACAGCGCCGTCACGGCGTCGCCCGACCCCGAGATGCCCCCGTCGGCGATGGTCCGGACGCCGTGCGTGTCGGCGGCGCGGGCACAGTCGCGGACGGCAGTGAACTGCGGCACGCCGGCGCCGGCCACCTCACGGGTCGTGCAGTGGGAGCCGGGCCCGATGCCGATCTTGACGCAGTCGGCGCCGGCGGCGGCGAGGTCGGCGACCCCCTCCCGGGTGGCGACGTTGCCGGCCACGAGCGGCGCGTCGAACTCGTCGGCGACGGTCGCGACCGCCTCCAGCGCGGCCTCCATGTGCCCGTGGGCGACGTCGACCATCAGGCAGTCGGCGCCGGCCTCGAGGGCCCGCTCGGCCCGGTCGAGGTACTGCTCGTCGATGCCCAGCGCGGCCCCGACGCGGGCGCCCGCCCCGACCGTCCGCTCGACGGCGGCGACCTGGTCGGCGACGGTCTGGAACCGGTGGATGGTGCCGAACCCGCCGCGTTCGTGCAGCGCGACGGCGAGCTCCGGGCCGGTGACGGTGTCCATCGGCGCGCTCAGGAGCGGCGCGTCGAGACGGATGCCGTCGGTGAGGTGCGTGGCGAGCGAGACGTCGCTCCGCGACTCGACGGGCGAGCGGGCGGGGACGACCAGTACGTCGTCGTACGAGAGCCCGGTCCGCAGTGCCGGGTCGGCGTGGGATGTCATGACCGCCGCGTACGACGGGATGGAGCCGTTTAGCCGTTCCGTACGCGACCGCTCAGCCCAGCAGCCGCCGGACCCGAGCGAGCAACCCGGACGCCGCGCGCGCCTCCGCCAGCCCGAGTTCCGCGGCGATGGCGTCGAGTTCGGCGTCGTCGAACCGGTCGTCCGCGCGGGCCTCGGCGAGCCAGTCCTCCCACTCGGCGTCGGTCAGCACGCCGCGGGCGTCCTCCCACTGCTCGACCAGCGCGGCGCGGTCCGGGAAGGGGACGTCCATGTCGCCGCCGCCCCAGTGCAGCGGGACGAGGTAGAAGCTCACCTCGTCGGGTCCCGGCCCGGGACCCTCGGCGCGGGCGGTCGTCCCGTCGCGTGCCTCGGCCGGCAGGAACCGGTACGGGTACCCCTCGTAGCAGAAGACGTCCTCGGGTGTCACCGTCTCGCCCGTGGGGAGTTCGAGCGTGTCCATAGCCGACGGTTGGGGCTCCGGGCCCAAAGCCCGACCGGCCGGTCACCCCAGCGACGGCAGCCCGCCGCCGTCGAACACCTCGTCGGCGATGTTCTCCAGCATGATCTCGTCGGTGCCCGCGGCGATGCGCCGGCCCCGGGCGAGCCGATGGAGATACTCCAGTGGGTGGCCTCGCTGATAGCCGGTGGCCCCGAAGGTCTGGAGGCAGTCGCTGACGACGGCCTCGGCGGTCTCGGAGGCGTGGAGCTTGGCGATGCTGGCCCGGAGCCGGTCCGGGTGGGCCGGCGCGGGGGCATCGGCCGTCGTCGACGCGTCACCGCCGTGCGTGTGGGTGGCCGCGTCGTGGGTGAGTGTCCGCGACGCGGCGTAGCGCTTGACCGCGTCGGCGACCTCCCAGCGGAGCCCCTGGAACTCGCCGATGGGCTGGCCGAACTGCTCGCGGTCGCCGGCGTAGTCGACGGCGTGCTCCAGCGCACAGCGGGCCATCGCGGTCGCGTACGCGGCGCTCCCGACCCGCTCCCAGTTGAGTGCCTTCAGTTGCTCCTTCAGGGCCCGCTTCCCCCGGACGAGCACGTGGGACTCCGGAACCGGCACGTCCTCGAAGAACAGGTGGCTCTGCGTGTGGCCGGCCATGTTGGTGTAGTGCTCGTGGACGTCCACGCCCGGGGCGTCGAGGTCGACGAGGACGGTCCCGAGGTTGCCGTCGGGGAACCGCGCCCAGACGACCGCCGCGTCGCTGGCGGGGACGTAGCTCAGCCAGATCTTCTCGCCGTCGAGGACGAGACCGTCGTCGGTCTCGCGGACCTCGGTCGCCATCGCACCGGCGTCGCTGCCGGCACCGGGTTCGCTGATGCCGATGGCGATGGCCGACTCGCCGGCGCAGACCGGCGGCAGGTACTCCTGTCTCAGTGCCTCCGAGCCGAACATCTCGACGGCGCGTGGCGCGACCATCGTCTGCCCGTAGAGCGCGTTCGCCGTGTCCGGACAGACCGCGCCGACCGTCTCGATGGCCAGCACCGCGGCGAACTCGGACATCCCGCCGCCGCCGTACTCCTCGTCCAGGTTGACCGCCCAGAGGTCGTGGTCGGCCAGCGTCCGGACGTTCGCCCACGGGAACCCCCCGTGGTCGAAGGCGTCGGCGGCGAACTCCGCCCGGGCGACCTCGTCGAACACGTCGACGAGCATCCGCTGCTCCTCGGTGAGCGTGACCATGTCGGACCCGGGGCTGGCGGCGGCAAGTAGGTTCCCCCGCGGCGGGAGCCGTCGCTGGGCGGGCGGAGGTCTCGGGGGAGTGGAGCGGCGACCGCTCCGGCCACCCCGGGAGCAAGGGAGCGTGTGTGCGTCCGTGAGCATGACTCGGGAGGGTATAAACGCCGGCCGTCCGCGGTGGAAGTGAAAACCGCACGCAGGGACCGTGTCTGACGGGACGGCCGTCGGACACGGGGCCGTAGCGGGGTCGGGCGTCGCGGTCCTGGGGCGCGGCGGACAGCACCGGTCCCTCCGGTCCCGCCCGGAGTCAGAGCTATACGCCACACGACGGTACGGCGGGTATGGGCGTCGAGGTGACCGTCTACGGGCCGCTGCGGTCGGCCACCGGGGAGAAGCAGATGACACTCTCCCCCGATGGGGGGACGGTCCGGGCGGTAGTGCGTGAGCTCCGGGCCGAGTACCCCCGCACGGAGTCACACCTGCTCGACGACGACGGGGCGCTCCGGCCGAGCGTCCGCGTCACCGTCGACGGCGAGACCGTCGACCTCGACGACCCGTGTCCGCCCGGGGGCGCGGTCGCCGTGTTCCCCGCGATGCGGGGCGGTTAGGCGTACTGCTCGCGGACGACGTCGGCGAGGCCGGCCGCCTCCAGCCGGTCCAGCGGGGCGAGCATCGACAGCTGGACCACGCCCGGCAGCCGGGCGATCTCGACGCCGCCGGTGAAGGTGCAGCGGCTCCGGACCTCCCCCTCGGTCATGTCGAGCAGGGTGCCCGCCCGCTCGAAGGCGGTCTCCGTCGCCTCGTTGACCGTCGCCCCGGAGCCGATGACCTGGATCGGCGCGGCGTCGTGGAGCTCGTCGACGCCGTACCGCTCGGCCACCTCCCCGCCGGCCGCCCGCTCCGCGTCGGTGTACGGCTTCGCGATGTGGGGGAGGTCCGACTCGTTCGGGAGCAGCAGCGGGCCGCCCAGCTCGCAGTCCTTGATCACCTCCACCCGGAGCTCCGTCCGGCCGCTCACATCGGTCGTGTGCAGCGAGAGCTCCCCGTCGCCCTGGTTGGCGTGGAGGTCGCCGACGTAGAGGCCCGCCCCCTCGACCCGGACCGGGCAGACGAGCGTCGCGCCGGGCCGGACCTCGTTGGAGTCCATGTGGCCGTCCGTCCGAGCCTCGAGCGCCGCCTCGTCGGGCAGGCCCCAGTCGTGGTCGGCGCCGATCAGGAACTGGCCGAAGTCGCCGGCGTTGTGCGAGTCGGGGAACTCGCGGGCCGGGGTGGTACCGATGTTGCCGATGAACGGCCGGAGCCGGCCGAGCGTGCCCGGCATCTCGTCGGGACCGTACAGCAGGATGGGGTGCTGCCGGGAGTGCTCCGGGAGCGCCATCGCCGCGTCGGCGTCGTCGGCCAGCATCCCGGCCCCCTCCTCGCCGACCGTCACGCCGACACTGCGGTCGTCGTCGAACGCGACGGTGTAGCCGTACTCGAAGCCGAACGAGGAGGCGTTGGCGCCACACTCCGCACACCGGACGGCGTCCTCGCCGGTCCCCTCGACCACGCTCTCGGGCCACTCGGTGCCACACTCCGGGCAGACGTGGTCGACGAACGGGTCGTCGCCGAAGGCGTCCGCCCGCTCGGCCATGCTCCCGGTGCTGGTGGCGGCGCTGGTCACCTCCACGTCCTCGATGTGGACGACAAGGGCGTCGCCCGGCTCGGCGTTCTCCACCCGGATGGGTCGGGTCACCTCGTGGCCGCCCCGGAACTCCGGCGTGATCATCGGTCCCCAGCACGCCGGCGGCGTGTGCGTCCGGACCGTTCCGCCGTCCGCGACCGTCCCGGCCCACTCCTGCTCGGGCCCGACCAGTCCGAGGGTGAACGCGTCGACCTCCAGCTCCTCCTGGATCTGCTGTGACATACGCTCTCGTTCGGCAGCCGGGCGCATAAATCCAACTCGGGCACATGGACCGCCGGCCGGGCCGACGGGCTCGACGGCGCCCCGGAGATGGCTCACAACGCCCGCTCGTATACCGACGCCGACCTGCGCGACCGCGTCGCCTTCCGCCGGGGGGAGTTCGAGGACCGCCCGTTCGACGACGACTCGCTGGACCACTGTTCCTCCATGGAGTGGAGGACTGAGGAACAACAGTTCCTACTGTTCGGGCGCGACACCCACCGTCAGCAGCGTGCCGAGCTCGCGGTAGCGCTCGACCATCGCTTCGCGAGTCTCGAAGCCCTCCGTCGGGAACGCCGCCGCGGGTGGAATCTCCGTCTCCCGGTCGGGGATGTTGTCCTGCTCGGCGACGAACAGCCCAGCGTCCCGGAACGCCTCGCGGTACTCCCGTCGGTCCCAGCGAGTCATCTCGATCGAGATGTTCTCCTGCCAGGCGTGGGAGTGGACGTTCTCCTCGTAGTA
>ERZ1034569.408-NODE-408-length-15949-cov-20.555430_pt1 | contig 15949 bp, 16 predicted proteins | sample MGYA00520706_ERZ1034569 | MGnify/ENA primary metagenome ERZ1034569 (study PRJEB33760, sample SAMEA4777722) | hypersaline lake metagenome | biome: hypersaline environment; feature: brines | place: Spain | collected 2014-08 | depth 0 m ...
GCGTCGACAGCGCCTGCATGCTCATATCCTCGCCGCGGCGGGCCTCGTAGAGCCGCACCTCGGCCTGCAGCGAGCTGATCAGGTTCTGGGCCGCTGAGACCGAGCCCGCGATCGTGAGCGCGCCCGTCGGGTGGATCTCCTCGACCTTTTGGACGTCCTTGCTGGAGACCATGTTGCCGAGGCTCGCTCGCATGTCTGTGGCGAGTACGACACCCTCGTCGGTTTTGAGGCCGACCGTCGTCGTCCCTGTTTTCATGCCGGCGTCGTCGGCATCAGTTCCGCTCTGGTGGCCCTCACCACTGAACTCGCCGAGTTCCGGGCCGAAGACGTTGCTGTTGTCATCGTCGAGCTGACCCAACTCATCAGCAAAACCACTTGTCGGAGTTCGCATTACCTCTTGTTCGGTCGGCGAGCGGATAAATGCAACCATTCGGCAACCCTCGCCGCAACCCAGCGAGCACATCACACCGCCGGCACAACCCAGCCTATGCGACGCGTTACCGCCGACGATATGGAGTGGTCAACAACTGAAAACGGCGAGACCGCATTCAAGCGCAAACACCTCGGCGAGGCTGCCGGCGGCGACCAACTCGGCTGTAGCCTCTATGAACTGCCGGCCGGTAGCCGGTCGTGGCCCTACCACTACCACACCGCAAACGAGGAGGCCATCTTCGTGCTGTCGGGCGCGGGAACCGTGCGGTGTGACGGTGAGAAGGCAGCCATCAGCGAGGGCGACTATCTCAACTTTCCGGCCGACGCCAGTGGCGGCCATCGCGTCATCAACGACACCGACGAGCCGCTCCGGTATCTGGCGGTCTCGACGATGATCGAGCCGGATGTCACTGTCTATCCCGATTCGGAGAAATTCGGCGTCTATGTGGGCTCCCCACCCGGCGGCCGCGAGGAACGCGCCCTCGAAGGGTATTTCGAGCAGGACGCTGCCGTCGACTACTGGCAGGACGAACGCTAGACGGCAGCGAAACGAATCAGCCCGACTCGTAGGCGGCTTCCAGGCGGTCGAGCAGGGAGGCAACCGGCGGCTGGACGCCGAGGCGACGGGTCGCCAACGCGACCGGCAGCAGGACGATCCCGAGCAGCACCGTGAGCTGATACAGCGCGAACGCAGTGAACCGCGAAACCGTTTCGATCATGTCCGTACTCACCTCTCGCCAGTAGCAGTATATAAGCGTTTGGAGGCAGGATTCCCGACAAGGTCGGCGCTGTCGTGTGGTTTTGACTTGGCACCGCGAACGGGCCCGCATGATCGACGAACGGCCACTCATCCGACGTAAACCGTGTGACAAACCGAGCTGATTGTCGTAACGTATGGAAAACCCACAGGACTCTTGCGCCTATCCAAACCAGCATGTGACCCGCGATGCAGCCGGTTGAGAGGTGTCGCGCCCTGCATCGGAACGAATCACAAGACACGAAACCCTCCGGCTCAAGAAGTGTGTATGAGCAACTATCTCGTCGCCATGGAAGCGGCTTGGTTGGTTCGTGATGTTGAGGATGTCGACGACGCCATCGGCGTCGCCGTGAGCTCCGCCGGCAAGCGGCTCAACGAGGCCGACAAGGAGTACGTCGACGTCGAGGTCGGCGTCACCGGCTGTCCGGCCTGCGGCGAGCCCTTTGACTCGGCGTTTATCGCCGCCGACACCGCACTCGTCGGGCTGCTGCTTGAGATCGATGTGTTCAACGCCGACAGCGTCGAACACGCCTCCCGGATCGCTAAAAGCGAGGTCGGCGGCGCACTGCGGGACGTACCACTGACGGTCATCGACGTGATCGACGAGGACGCAGACGATCCGGAGGCCGCGGCGTAACTGTCGCTACCCGGCGTTGTCGACGAAAGCTTTTCAATAACCTGGGGTAATATACCTGTATGGATCTGCCGACGCCACAGGATCTCAAGGAACGCCGCACCGCCTTGGAACTCACCCAGAGTGCACTCGCCGAGGCCGCCGGCGTCTCACAGCCGCTGATCGCCCGCATCGAGGGCGGCGATGTCGACCCACGGCTCTCGACGCTTCGCCGGATCGTCAACGCCTTAGACGAGACCGAAGGCGAGGTTGTCCGCGCCGCTGACCTGATGAACGAGACTGTCATCAGCGTCGCCCCTGACGACGCTGTCGGCGAGGCCGTCGAGACGATGGAGGCCGAGGCCTACTCACAACTCCCGGTGTTGCAGAGCAGCGTTCCGGTCGGGTCGATCAGCCAACACGACGTGATCCAAGCCGGCGAGGACGTCAGCGACTACCCGGTCAGTGAGGTCATGAGCGAGTCGTTCCCGACGGTCAGCGAGGACGCCACCGTCGACGAGACCCGAAACCTGCTGGAGCACTACAAAGCCGTGATGGTCACCCAGGGTGGCGCGACTGTCGGTATCATCACCGAAGCCGACATCGCCGCACAGTTTTCCTGAGCCGCGGCGACTACTCCCGCTCAGCAACGTCCCAGTCGAAATCCTCGGGCTCGTCGTCACCCGCGGACGCCGTCGTCGGTGTTGTCGACTCTGGCATCCCGAACCCGGGCGACTGGTCGGCACCGCCGTCTGTGTGCTGGACGGGGCCGCCTGTGCCGGCAGCAACCTCACGTCCGACCTGTACCGCCGGCGGGGCTTCTGTCGGGCGGTCTGGGATCTCGGTATCGATGACTGTCGGTGCATCCGGCAACGCATCAGCAACAATCCCGATGTCACTGTCAGGCCGCAACGCGTCGGCGGCTCCCCGCCCTGTCGCCCACGCTGCCGACATCCGCAACGAGAACAACAGCACCACCGTGACGAGCAGGGTGAGCAGGCCACCGATGGCAGCCAACGCGATGTCGTACAGACCGGCGAGCACCGAGACCACGATCAGCGGTGTCACCAACAGCGGGCCGACGGTCACCAATCCGATCGCAATCAGCCAGCCGGCGAGATACGAGCCTGCCATCGAGACGCTCACCACCCGGCGGGGGTTGATCGCCGCTAGCAACGAACCAGTCGCCGCCAACACAGCCCGCGCGGCCGGGCGAAGATACAGATAGACGAGCCCGTAGAGAAGAAGCCCAAACCCACCGATCAGGATCGCGACCGCCGCGAGCACCTGCGGAATCCCCTCGAACCCGGGTGGGTCGATGATCGTGGCCGCGCCTGCGCCCCCAGCGAGGCCAACGCAGGCCGACGCCGGCAGCGCGTAGATCGCCGAGACGAACGTTGATTGTGCCCCGGTACGGAGCAGCGACCCCCACCGGACAAAGGAGGGCGCGTCGGAACGCTCGCTGATCCCAGCGGCGACAACACGAACCAGATACCCCCGCACCAACAGACTCAACAGGAAGATGATCGGCGTCACCGCAGCACCGATTGTGGGTTCGACCGCCAGCAACGCGAACCAGCCGGCGGCGGCAACAACGGTGAGCCCCGTCAACACCGCCCCGACAAGCAGCGTCCCTGTTGCGTCGACAGCGCGGTACGGAACGCGGAGGGCCTCGTTGAGCATCACCTCAGCCCAGACGCTCCGGGCAGTTATACCTGCGCGTCGCGGCGACGACAGCCTGCCGGGAACGATCAGTCGACGATCTCACTGCCGCCTGCGGGCAGGTGTTCCTGGATCAGATCCGGGCTGGCAACCGAGCGCACGAAGCTGTCGTCTGCAAAGCGACCCTTCAGCGAGCGATAACAGCGCTTCGCCGCGTCGTTTTGGGCGTATTTGCCGGGTTGCAGTTCGAGGTGTGTCGCGGCATGGTCGGCGACAGCGGCGGTCGGCCCGCCGACAACACGCGTCTGCGGCTCACACTGAATCCCAACCGCGAGGTCGACAGCGAGATCGGTGAAGTAGGTGCGGTCGCCCCGGATCACGAAGCTCCCTTTTTCGATATACTCCCCGCTTTCCGGCGTTTTCGAGACCTGATCGGGCTCGACCATATACACGTCGCCGGCGTATTGACCAGCCTTCCAGACCGACGAGTGTGACACAGCAAACTGTGCGGCCTGTCGGAGGGTTGTCTCAGGAAAGTCGACCGCTTTGGCGGGTTCGCTTGGGCCGGTTGCCTTCAGGATCGTCACCGGGCCGCCGTGGGCTTGCGCATGAAAGAACCGATCACCGCTGCTCATATATTTCTTCACAAGAGCTTCGTTTTGATCGGCGTTGCGGCCACCGATAACGAGGAAGTCATCGGTCGTGTGGAACCACCGGAACTGTTCGTACCAGCCTTCGTCGCGTTTGATCGGGATCGACGACCGCGAAAGCCAGTCGGCATCGGCGAACTCGTCGGCGTCGGCATCGCTATCGTCGTCCTCGCCGCGCGCATCGCCGTTGTCGCCATCATCGGCCTCCCACGCGTCACGGCGCGCCTTTACCGCCGCAAGCTCCTCGCGGGTGTTTTCGATCGCGGCTTTCGCGCCCTCCTTTTTTTCCTCGATGCGTTTGGCTTCCTGATACAGTTGGTCGGCGTTTTTTTCAACGCCAACAGTCGCGTCCACGGTTGCCTGTGTCTCACCCAGATCGACCGTAACCGTTCCCTCTGAGCCATCGACCTCGACAACAGCCTCAGCAGCCGACAGGCCGGCGTCGGCGGCTTCTTGGAGCGTGGCGTCGATCTCGTCCCACGAGACATCATCATCGCGGGCAGCTTGAATCGTTGTCAGAATCTCGTCAACACGGTCGTACTGCTCGTAAAGGGCTTCAGCTTTCGCGCGTTCGGCGGCGGCCTGCTGCTCAAAGCCCTCGATAGCACCCTCCTGTTGGTCAATAATGCGCTGCTGTTTGGCGATCTCGGCTTCAAAATCCGGTTTGCCGTTGTGGGGCTCGGAGCTATCGCTATCGTCGTCGGAGCGATCAAACCGATGAAAGTAGTCGTCGACGGCGGTGGTGAAATCGTCGTAATGTGCCTCATCAAGCCCTTCGGCCTCGCGTTCGGCCAGCGGGAACGGTGTCACGTCGACAACGCGGTCGTCATCGAGGTAGATCCGCGGCTCGAAATCGCCGGCATCGACACGGGTGGCTAACTCGGTGAGAGCATCGTAGAGGGCCTGATAGTCGGCCTCGTCGGTCTCGTCGATGCCGGTCTCCTTCGGGATGCCAGCGCGGGTACAGACCTCCTCGGCGTAAAGCCCACCAAGATTGAGTTGGGTGGCGATGGTGCGCACCACGTCGCTGGTGGAGTCGTCCATCTCTCGGGCGAAGGTATCGTAGCCGATCGAGAGCGGATCGATCCGCGAGTCGGGGTACGCATACTGGCTGCCGGGAGCGATCGTTCGGGATTTCAGCCGGACGGTCTGGAGGCTCTGGATGACCTCGCCGGTTTCATCAAGGGCGGCGATGTTGCCCTCGCCGAACAGTTCGACAACGAGGGTCGTGTTTGCGTCGGGGCGTTCGAACTCGAAGACGAGAATCCGATCGAACTCATACTGGGTGACACCGGCGAAATCCGCGCCGCTGAGGCGGTTACGTAGCATCTTCGCGAAGTTTGGCGGCCGGCCGGGGGCGTCAGCAACGTGTTCGGGGTCGGCCATGTGTGCGCGTTTGACCTCGCCGACCTCAAGCAGCAACTCGACGCGACCGCGGTCGAAATCCCGACATTTGAGCCGGAGGAGATCATCGCCGTAGAGATACGCCTTGTCGACCTTCGCGCCCTCGTAGCGGCCCATCTCGGTGACGAGGGCGGCGAGGTCAATGCTAGAGAGCTCCCGCTTGGCGTTCATACCGATATCTCACGACGACGGGAAAAAGGGGTGTCGTTCCGGTGTGCGTCGCTCGCGGTCTGGTGGGAGTCGACGGCGACCTCAGGCGACAAGCGATGCGTCAACGACCGCACAGGCGGTGTCGACAGCGGTTACCCGCCACCCGTTGCCGCGGCAGGCAGCCTCGGTGAGGGTGACCGAAACGGTGTCGCCGACCGCCAGCCCGGCAAGCTCGTCTACAACCCCCGGTGACGCGCAGTCGATGATCTGATACGTGCGGTCGTCCACAGACCGGAGCGTCATCGCGCTGTGCCGATTTAGTTCGGTCACGACGGTTCCCCGAACCTGCTGTGTGGTCTGCAAAACGTTCATGATAATATATTATAGTCTGAGCACAAAAGGCCACCGCTGGTGTGAGCCTGTCTCTCCTCGGCGAAATCAGGAGGGCTGTACCGACAGAGTCCGTGGTCTGTTCGTTGCTCAGAGTCAGCTAGTTGGTAAAGAAACAGCTACTATCTCAACAGAAGGCCGTTATCTGAGTACGTAGGAGCCCCCATCATTCAGCTGTCCAGGTGCCTGTTTCTCGATGACAGTCCGACCGCCGGCCGGAGATTCAATGCTAATCGAGACACGGTCGTCAGCAGCAAGGGGATTTACATCAGAGAGGTTTGTGAGGTCAAACTTTGCGATAATAACTTGATCTTGGTCTGTCAGCGTTGTTTCACCAGCGGCTAACCCTTGTGACTGATTGTAGCTGATACCGGTGGTGCTTTCGTTTCCGGAGACAACCGTCGCGGCGTTCGTATCTCCCATCGTCGCGATCGTATAGGAGGTTTCGTTCATCTCAACGGAATCAGCACCCGAAGCGAGCCGGATCTTCGCTTCGAGGGTTTCGATCTCGGTCGTTCCACCGCTGGCGTTGGCGGTGCCGATAATGTCTGTGATCCGGACTATGTCACTGACCTGTGAGGTGGTTTCCTCACCGGTCTGAGAGGCCTGAGACTGAAGCTGTCCGGCGGTCGTAATTAGCACACCGGAGGCGATCGCAGCAACGAGCACCATCGCTATAAAAACGATAAGTGTTCCTATCCCGACCTGACCGCGCTCGTTGGTGCTGAACATGGTGGTTAAGGGTGCGATCACCGCGGCCGATACAACGCCAGTACCTTATTCAAAAGTATAGATATAGCGGTATAAAACGTTTCATGTATTTGGCAAGGATGCGATACATTTGTGACACCGTGACACACCGGTGAACCGGCTGGCAAGCAGTGTCGGAGATGGCAGCTACTCGAAGCGGTCGACAGCCGCGTCGATAACGGCCTCACGAGCAGCCTCGCGTCGACCCGAAAGGAACTCGATGCGACCCTCACGGATGCCGCGGGCGGTCACGTCGGCTTCGGGTGCGGCCTCGGCGGCCGCCGCAGCGATCGCACGAACATCGAGGGGCTGGCTGCTCCGAAGATACAGTTCATCCATCCCAACGCCGACGGTGAGGAACCCATCCTCGTCGCGTTCGACGTAGTGAAGTTCATCAAGCAGGAGCGTCGTCGGCGGGAAATCAAACCGATGGGTGAACTGGTCGGTATCGAGTACCGCAACCCCAACGCCATCATGCTCGCGGCGGTCGAGGTTGGCTTGAGCGGTTTCAAGCTCATCGTCGAGTTTCTGTCGGAACTGCTCGGCGATGTGGCCCGCAAGTCCACCCGGGTCGTCGAACAGAAGATCCGTAATCAACTCGCGTTTGTCCTGATAAGACTGGTAGTAGGCCTCAAGCGCGATGGCCTCCCGGAGGTGTCGCACCTGTTCGGCATCGTAGCCGGCCTGTTCGGCGGCCTCGGTGTACGCCGTGGGCGTGTGCTCCCAGTAGCTGATCGCCGGGAGGTGCTGCATCTCCTCGCGCACCTCGGGGTTGAGCGCGGCCGCAAGCGTTGCCGTCAGCGCGCCGATCGAGAGATCAGCGGCGTCGCCGGTGACAACCTGCTCGGCTACACCGCTGACCTCGGAGTCGGCGGCGATGGCGTCAAGCACGATCCGTTCGGCACCGTACACGCCGAGCAGCCCAAGTCCATCGACGGAGTCAGCCGTCGAGCCCGCGCCGACAAAGCAGAACAGGGGCAGCTTCTCGTCGTGTCGATCCCGATCCTGTAGCATCTGGGTCGCGTCGTTGGTCGCATCATCCATGTCGTACACCGCGTTCTCCAGCGGCCGGCGGACGATGTAATGGTACTCAGCATCCGAGCGGGCGTGTTCCTCTCGAACGAGGGGGAGGACAGCGCGCTCGATGGCCGCACCGGCGACGTAGCCCGCGGCGGTTGCGGGATGGCGGATAACGACCGGCCGCGATTCCAAGATGGCTCGCCGGATCGCCTCGGCGACATCCAGCAGCGACGCAGCCATCCCGGCGACGGTGTCGTGATCGCCGATCGGATCGAGCTCGTCAGGGCGGGCGCGGTCGGTCAGCGCGTCGGCCAGCCGGTCGGTCACGGCCTCGCGGGCAGCGCCCTCTAAGGCGACGAGTTCCTCGGTTTCGACCTGTAGTTCGCCACGCCGTTGTTCAACCTCGCCGTCGAGGCGGACGACATCGCCGACCTCGATCTCCGGGTAGGCGCGAACGCCAGCCTCAACGAAGGCCGCACAGTCGACGACGCCGGTCTCATCGCGGAGTTCGAAGATGGTTGGCCCGCCGGTCTGGCGGACGCTGACGATCTCACCGTCGAGGCGAACTGACTCGCCGACCCGGTCGGTGAGTGCTGTGACCGTTGTGTCGCTGTCGGGGTTAGCATCGTCGTCGGCCACGGTGTCGGCGTCAGTATTGTCGGCGTCTACGGTTTCGGCGTCGTCTGACTCGGCGACAGCGACGGCCGCTGTGCCGTTCGTGTCGGTGACGGATTCAGCGTCGACAGCAGCGTCTGTGGTGTCACCAGCCGTGTCGGCAACGGATTCGGACGCGACATCGTCGCTGGTAGATTCAGTGACGGCTGCTGTGTCGCCATCGGTCTCGGCCGGTGTCGGATCGGCCGACGCGTCAGTCGGCGATGGGTCGTGCTCTGTCGTCGATGACTCGGCATCGGTGGCGTCGCTTGCGGTGTCATCGGTATCGATAGCAACGTCGTCGGTGTCGGCTGAGTCACCCGTGGACTCAGCCGGTGTCGACTCCGGGTTGGGGGCCTCCTCGTCGGTATCAGCATCGGCGTCGTCCTCGTCGCCCGGAAGCGTCTCGCCGTCACCATCGAGGATGATCTTCCCGCGGAACTCTCGCTCGGACTGGCGGATCGATTTGGCGAGGTCGATGTTGCCGTTATCTCGGACGTTGGTCACCTTGACGCAGACGGTGTCGCCGGGCTCCCAGTCGAGGCTATCGAGTCGCCGGTCAAGCTCACTGCGGTGCAACAGCCCGGTCACGCCGGGGGCGATATCGACGAAGACACCAAAATCGGCGTAGCCGTCGACCGTTCCCGTATAGAAACGGCTTGAAACGAGTTGAGCAGCGTTGTTGCCACGGAACTCGAAAAGGACATCTTCTTGATGACTCGCACAAACGTGGCCGCCGTCGACGGGCGTGCCACAGATGATACAGGTACCCATTTGTTCCCGAACTAGGGGGCCTCCCTTTAACGGTTGTCGAAACGCGGCTGTCAGCTAGCCCACGAGTGCTGCCAGCAGCCAGAGCCCACGAAATCCAACACCGAACACGAGGACAGCCGGGATGAGACCCGCTACAATCGCCCGCGGGAGCGACGTTTCGTGAACGGTTGCAAGCCCAACGAGCAACAGCCCGGCCCCATACAGCGTACAAGCCGCCGCCACCGCCGGCACCGGGATCCACGTCAGCGCACAGGGTGCGGTCGCGTAAGCGACGACCTGCACCGTCTCGCTGACGCCGGCGCGATCATCGACCGTCAGCATCAACAACACCGTCTGGATCGCCGCGGTCAGATGCAGTCCGGCGGGCGCAGCGACGACAGCGGTCACGAGCAGAACCAACAGCATCGTCAGCGCGGTACTCCCGCCGAGAATCGGCACAACTGACGTGCCGAGTATCAACCCCGGTTGGACGGCTAACAGCCCGGCAACATAGACGACAGCGACGACGACCGCGAAGGCAAGGCCAGGGGCTTGCTCACCGGGGGCGACACCGGTCGTAAAAAATCGCCGAGGGCGACGAAGCACCGCGGCCCACGCACGAGCGATCCCGACCGGGCCGCGACCCCGGCCATCACCCGTCGTCTCAACCCATGTAGTCACACCCGACTGTAGGGGCTGGAGCTGGTATGATAGTTACTAGTCAGCGTCGTCCCCGCTACTCGAACTCATCCAGCGTTGCGTGGATTCCCTGCCGGGATTCGGTCACGAGCCCACCGGTGATATCGAGACCAAGTTCCGCAGCGGCGAGTTGGCCGACACGATCGGCGGCCGACGGCGTCGTGTAAACGCCGAGTCGCCACTGGCCGCGCTGGGTGGTTCGTAACGCGTTCACCAGCGGCGACTGCGCGCTGAGGTTCCGGCTCTCGCCGTTGACGACGACGCGCGTCGAGGACTCCCGCATTGATGGCTTCTCTGGGATCTCGATGATCACGGTTTTCTCGGCCACGTCGGCCCGATCGGCGATCGTCGCCTCCAACTCCCGGAGCTCGTCGTGGTCGAGATCAAGCAGCTCGTCAGGGACGTCTTGGAGTTCCGCCCAGACAGCGCGTTTGAACAGCCGACGCTCATCGTATCGCTCGGCGAAGGCCTCGGTCGCTGGCGTCGTCCGCAGGGCGACCAGCAGATCGTGGTCATCCATCCGCCGCAACTCGCCCGCGTCGAGGTCAGTCGTTCTCAACAGTCGCTCGCTGGCCCGACGCAACATCGCCTTGCTGATGCGGGCGACAGGGTGCATGTAGACGGTTGGATTCATCAGCGCGCGAGCAAGCAGCAGACTCTCGGCGGTCTGGACGTTGCCCGCCGCAAGCACCAACTCGCCGTCAACAAAGGTAAGCTCCCGAAGGAGTCGCTCGGCGTCGATGGTGCCGTAGGGGACGCCGGTGTGGTGGGCATCCCGGACGAGGTAGTCCATCCGGTCAACGTCGAGTTCGCCGGAGACGAGCTGGCCGAACTGGCCCTCGCCGGCGACGAGGCCGGCGATGTGCGCCGGGTCGAGATCATGCTCACGAAGGATCTCGCCGACATCGCCCGAAGCAAGCAGTTCGTCGACATCGTCGTGGTAGTTTCCGGTCTTGCGGTGAATGAGTGCCTCGATGTTGTGGCTGAACGGGCCGTGGCCGACATCGTGTAGCAAGGCGGCCGCCCGGATGCGTTCGGCCGCCCGGCCTTCGATGCCGAGTTCGGCGAGCGCGCGGTCGGCGAGATGGTAGACCCCGAGGCTGTGTTCGAAGCGGGTGTGATTCGCCGAGGGGTAGACGAGCTGCACCGTCCCGAGTTGGCTGATGTGACGGAGCCGCTGGACGGTCGGCGTATCGAGCAGGGCCTCGGCGACACCGCTGATCTCGATGTGGTCGTGGACGCTGTCCTTGATTGTGGCCATAGACGAGCTATCTGCGGCTCGGATGAAAAATCGTCGCCGGCGCAAACGACAACCGTCACCGGTCGTTGTCTGGGCGGCCGCATCGAGAGACGATTCACGCCATGTTAGGGACGACACTAATGCCGCGTGACGCTCATAAGACAGTATGGACAACGAGGAGACAGAGCCGGTCGGTGGTGCGCTCTCACCAGCCGAGTCATTCGACGAGCGAATTCTGGGAGCGAGCGAGCATCTGTTGCGGTACGTCGAGGTGATCGCCGCGGTGGTGCTTGTGCTCCTGTTTGCGATCGGTGTCTTTGATCTCGGCCTGCAGATCTTCGAAAGCGCGCTGAGCGGCAGTATCACCGATCCACTCGTCGTCGTCGGCTTCATCGATACCGCGCTGTTGCTGTTTATTATCGTTGAGGTTTATCAGACGGTTGTCGCCTACACCCAGGAGAGCGAAACCCGACGGATCGTCCGGCTGGTAATCTACACCGGTGTTATCGCCATGGTTCGGAAGGCGATCATCTTCCGCACCGGCGAGTACGCCGACGAGGGCGCGGCCCTGATGGCTGCCGGCTCCTACACGCTGATTATTCTGGGGTTGGCAGCACTCCTCATCGTCGAGCGGCGGACGCGACAGCTCGATACCGCCGGGAGCTAAGGCGGGTAGCCACAACGTTATGTCGCTGCCACGCCGCCATTCTGTATGGCAGATACCAAACAAGGGCGGGCCAAACAGGCCGACGACGAAGCCAACCGGCAGCGCGAGCGCGACAGAGCGGAGGCCCGCAAGCGAGGCGATGAGACCGACCCCGACGCCGAGGACGACGCGCCGGCGACATGTTACCGCCGTGACTGTGCCGAGCCCGCGGCGTTTGTCGTGGTTGAACGCTATCAGGAGGAAGGCGGCCACGGGGCTGTCGAAGCACGGGTCGAGTTGTGTGCAACGCACACCGCAGAGGAGCGTCCGGTCAATCTCGATGCCGTCTACGACGACTACGTGTTCCGCGTCGAGCCACTTCCCGACAGCGCGTAAGTAGTGTGTCGACGCCGACCGCAGCAGCGAGCTACTCGACGACGACCAACACGTCGCCCATATCGACGCTGTCGCCCTCGTCAATCATGATCTCGGTGACGGTGCCACCGCGTTCGGTCACCACGTCGTTTTCCATCTTCATCGCCTCCAGCACACAGACCACGTCGCCGGCGGCGATCTCGTCGCCTGCCGCCACGTCGACTGAGAGAATCGTCCCCTGCATCTCGGCGGTGACGGTGTCGCCGCCCTCGACGCTGACCGCCTCGTCCTCGTCGTCGCTGTCGGCCTGCGGTGGGCGATCCATCCCCCCGCTGTCGTCGACAGCGACCGAGCCAACGTCGATCGCCGGCGCGTCGTGTGCTTCGAGGTTGACATCGAAGCGTTTGCCGTTGACCTCGACGGTGTATTCGCGTTCAGTTGTCGCCTCGTCGTCATCACTGTCGTCGCCGTCGCTGTCGCCAACATCCCTTGGCCCCCACTGGGAAACCGCCTCCTCGATGCGGCTCTGATCCAGTTGCTCATCCAGATACTTTGTCGTATGCTCGCTATTTGAAAAGGCCTCATCGGTCAACATGAGGCGGTGGAACGGGATGATCGTATGGAAGCCCTCGATCTCAAATTCGGCGAGCGCGCGCTCCGAGCGGGTGAGACACTCATCGCGGTCGCTCGCCGAAACGATCAACTTCGCGATCATCGAGTCATAGTCGCCGCCGATCTCGTCGCCCTGCCGAACCGCGTCGTCGACGCGGACGCCGATCCCGCCGGCGGGATCGTACGTCTCAAGCGTGCCGGTCGCGGGTTCGAACTCCGCGGCGGCGTTCTCAGCGTTGATCCGGAACTCAATGGCGTGGCCGTCGAACTCGATGTCGTCCTGTGCGAAATCGAGTGTATCACCCGCAGCAACGCGGAGCTGCCATTTGACGATATCGAGGCCGGTGATCGCTTCGGTGACGGTGTGTTCGACCTGAATCCGGGTGTTGACCTCCATGAAATAGAACTCGCCGTCCTCGACGAGGAATTCGACGGTGCCAGCGTTGGTGTAGCCGGCGGCGTCGACGCCGCGTTTGGCGGCGTCACCGATCTCCGCACGAAGGTCGTCGTCGAGAATCGAGGCGGGTGCTTCCTCGATGACCTTCTGGTGGCGGCGCTGGAGCGAGCAGTCACGCTCGCCGAGATGGCGAACGTTGCCGTGTTCGTCGGCGAGGATCTGGACTTCGATATGGTGGGGTGCTTGAAGATATTTTTCCACGTAGACAGAGCTATTATCGAAGTAGGCCTCGCCCTCACGTTGAGCGGTTTCAAATTGGGCTTCAACTTCGTCCTCGCTGTGAACGACTTTCAGCCCACGACCGCCACCGCCACCCTCCGCTTTGATCGCAACAGGATACCCATAGTCGTCGGCAACAGCGGTGATCTCCGCGACCGACGAGACCGGCTCCGTTGTCCCCGGAACGACCGGCACGTCGGCCTCCTGCATGAGCGCGCGAGCGTTTGTCTTCTCGCCGAGGGCCTCCATCGCGTCCGGATCAGGGCCGACCCAAACAAAGCCGCTGTCGACGACGGCTTGGGCGAACTCGGCGTTTTCAGCCAGAAAGCCATAGCCCGGATGGATCGCGTCGACACCGGCTTTCGCTGCGGCTTCAAGAACAGCCTCCTGATCAAGATAGGAATCAGCAGCGCGGGCGGGGCCGATGTTGTAGGCCTCGTCGGCGTAGCGAACGTGGCCGGCGTGTTTGTCGGCCTCGCTGTAGACGGCGACGGTGCGGACGCCCAACTCCTCGCAGGCGCGCATCACCCGAACCGCGATCTCACCGCGGTTGGCAACCAGAACCTTCCTGAACATTCCTACCGCCTCATTGACCGAAGGGTTACCTGATTCTATCGGTCGACCCTGACGCGATATGGCTGGTAGAAACCAAGCTATCAACGCATGAAACTACTGGTCGAACGGAAAATTGGGTGTGCTGAACGCAAAGCGGGTCGGCGGGGCTACCGAAGTCGGTTGAGCATCGCGATCTGCTCGTCGATCCGATCGCTGATCGTCTCGGTCTCGCTGTCGATCTTGTCGGCGTTGCTGGCAGTTTCATCGATCATCGAGGCAACGGTGCTTGCACTCTGGGCCTGCTCGTCGGTCGCAGCAGCGATCTCATCGACGCCGGCCGACACTTCGCCGACGGCGTCGGTGATCTTACCGAGACTGGATTTCGCCTCGTTGGCGCGGCTCATCCCGGTTTCGACCTCCTCAACGCTGGACTCTAAGGTCTCGACCGCGCCGGCGGCGTCCTCGGTGACCCGCTGGACGGTCGCATCGATATCCTCGGCCTGTTCACGGGACTCTTGGGCAAGCGATTTGATCTCGTCGGCGACGACCGCAAACCCTTCACCCTCCTCGCCGACCCGGGCGGCCTCGATCGAGGCATTCAACGCCAGCAGATTCGTCTGGTCGGCGATCTCGTCGATCACGTCGGCCAGAGCGGTAATCTCCTCGACACCCTCTCGGATCGTCCGGATCTCATCGACGGCCTCCTCGGTCGCATCCTGGATCTCCGACATCGCCTCGACGACCTCCTGGGTTGCTGCCTCGCCCTCTTGGGCGCGGTCGTCTGCCTGTTCGGCGGCGGAGGCAACCTCCTCGGCGGAGGAGGCGATCTCTTCGACGGCCGCGCTGAGATCCGAGACCTCCGCGGAGACCTCCCGCATGTTGTTCGACTGTTTGTGGGCTCGGTCGGAGATCTCCTCGACGCCGTCGGCGACATCTTGGGAGGCGGTGTAGACGTCGGCGATCGTGTCGTCGACACCACCGTTGATGGCCGCATCGCTGGAGCCGTTTGTGTCCGCACCAAACTCGAATTCACCGTCAGCATCGATATCGGGCTGGTTCGCTGTCATTGCTGGACAAACGGAAGCTATCGTAATATAGCTCGGGGTAACAGTATCGAAGCTGATAGAAGTGGTGTGGTGGCGATCCCAACAGCGCCAGGCTCAGAACCGATCGGCGCGATCCGCGGCTGTCCAGCTGTCCGATGGCGTCGACGATGCCGGCCGAGGGGCGGTGACCCCCAGTCCGGACAGCCGGCCGGCAAACTGCCATGACCGTTGGCCTGCGTCGTCACCATCGGCGTCGGCTGTGGCGGCAGCGGCCGCTGCGGCCTCCTGCGTTCGGATGTGATCGCTGATCGCGGCGACGATGGCGACGGCCTCCTCGTCGCTGGCGGCGGCAAGCCCGTCGAGTGCGTCGGCGTCGATTGGCGGTTCCGGCGACATTAGATCGGGATGTTGCCGTGTTTCTTCGAGGGGTTGTCCTCGCGTTTCGAGAGCAGCATTTCGAGGTCGTCGATCAGCCGCGTCCGGGTTTCAGCGGGTTCGATCACGTCGTCGATAAACCCGCGGTCGGCGGCGGTGTAGGGGTTGGCGAACTCCTCGCGGTATTCGTCGATTAGCTCCTGGCGGCGCGCCTCGGTGTCGTCGGCGTCGGCGAGTTCCTCGGAGTAGAGGATGTTGACCGCGCCTTTCGGCCCCATGACGGCGATCTCGGCGGTCGGCCACGCGTAGTTCACGTCGCCGCCGATATGTTTCGAGGCCATGACGCAGTACGCGCCGCCGTAGGCCTTCCGCGTGATAACGGTCAACAGCGGGACGGTCGCCTCGGCGTAGGCGTACAGCAGCTTCGCGCCGTGGCGGATGATCCCGCCGTGTTCCTGGTCGGTGCCGGGCATGAAGCCGGGCACGTCCT
>ERZ1034569.409-NODE-409-length-15930-cov-10.927244_pt1 | contig 15930 bp, 16 predicted proteins | sample MGYA00520706_ERZ1034569 | MGnify/ENA primary metagenome ERZ1034569 (study PRJEB33760, sample SAMEA4777722) | hypersaline lake metagenome | biome: hypersaline environment; feature: brines | place: Spain | collected 2014-08 | depth 0 m ...
GAGTGCCTGAAGTGTGGAAAGGAACTGCACGCGGATGATAACGCTGCTCGGAATATCGGGTGGCGGCTTGTCCAGCACTGGCTCACGTCTGGGGCTGGACGGGCCAGCAGTCAACTGGCCCTCAACTCAGGGACGCTGAACGCGAACGGTACTTTCACGCCTACCGAGTTACTCGGTTAGAGCGGGAATCCACTGACAAGCCTCGTCGACCCCGAAGCGGTTGACAAAGCATATTTGATTAACTGTATTGATTAAAAACTAGAGCACTTCACACTACGATCAAAATCGAATTGATAGTGACAGCGAGTGACGGCGCAGCTCACGGCGTGAGGACCGCCATATTGCGCCCATTTACCGACAATGATACACGAATCACTCTTAGTATGAACCTGTCTAATGTTCGCAACTACACGCCAACGCTGGCGGGCGATGAGAAACAACAGGCAGCTGTGTTAGCCCCAGTCATCCATTGCAATCACGACCCACAGCTGGTCTTTACGAAACGGGCCGCACATTTGGGCGAGCATCCAGGGCAGATGAGCTTTCCAGGGGGATCACACGAGGCAACTGATGGGTCACTTGAGATGACCGCATGGCGTGAGGCGACCGAAGAGATTGGACTACAGAGGGCTAACGCGACGCTGATAGGACAATTAGATGATATCGTGACGATTTCAAACTATATCGTCCGTCCATTCGTGTCGGTAGTACCTGACCGTGTGTATGATCCAGATGAGAGCGAGGTTGCAGAGGTCGTGCAACTTCCGATTGCAGCGCTGATTCAGGAGGAGAATTATCAATCAGTTCGTCGACGAAAGCCAGGAGGACACGCTCAGCGACTACATTTCTTTTCAGTCGATGGGTACACAGTTTGGGGTGCAACAGGCGCAATGACTGTTCAGTTGTTAGAACTAACTACATCCTGGCGAGCACCATCTCAACCTGAGCGAGAAATTGGACCGGATCAGGATCTTCCAATCTAACTTGTGGATTCATCGCGAACGTCGACGTCAGTGTGTGCGGGGTCTTTTGGAAGCCGCACTTCGAGCGTCCCGTTTTTCCTGAGTGTTGCTTCAGCTGTTTCGGGTGTTACAATCGCATCATCTGGCAGGCGGAGTGAACCGTTCAGTGCAAGTCCCCGACCCGGAAATCGCATATCGTATCCTTGATGCAGGTCACGAAAGCGGTCAATTCGAACTTCGATTTCACCGCCTAAGTATCGGACTTGGATATCATCTTGGGTCGCTCCAGAGGCATCAAATACCACAAGGTATGCATCTTCACCCTCTAACAAGTCGTATGCAAGTGGGGTTCGTTCTTGAACCTCAGAGAACCCTTTTCCAACTCGATCAAGAACGCTTTGAGTTACACTCTCACCCAGTTCAGCTAGCTTGCTCATATCTCTACCTCCTCTAATGCCTCGGTTGTCCCACAATATGGACAATGAAAGTCAGCAATCGTCGCACTGTCTGGCATATCGTACGTATAGTGCATCTCGAACATATCAAGTTCACATTCGGCATCCGTACAGACAACTTCAAGTGTCGCGGGCATGGTGTGTAGTTACTCTGCAGCGAGTATAAATAACACGACAGAAAAGAAACTGCATTCAAGAACAATCACAGCGGCTGACATCCTCCCACGACTGAAGTCGTTTCCACGGTCACAGACCGTGGCCATGACGGAGAGGTTCCCCACTCACACCGTTCGGTGGGGTTGTGGGCCGTGCCAGTACGGCCCCGACCGACATAGGGGGCTTCATCTACCCCGCGCGAAGGGTGCGTATCCTTCCCTCGGACTCGATATCACAATCGATGCCACGAACCGTCGTTGTCGTTTCGGTCTTTGTGTTTGTCTTTGTCGGATTCATCCCACGAGTGTAGTCGTTGGCTTTCTCCTTGAACAACTGTAAAAAACCAGAATCGTCTACGGACGAACGCTTTGGACGGATCAAACCGTGCTCTATTGCCGGTTGAGCACCCAGTCGAATTTCTTGGTTACTGTCTGTCGGAAAGCTGCTCATTCCTGATAGGGTAGGGCTATACCAGTCGTTGGCGATGTATCAGTATGTATATTTGGACCCGCACTTATCAGGTTTGTCACGTTATTTGATGCGTTCTGTTTCGAATGCAGAAAGTCATATTGCCAAAACTGAGACTGGTTTGAAATGACAATGTTAGCCACGACCGGACGGCGAAGGTCGGGCAAAAGAATAGTTGGATCACACCGAAACACGCCGTCTTCAACTCTATTTCGTTGGATATCCCTTTAATCAGAGAGTATGTTAGCTCTCACAATGGTACCTCTTCAGCTACTGATCAAGTGGCTGCCATCTCGTCATTACGCAGTTGGACAAATACGTCAGCGAGAATTGCATAGACTGTGACCAACAGTGCAGAGTTTAGAATCAGACTGACTATCTCTCTTGCAGTCGAACCGGGAACAAAAGATACAATAACAGCAGGTACAGCTGAGAGCAGTGAAATCACAACCAACATGCCGAAGAGCAATAGCCGTTCACCACTGGCGAGTTGCCAACTGCGAGATAATGAGTCAATAATACCTTTATCTTCGACAGCTATCGCAAAGAAAGTGAACTGAAAGCTGACGGTGAGGAACACCCCAGGGACGAGTAATAACAGATATCCAATAGGAATGATAACAGTGAGAAATACAGCACACACAAGTGCAGAAAGGGAGGCCCATAAGAGTCGGCGAGTGACAGTTGCAGGCGGGATAGAAGAAAGCTCAGATAGGTCACGAACTAATAGTCTGGCAGCGGGAATGACAACGATAGTTGCCGCAACTGTAAATACAATCATCAAACCGACAGCAACTGTGATCGAAACCGGAAGTTGTAGTCCAGGGTCGACGTCTGTTATCGTTGCTTGTGTATTTTGAACAACAAACTGCACAGCAGCCGTCTGAGCAGAAAGCACAATGCCGGCTTGGAGAATAAGCATTGGAATGAACACGGCAATCCCGCTAAGAGACGCAGCACGCCTGAGCCCACGCTGAAGCGCAGTCTGAATCGAGAGCGACATACAGGGATGTCTTTTGATTCTCCGGAATAAAGATATAGGCCTAACTGAACGAGTGGTAAAATTGGCCTACTGGCATTCGACATCAAATCTTGACGATATGATATCGGCTGTCTTGATGCGACGCGACTCAAAGCTCATCTTCAACTATCTCACCCACCGCAAAGTTCGACTTTACTTCACTAATTTCGATTTTTACCCGGTCGTCAACGTCTGAATTTGGAACGATAATCACGTATCCCCGCTCAACACGGGCAATCCCATCACCTTGTTTACCAATATCTTCGATTTCAACGTAGCGAAGCTCACCCTCCTCAACTGGTGGTTGTGGTTCGTCAGTTGGTTGTGGTTGAGGCGTTTCAACACCTGCCTCGGATTCGTCCTGTGATCGTGAAATAAGTGCGACACGGTATGTTTCGCCGGATTCGACGGCCCCTGTCTCGACCTCTCGCTTTGGTACTTCGACGACATATTGATTCTCTTCAGCGCGAACGGGCGCATTGAATAGACATAAAAGTTTGTCAGAAATTTCCACCGTAAGACCCTCTATCGAAACCATGCAGTCGGATAATAAAGTACTACCGCTCACGTATATCCAAGTTGCAAGCTAAAATCCCGCAGCCGGGAGTACAGCTGACGACCCCTGCACAATCCACCGTCGTAACACACGCCGGATATCCCACGCCAACCGACAGTATCAGTAAAATAGCATAACTGATCCTGAAGCCAAACAAATGAGCCGACCTATCCAAACATTCGAGGCGACGATTCCGAACTAGCGACAGGTTCGTGACGAGCTTGACCAACTTGGATAGGCCCCTCAAACTTCTGGAATGTCGTTGTGATGCACAACAGCAGTGAGACGGAACAAGCGAGATATTTGCTCTCCGATGACAGGGAACTCAAAGGTCACGAACGCTGCACGGACTTCGATTTGAGACGATCCATGTTGAACCCGCGTTCCTGTCGTGATTGAGGAGACTTTGACTGTGCTTGATGAGGCAGACATCTATAGGCACTTCGAGCGCACTTACGCTTGCTTCCACCTTGGAAGCGTGATCTGCATTGCACTGCGGTGTACGATCGCTTGTTGTAGTCAGGAGCTCAGTGCGTGATCGTAACCTCTCGGCGCGTATGCAGCTCCACGTAGTCTTGCCAGTGGTGAGTATAGTACTGGAACGCTTTCACAACCACGCATTCCTGTGTAGGGCTCGTGTCAATTGTTTTTTATTGGGTCTGGCGTACGGCAGTCCCCGCTCTCTTTCCTACTTGCTCGGATGTGGCTCGCCGGAAGCTGAGCCTGCAAGTCTTAAACAAGGTACTGAGATGCTTGTTGTTGGAGACCACCGGTGAGGATGTTGGAAACGGCGAATATTGACTTGCATGGATAGCGCCCAACCGCTTTAGGACGCCTCTCGACTGCAAGACTGAGAAGCTATCGAGGTGGAGGTGGCGTCGAAGTGAGATATGTCAAAGTCGTATTCGACGTGCAGCCACACCGACAGGAATCAGCGTGTTGAACGTGGCCTGTACGTCTGTGAAGGCTGCGAGACGGTCGTGAGCGCGGACGTGAATAACGCGCGGGGAACGTTCAACAGAAGGGAGTTCCGAGTCTCGCTACGGATGGCGGTGAGAGGGATCACAGTTGGTTAGCACAGCTAATGGTTCACTTGATCTGAGGGCTGTTCCACCCGCAAGAAACGGTTGCGAACCGCGAGCCGTATATCTCTGTGCGGTTGAGAATCCTCGTCGACGGGCGACAAAGATGTCAAATTTCCTTTCCGGTCATATCTTTTGTGCCCTCAGAGTCATGCACGACGACGTCTGCTGCATCAGACGGTGCATACTGATCACGAACTGCAATCGCTTCTTTTAATTCGCGCACTGCTCGCTGTTTTAGCTTCTTCGCCAACTCTTCTGCATCCTCACGGTCGATATCCCGGCCAAGGCCCTCGCATTCGTGAGCACGAACCACACCTGCTGAATCGACTGGATCACCGTGGGGCTGCGTTGTGCCATCAAGTGCAATACTAAACGGATACGTCGCACAGATAAGTGGGCGGTCATTATGACGGCCACAGTGACTAACGTCACCTGAGTCCTCATAGAATACGCAGTCGCCACACGCATCGGTTTGTAGTGCCCACTCGAATGTTTCCCCTGTTGCTCCTGCTGCGGCCTCCCCACCGAGTCCAAACGGCATTGGACGGGCTATATCGCGCCAGGATTCTTGATCTTCCTGGAGCGTGCGGACTTCATCTGGAAACACTGTTGCGGTATGCGGTTCAGATTCGCCGTCGACAGTGTGAGCTGTACAGCATGCCCCGCAGCGAGTGCATGCAAACCCGATCGACTCAATAGCATCTGCGAGTGCTGTGGTGGAGAGTTCTCTCGCCTGATTCAAGTCCGCTTCCAATGATGTGGACGGAGATGAGTTACTCATGAACTCGCTCGTGTCTATCGGTCTAAAACTCCAGTGGTCTCAACTCAACGACCCCACTCTAGTTCGCTCACCCCATACAGGGTTCGCTCGTTGAGGCTGGGGCCTGTCAGTGGCCTCCTCATTTCACCCATCACAGCTCTCACGGGTGACCTCGTTCGGCGTCCTTGGCCCTGAGGTGAGAGCAGACTGAATAATGCTCCTCCCGCGAGACGGCTGATGGTCCCGCAGGAGATACAACTCCACAATATTCTTCGACGTCGTAAAGTCACGCCGTGACTTTGCTGCCCGCCCGATGGAGACCGCGTCGTAATCCGCGTGGTTCTACTTCTCACACCGCTGTCACTCAAGCTCGCCATGATGACGGTTGTCTTCATGCATCCACAATCGTTACACCGCTTGCTCGTGTTCCTCGGATTCACTGCGTCTATGAACACGCCTTGCTGTTCGGCTTCGTACTCGACACACTGCTTGAGCTTGTGGAATGCCCACTGTGAGTGCCAGTCAGTGTGGAAGCGGTCTCGAATACCGTCTCTCGAAGATAACACCGTCGCACTCGTGTTTGAGTGCCTCCTCAACGATTCCGTTTGCGACAGAGTGCAGAACGTGCCTCACGTGCGTGTCTTTTTTGCCACTCGCTTCTTGCAGGGTGCGGTGTGCTGACTGCGTGCCTCGCTCTTGCAAGTCGCCCCGGGTTTTTTGAAATTCTCTGCGAGCGTGATTGAGTCTGCCTGCAGTGAAGAAGCGTGCTAATCACCGCAACTTCGCTGACGCCAAGGTCAACACCCAGAACCGTTCCGTCCCGTTCTCAGTCGTTGCCTCTGACTCAGGCCTCTCCTCACGATAGCCGAGGTGTAGGTATTGTCGTTTCGGTAGTGGAGTGTGCTTTCGGTGTACTCCCACTCTTTGTCGTTCAAGTACTGGACTAGTGTCCATCATCTCCACTCGGAAGCGCGAGGTCTACCCTGACTCGTGAGTGGCTGCCCAACACTGTCAGTGACACGTGCTCTTGTTCGCGAACACACTGAGTGTTCGCCTATTGTGTGTGATGGACTTGGACGTGAATTGTGATCGTATCGCTTCTCCCCGTTTTTTCTATGTTCAATGCAGGATTGGATGCGACGTGCACCCTCGTGACAGGCAAGAACCGAGTGCTAACTGTGCAACTCTATTTGTTGTTGCACCGTGTCTCGAGCTCGGTTTCTGACACCACCCTGAGTGTGTTCGGTCTCCCATGCAAGGTCGGATGCGATGTTGCACCCATCAGGCCACTCCTCCATGGTGGATTGGAGTAGCTCGTGGTCCTGCTAAGAGAGACCGTCGAGCCGTGTGACGACGGTTCGACGGTAATACTCAGTCTCTGATGTCATCGCGTTTTCATAAAACTACTGTTAGTTGTTGAATTCAACGGGTCTGTTGATGGGTTGTCGGGTTTCTCCCATCTCTACTCGCTCGCCGGAAGAGGACTCCACCTCAAAGATGTTGAATTGAGTGAACTACTTTGGGGTCAAGCCCCGAGGCACTCTCCCTTGTTCCCTGTAGAGATGGATCGTTTCTGTCCTTTTCGATAGCTGTCAGCTTGGAATCCAGGCCATCTGCTTACTCTCCGAGAGCATCACCTTGTCTTCTCGGACGAGTTTCCCGACATGTGCGCGGGTCGTGTCGACGGCTTCCTCATGTACGCCATGCAGTGGACGATCATAAACCGCTGTCGCCAGTTCGTTGATCGACTGCGGGTCTGAGTCCAATTGTGCAAGAATTTGACTCTCACGTTTTTTCCGACGCATGTACAATGACCTGAGTCGAGTGCGAACAGCGTCGATTGGTGGACCATGTCCTGGGGCCAACTGAGTCGGTGGGTTTGCAATGAGGCGACGGAGCGTGAGAAGATACGAGCGAATCGATCCTTCAGAATAACGAATCGCTACGCTACTGTGCTTGCGTGCGAGATCACCACAGATGAGTGTTCCATCGACGGCAAATCCGACGTGAGTAAGTGTATGACCTGGGAGTGATACAACCGTTGCCCCTGCGACAGGTAGAGAGGATCCAATCTTATATGTCCTCTCAGGGGTTATTCCAGTTGCTGTCTTGATCGCATCTGTATGCCATTGTCGCCCCCACACTGTCGTTTGTTCAAGCGGTCCGTAGTTTGTAAGCCCTTGAATGTGGTCTGGGTGTGCATGTGTCACCACAATGTGCGTATGCGAGTGTGAGGCAATCGCAGCTGTCAATGTGGGCGCCTCAGCAGGTGGATCGATAAGGAGACACTCATTCTCATCGCGAATCACGTATGCGTTGGTCGTGCCAGTTGGACTCGCACCCGTTTCGACTGGAACACGTTTGATGTGACTCATGAGGAGTGATAGAATCAGTTCGACTTCGTGAGAAAGTAGACTTGCTTGCGAGCGTCCTGATAGCTGTATCGGGAGTCGACAAGCTGGCACTCCTCTAACCGGTTGAGTGCATACCGGACCGTGCGGTCCGGAAGAAGCGATGATTCAACGAGTTCACCCTGTGACTGAGGCGCATCTGATTCAAGCACTTTCACGATCAGCTTCGCGCTTGGTGGAAGTGATTTTAACCGATCAGTGTACTCTGCTTCAGTGAGCTGGTCAGTTAGCTCGTGGTCGGCGAGACTGGTGCTCATAATTTATATTATAGCACAAATGTACTAAAGATTATGGACGGATAAATCGATATTACACAAACATCCTATATTTGTTTGCATGAAAGTGAAACAACCGCGCACGTGACCAGTTCGACTGTGGCTATGGCAGTGTTCCAGTACGATTTTAATCCACGAGTTACCACTACATGTTAGTGTGAAAGGAAAAGAGTGGTATCAGGCCGACGAAGTGGCCCAAACGTACGATTCAAAACGCTTCTCACGTGGAGGACAATTAATTGATGATCGTGAGAAGCGAGCGGTACTGGATGCGCTCGGTCCGGTTGATGGGCGAAATATTCTTGAGATTGCCTGTGGGACTGGCCGATTTACAATCATGTTGGCCAACAGAGGAGCCAACATAACTGCGATTGATATCTCTGCGGCGATGCTTGCAGAGGGCCGGAAAAAAGCGAAGCAAACGGGTATTGCTGAACAAATAGATTGGCTTCGGGGAGATGCAGCGCGCCTGCCTTTTCCTGATAACTACTTCGACGCTGTATTCGCGATGCGATTCTTTCATTTGGCTGATACACCCGCGACGTTCTTAACCGAGATGGCGCGTGTATCGAACAATATTATTTTTTTTGATACATTCAATGAACGCAGCACTCGCGTCGTGTACAACTGGCTTCTACCGATGGGGTCGCGGCTGTACTCGCAGACACAAGTAGAACAGTTGCTTGAGCAAGCAGGGTTATCATTGATTGACAGCGCGCATGACTTCCTGCTGCCGTATGGATTTTATCGAAAAATTCCGAATGGACTCGCACAGAGCTTCCGCGATGTGGACAGAACTTTAGGTGAGCACGATTTCGCTGAAGAGCTTGCATCGGTATCGTATTGGGCTGCGATAGTCAATACCCCAGCGACAATCGCTGACCAGGTGAACGATACAGTTACCGCAAACGATTAATCACACAGAGAGCTGAGACGGGCCTCTTCAACTGTGGCAGTTAAATATCCGCATTACGATTATATGATATGAAATGCTCGGTAGTGATCCCAACGCTGAATGGACGGGATCACCTGGCGACGAGTCTTGATGCGCTCGCCGCCCACGCCCCCGCATGCGAGGTCATCGTAGTGAATGGCCCATCCGCAGACGGAACGACGGGGATGGTTCAAAACCGAGATGACGTTGCTGTCCTGCTTGAAATTTCTGAACGAACTCCTGGCGTTGCATTGAACGCAGGGATTAATATGGCGACTGGTGATGCGATTGCTTTTCTCAATCACGACTTAGCTGTTGAATCGGGGTGGCAGACAGCAGTAATAGATGGATTAACTGAGGCAGTGGCCGTAACTGGACCAATCCATCAAACGTTGCCCGTTGGTATGACGACGACAGAACCAGAATCAACCGTTATTGGAGAAAAGTCAATCTCGCTTTTTAACATGGGGAACGTTGCGTTTCGGGCTGATATATTGAATGAGCTGGACGGATTCGATGAGTATCTTGATGCACGTGAGGGTATCGATCTGGCACATCGGATTAACAATGTTGGAGAGACTGTTTCGTGGGAAGCAAATATGGGTGTGAGAACGGAGTTCAAAACTGATGGTGGGATTCGACAACAGAATCGTAGGGAGAAATACCGTGCGCTGGCTTACACGCTTATGAAAAATTATGGACTGCGGTTCACGACCGCAAAAGAGACCATCAGACCGCCAGGACAAGATGCGCTCACGTCGTTACGAGCGACTGTCACGGGAGAAATGCAGCCAACGACGTGGATTGCTACCGGTCGAGATGTGCTTGCTGGGTTATGTGATGGAATACGATCCGGCGCTGTCGCTCGTGTCCGAGACCGATCATCAGTACGGAATCCAAATGGATGCTCCGCACGTGCTGACCGAGTGGTTGCCTGCTACGATTGGCGCTGATCGCCAGACAGCGACGTGATATGATATTTCCTAAACCCGAAATTTACTTATAGAACCGCCTGCATCGTATAAATGAGGTTTCCTTAATAATGTCAACACGAACACAACCGCTTCAGATACTCGTCGAGGATAGCGAACGGACGAGTGGAGAGGACGCACAGGATTCGAACGTCCAAGCGGGAAAGGCAGTTGCTGACTCGGTCCGAACCACACTCGGGCCACGTGGGATGGATAAGATGCTCGTTGGATCAGATGGCGATGTCGTCATCACGAACGATGGAGCAACCATACTTTCCGAGATGGACATTGAGCATCCAGCGGCACAGATGATCGTTGAGGTGGCCGAAACACAGGAAGAAGCCGTTGGTGATGGCACAACAACGGCTGCAGTGTTGACTGGAGAGCTTCTAAAGGAATCCGAGAGCCTATTTGATGACGGTGTGCATCCGACAGCGGTTGTCGAAGGGTACGGAAGAGCGGCACAGCTCGCTCATGAAGCAATCGATGCACAACAGTTGGATGAGGAACCTGATACTGAGCTTCTTAGAAGCGTTGCTGAGTCCTCAATGACAGGGAAGGGGACAGGCGATGTAACTGCAGACCGATTAGCCACACTTGTGGTCGAAGCTGTAGAAACAGTCCAAGCCTCGAATGACGCATTTAATCGAGAAGACATTCGTATTCAGCCACAGACAGGTAGTTCCTCAGCAAGCACAGAACTCGTCGAGGGCGTTGCTGTCGATGCCGAGCGCACGCTTGATCGGATGTCTGCAGCAGCCGAAGATGTGTCTGTTGCACTCCTAAACACAGAGCTTGATATTCAAGAAGGGGACTTCGATGCAGAGTATAACATCTCCTCAGTCGACCAATTACAAGCCGCAGTCGATGCCGAGGATGCCGAACTACAGGAGTACGCTGACGATCTCTCTGCGGCAAGTGTTGATGTCGTCTTCTCCTCTGAAAGTATTGCAGATCAAGTTGCAGACCATCTTGCTCGTGAGGATATTATCGCCTTTGACGATCTCTCAAGTGATGAGGCAGATGCAGTCGCACGTGCCACTGGTGCATCGCAACTCGGAACTGTCGAAGATATCGAGTCGAGCGATCTTGGCCGTGCTGATGAGGTATCAGTCCGCCAGTTTGGCGAAGACAATCTCACCGTGATTGAGGGTGGTGCAGAGGCGAAAACAGCGACACTACTGATCCGTGGCGGAACTGATCACGTAATCGATGAAGTTGAGCGTGCTATCAATGACGCCGTTGATGTGACTGTGGCTGGAATTGAGGGTGGAATTGTCCCGGGTGCTGGTGCAACAGAGATTGCGATTGCAGATCATATCCGATCAGAATCAGCCGGTATTGAGGGCCGTCAACAACTTGCCGTCGATGCTTTTGCTGACGCTGTTGAGGCTCTCCCGCGGACGCTTGCAGAGAACGTTGGTCTTGACCCCATTGATGCACTTGTCGAACTCCGCTCAACATACGAGAGTGAGGGAGTCGCTGGATTTGTCGCTGCAGGACAGACCGGTGACGTCGGGAATCCAATCGATGAAGAGGTCTTTGACCCAGCAGATGTCAAACACGAAGCTGTGACCGCGGCTGTCGAAGCAACAACGATGATTGCTCGGATCGACGACGTAATCTCAGCCAATTAGGCGCACATCTGTCGCTTTATTTTTATTCGGTTTCGGTTCGTATTGAGACTGTATCGCCTGTTGAGAGATCAAAATAACATTCTCCGCGACCCTGATTCACATCACACTCAAGATACCCGTGGCTTCCAGTAGTCACGAGTGCGCTTCCGGGCTTGACCGCAGCAAACGCCTGCACAAATGGGACTGACTGGCCGTTGACCGATATCCTGGCTGCGTCGACAGCAGTCCCTGGGATTGAGGTAATGACGTTGCCGAAGTTATCGATAGTAATTACAGACCCAGTGTACTCATTCCCATTATCCTGATATCCGGGGAGTTGTAGCGAAGTAAGTGATGCCGTGTCAACTGGGGTGAGAAATGGGGTCGAAACAAGACGGTCTAATCCACGCTCATGAATTGTCACTGCTGCAGGTGCAAACACATCACGACCATGAAATGTCGTTGAGGCACGCGATTCGACAGTCAGTCGGTAGTACTGCTTGGGTTCGTCTGTAGATGTGAGCTTGCGGGCCACCGGGGGTAAAATACCGTTGTCTGGACCGACAAGAATATGTGATCCGGCCTGGACGACAAGTGCTGCTCGATCAGTGCCAACACCTGGGTCAACAACGATAACATGGACTGCTGGTGGAAACTGCGTCAGGAGTTCACGACACCAGAAGGCTCCGGCGCGAATATCCTGTCTTGGAAGGCTGTGAGTGACATCGGTGACTCGTGCATCTGAGTGTTGTAGTATGACGCCTTTCATCGCTGCAGGATACTGGCTACCAAAGTCAGAGCTGAGTGTTAACATAGATTAGCTACGTTCAGAATGACCTGTGTTTGGCTTTTCATCAGGAAAATCGGTCGCACTCAGTCGCTGAATCCGCTCAATTCCATTTATTTCTTCAATAACATTGACAACAGCTTGCGGCACCAAGTCACGCCAGGCTTCGTTCTGTGTCATCCGGTTACGTAACTCGGTTCCTTTGAGAACGTCCCGATTAAACATTGGTGATTGACGTACCTCTACGCCAGCCTCTGAAAATAGTTGTATCACGAGTGGATTATTCGAGTACGCCACTTCGAACGATGGTGACATACTCTTGACGTGGCTCACCCACACTGAATTTCGGTCTAAGTCCTCTATGGGGACGGCATATGTGGTGATGTCAATCTCAGCAAGTGACTTCGTGACCATCATGATTCGTTCACCAGCAGTAAACGGATTTCTCGGTGTATGAGAATTACCGGCCGACCCAATCCCTAAGATCAGTTCATCAACCTCGGTGGCAATTTCGCCGACCATCTGATGATGACCACTGTGATATGGCTGAAATCGACCGATGTAAAAAGCCCGCATACGCTATTGCTGGGAGTCATCGCTTATAAAGGACCCGAGACGCCGGATAATTCCGGTATTCGGTTAAGAGGCGCTCTGATACGCTAAATAAGCGTTTTAGCATGGATTAAAGGGGGAGAAAGTATATCAGTCGTCCGGTCATGTTAATATATAGCGAAATCCTCTATGAGTAATGATATGGAATCCGATGAGAGCCCCCAAGAAACGGGGGATGGCGTCAATAACGAGACGCCAGATGCGCCACCTGATGGTGGGGGGTTCCCGGATGAGAATGCAGTTGAATCACCAGAAACAGATAAACCGGAGACAGACAGCCTTCCGGACCGTCGTGAAGACCCCGAGAATCGATCAATCGAGGAACTCGGAAGCGAGGTCGAAGTTGATGCTGAAGTCGCTGAAGATGTCGATGAAGACGACCTCCTTGGCGGACTACAGATAGACTCGACGGCTGAAATTGACGTTCCCGACCGGCTTGTTGATCAAGTCATCGGACAAGAGCACGCTCGAGATGTAGTCATGAAGGCAGCGAAGCAGCGTCGCCATGTGATGATGATTGGCTCGCCTGGTACGGGCAAGTCAATGCTTGCGAAGGCAATGTCAGAGCTCCTGCCAAAGGAAGAACTCCAAGATGTTCTCGTCTATCACAATCCGGATGATGGGAACAATCCGAAAGTGCGAACGGTGCCTGCTGGCAAGGGTGACCAGATTGTCGACGCCCACAAGGAGGAAGCGCGGAAGCGAAATCAAATGCGCTCGTTCTTGATGTGGATAATCATTGCCATCGTGCTTGGATATTCATTGATTATTGCAGGACAAATCCTGCTAGGCATCCTGGCTGCCGGTGTGATTTATCTTGCCTTCCGCTATGGCTCGCGCGGAGGCGATGCAATGATTCCAAACCTCATTGTAAACAATGCAGATACCACGACAGCGCCATTCGAAGACGCGACTGGCGCCCACGCTGGTGCACTGCTCGGTGATGTGCGGCACGATCCGTTCCAGTCTGGTGGCATGGAAACACCAAGTCATGACCGCGTTGAACCAGGTGCAATTCACAAGGCCAACAAAGGCGTTTTGTTCATTGACGAGATTAACACGCTCGATATCCGTAGTCAGCAACATCTGATGACAGCAATTCAGGAGGGCGAGTTCTCAATTACAGGCCAATCAGAGCGCTCATCTGGTGCGATGGTTCAGACCGAAGCTGTCCCAACTGATTTCATCATGATCGCTGCGGGGAACTTGGATGCGATGGAGAATATGCATCCTGCACTCCGCTCCCGGATCAAGGGATACGGATACGAAGTATACATGGACGATACGATTGAGGATACCGCAGAGATGCGTCGGAAGTATACCCGTTTCGTCGCTCAAGAAGTTTCGAAAGATGGTCGACTGCCGGAGTACAGCGCTGAGGCAGTCGAAGAAGTCATCCTTGAATCTCGGCGCCGAGCAGGTCGAAAGGGTCATCTCACTCTTGAGTTGCGAAATCTCGGTGGTCTTGTCCGCGTTGCCGGTGACATCGCACGTGCAGGGGATGCCGACTTTGTGACACGCGAACACGTGTTACAGGCAAAAGGTCGAAGTCGTTCGATCGAGCAGCAACTTGCTGATGATTATATCGAACGTCGCAAGGACTACGAACTGCAAGTATCAGATGGATATCAAGCTGGCCGCGTAAACGGCTTAGCAGTAATGGGCGAAGACTCCGGTATTATGCTTCCAGTGATGGCAGAAGTGACACCATCACAGGGGCCCGGTGAAGTGATTGCAACGGGTCAACTCAAGGAGATGGCACAGGAAGCGGTCTCGAATGTCTCTGCAATCATCAAGAAGTTCTCTGACGAGAATATCTCTGAGAAGGATATTCACATTCAGTTCGTCCAGACAGGCGGACAGGGTGTGGATGGAGATTCCGCATCAATTACTGTGGCAACCGCAGTCATTTCTGCGCTCGAAGATGTCGGAGTCGATCAATCACTCGCAATGACCGGCAGCCTGTCAGTTCGAGGAGATGTCCTCCCAGTAGGTGGTGTGACCCACAAGATTGAGGCTGCAGCCAAATCCGGCTGTGAACGCATTATTATCCCAGCTGCAAACTCACAGGATGTTATGATTGAGGAGGAATATGAAGAGATGGTAGAGATCATTCCCGTCTCACATATTAGTGAGGTGCTCGACATTGCGCTTGAGGGCGAGCCTGAGAAAGACTCGCTTGTTGCTCGACTCAAGAGCATTACTGGTTCAGCACTCTCGCAAAACGACGCGGTGAGCCCGTCGAGTCCGTCGCCACAATAGCTATCAATGCCCACATGGGCGCGATTTGTCGGATTTTTATCTTTGATTACTGCAGGAATATTGGTTCTCTCTCACGCCTCTGCACGCCAACTCGATATGGATAGAGAAATCGATCACCACTCCAGCGATCTTCAGACCGGGAGCTCAACACGAGGACTATTAATCAACACAGCAATCTCTCAGGCTCTGTTTGCAGGACTACTCGCAGGCGGTATCTAGCTGGCACAGATTCCGGTCGAAGTGTTTGGAATCACTGTCCCAACAGTATATACAGCTACTATTGGCGTCAGTTCAGGAATTGGTATCATGGGTATAAACAGGGCAGTGTCTCACCTGCTTGATCAGCCACACATGGCTGAAACAACAGCGGTGCGACATGCATTAACACCCGAGTCACGAGGCGGATGGGGGTTGTTAGTCTGTGTTGTATTGCCGATGATTGCTGTATTTGAGGAGGCAATTTTCCGTGGGGCAATGATTGGCGCTATACAGCAAGGATACGATGTTCCGATATGGGTGCTGATTATTGTTTCATCGACATTATTTGGGTTTGGTCATTCCGCTCAGGGTCGGGTTGGAATGGTTATGACGGCCATATT
>ERZ1034569.415-NODE-415-length-15782-cov-13.808228_pt1 | contig 15782 bp, 16 predicted proteins | sample MGYA00520706_ERZ1034569 | MGnify/ENA primary metagenome ERZ1034569 (study PRJEB33760, sample SAMEA4777722) | hypersaline lake metagenome | biome: hypersaline environment; feature: brines | place: Spain | collected 2014-08 | depth 0 m ...
GATCGTCCAGCTCCTCGAGTTCCTCTTCATCAACCGCTTCCTCGGCTCGCCGTCGCTGCAAGTCCGCCTCCCGCTGCTCCAGTTTCCACTCAGCGAGTGAACTCGCGTACGTCGCCACCGCTTCTAGCCGTTCTGGGGACTGTTTCTCGAGTGGCTCGCGGAGGTACTTCGGGAGATCCGGTGCCGGCGGTTTTCCGGGAACATCCTCCGTCATAGTTACCCCACGTATCTGGAGTAATATCAGCTTGTGGGGTAACTATGACGAAAGTGATCACTCTGGACCTCCTGGGCCGACTCACGGGATGTGCCCCACGCACTCGACGACATCCTCTTCGGTGGTCCACCGATAGAGTCGCCCGTGTTCCTCGAGCATCTCGAAGATCGCCGTCTGCATCCCGCTGTATGGGTTCTCGACGTCGACGCCGGTATCGACATCGTCGGGATCGAGGGCGTCGTACTCGCGCTGACAGACATGTGTTTTCGCGAAGTACTCCTCGAGGGCAGTGAAGTAGCCCTGTTCGACGAGGAAGCCGCCCTGTGCGTGCTCGGCAACACCCACGATGTAGTCGGTGTAATCCGCAAGCAGGCGGAACTTGAGGTAGGTGTTGACCCACTCGCTGCGGATGTCGACCATCAGAAACGCGTAGGCGTCGGGCCGTCGATTCAGCCGGTCTTTGACGAGCTGGAGCCGACGAATCTCCGGCTGGCCGTAACTCCCGAGGACGAAATACGCTCGGTCGGCTGAGAAGATCGGGGATAATTCGGCGACACTCTGTTTCAGCGCCTCGTACTCCTCGGGAGTGAGCGAGGCTTCGTGGAGGTGGGCCTCGGCGCGCTCTGCGAGGTCCTCGACGGTCACTGCTTCCTCGCCCATATGACGTGCCTCTCGGCCGGTGGATTTCAATGCGTCGACCTACACGGTCAGCGTATCGCCTTTGACTGATTCGTATTATGGCGAAACGCTTTAGCCCGTACTCCACAAAGAGGAGTATGATGAGCACCCCCGACGAGGTCACGAGCGATCTCGACACCGTTCGCGAGCGACTCAACGTCGTCACCCAGGAGACGCGATTCTCGCTCGTCCAGGATATCCTCGGGCATCCGTCGGGGCTGCCGACGCTGAAGGAACTGGACTACGTCAATCCGAGCCGGAGTCAAACGACGATCCGCCAGCATCTGCAGCGCCTCGTCGAGGCGGGTATCGTCGAGAAAGTCGAACTCCCTGAGGATCGCCGGCAGAACGATCTACCGTACACGTTCTACGGAATCAGCGAGGAGGGACGTCAATTCCTCGAGGACCACAAGCTGCTGCGCGCCGAGGAGACGCTCCGAGAGATCTACGACCGGGTTGAGAAGACTGCCGAGATCGAGCGCTACGAGACCGCCCCACGTCCTGATCGGTGAGTGATTCGGCTATCCGACGATGACGATACAGAAAGTTACCCCACAGTGTTCAGGAGCTTCTACTTTGTGGGGTAACTCTGGGGTGAATATCGCTCACGGACTCCGGCTACCGAAATCTACTGAAACCCGACTGTAGAGTCGTCGTCGAATACGTTCTCCGAGAAAGATTCGTCCTCATCAGAGCGATCGACGCCGGAGGTCGGTCTAGGGCGAATGTCTTCGGTCATAGCATCGAGTTCTTCGGGAGTGGGGAAGTCCTCAACCGAGACTGTTTGAGCATCCCGTCGTGCAGCTCGGCGTTTGGCATCTGTGACCAGTTCCTCGATATCAGCACCGCTGAGACCGGCAGTGTGACTCGCGAGCTGTGCCAGCTGGTCCCCGGTGAGGTCGTGTGGAACCCCCCTCAATTTCGACTGGAAGATCGCGTGACGGCTCTCCTCTTCAGGAAGTCCGATCTCGACGTGCGTCGCGAGTCGGCCAGGGCGAAGAATCGCGGGGTCGGTGTCTTCCGGACGGTTCGTTGCGCCGACGACGATGGCCGTTCGATCGTCGGCGGTGAGATGGACAAGCAGCTCACTGGTGATCTTTCTATCCTCGGCGTGCGCGCCCCCAGCGCCGACATCGCGACCGCCAAACAGGTGTTCGGCCTCGTCGAGGAAGATGACGCAGGGACCGATTGACTCGGCTTCTTCGAAGAGCTGGCGGACCCGCTGAGGACCATCGTTAATCCACTTGCTGGTCACGTCCGCCGGGCCTAGCTCGACGAAGGGGATATCGAGTTCGCCAGCAAGGGCTCGAGCGAACATGGTTTTGCCCGTTCCCGGGGGTCCATAGAAGAGAATTCCTCGCGACGGTTCGATCCCGAACCGATCGTATCGGTCGTCACCGCGTGCCGTTGCCTGGACCGGCTGGAGGACCTCTTCTGCGAGTCGTTCCTTTACTTCGTAATAACCGGCGACGTCGTCGAAGCCGATGTCCGAGCGGGTCCAGTTGTATTCGAATTCCCCCATGGAAGATGCTTTGGCTGGTGTTTTGGTCGGGTAAGAGTCACCACTCTTACTGCCTGAATCGGATGTTCTAGAAGAGTCTCCTTGGTTGAGTGACTCCTCTTGTTCATTTCGTTCTCTATCCTCTCCACGAATTCGTCTGAATTTCTCGTAGTCGACGGAGGGCGTCACGTGACGTCCGGAGGCATAGTGATACCCATTTTCTCCATTGGGATTGTAGTACATCACCGCGACTAACGAGGCTGCAGCACCCAGTCCAATAATTGCTTGAACCCGAGAGTCGCCAGGAACAATAGTCGAAAAGAAATCGAACTGCGAGACTGTGACGAAGGAGGCGGCGAAAGCTACCGTCTCGGCGAAAAGTAACAACACTACGAACAACTCGTAAACGAGCGCGAATGGATAGAGTCCGATGACCCCGATCGATTTGAAGACGGGTATTCCCAACCCCCCTGCGATATAAATCATCAAAATGCCCAGACCGAGTGCTACTACGGCGGTTGGTGGGAGATTAAGTAGAGGAGCGACCACCCACATGTGGACGAACGCCAGCGTGGTCCATGCGAGCATAAACAACAGCCGATAAACACTTTGCTTCTCGTGCTTGCGCTCCATGACTCGGTAGGTCACGTACTCGACGCTCGCGAAGAGACCGAGGAAGATGGCTACTGCGAGTACAGTATCGAGGATACTCATTGGATCACAGAGGTGATTTTGCGAGCCGTGATGGGACGGATATCGCCATCCCCGCGAGGGGATCGCGCCGGGGGGTGGTTGGTCATGTGAGCCGCGGCGTGCGTACACCACTGAGAACGGCATCGACAGATGCGTTCACAGAGGTCTATGTTCCTTTCATGCCGGTACTACGCTATAACTTCTCGCACCAGGGGCACGACCGGTTCGTAGACGGAGGAATGCGGTCAAATCATCTCTAAAGCGTCTCCGATGGTTCTCCCTTGGTATCTTCATCCCACGGCGGATCCGTCGCCTGACCTGGTCCATCCTCTCGTTTGGTCGTCCAGTCGATGTCATCTTCATCAGAGGGGTTGACCAGACTACCTTCGGATCCCGGGCCGATGAGGTGTTTTCCCCCGCGTTTCCCCATATTGTAGGCCGCGTAGGGACTCCGCGTCATCGCCCCGGCAAAGACGATTCCACTAGCCTTTCCGGCCTGGACACCGGTTTTCCCCACCTGCTTGCCTGCCCGTCCCGTTGATATGGCAGCTCTGCCGGGTGTCTTCGCAGCCGTCTGTGCGGCCTTGATTCTCTTCACGCTTCGGGCAGATTTCGACGCATCATCCCTGAGCGACACAGCTCTCTGGCCGAAAGTTTGGGCTCTGTCATTGAGATCGATCGTCATCTCCTGGCCCGCTGCCGTCTTGTACGCTACCTTCCCGTCTGCGTTTGGTATGACTGTAGAGACCTCATCTGCAGGTGCTTCGTCACCTGTTAGGATTCCACGATCGGCAGCCTCGGCAACATTGAATTCCCCGTTCTGGTACGCATCTGTTAGGAAGTCCCGATTCGCTTCTGCTTCGTCGGCCGCGTCCAGATTTTGGTTGATCGCTTTCCGATGATTATCGATACTCTCTGTCCCAACCGCTCTCCTGGCGCCAGCCACTCCACGGTTCTTTGCTTTTGAGCCAAACTTCCTTGCTGCGGAGCCCGCTCGGCCCGCATGTGTCCGTGCCGTGCTCACCACTGGTGAGCCAGCGACCAGTCCGCCGGCCGAATCTTTTCCTCTGGTGAACAACCCGGGTGCTGAATCGACGCTGTTCTCGACGGCGGACTCCCGCGTTCCGAGTGCCTCTGAAACGCTACTACGCATCGTCCCGCCAACGGTTGAGTTCCCGGTAGCCGCAGAGGGATCTGCCGCAGTACCGCCGGATGTGCCACCACCGGATCCACCCGACGATCCCCCACTCCCGCCTCCACTGGTCCCGCCAGAACTCGACTTCGAAGCACTACTCACGGCCCCCGAGCCTGCGCCGGCGCCGACGGCAACAGCCCCGACACCTGTGGCGGCGATCGCGGCGGCAACCGTCATCGTGAACGCGGCGTCGACGCCGAGCGGCTGACCAGCCCACCCGATGGTCTTCCAGATGACGACGAACAGGACGATCGGAAAAATGAGCGCCAGCGCTGCTGAGACGTAGAAACTGGCGACGTCACCACTCGCAGAGACTCCACCGGTCGCGATCACGTTGAACACGCGCATCACGAGTGCAATGATCGGTCCCACGAGCAGGGCATAGACTCCCATCCGGAGCCACGTCGCCGCGAAATTGCTGATCGACTTCATCGGTCCCCAGTTCGCGTACCATAGTACGGCGAAGAAGGGAGCTCCGACGGCGACCGTAACGACGATGAACTGCCGGAGGACCAGCAGCACCGACGCGATGATCGTCGCGATGAACATCAGTGGCACTGCGACGAGGAGTGCGATGACCTCGACGCCCAACCCGAGTGTCGAGCCCCAGCTCCCGCCGAGGTCGGCATTGAACGTGAGGACGAACGTCGGCGGAGCGAGCGCGTTGGTCACCGCGTTCGACGCCTCGATGAGGAACCCGAACAGCGGCTGGGAGATCGCGATGAAGAAGATTACTGCGACGACGCGGGCAACCATGTTCCACAGCGAGGTCTCGCGGTCCTGACTGAACGGCATCGCGATCAGTCCGCCGGCGATTAGGATGGGCAACAGCGCGATTGAGAGCCGGAAGACATCGTCCCACGCGGTCGTGACTTGGACGCTGGAAATGATCGAGGGCTCGATGGTCAACAATGGCTTCAGCCCGAAATTGAACATGAAGTTGATCGCGCTGACCAGAATCGAGCGGAGGAACTCGAAGATGGCGCGGACGATCGCATCGGGAAGCCACCCTAGGTCCAAGAGGTCAGCCATCGACCCGGCCCTCCGGCGCGTCTGGGGATAACAGACTCTTCGGCCACGATCGGACAATCGCGACGCGCGGCCGTTGCCTCACGGTTCCTCCGTGGTGTGCCCGTTCGTAACCGCGCCTGACCCCGAATCGGGCTCGATGTCCGGGTCGGGCTCAACGACACCGAGGTCGGCAGCATGGACGTCTTCGTGATCGGTCTCCATCGCCATCTGGAGGTCCATATCGCGGTTCATCACGTGCGGGAGGTCGGTCATCTCGAGGTCCTCGTGGAACGTCGGATTCGGGACCGTCCCGTCACCCTCGACGAGATCGATCCCTTCGACGCCGGCGAGCCAGTCCCACGGATCGAGCTTGTCGTCCAGGACGGTATGCTCGAACGGGCCGCTTCGGATTTCGAGGCGGCGTCGACCGTGAACGCTGGTCGCGAGCAGGCACTCCGAGTAGTCCGAGTCCTGTCCGCGGGCTGCGGTCTGGATGAATCGGATTTCATCGGTCGAGAAGCCGTAGTAATCGGCCGTCTCCTCGGAGACCGACTCGGCATAGAACAGGCACTTCACGTCACAGTTCTCGTAGACCTCGCGGCGCTCGTTCGTCCGGACGAACTCGTGGGCGGTCTGGCTCATCAGCGTCAGCCCGGCCTCGTAGTGGCGCGCGTGACGGATGTACAGGTTGATCAGGTCCCGGGCTGCGGGCCGCCCGAGCAGGTAGTGCGCCTCGTCGAACGTGACGTCCACCTTGTAGGGTGATTGCTTTGCCTCGAGGTAGGCCCACGAGAGCATCGCGTGGAGGATGAGCGGCATCTCGCCGGTGTCGGCGAACGAGCTCATGTCCATCACGACCAGCCGCGAGGAAAGGTCGAGGTTCGTCTGCCCGTTCAGATTGTGGTTGATACCGCCCGGTTTGAACGACTCGAACTTCGGCTGGAGATTCCGGGCGAGTTCCTGGTGATGGTCGGTCGGGGTGACGATCGTATCCGAGATCGAGATACCGCCTCCGTGGAGCGGTCCCGATCCGTCACCGAGCTCCGTTTCGTCAGCGTTCGGCAACCCATAGGACTGGAACTGTCCGAGTTCGACCCCGTCGATGACGCCCGCCTCGTGGGCGGCCTCGATACCGCCGGCAGCGATCACGTTGACGCCACGAATGAGATCGTCGAGCGTGGGCGACTCCCGCGCGTAGGTGTCGAACTCCCCGAGGATGATCCCCTTCGAGATGTAGGCGTAGTGTGCTGCTTGGATGAGAATTCCCTCCTCACCGGCGGACATCCCATCACGCTGGTCGAAGTGGGTGTGGAGCATCTCGATGACCGACCGAATCGTCAGCGCGTAGGTGTCGTCGCCGTTCTCCTGTTCGGCGTCCGCCGGCGGCGAGATGTCCATCGGATTGACGGTGTAGTTCCCGCCGAAGCGGATCACCTCGCCACCGAGCGACTGTGCGAACCGTGGATAGTCGTCGCCAGCCGGATCGAACAGGATGCACTGGACGTTCGGGTCCGCGAGTAGTCGCCGGTAGATCTCCAGCTTCCGGAAGTAGCTTTTGCCCGACCCCGTCTTCCCCGAGATCGCCATCGAGTGGCCCGATAGCGCGTAGCGGTCGAGAATCACCGGGCGCTTCGTATCGTCGAATCCAAACAGGACACCCTCGGGGTCGTAGATGGACGGTTCGACGAGGTTGAAAAACGTCCCCAGCGCTTCGAGCTGAATCGGGTGCGTGTTGTCAATGGTGTCGCTCGCGAGCGGGGCGACCGATCCAATAGCGTCGAGTTGCTGGTGTTTGACCGGGCTGAGGTCGACGTCCTGTTCGGCGAGGATGGCCTCCACCCGGTCGAGCATCTCGTCGAGGTCCTCCCGCGTGTCGGCGACCAGTTCGAGGTAGATCGCAACGTCGTAGAGTTTGGTCGTCCCGCGGATGGTGTTCCGCAGGAGCCGTTCGAGGTCCTGTCGTTCGAGTTCGTCCTGGTAGGTGTCGGTCCGCCCGCGCTTCTGTTTGACCGACAGCGAGGTCACGGCCTGCGTATATCGCTTCTGGAGCTGTCGGCGGACATCCTTCGCGGCCCGCGGTTTGACGTGAAGCGAAAGTCGGAGGTCGACGTCGGCGAGCGTCAGCGGCACCAGCCAGCCGAGGCCGACCTTCCGCGGGAACGAGGTGACGGTGAGGATCTGCGAGATGCGGTCATCGCGCACCTGGAACTTCGGGTAGTCCTGGACGACTCGGGGAGCGATGAGCCGCTTGTCGAGTTCGCCACGCTCTTTCAGCGTCTCCATCGGGGTGGCGAGGTCGACGTCCTCGGCCTGCAGCTGGTAGGCCGCCCACTCGATGTTCTCGGTGGTGGTCTCGCGGTCGAGCAGCGCGAGGTAGTCGAGTGCGTGGCGCGTTTCGTCGCCCGTGAGGTCGTCGATTGGACGACGCTCAACCGACTCGTCTGCCGTCTCGTTACTGAATGCCTGGGTGAGTCGTTTGATCATCTGCTAATCTCTCTGTGTGCGGTCGGAGTAGTCGGCCGCCGGTACAACTCCAGAGTGAGGGGTTCAGACATCGGTTCCCTCCGGCGGTCCCGTTCCACAGTGGTCCTCGTCGACGGCCGTGGCAGCGGCGTTACCAACATCGCCGTCGATCTCATCGAGAGCGCTGCGACGGGCCCGGAGCGCGAGCGCGACGCCCACGACGAGCAGGAACAGCCCGGCGGCGTACACCTCGACGACGAGGGCCGTGGTTCCGGTCGGTGTGCTGGTCCACTGCGCTGGATACGCCCGCTCGAACAGGCCGACAGCGACGGCTGTCACACCGACGCCGGCGAGGCCGATTGCCGTCGATCGGCGGCCCGAGGGAAGCAGAACGACCAGACTCAGCAGGAACGTCGGCAGGCTCCCGGCTGCGAGCCCGAAGGACGCCTCTCGGACGAGCAAGTACGGAATCTCTCCGACCTGGCCGCTTCCGAGAAACGCACCGAGGGACGCGATCGCGAACAGCATCGCCATCGCGAATAGCGTCACCCCGGCATACACCGACAACGGCGAGTGGTAGTGCTTTCCGCGTCCGATTGGTCCGATGGTCCGGGCGTACCACGCCAGGAGCCGGGAGTTGTCGACCTGGTCGATGTAGTCCTCTTGGACGCGGCCGCCGTAGGGTAGGTCACCCGTCGACTCGGGACGTGGCTCTGGTTCAGAATCCGGATCGGTGAGCGTCGCCTCCCGATCGGCTTCTTCGAAGGCCGTCGCGAGGTCGAGCGGCTGGCCAGTCGCCGGGTCGGTTAGCGTCGTTTCGTCCGGCCTCGTGAAGACGCCGTGTTCGAACGCGATCGGCGCCTCTTGGCCTCGGTAGACCTGATAGAGGATATCGAGCACGTCGGCGCGGTCGTCGAGGATGGTCGTCTCGACCTGCGTGCGGGGCAACTGCGAGGCGACCCGTTGGACACGAGCCCACACCTCGTCGAGGTACGGCGCTTCGTCGTCGACGGCCGTCGAACGATTTCCGAAGGGAAGTGCGTCGGCGATGACGTCGAATCGGCCGGCTTCCTCATCTTCCTCCTTCCTGACCGCGACGGCGACGAAGAATCGCCGGTCGCGAACGTTTGCAAGCGCGATCGTCCGGTCCAGCCATTCGGCGTGAGCAATCCGGCCGTACTCGAGAAGCGGTGAGTCGGTCACCCGGTCGCTCGCCGCCCCGACCGGTGTCCCGCCATCGGTGGCCGGTTCGTCCGTGTCGTCCCGAGCGTCGACGGTCGATGTCGGCTCTCCAGTCGGTGCGCCTGGCGCGTCTACCCCGACGAACTTCTCGATGTACTGGTCGCCGTTGAACCGAGTCGTCAGCGTCAGGAACTGCGTCGGGAACTGCAGGCCGCGAAGGAACGTCATGTACGAGACGTACAGGCTGTTCCGCCGTTCTTCCGAGAGCGTGAGCCACTCCCGAGGCTCGATTTCGATCAACATCGTGTACGCCGTCGGCGTCTCGATGACCCCACCGTCACGAACGTTCTCGAAGCCGAGCAACTCGAGCGTCGAACCGCCACCCCCTCCCCCGCTTGTAGGAGTCACGGTCTGTCCTCCACGGTCGACCCGTCGATATCCGGCCGGGTGCGTTCGAACCCACCCGGGTAGGCGAGGTCGACGCCCTCGGGGTCTACTGCCCGGTCGGCGGTTCTTATTGGTGGCGTCGTAATCCACTCGTCCTGCGTGACGCCGGCACCGAGATCACCGTCCTTGGGGTCCGGGTGCCGCCAAACGTAGACGTTCGAACCGGTCTTGTACTGGAAGACGGCGTGCGCGTACCGCAGGGGACGCTGGCCGGGTGGCGTCTTCAGGAAGATCAGCCCACCAATGCCGATCCCGAGGGCGAACAGCGGGAAGGTGAACAGCAGTGGAAAGCCGATGGTGTAGAGGACGGCACATGGGGCGAGCGGGATGGCAAGTGACTCGGCGAGGCGCTTTACCGAGAAGCCGAGAAATTTCGACTCCAGCAGGTTGCTCGCGACCGGGACGGGGTCGGGCATCTACTCGCCCTCCTCGAGGCAGTCCTCGTCCGACGGGAGGACGCCACCGGCTTCCAGCTGCTCGGCCCCCTTGATCAGCATTCCTCGCCAGTTCACACCGTGGCGCTCGCGAACGGCTTCGAGCCGCTCGAACTGCCGGTCGTCCTTGATGACGATGCGGGTAGAGGTCATCGCTCGACCCTCTCTCCGCCGAGCTCGACAGCGCCGCCCTCCCCGGGGTTCGACTCGGCCTCGGCTGTCCGGAGCGTTCCATTCGCGTCGAACAGGCGGGGGTCGAGCCGGCGGTCGGTGGTGGCCGTGTCCGGCCCGGATGATTCGTGCGGCTCGCTATCGGCGGGCGGTTCGACGGATCGATCACCGCGGTCTGTGACGTCCGGCTCGGACTGTCGGCGTTCGCGAGCTTGGTTATCCGGTGCGAGCGCGAACCTGAGTTCTCGCCCCTCGAGACGCTTGGCGCCCTGGATCAGCATCCCGCGCCACTGGACACCGTATTTGTCCCGGATCGCCCGGAGTCGACGGTACTCCGCCTCGCTTCTGAATTGAATCTCGATTTCAGGCATTCCACTCACCGGATTCAGCTGGCACACTCGTCGAGAACGACGGTCGGACGGGACAGATCGAAATCGGGCGTCACCGAGAGAACGGTCCCGAACGGCGCCACCAGTACGATATCCGTTCGAAGAATGGACTGTGGTTGCTTGACCTCCTCTACGCCACTCACGACGTGGAATCCCACCATGGGATGGCGGCTTCGAGCGAAGCCTTCGAGATTCCAACTCGCACTCGGAGAGACCCGGCGACACACCGGGGGAACTCTGATTTCCTCCCTCGTAGGGCTGTGGCCCGGCCAATGAGGCCCCATTGCCAGTAACGTCATCGCCGCGCGGACAACGCCGTGTCGCCCGCCGTCCATTGTCTGTTTCGGACCGGCTCTCACCGCTGGCGTAGCAACTGTGCCCCCGCAGGTCACGCTCATAGCCATTTCGGCGGGGCAACCGGGCAGGTTAGCCACCGAAGACTGTGGTTGAGTCGTCCGCTCGATTTCCGCCTGAAAGACGGACGTATGCGCTTGTAACTCCATCACACTCCAGTAGTCGGTGGGAGGAGCATTTGTTTATTTCAAGAATGCGTAATGCGTAACCGTGCGCACAGCGCATTGTTGCGGCTGACGCAACTGTCCCTATGTTCTGCAGCCCCTGATGACGACGCGGATGAACCGCGTTCCACCGGGTGTCGCCGGACCAGGTATCGTATTAATGCTGGTTATCTTACCGGTATGCGCGCGCGACACGCGAAAGCGCAGCACGGGGGGAGGGGATTCAGCCGCCAATATCGCGGTGATTTTCGAGCGAAGTTGGCCAGTGTAAAATCATAACTCTGGAGAGAGTAGTGACGTCGATCAACCCCATCCTCAGCGCAGACTCATCTCACAGACACACCACCGTTGCGAGTGAACAGCTCCGACTCACACACCACTATTGCGAGTGAACCACCTGAATCGCACACACCACGCTTGCAAGTGAACATCGTGAAAATCAGCCGACAGCTAGCGCTTCACTTGTAGCGGTGGTGTGTCTAGACGACGCCGTTCATCGCGGCGATCTCCCGGATCGTCTCGATTTCGCCATCGAGCCGGAGCACATCCGCCATCGCCTCGATCGCACTCGAAAAGGGAACATCCAACTCGTAACTGTAGTAGTTCCCACGGGAGCCGCTGCGGTTTTCGTGGGCCGATAAGATCCCGAGCATCCGCAGATCCGAGAGGTGATTATGCACCGACCGCTGGGCCAACGAGTCCGTTCCCGAGGAATCACACAGCGTCATATATTCCTCGTAGATCTCACGCGTCCGACAGGAGGTCTCCTCTTTGGCCGCTTTCGAGATCACTGCCAACAGCGCGAGGCGCCCGTGCGTCGTGAGTTCGCGCATCCCCTCTTCGACACGTTCCTGCTCGAGGCGTGACCGCGCCGCTTCGACGTGCTCGGACTCGATGCGATCGACAGCTTTGTTCTCGGCGATCTCCCCAGCGAGCCGAAGCAGATCCAGTGCCTGACGCGCACTCCCGCTGTCGCGAGCCGCAAGCGCCGCACAGAAATTCAACACGCCCTGGCCGACTGCATCCTCAGCGATAGCGACCTCAGCCCGTGACTCGAGGATGTTCTCGAGTTCCGGTGCATTGTAGGGAGGGAACTGCAATTCACGTTCACAGAGCGTGTCCTGAACCCGTGGATCCAGCTGCTCGCGGAATTTGAAGTCGTTGCTGATCCCGATCACGCCGACCTTCGTGTCCTCGAGGTTCCCGTTGGCGCGGGCCCGTGGGAGTTCATACAGTAATTCATCGCGACCACCGATCGAATCGACCTCGTCGAGGACCATGAGGATCGTGCCACCGATCGCCTCCAGTTCCTGGTAGAGTTTCTTGAAGACGGTCCGTTGTGGATAGCCGGTCGAACTGATCTCGCCACCCGCTGGGCGGAGCTTGTTCACGAGTTCGACCGCGACCTGGTATGAGGAGTTGAGTGTCTTGCAATTTAACGAGATCACTGAGAGTTCGACGTCATCATAGTCGGCGACGTCGCTCTGGAGTTGCTCCAACAGGAAATCGGTCACAGCGGTTTTCCCGACGCCAGTGTTCCCGTACAGGAAGATGTTGTTCGGCTCCCATCCGTCGACGACGGGCTGGAGAGCGTCCATATACTCCTCGATCTCCTCGTCGCGCTCCTCAATCTGGTCGGGTTGGTAGGACTCACCTAGGGCGTCCTTGTTGCGGAAGATGTTCTGCTTCCGCTCGAACCGACGCATATCAGCGCGTTCTCACGTCTCCTATATAAAACCACTACTGCATCTGTTTCAAGTGAACACAGACACACACCACTGTTACAAGTGAAGCACTAGACTAGAGGTATCTAGTGAGAACAACAGTCTACGCTTTCATCTAAAGCGCTGATATATTCATCGAGTAGAGGAATCGCTTGAATCGTAGGTTAACGGCTCTCTCGGTGCTATACTCTGGGTTTATACTAGATTCGGGATGGACGAGACAGCTGTCCGCCAGCGACGTACCCCCCTCCTGTTTCACGCTTCACTTGCAGCGGTGGTGTGTCTCTGTCTGCGTCGGCAGTGACTGGCTCCGACCAAGTTGCAGGACAGATCACGACGACTGCCTCGGGCGCGAGACTCACGTCCCTTTTCGCCGGCGGCTGTCCTCTCGTCCTCTTCGACTCCGTGGGTAGGTCATCCGTGCTCGTAGTAGCTAACCAACGGATTGATCTATTAGCAAGTTTTTGTTGGTTAGTGATGGCTGATCCAGATCTGCCTCCCGTGCCGACAGACAGTGAACTCCATCGTTGGACAAGCGAGGGCGTCGGTCAGGTGCGTCCCGACCGTGACGTCGTCGTGTTTCGATCCCCCGAGGAGGAGTATGTGCTGTCTGTCGAACGTGACGGCCCGATTAGTGGCTACTTGATCGAGCTCTACGCGACCGCTGACAAACGGCGGCTCGCCCGGACGGTCGTCGACGATCGTGCGCTCGCACTAGAACTCGCTGTGCAGTTGGCAGCGGCAGTTGACGAGCTTCAGGCATTGCCCGAGTCACCTGATCGACGAGCTGTGGCTGCCTCTCGCGATACGTCTCGGTCCCGCATCGAAACACCGGATGAATGGGACGATGATGACGACTGGGATGATGCCCTCAAGGACGCCTACGAGAAAGCTGAGATTCCGCGATCGAAGGGCACCCTCACGACCAAGACGATCGACGGCCGCGACTACTATTATCTCCAGTGGCGGGAAGGCGAGAAAGTCAAGAGCCAGTATGTCGGCCCCGTCTCGCCGGCGTGACGATCCTTGGGGGACAGATCATCCGAGACATCAGTTGAATGGATTCTCTAGCGTAGTCAGACGGGTGAGTTCAGGCACGCTGTCGAATCCATCGTCGAAGCTGTAGAGATAATCTGCCTCGTGACGCTGCATCGCTGCAATGATGACAGCATCAGTTAACGAGAGTGATCCGAGGGAGCGTTCCGTCGATCGACTCGTCTCTCACCAGCTGTTCAAGCGCATCGACCGCGGTGTGTTGATCGGCATAGAGTGCGTGTTCGAGCGAGGGATTGACCGAGAAGATGTCCTCCGATGCGCGGGCGTGGAAACGGTCGGCGACCGAATGGTCTGGATGTCCGATTCCCCATCCGTACGCGTGGACTTCCTCGTGTGCGACATCATCGCTGTCGTCGGCATTGACCGCGACGGTATCAAGATATTCGAGCGCCGCAACCGGAATTGCCCCGACATCTTCGATCAGCCGCGTCCGGATTATATATCGCCCGACGGCCTTCGCTATCGCGGGCGTTACGAGCGGAAGCTTGTCCTCGACGGTTGGATCATACGCATCGATTACATCTTCGAGGAGTGCCCATCCGTCTGCTCTCGCTGCCTCGTCGAGTTTGCCACTGATGCGCTCATAGTACGGTCAAAACACGTCCCGGTATGTGTCACCACTGCTGTCTTCCTTGAGCGCGGCCGAGAGTGCCGATTCGAACTCCACGACAGCGTAGTGAATTGCGTCCACGTCGCCGTCTGCAAAACGGTCGAGCAAATTGTCGAGTTCGGCGACTGACGCGTTTCGCTCCTCGGTTGGCGATGAATCGGTGGAGGTGGACCTATCGGCGCTAGAAGCAGTAGAAAATGTGTCTGACTGGACGTCGCCACAGTCGTGGAGGCGAAGACGTGTGAGTGTCTCAAACGACGCACCGCACTCGTCGCACTCGTGAGCCATAGTGACTCTATAGTGACCTCTAGAAAATGGAGTTACTTCTCCAGTCACGTGGTTTATCGGGTATAGGATCGCGGTTATCCCCGCGCACCGTTGCGTCGGACGCAACCCTGCGGATACCGCATTCTAAGCGAACTTTTGAGCCGTTCGGCCGTCGCTCCAGACAGCAGTATCATGTCACCGTTTCCCCTGCTCCTCACCATCCGCGCGTTCGCTGCTCGACTCGTCGCGACCACCCAGGATCTACTCCTCCCTGTCGCAGGACCACTCACCGTTCCGATTGGAAGGTGGATTCCGCCCAGCGGGTCTGGCTTCACGCCGAGCACTGTGTACGGACCGATCGGGCGGCCGGATTCGGCAATCGTGAGCTCCGCGCACGAGTTCCAGCACGTGTTGTCCGCGTTCGTCCTCGCCGCGGTTGATTTCGGATCGATGCTAGACTTTCCGGCGTGGACGGAGACTGTGTTCTCCATGGCCGGCCTCGTCCTGCTGGTTCTCGGGTTGATGGCGTGGCTGGGGAGTCACAGCGGGTATCGCCGGACATGGGGCCGACGGATGGCGTTCTCCGGGGGTGGCCTGTTCGTCGTCGGGACCGCCTTCGGGACGTTCGTCGACCTCCTGCAGTATGTCCTCGGATAGACACGGTGATCGAATGCGTGACTCCCCTCCGTCGGTGACACCTTCGCTGTGGCCGCGTCTTCGCGACCGGATTCGTGACGTCGTCACGATCCGGGGCCGGTTGATCACCCTCCCGGTGGCCGTGGTCGGGATGGTGCTCATCATCGTCTCGAGCGCCGTCATCGGGGCCGCCGCGGGGGCGCTCGTCATCCCCGATCCCGAGCCGGGTGTCGAGAAACATTACGACGACACCTTCCGCGTGCTCGCGAGCAACGATCCCGATCCGGGACGCGGTTCACAGACGGTCGGCGTCTACGAGTACGCCGACAACGGGAGCATTACGGCCGTCAACAGGACGGTCGTCACCCAGCCGGTCCAGCTGTGGGACTCGAACATCCAGTCGCGGGACGCCCTTGTCATCGCGAACGAGTCCGATATGTACCAGAGTGGCCTGCATGGCTTCGTCCAGGTTCCCTATCGCGATCGCTGGACGCGACTGGAGGACTGGTGGAACACCGAGTTCCGGATTCTCCCGCTTTACTCGGCCGATCCCTCGCGAGCGACGAGTACCGACGGTCGCTATACGGTCGAGG
>ERZ1034569.416-NODE-416-length-15773-cov-21.487848_pt1 | contig 15773 bp, 17 predicted proteins | sample MGYA00520706_ERZ1034569 | MGnify/ENA primary metagenome ERZ1034569 (study PRJEB33760, sample SAMEA4777722) | hypersaline lake metagenome | biome: hypersaline environment; feature: brines | place: Spain | collected 2014-08 | depth 0 m ...
GACCGCCCAGAAGACGGCTTCGGGATCCTTGTTCCAGATCCACCGCCACCGCGTTTTGGCCAGCAGGTAGAGCTTGCGAGCGGTGCTCAGTTGTGGGGTCGCCGACAGTACGTCGTAGTCACGGGTGCGGATGAGCCGGTGGTGATCGGCGTACAGGACGGCCGCGAGCAACACCGCCAGCTGGCAGTCCTCCGGGAGGTATTTGATCCCTGCAACACCTCTCTCGTAGAGTTCTTCAGCGCGGCGGAGTTCGGTTTGCATGGCTGCCGCGACGTTTTCATCCATCTCGAAGTTCCGGATCTGCTCGTTGGTGACGCCGTGTTGGGCCAGCGTCGACTGCGGCAGGTAGATCCGGTCTCGCTCAACGATATCCTCCCGGACATCCCGCAGGAAGTTGGTGAGCTGGAAGGCTTCGCCGAGCGCGGTCGCATGCGGGAGTGCTTTTTCAGGGTCGTCGGGATTCATTACGTCGGTCATCATCCGACCGACAGCCGAGGCTGAGCCGTCCATGTAGGCCTCCAACTCGTCGTAGGTGGCGTACTCGTCGGTGTCGATATCGGAGACCATCGCGTCGATGAAGACCTCGATATCCTCGTCGTTGAGGTCGTACTCCTCGCGGAGTTCCGAAAAGGCCGCGAGAACAGGGTCGTCGGTTGCGCGCTCGCCGAGGGCGGCCGCCCGAATCGCTTCGAGTTCCGCGCGCTGCTCGTCGGGGGCGACCCCGTCGGCGTCGTCAACGACCTCGTCGGCAACGCGGAAGAAGGCATACAGGACGTAGGTCGCCTCGCGGACGCGCTCGGGGAGCAGTCGGGTGGCGAGGTGGAATGTCTTGCCAGTCTGCTGTTGGATGGATTTGCTCCGGGCGATTTGGTCGTCGTCTACCATGTCAATGTAGGGGGTAGTCGGGGGCCAGTCGTCGGTCTCGTCGGCCGGTTCCGGCGGCACGGCATATATCGGCAGTAGGGCCGCAAGCGACATAACAGTTCGTGAACCGACCCCGTTTTGTGCCGTTTGTCAGCTGCCTGTGGCAGGCGGTCGCAGACGGGCGACGGCACCTAGTAGAATGTATCGGCACAGTCGTAGACGACGCCGTGGCTCGGACAGATATACTTGCAGTGACGGTGCTGCATCGACTCACCACAGAGCGGACAGGGCCGGCCGGGTGGCGTCTCGCTGTCGGCCATACCGGATCATGGAGAGCCAGCCAATTAGGGTTCGCGGTCGACGACCCGCGGGAGATACACGCCCGTCGAGGGCCGGAGCAGCCCCACATCGAACCGTTTGGCTCGGAGCACTCCGACTCCGAAGACGGTAGCAACGACCACCGGCAGCCAGTTGCCGAACCAGGCATTGATCGCCCCCCAGAGAATGACAAAGCTGACCATGTCGTCAAGCATGAAATCACAGGCGTCGAGGCGATCGAACAGTCCCGACTGATCGAGCGCGACGTCGAGGACGCCGACAGCGACGACCGCGCTCACCACCCAGCCGGCGAAGTTCGACAGCGGCACGTCGTAGAAGACGCCGCCGGCGTCGTAGGCCCAGAAGCCAAGCGAGACCGCGGCCGGATCGAGTACGAGATCCATCGTCACCACCGCCGGGATCACCACGGCCAGCCGCGCCAGCCGCGAGGCTGCCCGGTCGCCGAGCAACAGCAAACAGAGTAGATAGGCGTTCAATACAAGCGGGATGAAAAAGACGGGCAGCGCGGCGGGAATACCGCCGATCATCGGGCCAAGGTCGATCCCGTATTCGAAGCCACCGTAGGGCCAGCCGGTTGTGACGCCGACATACTCGATCAGATAGGTGTAGGCTGTCAGCAGCCCCAGCCCAGCAACGCCGCGACGACCGAGTGTCGGGAGGACGCCGACGAGCATCGGCGCGGCCATCACGACCGTTCCGAACACAAGGAACGGCGGATTGAATCTGAGCGGTTCGGGGATCACCGCCCACCCTTCCGCGCTGCCGACGAGCATGAGCGCGCCGACCAGCGGAAAGAAGACGGCAATCGTAAATCGGTTGCCGCCGATAAAGGCGTCAAGCCATGGTTCGACCTCGCGGCGACTTCGCGGCAGTCCGGCGACCGCATCGGCAACCCCGTCGGCTTCGGTGATCTGTGGCCGTTCACGGGGAGGCGATCCCGCTGCCGACGACTCAGCAACGTTGCTCACGGCAGCACCTCCGTCGGTGGCACGATCCGCCAGAGCAACCCGAGGGTAAACAGCGTCCCGACGGCGGTGTTGAGCGCGGGAAACCACCAGTAGGCCCGATCGACAGCGACCGAACTGGTCGCAACCCACGCGACAAAAACCGGGTAGACAGCCATGAGCGCCCCGAGCCGTGGGTCAACGAACCCGAAGGCGACAGCAGCGGCCAGCCAGCAGGCCGCAACATAGCCGTAGGTGCGTCGCTTCCCGAGCCACGTCGCTGTCGTCCGAATCCCGGCTCGGCGGTCGGGGTCGATATCCGGAATCGCCGAAAAGGTGTGCATCCCCATCGTCCACAGCCATGCGCCGACGACAGCCATCGCGGGCGGTTGGGTTCCGGCGACGGCGGCGTAGGCGGCGATCCCGGGAAGAATGTAGAGCCCATTAGAGAGGGAATCGAGTGGTGGCGTCGTTTTGAACCGCGCCGGTGGCGCGCTGTACCCGACGGCGAGCAACAGAAAGCCGGCGATCCACGGCCATGCAACCGATCCGGTGATGGCGAACAGCGGCACCGCGAGCAGGCCGCTGGCGACAACGCTGGCGATGACGACCGGGCCGCCCTGCCAGCGTGCCTCCCGCTCGGTTTTCTTTGGATTTTCGGTGTCGATGTCGGCATCGAAGATATCGTTGACACCGTACAGCAGGATGTTTGCCGGCAGCAGGAAGTAGCCAAACAGCGCGAAGCCGACCGGCAAAAACAGGTCGGGCACCGTTGTGGCGGCCGCGGCGACGCCGACGACAACAGGGCCAGCAAGATACAACCAAAACCGCGGCCGCGAGAGGATCAGCAGGTAGCGGAAGCCGTCGGTTATCGCGCTGTTCGACTGGTCGGTACCCACGGCGGGTCTCACTCCTCGATCGCTTCGGCGGTGTGTTGGCCGCTGATCAGACACATCGGAACACCGATGCCCGGTGTTGTATACGACCCGGTGAAATACAGCCCATCAACCTCCGTCGATCTGCGGTTTGGCCGCAGCAGGGCGGTCTGTTTGAGCGTGTGGGCCATTCCGAGTGCGGTGCCGTGCGCCGAGTTGTACCGATCAGCAAAATCGTTGACACAGAACGATTTCTCGAAGACGATGCGATCCCGTAACTCGACGCCTGTGTTGGCAGCAATGTCGTCGAGTACGAGCTCGCGGAACTCCTCGCGTAACGCTGGGGTGTCGTCGAGATCAGCCGCAATCGGGACGAGCGCGAAGAGGTTGCTGTGGCCCTCGGGAGCAACGCTGTCGTCGGTTTTTGATGGCACACAGAGGTAGTAGGCGGGGTCGTCGGGCCACTGTGGGTCATCAAATAGCTTCGCGAAGTGGTCGTCCCAGTCGGTCGGCAACACGAGTGTGTGATGCTCCAGCGGCTCAACGTCGCCTTCGACGCCGAGATAGAGCAGATACGCCGACGGAGCGTAGGTGCGGCTCTCCCAGTAGTCCTCGTCGTACTGCCGTTTCTCCGGTGGCAGCAGCTCCTGCTCGGTGTGGGCGTAGTCGGCGTTAGAGACAACGTAGTCGGCGAGGAACTCCTCGTCGTGTTCGGTTCTGACCGCAAAGCCGCCTTTCCGGCCGGCGATCTCATCGACCGGCTGGTCGGTGACGTACTCGACGCCGAGTTCTTCACCGAGGTCGATCATCGCGTCGACGAGCGCGCGAAGCCCGCCTTCCGGGTAGTAGACACCCATGTTGAAATCGACGTGGCTCATCAGGTTGTAGAGCGCGGGCGTGTTCTGCGGCGATCCCCCGAGGAACACGAGGGTGTACTGCATGATCTGCTGGAGCTTGGGGTGTTCGAAGTAGTCCGCAACGTGGCCTTGCATCTTTCCAAGCAGCGAGAGCCCCCAGGAGTACCGGAACACGTCGGTATCGATGTAGTCTCGCAGGCGGGGTCGATCCTCGTAGACGAAGTGTTCCATCCCGACATCGTAGGTGTACTCGGATTTGTCGAGATACCGGTCTAACGCATCGCCCGCGCCGGGCTCGTACCCCTCAAAGATCTCCTTGTTCGTTTCAAGATCGGGCACCATATCCACCTGATCGCCATCCTTGAAGAAGATCCGATAGTGTGGATCAAGCCGGCTGAGTTCGTAGTAGTCACTCGGTTGTTTCCCGAAGTGGCCGAAAAACCGCTCGAAGACATCGGGCATGAGATACCACGATGGCCCCATATCGAAGGTGAAGCCCTCTGCTTGGAGCTGGCTAGCTCGGCCGCCGAGCTGTTCGTTTTTCTCGACGACGGTCACGTTTGCCCCGGCGTCGGCAAGATAACAAGCCGTTGATAAGCCTCCAAAGCCGCTGCCGACGATCACGATATCGTCGCCGTCGACCGGGATGTCGCCGTCGTAGCGGCCCTCGTCGCCGCCGTGAGTCGCTGGTGTGTCGTCGTCGCTGGCGGTCGCCATACTATCTCTATGAAGGGTCGTCAGTCAAATAAAGGGACGGACTCAGCGGGCGCAGTAGTTTTACTTGTGGCTTCGCCAAAGAGTATCCATGCAGCCACGCGGCGTCTTCTGGTCGATCTATCGGGAGGCGCTGCCGGTGTTGGCGATCACGCTGCTCGGCGGGTTGTGTTCCGGCCTTGTGTTGTCGGGGCTACTCGACAGTGTCGCTGACTTCCCCGGCCTGCTGGTGATGGTGCCGGTGTTTCTGGCGACCCGGGGTAACGTCTATGGCTCGCTTGGCGGCCGGATCGCCACCGGGCTCCACCAGGGCCTCATTCAGCCCCGGTTCGAGTGGAACGATCGCTTGGTCAACGCGATCATCGCCTCGGGTATCAACGCTGTCGGCATCTCGATCGTCATCGGCTCGCTCTCGTGGGGTGTGTTGAGGCTGCTTGGCCGGGAGCCCGCACCACTGCGTGTCCTCGTTGGGATCGTCCTCATCGCTAGCCTGTTGACTGCGGTTGTGATGATCGTCGGGCTGCTCACGCTGTTGTTTGCCGGCTATAAGACCGGCCGCGACCCGGACAACCTCGTCGGCCCGATCGTGACAACGCTGGGCGATGTCTTCGGGATGGCGTTTCTGTTTCTCGCGGTGGTGATTGTCGAGGTGCTTGTCTCGTGAACTGTCTCTACCAGGGAGGTGGTCGCCGGTGGCGCTGTTGACCGACGCCGAGCTCGGCAGCTGGGGAACCGGCCACATCGTTCGGACGATGTTCCCGCTGTTGGTCGTGCTTTGCGGGATTGTCCTCTGGGCCGGGATCACCTTGGAGGACGCCGGCGACCTGCTGGATCGCTACGGGCTGTTGGCGGTGATGGTGCCGGCGATGATCGGGATGGGCGGCAATCTTGGCTCGATCCTCAGCGCGCGGCTCTCGACGCGGCTCCACCTCGGCACGACGACGTTTGATCCGACCGACCGGCTGCTGTGGGCGAATGTGGCGGCGATCTTTGCGCTTGCAGCAACGATCTTTACCGCCCTGGCGGTTGTCGTCTGGCTGATTGGCAGGCTTGTCGGCACCACCCTGACGCTCGGCCAACTGCTTTGGATCTCGCTTGCCAGCGGGCTGTCGGTCGCCGCTATCGCCGTCGTCGCCAGCGTTGTCGCCACCTACGGCTCCTACCGGCTTGGGATCGATCCCGACGACACCACCATCCCGATCGTCACCAACGTCGTCGATGTCTTCGGGATGCTTGTCTTCCTTGCCGTCTCGCGGTGGGTGTTGGTGGGTTGATCACTCCGCGTCGACATCGAGTTCGAACTGTTCGTGCTCTGTGACGGCGTTGAGCACGACGCTCGTGTTTGATTCGTTGATGTCGACATCGGCCAGCAAGGCCTTGATCTGCTCGTTCATCCCATCGGTATCCTCGAATCTGCCAACGGCGATGATGTCGTAATCGCCGGTTGTCTCGTAGACGCTGATCATCTGTTTTTGTGCTCGGAGCCGATCAGTTAGCGCCTGAATCGCACTGCCCTCGACCTTCAGATGGATGATCGCGGTCACGTCGTACCCGAGTTTGTTGTAGTCGATGATCGGGGTGTAGCCGTCGATCACCCCCTCTGTTTCGAGCGCTTCAAGATGGTTAGAGACCGTTGTCACCGACACATCGAGCGTCTCTCCAAGGCTTCGCAGACTTGCTCGCCCATCGCCGAGCAGTTCATTCAGCAACTCCGCATCAAGATTTTCGTACGTCATGTCTTCGCCTTGTATTGTTGTGGAACTTAAACTACTAGCTTCGGCGGAGACTGTCGACGCACACCGAGCCACCTGTCGTCAGTCGTTGGGAAACCAAGCCAATCTGCGGTGCCCTCTCTCGACAGTGTGAAAAACATATGTTTGTTATTTTCTTTAAATCAATACACTCGTTTGGTCTCCGAACGCTTCGCTCCGTGCGCTGTTCCGCTGTCCGAGGCATACGTTCATACGCTCGGAGGTGGTTACATCGGTCGATGGGTGGGCGCAGTTTCGGTATGTTGGGCCGCCGCCGATACTCGTTGCTGTTTCGGTTGGCGACAGCACCGGGGATCGTCCTGCATGAACTCGCCCACCGCCTCGCCTGCCTGCTTGCAGGCGTACCGGTGCAGTCAGCCGTGTACTTTCAACTAACGGGGCCGCCCGGCTATGTCCAGCATGCGACGCCGAGCCGATGGTCGACAACTGCGGCGATCGCCCTCGCACCGCTGGCGGGCAACATCGCCGTTGCGGCCGTGCTGCTCGAATACTCGCTTGCGATATACACCGGGAGCGGGGTTGACGCGGTCGTCACCGGGGGGTTGTTGTGGTGGGTAGCTATCGCCGCGCTCACCCATAGCCTCCCGAGTTCGACCGATCTCGGGACGGTGTGGGCCGCCACCACCGCGCGGTGGTATCGGGTTCCGCTTGCGGTCGTCGTCGGCCCACTGTACGCGCTTCGCCGGCTGGCTGGGCGTGTCGGCACCTACCGACTCACTGTCCCGCTGTCGCTTGCTGTGCTCGGCGGGATGATGGCCCTTCACGACCTATCGCCGGCCGCGTTTCTCGGCTGTGTCTTCGGTGGTCAGTGGGGCTGTTGGGACGGCTCGCCACGGTTGGGTGTGGTGCTCTCGAAGATGCTTCTCGACCGTCTTGATCAACTCCGAGCGATGGGTGTGCTGGTATCCGTCCGATAACTCCCGTTGGTCTGTGTGGCCCACGCCTGATTCAACCACCGAGCAGCCCCTCAAGTACCGGGCCGGCGGTTCGACGGAGGTTGTCGCCGACCGGCAGGCTGTCGATGAGCCCACCGAGCAGCGAGCCGCCACCGCTTCCGCCGAGTTGCGACAGGAGAAACAGCATCCCGACCGGCACCGCGATCGTGGCGATCAGTGCCACAAGCAGCGTTATCGCGCCGCCGCCGAGATTCAGCCGCTCGAAAACCATATACAGCGTGGCGCTGACGACGAGTACCACCGTCGCTGCGACCACTGTGGCCCCGACCAACAACACGACAGATCCGGTGTCGCTGCCGCCAATATCGCTAAAGACCAACAGCCCGAATGCGGCGAGTACAACGAGCCACAACCCGACACCGACAATGGTGAGCCACCGGCTCGATCCGTATCCCGTCCCCTGTTCAGGGGGCAGGGTATCGCCCGGTGACCCTGACTGTGCCATAGCTGATCGAACGGTCGACACCAGCAAAAGCATTGGTGCCACCACCGCGGTATCGCCGCTGTCGGCTGCCTGGTGTCGCCCCCGGATTCAGTCGCCCCCTTTCACAAGTATTAGGCGGCCACTCGGCGTACGCCCAGCTATGAATGATCTCTTCCGGAAGGCGGTACGGGGCAAGCCGGTTGACCGCCCGCCGGTCTGGATGATGCGCCAAGCCGGCCGGTATCTTCCGGAGTACCGTGAGATCCGGGAGTCCCATTCCTTTCAGGAGGCCATCTCGACGCCGGATATCGCCACCGAGATCTCGCTGCAGCCCTACGAGCGGTTCCAACCCGACGGGGTCGTCATGTACTCCGACATCCTCACCGTGCTCGAACCGCTGGGGTTCAGCTACCATATCGAATCCGGCGTCGGCCCGGTGATCGAAAATCCGGTGTCGTCGCCGGCGGATACCCACCGCGAGGTCGGCGACGTGCGGGAGCAACTCTGGTATGTCGGCGAACTCATCGAGCGACTCACCGCCACCCTCGGCGACGAGGCGGCTGTGTTGGGCTTTGCTGGCGGCCCATTTACCCTGGCGGCCTACGCCTGTGAGGGCAGCACCTCCCGGTCGTTCATGGCCGTCCGGCGGCTCAGAGCGGAGGCCCCGGCGGCCTTCGAGCGACTGCTCGATGCCTTCACCGACGTGTTGATCGAGTACTGTCAGTATCAGGAGGACGCCGGTGCCGACGTGATCCAACTGTTCGACACCTACGCCGGCCTGTTGTCGCCGACCGATTACGCGGAGTACATCGTTCCCCGTCATCAGCGGATTCTCGATGCGGTTGACGTGCCGACGATCGTTTTCGTCCGCAACATGGGCGGCAACCTCGAACTACTTGCCGACAGCGGTGCGGACGTGGTCTCTCTGGACTGGACGGTCGATATCGACACCGCCCGCCAGCAGCTTGGCGATGTGGCGATCCAGGGGAATCTCGATCCGGCGTTGCTCTACGGCGATCCCGAAACCGTCCGTGAGCGAACCCGCGAGGTTATCGACGCCGCCGGCGACACCGGTCACATTCTCAATCTCGGCCACGGCGTCGACCGCAACACGCCGGTCGAAAACGTCGCGGCCTTTTTCGAGACCGCAAAAGAGTCGCGTTAGGCGTCCTGTGGCGGCAGCTCGGCGTTAAAGCAGTACGTCCCCGGCTCATTGCGGCACTGACACTGTCTGAGCTGGTAGTACGCCGGCGCGAACTCCGAGAGGAACGGCTCGGTGATATCCGCCAGCAGCTCCGGGAACCGCGGGTCATCATGGGGGACAGGCACCCGGTGGAGATCAAGCCCAACCTCGGTGGCATCCTCCTCAAGATCGACATCGAGTTCGACGAGCGTCTCCGACTGCTCGTGCATGAAGCTCATCGGTTCGACGACCACCCGCTCGAAGTCCTCGCCGAGCCCCTCGACGAGTTCCTCGGTTTCGGGGGCCGTCCACTCGATGCCACGGTTGGCGTGGTTCTGGAAGCCGATCTCGTAGTTGTCGATGCCGACCATGCCGGCGACGGCCTCGGCGTGTTCCTCGACGTACTGATCGTATCTGAACCCCTCATCGAGATACTTCATCGGCGTGCCGTGCGCCGAGAAGACAAACGCCGTGTCGGGATCGTTCGGGTCGACATCGTTTTGATCAAGGAACGAGCCGATCGACTCCGCACGGATTCGATTGTACGTCGGGGCTCGATGCCAGCCGGTGACCGCACTGAACTCAGGGTCGTAGTCGTCGTGGTCATCGATGGCGTCCTCCAGGGAATCGATTGACGAGACAGTTGTCGAGGGGCCACACAACGGGTAGATCGGCAGCGCGATGACCTCGTCGATCCCGTCGTCGGCCAGCGTTGCGGGGATATCGTCGATCAGTGGCTCCATGAACTGCATCGCGTGGTAGATCTCCACATCGTGGCCGCGGTCGGCCAGCGTTTCCTCTAAGGAGTCGGCCTGCTCGCCCGCCTGCCCTTGCAGCGGCGAGCCACCGATCTCCTCGTATTCCTCCATCAGCCCTGGGAGGCGTCGCTGAGCGAGTTCGCGGGAGCGCTCCCAGGCTTCCTCCTCGGATTCGGCATCCTCTAGGGAGGCGTTGTCGTAGAAGATCCGTGTCAGGTATTCGAGGACGGTCTCTCGGTCGGGGTTTGCTGGCTCACCGAAGTTTAACAGGACAATCGCAGTTGCCATATGAGCGGTTGGGGCGGCGGCGGTAAAGCAACTTCGCATACGACGATCATACCATCTCTGTCGCCGGGTTTCTTCGCGTATGAGCTGCTCGGGGTTCCCGTGGTGTGTTACTCCGTTTCGCCGATTTCGCGGGCGATCCGTTTCGCGCTTCGGATTCGCCCGGGAATCCCGGGTCGACCGACGAAGTTCGCACAGAACCGCAGCCCCTCGGGCGGCTTGATATCATCCATCGCCGTCCAGGAGCCATCATACGCTGGCATCCCCGGTGTCCACGTGTGGACGCCGATCGGTGTTGCCGCCGCGCCGGTCAGTTCCTCGAAGGCGTCGGCGGCCAACTCCCCGACATCCTCGTCGGTGCGGTTCGGCAGCTCCGGATCGCTGTTCGGGTCGACATAGCAGGTAAACAGCCGGTCTCGATCCAGAAAGCTCGCGTTCCAGGTGGTGCCGCTGATCGGCAGATCGCCGTCCGGCGGCACCAGCGCGCCGATCCCCTCCCGATCGAAGTCGGAATCGAGAAACACCATCGTGATCTGGTTGTACCGGAATCGCTCCAGCGTTGCCGCGAGGTCGGTGTCGAGTGGCTCGACCAACTTTGCGCTCGTCGGTGCCGGTGTCGTCACCACAACCTCGTCGACGGTCTCGCTGCCGGCGTCGGTGACGATCTCGAAGCCGCCATCGGCATCGACATCGACGCTCCCGTTGTGACCCCTGATTTCGACTGCAGCAGTATCGAGATCGATCACGTCACTGTGGGCTTCATACAGCGCGTCAGTCAGCGTTCCGAGCCCATCGTCAAACGTACAGATCGGTGGGGCCGCTCGCCCCTCGACGACGCGTTTGGCCACCCACCACAGCAGACTGCGACCGACCCCCGCGTTGTCGAGGGCGCGTCCCAGCGAGTATTCGTGCAGCATCTCTCTGGGATCGGTGCCGTATAAGCCACTGTACAGCGGGCCCATGTATCGTCGGGCGGCCTGCCGGCCAAACCGCCGAACGAGAAACTCATCGACCGTCTCATCGGGCTTGGCGGGGGCGGTCAGCGGCTCGGCAAGGATCCGCAGCTTGCCAAGCGGGCTCAACAGACTCGTCGTCACCGCCTCCCGGGCCGACAGCGGGGCGACGCGGAGCGCGTCGTTGTGGTAGATGTACAGCGGCTGGTCGTCGTCGCCGATACGAAGCTGCTCGTTAAGACCGAGCTTGTCAACCAGCGATTCGATACTCGGGGTGAGCCGGAGCCGCTGGGGGCCGAGTTCGACGACCCGGCCGTCCATCCGCTGACTGCGGACGATCCCGCCGGCCTCGGCGCGTGACTCGACGGCGACAACGTCGATCCCGCGGTCGGCAAGCGCGTCAACGAGGGTGAGCCCGGAGATACCGGTACCGACAACGCCGACCCGCACTGTCAGCCCCCTCGCGGCCGGCGTTGGGCGGCGGTTTGGCCACCGCGACCGAGGCGTGTCCACGGCTGTCGATTCATTGTGGGGACACTAGCCGGGCTCGGCGAATAACGCTTCCGCGTTGGGGTGCTCACGCCGCTTCGATCTTGGCTTTGAGATTCGCCAGCGTCGACTGCAGCTCGCCCTGATTGTACCGGCGGACAAACGGCTCGATGACTCTGGCGATCACCTGCCCGGGGATCGTGTACTCGGCGGTGTAGGTGACCCAACTGCCGTCGTCGGTGGCCTCGATATCGAAGGTTAGCTCCCCCGAGAGCGCGCCGTCCATCGCAAACCGATGGCAGGTCGGCGGCTCGTGGACGGTTTGGACGAGATGGCCCTCAACCTCGACGGCGACCATCCGGTAGGTAAAATCGAGCTCTTTGCCGCCGTTGTCTATCGGTTCGACATTGGTGATGTCGGTGATCGCCGGCGTGATCGTCCGGTGGTTGGCCGGCTCATCGAGGTACTCGAAGACTGTCTCTGGGGATGCGTCGATCGCGATCCCGTCGCTTACCGCTACCATAGTGATGCTACAACGAGGCGTGTCTTAGTGATTCCGTGCGCGTGTCGCCGTCGACCGGCTGTTTTTGTCCCTCCCGGCTGTAGCCGTCAGTAGTGACCGCGACAACCGTCCACGAGCCGACCCACCGAGAGGCCCTCTGGGAACTTGAGGATGCCTTCGAGCGCGGCGACCTCATCACGATATTTGGCCGTTGTACTGTCGAGTACGACGGCCGAGCAGCCTCCTCACTTGGCTTGGGTCGTCGGCTGCTGCTACTTAAACCGGATGGGACGGCGTTGGTACACACCGATGAGAAGCAGAAGCCGGTCAACTGGCAGCCGCCGGGGTCGGAACATCACGCCGCCGTCCGCGATGGCCGACTCCGCGTTCGCAGCGTCCGCACCTCACCCGACGAGACGCTGGATGTCCATTTTGAGACGGTCGAACAGCTGTCGGCGATGGCGGTCAGCGGCCGCCGCGACCTCTCCGTCACTGGCAGCGAAGCCGACCTGCGAAACGCCCTGCTCGATCGCCCCGCCGTTATCGAGTCCGGCTTCGAGCCGCTGGCGACCGAGCGGCCGACCGATGCCGGCCCGATCGACCTTTTTGGCCGCGATACCGACGGGCGGCCTGTCGTCGTTGAACTCAAGCGCCGCCGGGTCGGCCCGAGCGCCGCGAGCCAACTCCAGCGATACGTCGCGGCCATTGAGCGTGAAGACGGTGACGACGCAGCCGTGCGTGGAATCTTGGTCGCGCCATCGGTGACCGACCGGGCTCGGCGACTGCTTGCGGAACACGGGTTGGAGTTTGTTGCTGTCGAACCGCCGTCGTCGACCGGCGACGCTGGTGGGAATACTACCCTCGACACCGAACCATCGCAAACCGACGCGGTCGACGATTCGGTACACGACCCTGCTGGCGATGCCACTGGAGACGATGATGGCGAGCCGGCTGGAACACTGCCAGCCGACGAGGAGTCACACTGACGAATTTGGCCGTGTCACCGCCTCACAGGCGTCGCCTGTGGGTTGTATTCGAAGGCTTTATTCGGGCCAGCGGCGTTCGCCACGATAAGTAACCATGGGAGAGAAACCAGCCTCGATGTACAGGGATATCGACAAGCCCTCGTACACACGACGCGAGTATATCACCGGGATTCCGGGTTCGAAGATCGCCCAACACGATATGGGCGACCTGCAGGCTGATCCGGACGACTACCCCGTCAAGATCACCCTCGAAACCGAGGAGGAAGTCCAGCTCCGCCACGGCTCTCTTGAGTCCTCGCGGCTCTCGGCGAACCGCCATCTGTTGAAGGAACTCGGCGAAGGCGAGTACAAGATGCAGCTTCGGAAGTTCCCCCACCAGGTCATTCGAGAGAACAAACAGGCAACCGGTGCTGGGGCCGACCGTGTTTCCGACGGGATGCGACAGTCCTTCGGCAAGATCGTCGGCACCGCCGCCCGTATCGGCGCTGACGAGCCGATCTTTACGGCCTACTGTACCGCCGAGCAGGCGCCGGTCGTCAAGGAAGCGTTCCGCCGCGCGTACAACAAGATCTCCCCGCCGTGCCGTATCAACGTTGACCGCGGCGAGGAACTGCTCGTCTCCTAAGCGGATCGACACCTCTTTTCGCTGTTCTCGCAAACAGTAGCGTATGCTCCGGCTGGCGGTCACAACCAACGCTGAGACGTTCGCCCGCGTGCGTGAGCCGCTGGCTGACCGCGGGATCGACGCCGCCCATCTCCAGGCGAAGGAACGGGCGATCCCGCTGACCGACAGCGCTGTCGCTGCTACCGCTGAGGCCGACGACGATACCGCCGCCGCGTTCGATGTCGGACTCGTCTATCCCGGCCGGCTGATGGAGGGGGCGGCGATCACCGCCGGGCTCGACATCCCGTGGGTCAACGACCGGGAGGCCGTCCTCACCTCCCGAAACAAAAGCGGCGTCCTCGCCGCCCTCGATGCGGCCGACATCCCGGTTCCGCACTCGGTGATGCTCTCGAATCCGGTCGCTGAGTCGGCCGTTGTCGACGCCGTCGCCGGGCTCTCCTTCCCGGTTGTCGTCAAACCAAACTCGGCGACTCGCGGTGTCGGCGTCGCCAAAGCCAGCGATATCGACTCGCTGCTCGGCGTCGTCGACTACCTTGATCTGATCCACGATTTTCGCGCCACCGGTGACAAATCCTATCTCATTCAGGAGTATCTGCCCGACGCCCGTGATTACCGGGCGATGGTGATCGACGGCGACTGCGTCGGCGGCGTCCAGCGCCGCCTGCCTGCCGACCTCGCTGAGGGCCGCTGGAAACACAACGTCCATCGGGGGGCTGAGGCGACCGGTGTCGACCTGCCGGAGTCTCACCGCCGCCTTGCCGAACGGGCGGCTGCCGCACTCGATATCCCGTATCTCGGTGTCGATCTGTTGGAAACCGACGATCGGCTCGTGGTCAACGAAACAAACGCCCGCCCAACAGTCGATACCGCCGACAAGTACGACGACGGATTCTACGACCGACTCGCCGAACGAATCCACGATACCGCCGAAAACAGGTCGTAACTACTCGACGTCGATCGCCGCCGACGCTTCTGCTCGATCAAACGTGACCTCCAACACACCGTTGTTGAACGTCGCGTCCGCGGAGTGTTCGTCGACCGCCGCCGGCAGCCGAACGCGTTCGTTGTACTCCTGATGGTTTGTGGTTGCTTGGATCGTGAGTGTCGTGCCGTCACACTGGAGTGTGAGATCGCCTTTGTCGACCCCGGGGAGATCCGCGACGAGCCGGACAGCGTCGTCGGTCTCATAGACATCGACGTGTGTGTCGGCCCCGGCTTCATCGGGGCTGTTCATTTCGCCCATCATCCGCTCGATCTCATCGAAGATATCGCCGAACGGGTCGTCGCGGTCGTCACTATGCATACACGTACACATGGTTCCCCCTCGCAAAAAGCGTTCTGTCCCCGCTGACTAGTGATGTACGTCTTGTACTATACTGCGGGCAGCTGCTGCTCTGCGATCGGCACCGAAAGCCCCGTGCTGTCGTTGTTTCCGGATGTGTATCGCTGCCTCCGGAGCCATCTATTGTGATTTGTTCACACGCGTTACGACGATCCGGGCTATTTTAAGTAGCTGTAGAATCGCTATTCGCGTATGAGTAAATCATATCTAGACGCTGGTGCGGAAGTCGCCGACGAGGATGTTGTTCGCGTCGGTCTGAATGGGTTCGGTCGGATCGGTCGTAACACGTTCCGTGCGATTCTCGACAGTCCACGGGTTGAACTCGTCGGTATCAACGACGTGATGGACTTCGAGCAGATGCGGTACCTCGGCAAGTACGACACCATCATGGGCACCCTCGATGGGCTCGAACTCGACGGCGACGAGCTCACTATCGGTGGTACCTCGGTGTCGCTGCACAACGTTCAGAGCCCCTCCAATCTGCCGTGGGGCGAGGAGAACTGCGACATCGCCTTCGAGTGTACGGGTATCTTCCGGACGAAAGACGACGCCGCCCAGCATCTTGAGGCCGGCGCGGACAAGGTTGTCATCTCCGCGCCGCCGAAAGGTGACAAACCGGTTCCGCAGCTGGTCTACGGCGTCAACCACGCTGACGACTACGATGGCGAGGATGTTGTCTCCAACGCCTCCTGTACAACCAACTCCGTCACCCCGGTCGCCAAGGTACTCGACGAGGAGTTTGGCATCGAGACAGGCACGCTGACGACGATCCACGCTTACACCGGCAGCCAGACGCTTATCGACGCGCCGAAAGGCAAGACCCGCCGCGGTCGCGCGGCCGCCGAAAACATCGTCCCGACCTCGACGGGTGCCGCCCAGGCCGCAACCCAGGTGCTCCCACAGCT
>ERZ1034569.417-NODE-417-length-15768-cov-8.939731_pt1 | contig 15768 bp, 11 predicted proteins | sample MGYA00520706_ERZ1034569 | MGnify/ENA primary metagenome ERZ1034569 (study PRJEB33760, sample SAMEA4777722) | hypersaline lake metagenome | biome: hypersaline environment; feature: brines | place: Spain | collected 2014-08 | depth 0 m ...
GTGTGTGAGTGCGCACGTTCGGGACCCCACGCCCCGGCCCGGTGCGCCAGGGATGGCCGTCCCACCTGATACCGCGACCCACGGGTACCAGTATCAACCGGGGCGGCCAGTTCCGGGATTCCGAACTGTTCCGCCCCCCGGAACACTACCCGGGGGGACGCACGCCCTCCGTGTACCGGCTCAGCGGCACCGAATCGGACGACTTCCGGTCGAACCAGCCGGCGGCCCACTCGAACAGGTCCGCATCGGCCGAGTGCAGACATGCCCGGAGGTCACCGTGTGACCCGTAGGCCTTCAGGAACACCTCGCCGTCGATCAGCGCCAGCCCGGAGTCGATGGGGTCCGGGACCACATGGATGGTCACGCCCTCGCTCGACACGGCCAGCTCGACCATCCCCGGATACGAGTCCTGCATGTGGCTGGCGAAGTCCTCGCTGTAGACGAGTTCGACGGTCGTTCCCGCCTCGATAGTCGGTTCGAACGAGTCCACCAGCCGCTGTGTCAGCACGGGCGAGAACCCGCGGAACCGGTCGGCATTCGCGGGAAACCGTTCGAAGAGGAACGTCTCGGCCGCTTGCGGCTCGGTCGGGGTCGAGACACAGACGTCCCCATCGAAGGGGAACGGGAGGTCATCGGCCCGGCCGAACGCCGAGAGGAAGTCGCTGAACCGGTTGCCGCGTTCGACAGCCGTCGTCAGCTCCTCGTACTTCCTGAACACGTGACGCCCCGCTCCGGTCAGGGAATACCGCTGCTCCTGCTTTCGAACCCAGCCGTACTCCTCGGCCCCCGACAGCGCACGATGGATGGCAGTCCGGGAGGCCCCGGTCCGGTCCCGGAGTTCGCATGGCCGACACGGCCCTTCGGCGAGCTCGCGGAGTACCGCGATACGGCCGTCTGAGCCGGCCAGGAAATCGATTCCCTCTCTCGCGTCCATGTCGGCATCTACTCCCCAGTGGATAAAACGGTTCGGGCCCCCAGATACCCGCGGATGTGGCCCCTCCTCGCCGGTCCCGCTCAATGTCGAGGGGTTCCGGGAGTACCCTCTCGGTTCCCGTCCCACTCCGTTCCGGTGGAGTGACCCGTCGCGCTGGTCGCAGCTGAGCGACGCCGGAGGGTCAATCGCCACCCTCGGCGAGCGCCCCATCGCCGTCGGCCTCGTCGTCGATCTCCTCCAGTACGCGCTGATGGAACTCCTGCAGGACGGCGGACTCGTCCTCGGCGAGCACCACGTCGCTGGCCATCAGCGTCGCCAGACCGAACGCCCGCGGTGTCGGCGTCTCGACGGTGTGGTGGACGACTTCGAGGCCTCCGCGCTGGAGCTCCCGCAACACGGCCTCGATACCCGCGAGGTTGAGCTTGTCCTCGAGGATCTCGCGGTAGGTCTCCTCGATGACCGAGAAGTCCGTCAGCTCCTCGGCGAACGAGAGCAGCATCTCGCTGGAGACCTGCTGCTGGGCCGCGGACTTCTCGTAGCCCTTGTAGCGCTTCAGGATGAGCAGCGCCCGGGTCGCGTTGATGCGGAAGTAGCGCTTCAGCAGGTCGGTCCCGTCGAGCGCGTCCCGCAGGTCCGCGCGGGCCTGCCCCGGGGGGATGCTCTCCAGCACGCCCGGGAGGTCGACCTTCCGGTTCAGCGGCATCGACAGCGTGAACCCGTGGTCGGCGACGGCGACCTGGACGTTGGCGTTTGCCTCCTGCGCGCAGCGGTAGGCCAGCAGCCGCGAGAACCCGTCGTTGAACCGGCGGCCGTAGTTGGAGTGGACGTAGTAGTGGCGCTCGTACTGCTCGCGGTCCAGTTCCTCCTCCACGACGAGGCGGCCGTCCGTGGCGACGCTGTCGGCGCCGGCATAGCGGACCTGCTCGTCGAACATCCGCGTCACCGCACGGACGGAGTGCTCGTCCAGTGGGAACTCGCGGAGCCACTCGCGGACCGCGGGCGGCCCACCGTCCACCAGCTCGGCCAGCAGCTCCCGCTGGAAGGCGAGTATCTCCCGGCCGAGGTCGTATGAGAGCGGCAGGCGCTCGGAGAACCACGACGGGACGGTCGGCCGCGCGCCCGTCGGGTCGGCGTACACCTTCGACCCGCGGCGGTAGCGGTACTCGTAGTTCGACCCGCCGAGCACGAACACGTCGCCGGTCTCCAGGGTGTCGAGGTACTCCTCGTCGAGCTGGCCGACCCACTCGTCGCCCGAGCGTGTGAACACGTCACAGGTGAACGAGTCCGGGATGGTGCCGATGTTGGTCATGTAGATGACCCGTGCCATCCGACCGCGCTTCCCGATCAGCGGCCTGCCGGGGTCGAACTCCTCGTAGTGGTGCTCCCCGCCCGGCGCGTCGTTGGTGTCACGCCAGATCTTCGCGTAGACGTTGCGCTCCTCCAGCCCGTCGTAGTCGGCGGTCAGATAGCGGAACAGCCGCTCGAACTCGGCGTCGGAGAAGTTCCGGTACGGGTACGCCCGTCGTAGTATCTCGCGGATCTCCCGCTCCGGCCGGGGCCCGTTGATGGCCATCCCGTACACCTGCTGGGCGGCGACGTCCTGGGCGTCCTCGGGGACGAACACCCGGTCGACGAACCCCGCCTCGGCCTTCCGGAGCATCACCGCGCACTCGACGAGTTCGTCGCGGTCCAGCGCCACCACCCGGCCGGTCACGGTCTCGCCGAGCTGGTGTCCCGCGCGCCCCACCCGCTGCAGGAGCGCGGCGACGGACTTGGGCGACCCGACCTGGACCACGAGGTCGATATGTGGCATGTCGATGCCCAGCTCCAGCGAGGTGCTCGTGGTCACCACGTCCACGTCGCCGGTCTTGAGCAGCTCCTCGACGCGCTCGCGCTCCTCCTTCGACAGCGAGCCGTGGTGACAGCCCGAGTTCGACTCGTCGTAGCCCGGATAGTTCTCGCGGAGGTTGTGCAGCACCCGTTCGGCTCCGGACCGCGTGTTCGTGAACACGAGCGTGTTGGTCGCGTCCCCGATCCACTCGTGGAGCCGGTCGTAGAACCGCTCGTTGACGATGCCCGGCGGCGTGTCGATGAGGTCGTCCGTGGGGCAATGCAGCTCGATGTCGAAGTCCCGGACGAACCGGGCGTCGACGATCTCGTAGTCCCGGACCGTGGGGTCGCGGTCGGCGCCGGACCGGCCGTCAGGGGGGCCCGATTCGACGGCCCCGGCGTCGACATCGGGGGCCGCGCTCGGGGTGCTCCCGACGGGCGCGGCGTCGGCTGGTCCGGCGTCGGCGGGCGTCTCGCAGCCGACGAGGAACTCCGCCATGCCCGACAGCGGCTCCACGGTCGCCGAGCAGCCGATGCGGGTCGGCGAGCCCTCCGCCATGGTCTCCAGCCGCTCCAGCGAGACGGCCATGTGGGTGCCGCGCTTGTTGTCGGCCAGCGAGTGGATCTCGTCGACGATGACGTACTCCACTGTCTCCAGTTTCCGCTTGAACTTCGGGGAGTTCAGCAGGATGGCCAGCGTCTCCGGCGTGGTGTTGAGGATGTGCGGCGTCGTCGAGAGCATCGCCTGCCGGTCACTGTCGCTGGTGTCGCCGTGCCGGATGGCATGGCGCAGGTCGACGTCCTCGTGGCCGTTGGCCGCCAGCTTGTCCGTGATGGCGTCGATGGGTTCGGCCAGGTTCCGGTGGATGTCGTTGGCGAGCGACTTCAGCGGCGAGATGTAGAGGCAGTAGACGGAGTTCCCGAGGTCGTCGGCCTTCGCCCGCCGGAACAGGTCGTTGTAGATGGCCGCGAAACTCGCCTGTGTATTGTGGAGATACATCGCTCCCCGTCCGCCAACGAAGTTGTGTGGCCCTGGTACGGACAGGTCGATTATCCGCCCTCCGTACGGCTCCGTCGATTTCTCTTCGACGGTCAGCCAGGCCACGTTCCGCGACTGAACCTCCCGGATGTCCGCCGACAGCTCGGCTACTGTCTGGTCATCGGGCAGGTCACGGAGGGTAGTTCGTAGCTTCGAGAGCGCTTCCTCGGTGATGTACCCGGACCGCCGGACCACCTCGTAGACGTTTCCGAGTTCTGCCATGAAGGCATCGTAGTCCTCGAAGTAGTCCGATAGTTCCGCGATACGCTCGTAGTCGAACTGGTACTTACCGACCTTCGCTCCTCCACGTCTCCCGCCCTCCGCGTACGCTTCGAGTTCGGACATCTTCGGGTGCGCGATATCGGTTTCAGCCAGCACGCGCCGGAGGTCGTCACGTCCCCGAATCGTCAGGCGGTGATACTCGTGCTCGTTCTGCTCGGGTGTGTTGGTCGCCGTTTTCTGCACCTCGGAACGTGAACACAGCACGCCGAAGGAGAGGAGTAGGTAGTTCAACTGCTCGATCTTCATCTCATTGGCCTGCGTTAGGACGATCTCCGACTCTCGGACCTCCGCCTCCAGAGAGAGAAACGTCTCGAGAAACACGCTCTTCAGATGTCGAGGGGCATTGAGCAGCCAGTCCGGGAACGGGACTTCACGCCCGGTTCCGATATCGATTCCAACCAGTTCGGAGAGGAACGTCGCAAAGACCGTATCGGAGACGTAGTAGTCGATTTCGTGCGCTGGTTCGAACTCGACCCCGAACAGCTCCTCCATGGAGCGTCGCACGTCCTCGAGCAGGTCGCTCTGCCACTTCTGGGAAATCATGACGTACCGGCTTCGTTCGTCTCCTCCGATCTGCCCCTCCGCAAGAATGAACGCTGAGAGGCGGGCCAAATCAGCTGATAGCGTCTCGGGGTAGTGAAACCGAGACACTCGGCCGTTCGTAGTCTTCACCACGACCTCGTTGGCATCCAGCGGCTCCATCCCGTCGAGGAGCAGTTCCCGTGTCCGCGACTCCTTCGTTTCGGTCGAACCGGTTATCTGACCGTGGACAGTGGCGATGCTGGCCGAAATCCTGTCGGCGATTGCCCGCATACTCACGTCGGCGAGTGCCGTTGCGGCACGCAGCTGCTCCTCGTCCAGTTGCCCAATCGAATCGGCCTTCTCGAGGGCCTGAATGACGTCCGATGACTCCTCCGCTGTCAGTACGATATCGAACTCCGAACGGAGGCGTTCGATGGCGCGGTCGGAATCGAGTGTGATTTTCCGCTCGGGGAGCTGGAGTTCCCTCGGTACCCCGACGCGGTCTCCCTCGGAGACCTCTTCCGCCGGCCGCCACTCCGGCCCGTCTTCGGATTCGACCAGGAGCGGATGGGCCGGGGTCACCTCCACGTCCCGGCCATACGTCGTTTGGAACCGATAGAGGGGACCTTGGTACGACTCGGAGTACACCTGCGCCGAGCTGGTCGTCACTTCTCCGTCCTGATACGCGAACACGGAGGAATCGCTCTCGAAGAGCTCCCCACCGTCGATATCGCCAATCTTCTGCCCACGCTGCTGGTAAAGTTCCTGTGCGCGTACCGTTCGGACCTCTCCGTGTTGTTCGACTATCAGGGGCGTGTCCGGCTTCACGCATTTCCCGCTCCCGGTCGGCGCGCAGACGAGCGTGTTCTCGCCGTCGTCGACCAGCGGGATGGCCTCCTTCTGTGGCGGCGTGAAGAAGCCGCCGTTGCCGGGGACGAACTCGCCGAACGTCTCGACCCACCACTCCCGGACCTCGGGTTCGAGGCGGGCGAGCACGTCGCTGTCGTCGATCTCGACGGTCGCGGGGTCGAACGGGAGGTCGTCGTGACAGCGGCGGAGCAGTTCACGCCCGTCGTCGGTCAGGTCGACCTCGTGCCGGTGGCTCCCCATCCGTGTCTCGGCCGATGGGCGGGAGCCATGTCAAGTAGTCGCTTGCCGGCGGCCGGGTCGGGGGGCTCCGAAACCCACTAACCCCGCCGTCGCGCACTGCCCGTAATGACCGACCGCATCGACGACCCCAGGGACGTGCTCGGGCGCTACGAGCCCCTCGTGGACGATGTCGAGGCCTTCCGCGAGGCCTGCGCCCGGCCGCTCCCCGCGGTCGTCCGGGTCAACGAGATCAAGGCGACCCCCGACGAGGTGGCCGCCGGCTTCGACGACGAGGGGATCCCCTACGAACGGGTCGACTGGCACGGCGGCCTGTTCCGGCTGCCCGAGGGGAACCCCGGCGGCTCCTGGGCCTACGTCCACGGCTGGGTGTACGGCCAGGAGGAGGTCTCGGCCGTGCCGGCGCGGGTGCTCGGCCCCCGGCCCGGTGAGCGGGTGTTCGACCCGTGTGCCGCGCCCGGGAGCAAGACCACACAGCTCGCGGCGCTGATGGACGACAGTGGGCTACTGATCGCCAACGACTCCAACCTCGGCCGGCTGTCCGCGCTCCGGTCGAACGCCGAGCGCTGTGGCGTCTCCAACGTCGTCGTCACGAAGTCCGACGCGCGGAACTTCTCGCTGAAGCCATACGAGGGGACACCGTTCGACCGCGTTCTCGTCGACGTCCCCTGCTCCTGCGAGGGGACCATCCGCAAGAACCCCGACGCGCTGGCGGAGTGGACGCTCGAGCACGTCGAGGGCGTCGCTGGCGTCCAGAAGGGCATCCTCGAGCGCGCGGTCGAGATGACCCGTCCCGGCGGGACGGTCGTCTACTCCACCTGTACGTTCGCGCCCGAGGAGAACGAGGCCGTCCTCGACCACGTGCTCCGGACCGGCGACTGCGAACTCGTCCCGTTCGACCTCCCGCTCGAATCGCGGCCGGGCGTGGCCGAGTGGGAGGGCGAGACCTACGACCCGACTGTCGCGCGCGCCCGGCGCATCTACCCCCATCACAACGACACGGGTGGGTTCTTCTGTGCGAAGCTAGAGGTGACCGCCTGATGGCCGAGAACCGGCCACACCGGTTCGACCGGCTGCCGGCGACACCGGCCGAGCGGGAGGTCCCCGGCCGGGCCACCCGCGAGGGCGTCGTCGACTTCTGGGCCGAGCGGTACGGCGTCGACCCCGCCGTCTGGGACGACTACACCTTCTGGGAGAAGGGCGCCGACAAGGTGTGGGCGTTCGCGGGCGACGTCCCGACCCCTATCGAGGTGGAGGCGCTCGGCATGACGTTCCTCCGGACCGGCGGCGAACACTGGAAACCGACGACGGACGCCGTCCAGCGGTTCGGGCGCCACGCGACCGCCGACGACACCGTGGTCGACCTCTCCCGGGAACGTGCTCGGCATTTCCTCGCCGGCGAGGACCAGGAGCTGGACTGGGACGGCGACTGGGGCTATCTCGTCGTCCGGCACGAGTTCGGTCGCCGTGCCGAACCCATCGGCGTCGGCCTGTTCGTCCACGGCGAGCTGCGCTCGCAGGTGCCGAAGGGCCGCCGCCGGAAGCTCTGAGCCGGCATGTGCGGGGGGAACGTCCTGCCTGTCACCGACGGAGGGTGATTTCGTGGAAACGCCGGCGGTATCGGACGGACCTGTTCGAGTGTACGACTCCAGCCGTCGGCTGGTCGGAATATCATCGATAATCCTGTTGTTTTACTCGAAGCTGTAGTATTATTTTTACGTGTCCGGGCCGTAGCTCGGACCGATGGATGACGACCGTTCACCCGTGGGTGTCGTGCGCTTCGGCGGCGTCATAGACACCTCGGTGACGAGGAAGGTGAGGGGACCGGTGACATGACCGGGACGGGCTCCGAGGGGTCGACGGCCGGCATACCGGTCTGCTGGCGCTGCCGGGAGTCGGAGGGACCGCTCCGTGAGGTGGCGCACCCGGACCCGGAGTGCGACCGGCGGATCCGGCTCTGTGCCGACGACTGCTGGCTGCCGGCAGCACACTACCGATGCCACCGCTGTGAGGCGGACGTCCCCCGCCGCGAGATGCGGTTCGTCGAGTCGACGACCCACGAGTTCGTGCCGGAGTGTCTGGACTGCAACCGCGCGGTCGTCTCCGGGGAGTGACCGCGGGGACGACCACGCCGTCCGTCAGTCCTCCTTCGACCGGACCGTTCCACCGCGCAGCCCATCCCACTCCACGCGATAGCCCAGGGCGGCGAGCGCCGCGCTCGCGTCGTCCAGCCCGTACTCGTCGAGGAGGGTCTCTGCGTCCTCCAGCGTCATCCCCGGTTCGATGCGCTCGGCGAGAGCGTCGAGCACCGCGGGGCGGACGAGCGTCCGACCGATCCGGTCGTGCTCGGGGAAGCGCTTGCCCTCGATGGCGGCCTCGCCGACCCCATGGCGCCCGGCGAGCGTCTCGATGGTCACCACGTCGTCCGCAGGGGTCAGCGCGTCCGGCAGCGCCGCGGCCGCGTCCGCGACCAGCGTGGTCTCGTACTCACGGAGCGCGTCGACCACGTCCTTCACGCGGACCGTCCCGTGGTAGGTGATGGCGCCATCCGTGAGCGCCGCCACCGCCTCGCCGACGCCCAGCGACTCGTCGACCGCGACCAGCATCGTCACGTCCTCCAGCCCGGCCAGCTGCGAGAGCTTCTTCTCGACGTACTCCGGGGTCCAGAACCCCATTATCTCGAAGAAGACGCGGAACCGCCGCGCCTCGCCCGGCCGGTAGTCGAACGCGAAGTCCGGGATTGCGACCCGACTGCCGGTCGCGAGCGGTTCGGGCTCGCGGACCAGTTCCCAGTCGAGGTCCAGCGCCTCGAACCGGGTCGCGAAGTCGCGCTCGACGCCCGAGTCGTACGACGGCTCCACGACCGGCTCCGTGGCCGGGACCGAGACGTCCGCGTCCGTCAGGACGAGTTCGCGCTCCGTGCCGCGGTCGTCGACGGTCGCCTCAAGCCGCCAGGCGGGGGCGCCCGCGACGGTCCGCAGCAGCCGCGCGAAGCGGGTGCCGTAGCGACGCGACCGGGAGAACGGCGCGCTCGGCCCCGTCACCACGACCTCGCGGTCGCTCGGTCCCTCGTCGCGGTCCGGCTCCGGCAGTCTGCGGACCTCGTACATCAGGCGCAGCCGCTTGACCGCCGAGACGAGTTCCTTCGGCTCCGTCGACCGCACGCGGACCTCGAGCGCGTCGAACAGCGCGGTCCCTGCCAGCGAGAGGTCGTACTGCGCGACGAGGGCAGCGGGGTCGTAGCGCGAATCGAACGCCGTCATGACCGCGCGGTCGTCGAGGTCGGCGTAGAGCGACCTGGCCACGGCGTCGACCCCGGCGTCCAGCGAGTCGGCCGCTCGGGTCAGCGCCTCGTCACGCTCGGCCGTCGTCACGACCCCGACCGCCTCGGCCGCCTCGAAGGCGGCCCGCCGGGCACGCGGCGGGTCGACGGTCGCCCGCGTCTCGAACGTCGCCTCGCGCTCCAGCAGCTTCGCGAACCCGCGGACGAGTTTGAAGTCGCTCGCATCCCGCTCCAGCTCCGTCAGTGCCGCCTCGAGGTCGGCCCGCTCCTCGCCGACGTGTCCCTGGTAGACGCCGATGACGCGGGCCGCCAGCGACCGGGCGTCCGGGTCGTCGCCGACGAACTGCGGGTGGTAGCCGCCGCCGGCGCGGGAGACCCGGAGCAGGTCCTTCGTCAGCATCCGGCTGGAGGGTGGGCAACCGACCGAATAAGCCCGTCGCCCGGGTGGGGCCGTCACCCTCACGTCGCCGCCCGCCTGCGCCGGGACGGTCGAGGCGACACGGACCGACCCCGTCGGGGACGCGAGTGCCGGTGCGCTCCCCGTGGCCGGCCGAGGGTGTCGACGCCTCGGAGCCCGCCAGCTACGACCGCCCCCTGCTGGACGCCCCGCTCCCGGTGACCGACGGCCAGCCGGTCTACCTGCCCTGTCACCGGCACGCGCCGGATCTGTCGAGGTTCGGGGAGCGCCTGCCCCACGGACGCGTCGAAGCCACCGTGGACCGGGTCGCGCCCGACCCCGCAAGTTCGATGCGCACGCCCAACGCCACGGCGCCGGGGCGAGTGGAGTTCATCCGGAAGGGGACGAAGCGGACCCGTGACCCTCTCGGCGAGCGGACTCCGTGAGAAGGTAGTGGATTCCGACGAGGGAGCGCCGTTGAACGCCTCAGTTGGTGAGGGGTTCCGGAACGCCTGCCGAAAAGAGAGTCTGCATGCAGCAGACCAATACTCCTCAAACATCACCGGTCGGGGTCGGCGAGGACGTGGTCACCGTTGATGAAGCCGACCCGGTAGAGCCGTTCGTCACAGCTGAGATAGAGTTCAACCCCACCGGAATCATGGTCGCGTATCCGTTCTCGGAGCCGTTCCAATCCGGGGGGTGCCGAGCCGATTCCCGACGTGTACTGGTCGCTCTCGATTGCCGTCTGTATGAGCTCTCGTTCCTCTGGCGTCACGTTGGCGCACCTGATTGGCGTGATACGTTCTCGTTTCGACGCGGAGACGTTCGCTCGAACCAGCCGGAACTCGATCGTACTGGACCGGTCACTACAGCCCGCGATGCCCATGGAACCGACCGCCAGCACCTGCACCACGGTTCGGCGGGTGGGGTTCATACCGCAACGGGACCAGGTTCGGTGGCAACTGTCTTCTGACACCCACGGGGAACAGACGTGCAGACGCGGATAACGGGACCTCTTCTGCACCGTCCGCGCCCAGTATCCGGCACTGTCGTTCTGTCAGTTACTCGGGATTGCAGCGAATGCAGCGGCCGATAGGTGTCGTCCCGATCCAGTGTATCCGCAGGACGGACGCGGTCTCGTTTCGGCTGTTCTGTCTCACCGCCGCCGTCGCGCCACCCGCTCCTCGGCCGTCTCCTCGGTGACGAGTTCGTACAGCAACGCACGGCCGGTGCGGGACGGCGTCGCCGGTTCGGTCGCCTCCGGGGCCGTGGCCACGGAGGCATCGTCCGTCTTGGGCCTGAGCACCCGGCCCAGCCGCTGGGTGAACTCCCGCTCGCTGCCGCTGCCCGAGAGGACGACGGCGACGTTCGCGTCCGGCACGTCGACGCCCTCGTCGAGGACGTTCGCCGTCACGACCCGGCTGTACTGGCCCTCGCGGAACCGCTCCAGTATCTCTCGGCGCTCGGCCGCGCCGGTCTCGTGGGTGATGGCCGGCATCAGGAACCGCTCGGAGAGCCGGTAGACGAGGTCCGTGTACGCGGTGAAGACGATGACGCGGTCGTCGCGGTGGCGGTCGAGCACCCGCTCCAGCTCCCGGATCTTCCCCTCGGCGTTCATCATCACCTCGCGTGCGCGCTGCTTGGCCAGCAGCGCCTCACGGGCTGCCGGGTCGGTACCGGACCGCTTGACCAGCTCCTGGTAGTCGCTGCCCGAGCGCAGCTGGATGCCCGAGGACGCGAGGTAGTCGGTGAACGTGCCCTGGTGGGCCTCGTAGCGTTCGCGCTCCTCGTCGGTTAGCTCGACGGCGACGCGCTTGATATCGAACGCGGCCAGGTGGTCCCCCGCGAGGTCCTCGGCGGAGAGGCGGTGGACCACGGGTCCGACGAGGGCCGCGACCACCTCGTGGGCGCCGTCGGGGCGCTCGAACGTCGCCGTCAGGCCGAGGCGGGCGGGCGCCGCGAGCAGCCGCGCGATGTCGCGGTAGCCCTCGCCGCCGAGGTGGTGGGCCTCGTCGAACACGACGAACCCGAAGCGGTCGCCCAGCGCGTCCGCCCGGAGGTACGCCGAGTCGTACGTCGAGACGGTGATCGGCTCGACGCGCTGCTCGCCGCCGCCAAGCCGGCCGACCGGGACGTCGAACTCGGCGCGGAGTTCACGTTCCCACTGGTCCAACAGGTCGACCGTCGGGACGACCACGAGTGTCGGCTCGCGGCGGGCGGCGATGGCCGCGATGGCGATGACGGTCTTCCCGCTCCCGGTCGGCAGCTCGAGGACGCCCCGGCAGTCGGCGTCGCGCCACGATTCCAGAGCCGCCCCCTGGTAGTCCCGCAGTTCGTACGCGGTCCGCAGGTCGGGCAGGTCGGCGGGCGTCAGTACCGCGTCGTCGACGGGGGCCTCCCAGTCGTCGAGCGCCGCCCGCAGGTCGGCATAGCGATGGGCGGGGGCGCGCCAGGTCTCCGAGCGGTCGTCCCACTCGACGCCGGGCAGGTCCCCGATGACGGACCCGGGGCCCGTCACGCGGACGGTGCCCTCGTCGAACCGGAGCCGGACGCCGTCGCGGTCGGTCTCGGCCACAACCGACGGTCCGGGGCCGCCGGTGTTGAATCCCGCGGCTACGGCCGGTTCGATGACCGACCACACGTGGGGCGCCGCGGCCAAACGGTTAGGAGACCACGGCCGGAAGGGTACCACAGGACCGGCCGTGCGGCCCGGCCCCTGACCGATCATGGCGACCGAACAGGAGCCGGACTCATTCGATCTCTTCGACTCGTTCCGCCAGTTCCTCGGCCTGGAGCGGGACGTGCTCGTGCTGTCGCTGGCGATGCTGGCGTTCAGCCTGAGTTTCCAGATGACGAGTCGCTACATCCCCGAGTACCTGCGGGTGCTCGGCGCCGGCGCGGGCGTCATCGGGCTGTACGGGAGCGCCGGCAACCTCATCGGCGCCGTCTACCCGTACCCCGGCGGCGCGCTCTCTGACCGGGTCGGCTCGCGGGTCGCGCTGACCGGCTTCGCCGTCGTGAGCACCGTCGGCTTCGCGCTCTGGTGGCTCGCGCCCGCACTCGGCGCGTTCGCTCTGGGCCCCGTGACGGTGCCCGCGTGGGGTTGGATCTTCCTCGGCCTGTTTCTGGCCCAGTCGTGGAAGTCGTTCGGACTGGGGGCGACGTTCGCCATCGTCAAGCAGAGCGTCCCGCCGAACCGGCTCGCGATGGGTTTCGCCTCGACGGAGATCTTCCGTCGCGTCGGCTTCCTGCTGGGCCCGCTGTTCGCCGCGGCGCTGCTCGCTGTCACCGCCACCTTCCTCGACGGCTTCCGGCTGGTGCTCCTGCTCGCACTCGTCTTCGGCGCCGTCGCGACAGTCGTCCAGCACGTCCGTTACGATGCGAGCGAGGACACCCTCGGCGACTCGTTCGCGGGGCTGGCCGGTGTGAAACGTGACCTCCGGGAGATGCCGGCGACGCTGCGGCCGCTGCTGGTCGCGGACACGCTCGTCCGCTTCGCGAACGGGATGGTCTACGTCTTCTTCGTCATCGTCGTGACGCAGTTCCTCGAGGTGGGGTTCCGGGGGTTCGGCCTGCGCCTCCGACCGGATGCCTTCTTCGGCGTGCTCCTGGGCGTCGAGATAGCGGTCGCCATCGTCACGAAGGCGCCCGTCTCGAAGCTCGCGGAGTACACCGGTCTGAAGCCCGTCGTCGGCCTGGGTTTCCTGGTCTACGCCGTCTTCCCCGTCCTGCTCATCAGCGCGCCGGCCGACCAGTGGACGCTGGTGGCGCTGTTCGCGTTCTCCGGGCTCCGGTTCGCCGGCCTCCCCGCCCACAAGGCGCTGATCGTCGGGCCCGCCGAGCGGGACGCCGGCGGCCGCGTCACCGGCACCTACTACCTCCTCCGGAACACCGTCGTCATCCCGAGCGCCGCTCTCGGCGGCTGGCTCTACGGGAGCGACTGGCGGGTCGTCCTCCCGCTGGAGGGAGTCGGTCCGCCCGCGATGACCCTCACCGCCGGCCCGGAACTCGCGTTCGGGACGGCGACGGTCGTCGGGCTGGCCGGCGTGGCCTACTTCGCCGTTTACGGCCGGGAGTTCGAGGCGTACGCGTAGAGCGGGACGCCTCGGTCCGGAGCCGGCGGAGACGCGGAAATAGAACCCTTATCCGGTGGCGTCGACAATCCCGCCCCATGAGCGAGAAGGACGCCACGGCTGACGCCGAGGACGCGGCCGACGAGGCCGCGGGGGCGCCGGACGTGGACCCCGACGAGGAGCTGGTCGAGCGGGTCGCCGAGGCGGACCCCGAAACCATCGCCCGGGAGATCGCCTCGCTGCGGTCGGCACGCCACGACGCCGAGGACGCCGCCGCCGAGTACGAGGCCCGCGTCGAGGATCTGGAGGAGCAGCTCAAGCGCAAGCAGGCCGACTTCAGGAACTTCAAGAAGCGGATGGAGCGCAAGCGCGAGACGGAGAAGGCCCGCGCCACGGAGGAGCTCGTCGAGCGGCTACTGGACGTCCGGAACAACCTGGTCCGGGCCCTCGAACAGGACGAGGACGCCGACATCCGCGGCGGCGTTCGGACGACGCTGGACCAGTTCGACCGCGTGCTGGACGCCGAGAACGTCACCAGCATCGAGCCGGAGCCGGGGACGGAACTCGACCCCCAGCGCCACGAGGTGCTGATGCGGGTCGACAGCGACCAGCCGGAGGGGACCGTCGCCGAACTCCATCGACCGGGCTACGAGATGGCCGACAAGGTGTTGCAGGCCGCACAGGTCACCGTCTCCGACGGGGACTGAGCCGACGCCGGACCCACGCGCATACGCTTTTCTCGACGGCCGCCACACCACCGGCAGATGCCGGCTCGCACAGCACGCCGTGGCGTCGCCGGAGGGCTCGGACTGTGACCGGGGCCGAGGCCGAGCCGCTCCGGGTCATGAGCTACAACGTCCGCTACGCGTCGCTGGACCAGGGGCCGCGGGCCTGGGCGAACCGCCGCGACGGCGTGGCCGCGACGGTCCGGCTCCATCGCCCCGACGTCCTGTGTCTGCAGGAGGTGTGGCAGGACCAGCTCCCGGACCTCCGCGAGCGGCTGCCGGGCTACGAGTGGGCCGCCGAGCGCCACTGGGGCGGCGAGCACACCCCTGTCGGCTACCGACCGGAGCGGCTCGCCGCCGACTCGTCCGGGACGTTCGCCCTCGCGCCGGACCCGACGGCGGTGGGCGAGGTCGGGTGGGACGCGTCCGTGCCCCGCATCGCGACCGAGGTCTCGTTCCGCGACCGCGCGACCGGCGAGGCGTTCGACCTCTGCAACGTCCACTTCGACCACGAGGGGACGGTGGCACGCCGGGAGAGCGCCCGGCTCGTGCGCGAGCGGTTCGCGGGTGGGGCGGCGCTCCTCGTCGGGGACCTCAACGCCCGGCCGGCGTCGGCGCCGTACCGCTCGTTGGTCGAGACGCCGGGGCCGTTCAGGGACGCTCGACTCGCCGCCGACACGCGGGTCGGCCCCGGCGAGACGTACGTCGGCTTCGACGGGGAGGCAGTCGAGGAGGGAACCGACCGCGACCCGACGCGGGACAGGCGCATCGACTACGTCCTGATCCGGGGGTTCGCGGCCGACCTCTACGCGGTGGCCACGGGGGCCGACGCGACGTGGCGACACCCGTCGGACCACCTCCCGGTGGTCGCCGACCTGTCCGCATCCGGGGACGGGTAGACGTCGGCGAGGAGACGCTCCGAGCGGCCCCTTCGCGATTCCGTATCAGCGTCCCGGTCCCGGGCGACGGCGGTCAGGTGAAACCGCGAGACGGCGAGGGATGGCTGCTCGCCGGAACGAGGGGATTCAGCAAGGCTTAACGGCGGCAGACCGGTAGTGGAGCACAACATGGCCAGCAACAAGATCCTCGGCATCGACCTGGGGACCACCAACTCCGCGTTCGCGGTGATGGAGGGTGGCGACCCGGAGATCATCGCGAACGCCGAGGGCGACCGCACCACGCCCTCCGTGGTCGCGTTCACCGACGACGGCGAGCGTCTCGTCGGCAAGCCGGCGAAGAACCAGGCCGTCCAGAACCCCGAACGGACCATCCAGTCCATCAAGCGGCACATGGGCGAGGACGGCTACACCGTCGACATCGACGGCGAGGAGTACACGCCGGAGCAGATCTCGGCGATGATCCTCCAGAAGATCAAGCGCGACGCCGAGGACTACCTCGGCGACGAGATCGAGAAGGCAGTCATCACGGTTCCGGCCTACTTTAGCGACCGGCAGCGCCAGGCGACCAAGGACGCCGGCGAGATCGCCGGCTTCGAGGTCGAGCGCATCATCAACGAGCCGACCGCCGCGTCGATGGCGTACGGACTCGACGACGAGTCCGACCAGACCGTCCTCGT
>ERZ1034569.421-NODE-421-length-15737-cov-8.413595_pt1 | contig 15737 bp, 14 predicted proteins | sample MGYA00520706_ERZ1034569 | MGnify/ENA primary metagenome ERZ1034569 (study PRJEB33760, sample SAMEA4777722) | hypersaline lake metagenome | biome: hypersaline environment; feature: brines | place: Spain | collected 2014-08 | depth 0 m ...
AGGGTGAGCACACCGACAGTGACTCCGACAGTCATCAACGCTCCAAATGTCGCCGGCACGGCCATCTTCTGAACCTTCCCCATACCATCTGGTAGCGCGACGACGGCCGCCACTCCAAGGAACAGTACCTCGATTGCGAGCGCCAGTGCTATAATGACTCCCGTGGCTGTCTCCTCAATGAAAGTGACGCCGATGAGCACCCCGTCAATGAGCATGTCGATGGCAATCGTGATAATGAGACCTGCGGCGCCAGCGAAGTTGCCGCCGACACCCCGCTTCTCGATGGCGTTGCTGAGTCGGTGGATGCCAAGCATAGTGACGATACCGACCGCAAACCCAGTGACGACTACTGCGGGTGATTGGTCGTGAATATCTGGTAGCAGTTCAGCCGCGACCGCAGCGAAGACCACGCCGGCGGCCAAGTGTTGCACGTTGCTCTCCATTTGGGGCCCGGGAGCCCGGTAGACAGCAACTACGCCGCCGACTAGCGCGGCAACGACAGCGAAACTCGTGTACGAGAGGGCTTGAATCAGCGTTCCAACCACTCCATTATACATATCCCAACGATACATAAAAATGATCGTTCAGAGACCGATTTCGGTCAAAAATCGGTGGTGTGATTGGTAACCGGGTTAATCGTTACCAGGATTTCTCATATAGCAGTGAGCTATCAGAGATCTGCTCAAGCACCAGAGCTAGTGAGAGGAGACGAACACCGAACGAACGTCGACAGTGATGGTATCGGCTCCGTATACACACAGAGGCATCTATATCAACTCCATAGCGGCCGTGACTTTACTCGGATACCAGCATAACTCGGCATCTGAAGCGGATAACTGGGGCATATCTGAGTCTGTGGTTGAGAGATTAAAATGTCCAAGAGCTGTTTCAGTCGTCGTTATCTGTCGCTGTCACTCTGTGACAGACTAACGACAGGAATGACTGTGTTATCTGGCTTAGCAGATCTTTCGTTTCTGTATTCGTCGATGCGAGTTTGATTAGACCCACACAATCAGAAACACCCGAACTGATGGTATCGTTCATTCCCTCATCGGTCGGTTCGTTCAGGTATTCGGTCGCTCGAAGTGAACTCCGTCCCCCAATCTCTATTTATACACGCCGGTTCACGCTCGCTTGGCATAATGATGGCGTCAGTCATGCGATAAGACAACTTCCCCAGGCTTATGATATTGGTCGGCCGCCGTTTTTGCCAATCATTTCACCGCGATCTGAGCACTTCGTGATGGCGGATCATCACCAGCCGAATGAGTATTCCGCTCCGCTGATATCGAATAACGTCGTTTCCACAACTGATGATCAGACGCATCGTGGGGCATGCCATCCCCTAAGCGCTGTATCTCCTCTTTGGGAACGCGGATTCGGTAGTGGTCGCTATCGTCAGACCGGGTGATGCCGCCGGGTCCACTTGGAGAATCTCGAAGCAAAAGAACAATGTCCGAGTTCACTTCTTCGCTCACGGATAACCTGATTGCGATCGCGAGACGCTTTTGAATATCATCGCGGCTAAGCTAAATAGTCGTTCCTTTTCCATTGCACATCTCACGGTTCGCCTTAGCGAGGCGAGTGACCGGAGAGCGATGGCGATTGTCAATTGGCCTCGAACCCCGCCTCAAACTGGAACCGGCCGTTCCGCTGGATGACCTCGCCATCCACTTCGATGCGGGACTGGTCGCTCATGTCGACGATCATATCCATGTGTACTGCACTCTCGTTTTGCTTGTTGTCCTCGCCGACAGTGTCCTCGTAGGCCCGTCCGAGCGCCATGTGAACGGTGTCTCCCATTTTCTCGTCAAACAGCATATTGTAACTAAACTGGTCGATGTCCCGGTTCATACCAATCCCGAGTTCGCCCAACCGGCGGGCGCCAGCGTCGGTGTCTAATACGGCTGCGAGTACCTCTTCGTTCTTTGCAGCAGCATGTTCGATCACCTCGCCGCCCTCGAAGCGCAACCGGACGTCCTGTATCTCCCGTCCCTGAGCCATCAGCGGCTTGTCGAACACTACCTCGCCGTTGACGCTGTTGGGCACTGGAGCAGTGAAAACTTCCCCACCCGGGAGATTCCGCTCGGCATAGTCGTTCTGCGCTGGGTTGCCCGCGATCGACATGCGGATATCGGTTGTATCTCCGGAGACGATCCGAACCTCCTCGGCAGGATTAAGAAGATCAACGAGTTGCTGTTGGTGCTCTCTGACTGCTGCCCAGTCTTTGTTGATCGCGCCCCAAACGAACGACTCGTATGTCGCCGTCGACATCTCGGCATCCTGTGCGTTGCCCGGGGCAGGGTATTGTGTCCCGACCCACCGTTTGTTTAAATACGTCTCCTGAATCGGCTTGTTTGCCTGTGCCATCGCGGCATTTTTGTCTGGGTCGATATCGCCGCTCTCGTGGGTATTGGTGTCGGCGCTGATGCCGATGTAGACATCGGCGGCCTCAACCATCGCTAGCGAAACCTCTGACAGCGAGATGTCGTCGACGTCAATCGCGCGCTTGTAGGCAGCACTGACCTGCGAGGTTCGAAGCGTCGTTGTGACGTTGGCGCCGCGTTTGCCGCACAGACGCACGATTGCTGCTACCAGATCCTCCGCGACCGGGTGACCGCTGACGATTACTTCATCGTCCGGCCTCACACCGACAGAGTGGTCGACGATTACCTCGGCGTGATCTTCGATTCTGGGGTCCATACCCATGGGACAACCGCCTGACATCAAAAACTGTGTGGTCGCGTCTCGTGACCGGAAGCGTGAATTTTGACCGAGCCTCACTCACCGCTCTTGCACTCGCGGTCCCGCCACAAGCGATTACAACGTGAGAGATGATTGGCTTAGAATCCGGCTCACACCAATGGTGATTACCACGGCATCAAATGACGGATTCGGATAGCGACCTATTAGATGCAGACTAGAAAGAGACCGTCCTGACGTTCATGCGAGCGAATGACGAAGTCATGGATGTGAACTACCGCGCCACCGTGCGCGGGACGTCCGTATTTAGTCCTGGACTGCCGAGGCAACAGAGTTTAATTCCTTTCGCGTGACTGTAAGAATCTTGTGCCGACGCTCCGTGTTGGTGAACGCCCGAAGCGAAAATCACTCCATGAGAGTTGAAGCCTCCACGACTTCCGATACTTCCCGTCACATCTTCTTCACCATCGAAGAATGTCGAGAGACGGCACACTCTCAGTCTCTTGGTTTTCGAACCAATTCTGCACGACACACGCCTTCTTGTTACTGTGGCCTTGGAACTCGCACTGCTGGCAGTTGAACGGTCTTCATGTTGGGCTCCTCGGCTTGTGTGTTGGCACTCTGTTCTCTGATATCGCTGGCTCGTGTACTCAGGGTCGGCCTCGTCAGACGGGATTCCGACCCACGTAGCTTTCTCCGACACCATCTCTTGCAGTCCAGCGAACGGCAGCAGGTGGAAGCGACGGTTCATACGCGTTCCACAATCAATGCAGTCTCGCATATCCTTGCTATTCAAAGACAATGAGCGGATCCGTGAGCTGCGAGACCCATTTGACTACTTTCCGCGAAACGGTGTGCAGGCAATCCTGAACGGAGTCGCGTTCTTCAGTTTGCACAACTGTCTCGAACGCAGTCTGACTGGGTTTCTGCATCCGTTTGCTTGGCGAAACACTCGTGAGGCCGTTCTGTTGACGCATTTCACGGACACGGTGGCCCGCGGTACTCGCGTTGTTCTTTAGTACAGATACGTCACAGCAACCAAGCGCCCGCGGGGGGCTATTGACCAGTCTGTGGACTGGAGACGACTTCACAAACGCCACAGATCGGACACGGTGACTGTTTGTTGTCCGAAGCCCGCCATGTTAGCGATTTTCCATCTGCAGGCGTCAGTAACACTGATTTCACGTATATCTCGTATACCACGGCTTGCGAGTGGTGAATACAGTGCCCGCTTACTGATAATGACGATCGACGCCTATCAATCGCCTGACGCCGACATGTGCTGTGTTGTCCATGATTACTGTGTTCATACTGTTTGAAACATCATCAAATGCGGAGCTAAGCCACCGAACGTTGGGAGTTCCCAGTGGAAAAAACGACCGAGATTGTGTCTGCACCGGCTCCATTGCCAACAGAAGATCAACAAGTAACCGTTTCCGAGCGTGGATATCTGGTATTACTCCCACCAAGCGTGATTTTGTTTCTGTACGATCTTCATCCGCTAACACCGATTGTTGGTATTAATGTAATGCTAACTTTCGGTATCGCTGCGTCTGTCATCGGAATAATTGAAGCATACGGTCGCCGGAAGCGGACGGTCAACCGAGACGTTTCATTCTGGAACCGCATTAGGCGGGTTCTCTGGCGGGATTAACTGAGTAACGCCAAAGAGGATCAAGTCAACGTGGCACAGACGGTTCTCAGAGGAGAGTTCGCCTTTGCGTGCTGATTCAGTTCACTCATACTTAGAGGAATACCGAATAACATAATCGCGTCACGGCTGTGACCTGTGCATGACAGCGAGCGAAAAAGAATTATGTGGCACAAGGAGATATCGAAGCAATTTGAGACGATCAAACTCTTGAGACAGCCCCCGTCTCAAGTTACTTTCACAGACTCATGATGTATCTCGACAGCTGAACTTCTCGCACGTGCGTCGATATGGAAATCGAAGTTGACCAGCGATTCACTCACGCAGACGTACCGATTCGGCACGGAGTCAACGCTGACCACCCCGCTCATGTGGATGCTGACATCACTAACTGTTCGTTAGAATCCAAACAAACGCATAATGCTGAAACGGAGACTCACTCAGCAGTCTCTATCGGGAGATCAGGATCGTTGCGCCACTCTTCCAGTGAACCGTCGTACACAGCGATGTCCTCAAAACCAGACGCGTACGCTGCAAGAGCCGCACTGCTTGCGGCGATCCCACCCCCGCAATATGTGACTACCTTGTCCGATTCGACAGCTCCGGCCTCCTCAAATCGTTTCTGAATCTCGTCTTTGGAAATATATCTGTTCGTTTTTGGGTCAATCACGCCAGACTCACCGACCGAAGGCACATTCTCCGTGTTCGGGATACGGAGTGATTCGTAGTTGTCCGGCCAGAGGGCGTTGACTACGCAGGCCTCGTCTTGGTTATCGGCTGAGATATACGATAATATGTCCTCACTGTCCACGACGAGATCTGGTCGGAAATCCGGTGTAAACGTCACATCAGGTATAGATGGGTCTGCCGACGATGTCGGTCGATTTTCGCTCGTCCACCGGCTCCAGCCACCGTTCAGAACACCAACCTGATCGTGTCCGAAGGCACGCAGCATCCACCAGAATCGTGCAGCCCACTCATTGCTGAGGTCGTCCCTTGCGTTATCATACGCAACGACTTGGGTCTCGTTGCCAATGCCAACGGCTTCCATCTCTGCGGCAAACTCCGCTGGCTCGGGCAATTGGAACGAATATTGCGGATCCTGTGTCTTAGAGAGGTCCTCCATGAGGTCAACAAATACGCCTCCTGAGATGTGAGACTCCTCCCAGTCATCTCGACAGGGACCACCTTCCATCTCTCCAGTTTCGTTGTCATATGTCAATTCGACCGTGCAATCAACGACACGAAGATCCGGGTCATCAAGATGCTGTTCAAGCCAGTCCGGCTCAACAAGGGTCGGAGGATTTTTGGCTGTCATCAGTGCGTTGTAGGTGGACAACGATAATAAACCGAGAGCTACCGGTGTATTTGTCGAGTATCAATGATGCCATCGCTGAACTCAATATCGGGCGAGAGCGACTCTTGGCCGATCACGTCGATAGTTTGAGTGGATGATGTCACAGGCGCTGTCAACGAAAACGGCAATTTTCCCTCGTATAGAACGTGTCGTAGAAAGAGCAGCATACCAAAGAGCAGGCTGAAGGCTGAGAGTGGTGAGTTTATCGACCCTGTAAGGGGATTCTTCAGTAGATTCGCTGCCCAATATTGTGGAGATTGAGACGTTCTGTTCGAGTACCTTAGTTTGAGTTTCTGTTTCTGTTTCTTGAAAAGTTCGACGTGTTCACCCTGGTATCTCGTCCGACATTGCGCTGTCTCGGATCTAAGTTGGAGCCATCGCCGATTCATTCAATTGTCCGTCGATCAATTTCTCTTGTGAAATCGCGCATGAACTCTGACACCGTATTTCCCATCAAATAAATCGGGTGACCATCGGCGAGACACGCATCAAGAACGCCTTCGAGATCCTCTGATTCGGTATGATGGACGAACTCGCCATCCACACGTCGCCCTAAGAGTCTTGCATGCGATCCTGCGACATGAATTCGACCAATGAGGTCGTGCTTCGTTAGCCAATTGAGGTAGTGAATGAAAGATGTTGTCCGACCAGCTCGGTCGCGACGTGTGTACACAAACGGCGTGATCGTTGTGCCAGTGCTGTTATCGGTGCTGTCGTAGCGCCCCACGAGAAACTGTCTCAGCAGTTCTGTGGACTCTATGTCGTTCATCATTGCCCCATTTGCAACCACCCCTCCGCCCCTGATTCGCTGCCATCCCCACTCGGTGTGCAGGCGATTGATATATGACTCGATTTTCGCTGGTGGGAGCGGGTCGAGACCAAGTGCACGAAGTGTCTCATCAACGATGAACGCTGACCGTGCGCCGAACACATCCCTATACGGGGAATTAGGTCGTGGCTTGGCGACGAGAAACTCGTTATTTGTCTTCTTGAACTCCTCTCGCAGATACTGATTAATCGCATCGTTTCTATCGCCACTGATGACACAAGCATTTGCAGGAATAGTCCGGGTGAACACCCGCGCGATGTCAGTGAGTTTAGTACCGAGTGTTGACTGGTGATCACGGCGAATATTGATTATCAGAACAATCTGAGGCTCGAACAGCTCATTCGCCAATCGTGTTGTGTACTCTCGAATTCCCTGATTTTCGGCGATGATGGCGTCAAAGGGCGCGTATTTTCGAAGTTCGCGTTCGTTCTCATAGAGTCGTGTCGGTCCACTTCGAGGAATCTCGTGCTCAGTGAGATTCCGGTATGAAATCGAGTGGTTGCCAGTGACTTTCGCGTACGTTTCGAAGCCGCGCGAGACCAGTGCCTCATTGAGCCAGCGAGTAACTGTTGATTTCCCACGCACGCCGGAGACGGTCACGCGGTATGGTGTCTGCCCAACCCGCCCGAAATGTAAGTGCCCACGACCGGCAACGTGTCGAATAGACTCTACAGAACGGGAGACCGTCTCTTGCAATCGAGAGAGAATATCGTGGTGGTCGCTCATGTTTATGTGTCCTCCTCAGTGTCAGCGACCAATGGTGAGTCATGAGACTCAATCCTATCAGGTGAGATGTGAGCAAAGGCCGATCCGCTGGCGAACGCTGCCACATCGGGAGTCGATTGTTCAAGTCGATATATCTCGGTCGCTGCGAGTGCAATAATCATGACTCCAACGATGATATAGAGGACGTGACCGTCATGAAGTAGACCGGTCACTGGGATATCGATGAACATGAACAGGGGGATATACCCCATCACGAACAATCCAGCATCAATCCGAATGTGTGCGACGCGGGTTTTCGGAGAGACTCGATTAAGATTATATGCGCCAATCCCAACGAACAGACCGGTAAAAAAGAGAGTGGCTCCAGGGACAGACTGAGAAACAAAAACCGCGGTTATAAGACTATATACAGTGCCGAGGAAAATCGAGATTGTGAGGAGGACTCGCCCGTAAATAAGTGTCATCCAATGAATATAACTAATGATGTAGAACACGGTAGTTGCACCGATAGCGTAGATGACAATGGTCGGAGCAAACTGGACACTAAATAGCCCTAATGTAGGAATGATAATAATGCCAACGAGGCGATGGTGGTATCGCTGTCGGAAGCCCTCGTAAATAATGACAGCAACGGGAAGGAGAATGAGAATAATCCAGTTGGGGATGACCACTGGATACGCACCGCCACGTGGTTCGATTCCGATCCAGGTGGTGATATCACTCGTTGGCAAGGTGAGGAGAGGTGGCGTTGGGATTGCAAGGTCTGCGAGGGCCCAGAGTGAGAGAAGTCCAACGATCACAAGCGCAAGATAGCCACATACAATGAGCATGAGTTCCACACGACGCTCCTCAGGATTCACCCGCATAAGATTGAACGCCGTGATTCCAGGAAAGATACTGGCAACTACCTCAGTGGTCTCAAACAGGAACTGACCCGGAAACAATTTTGAAAGAGCATATCCGGTGAAGATTGTCACGACCACACCAGTAATCAGAGCGGATAAAAAAAGCCGCCGACCGTAGTTGAGGGTATATTCTTGAAATGCCCACAGAGAGATCCAAGCAGCTACTGTAGCAAGAATGAATATGACCGGTGAGAGTAGTTCACGAAACGTATATATAGCGAGTATTGGGAGAACCATTACACCGCCCAATCGATATCCCCTGATCTGTGAGAGAAGCGCACCCAACGTCAACCCAGTAATCATAATAATGCAGGCAAAAATCAACTTGAATCACGTCTTTTCGCTTTCCCGATTCTACCTGCTGAGTCATGAAGACTACTCTCCGATTCTACATCCATACTCATGGGTTCCAATATTTGTCGTACCTAACCAGTCGTGTGTACTGTCAATCGGAGATATAAGTGTTAGCAATAGCATTCGCAGTCTTACTGCAAGGGATGTTCATTACTGAGACGCACTCAGCACCGTTATCAGTGGTTGAAAACACGGCGATTCTATTCAGCAACCTCCCCGGAGAATCAGTCGGCGTCTGAGGAAATCCAACCGCCCCCGAGAACATCGCCAAATAATTGTCTGTATTCTAGTATTTCTCGGTGACGTTTCGAGATCATCTGGGCCCCTCTCGATAGTGCGTTGATCGTGTTTTCGAACCATACCCTCTCTGCCAAAAGCATAATATTCAGGCCCGGAAGACGTATATATGGATTACCACTCGTTTACTGAACAGTATCTCGCCATCATTCGTGACACGCTTCAAGTTCAGACCACCGATGATGGCAAAAAAAAGTACCAGTGGACTGAAGACACCGCTGACGAACTCACACGCCGGCTGGAGAACCATTTTAATTCGTTTGCACTGCAATCACCGCAGCCCGTGAGGACGCTACTGAGTCGATGTACTCGTTTCATTACGGGTATTCACCGAACTTGAGCGAGACCCTCAAGTACGCGCCATTATACACAGATCATGTTATTCTCCAAGATATCGTGTATCGAACCCTCCGTGGGAGCCGCGATAGGCCACCGAAAGAGCGACATGATTCTGTCATGGCATATATACAGAATATCCTCAATTGGGAACCACTTATCCAGTCCGGCCATGTGTCTATCGTCCCTAGCCCACATCTCTGGAGCAGTGAGATTCGGTCCTTCATGAATGAAATCGACTCTGACGAGCGGAAAATCTGTAGTCAACCACCCTGGGCTGCCGGTCGATTCAATGCGACCCCGTTCACCGATTCAAACGACTATCGTGGGCATATTACCCAGATAGCGATGGAAGCATAACAATTGAAAAACTCTTCTCAGACCGGCGAAGTCCAAGACCCTATGCCACTGAATGCAATTCGTATGGGGAAACGTGCCGGTGAACATGACAGGCCTGTAACCACTGGAGCGATCAACGAAACTCTCCAGGACATGGATATCCGTAGCGTTGGTTCGCGGCTATTCGGCCAGCAGCACGGTGATGACCAAGCAGATCTATATTATATTCAGGACGCAACCTACGAGGAGATTATTGAAATGGCCGAAGAATTTGAGGGATTTCGTATCAAGCTCAACGACATCCTTGATGAGTTAGCCGAAGAAGATGATGTCTCCGAATTTCATGATATTTTAGAACAGGCTCCAGAAAAAATAGAAGCCGACTATCAGCAGGTTCGTCGGGAGTTCACTGTTAAGCGTGATATCGTTCAGGGGAGTGCAGGTGTCGCAGGTCTGGACATGAATCTTCCGTTATTTGTTCAGTTGTCTCCGGCCGATTTACTGGCAACTACACAGCTCACGAGTAACTATGACCTATTCGAAAACCTATTGAACGCAGTGGTTGGAGTCGTTGGCGGGGCTGGCGGGGGTTTATCGCTTCGGGAAGTCGCAGAACAGCTCTTTTCGAAGGACGACGATTTCGTCCAAATTATGGACGAATTTGAGGGGACAGAGATCGAAAATAGCTATGTGAAGTCACTCACTCCGGTCAGGTCTTATTCAATATCCTGAATCCCGTCAGAGAGTTCACTTTGTAGCCCGCCCATAGTCGAGAGCAAGTTACGAAGATTTTCACCCGTTGCCTGAACCACAATCGATTCCTGCTCGCCATTGTTACTAAGTGTAAATTCGAGGAGCACGCGTCTATCATTGACGTTCTCGATCGTGGATGTTGAGGTGACTTTTTCTACGTTCCAAGTGATGTTCAGCAGCCGTGGTGCAGGATCAATTCGAGAGTTGGTAAATAAGAATGCTCGAATTTCATCGCGTCGGTCGTCGACTTTGCCAGCTAACTTTTCCGCCCGGTCTGCTGCCAGGCCGAGAGTCGTCAAATCCTGCTCGATTTGTGACTCAATAACATCCAACCGTCCCGTCGACAATATCGCCCATCGCAAAAAATTGATTATAGTAGCATTATCGTCATTCTCAACTTCTGTCTGTTCGTTGAGTGTCGTTGTAAGATCCTCCTCACCACAACGATCCACGGCGTCACAAACGCTAATACGATTCCGACAAGCGGGCCGATGGTCACAGTAATTACCGTCCAGCCAAGCAACCGTCGCTGTGCGCTGGTGAATTCGATACCGTAGCCACCTGCTTGCGGTATCAACAACCCTAATGGCAGGCCGAAGAGACCAATCCAAATCACTAACGCAAGGAACAAAATTGCGATTCCCGGTCCAAACAGTCCGCCCCTACCTGGCGGCGGTAGCGTAACGAGCTTTCGATACCCGAGGGCTGCTAACCCGGCACCGGTCATCGCCACCGGAAGCTGAAACGATCCCAAGAATTGGCGTCCGTTCATCGATCCTCACCGGTCAATGATCGATGCTGTCACTTAATCACAATCGTCGTGTGTCACGATACGAGATGCTGAGGTGTCACGCATCTGCGGCGACACAAACAATTACAGGCTACGAACAGAGATGGGAACATGGAGTCTGGAATTCACGCGGACTCACAAGCAAACCCCCGCAGATATTTCACAGAGCGTTGATACTGAGTCATCTGCTCGCACACCTGCACCGTGAGTCACCCCATGCTGTCGGTACGTACTCAGTTCTCGTCGAATTCCTCGATATACCGCCGTGCAAAGTCAGCGAGTGTGTCCTTTGGATCGATCCTGGGGCGCTCGGCTGCAACGATCTGACGTGCTGTTTCATAGTCACGGTTCTCTATCACGCCAACCACAGCAATCACAATAGACGCTGACCGACTCACTCCAAGGTGACAGTGGACAAGTATTTTCTTATCACTGAGATGTGCGATTCGAACAGTCTGTGCGGCATTCCGAAACACCTCGTAATCACACCTGCCACCGGCCGTATCTTGGGGCCCGTCGGCCAAATTGTGCTGTCGGTATGTGATATCCTGATCGATGCTGTGTTCAATGCTATCCTGACAGGCAGTCACGATTATATCGAAATAACGGGTGGTTTCACGTGCTGACTCGATGTGACTCATCCAGAGTCGGGGGAAAACTCGATTCACCAGTGCTATGTGGTATAATTTGGGATTTTATAAAAGGTGCCTTTGTGTACAGCCGCCAGATCGCTTTCATCCATTGAGATCTGCAACGGTACCGAGGCAATGCTCCCTACAGGCGTGGAAACTGGTGATGGTCGCTTACGGGGGTGTGAGTAGACGCGACTCCTGAAGGCCCGACAGAAAGAGTCACGCACGGTTGCTCCAGCCTTTCGCATCGAAAAACCGGCACGATCGGGACGAAGAACCCTTGAAAAGCCTGCAAATGTCGAAGAACCAGGCGGTATGCGCTCTCAATGGAGTGCAGACATATACGACACATACATCTCACATCTTCCGCTCTCCATGCACACCTGAGCGCAGTGCGTCGCGCTCACCAGGATCTTATTAATGAAGAATTTCAGTTGAAAATGTGACATATATCTAATAGATATTGGTTATCGACACCCTTCGCTAAAACGTCGCAGAGTGTCTCTTGTCAGGGATCCACGGCTAATCCTTCCAAATCCCTCCTCGAACAGAGGATGTCCCAGTTCGTCACGACGTAGTCGACCGGGACCGGGTGTGTGCCGCATATCTTTCTTCTGTGTGTTCATTCATGTGGGCAGGCTGGTTGGTCACAGCGGAAGACAATAGTGTCTATATGACCAGGAACCACCGGCTCCTGCTCGCGACCCTCTGTGTCGAGACTGTAGCAGTGGGGGCGGTAGTTGGCTTTGGATACCTCTCGGTACTGGCTGTCGCTGTTTTATACTGGATCGACCTCGCGTTCGTGATGCTCCGAGTAGTTGGACAGCGACTGATTGCACGGTCGACAAGGGGTGCCGCCATGACACGTCACCTCCTCCCGTTTCGACGACTGAAACACAAACGTGGGGGTCAACGTCACACGATGGCTGCCACCGGTCTATCCAAAGAACCTGCCAGCGACGATGTCTGTCGTGCTGTGGTCGTCCCGGTGCCGATCGAAGGGGTGATCTTGCTTGCCACCGCCCCCGCGGAGTTCTGGAGTCACTCTGCTACACGGCCCTGTTTTCGGAGGAGGAGTCGCAGCGGCGACAAAGACGTGGCTGGCATTTAAGACGTACGTCGACTCGGGTGCACACGAGCGCGAGTCTCCACTTGCGACCAGCCCCGTGAGACGGAGGGCCATGACTCTACTCTCGCCTATCGTAATCGGTTTCGCTGCCGAAGTCACGACCGGGCTCTTTGAGAAGAACGGTGTAGAAGGGACACAGCGCGGTGCGATAGCAGTCGCTTCTGTCGGTGTTCCGTCTGGCCTACGGAGTCTATGCCTCACGCATACGGTTCAACAACTCCGACAGCACCCCTCGGGAGGAGAGCGGTGTCGTCGCCTGGCTACAGTCACTGACCCCGGAACGGGAGAGCTGTGTGCTCGCGCCGCCGTCCATGCCAGACCGGCAACCGGTTGAGATTGCGGAGCCACGGGACAGGTCTGTGCTTGCCGCTGGGCTCGTAAACGCCCTACTTGCCGGCGGTGTCGTCGACGGCACATTCAGCGGTGTCGGACTCAGTATCTGGGCCAAGGTGTTACTGATATTGGTGTTCGCCTCACTTCCTCTGCTGGACGGAAATGTGCTCTTATTATTGATCGCGTTCAGCATTCCTGATAATCGGGATGCTCACTGCCATCAGTGTGGCTCACATGCGACTCGCGCTCGGTGCGGTTGAGTACCGGTTCTACGACGACGAGATGGTCGCGTACGACAGGTGCTCGAAACGCCCCAGTGGTCGGTCCCATACGTGTGTATCCAGAACATCTCGTGGGGAAGTCTCGCGGACCGAAGACAGATTATTCATTGATGACTCCGAGTTTATCTCTCAAACCATTTTACTCGACTCTGAGGCGTTTTATATACCCAGATACATGACACCAAGTCGTAGCCTCTGGCTGGAGGACTATCCGAAGGAATGATGATTAACCAATACTTTTTATCCCGGAATCGTATTGAGAGTCCCTCGAGTAATATCCACTCTCTATTTGTGGCACACTGAGCACGAAGTCCGACTTGGCTTGACTGACTAATTCAATCTGAGTTCGCTTGCTTGAAATTGCACTATCTATTCGACTCCAAACCAGACCCACCTGGCTTTGTTGAAATCACTACTGGATACCACGCTTTGAACGAGCACCAGTCGGGATAGGAGAAATCTATCTGTCTGAGATGGTGTTTTGCTACTGTGTCATCAGCACTTGACTCTCTCAAAGAAACGTGGAGTGGCACAACCAGCTTCAATTCGGTCTGGGTATGGCTTGTTGTAGTTGGGGTTGCTAGCGGGAGTGGACTGTTCATCTCCTAAGAACTGAGCGCGCTCTGGGAGCGCCTTTTCCGGTACTCCTCGGTGATGACTTTCTTGATTACCATTTTGTTCTCCTATTTTTGCCTGAGCTACGTTGTCTCGTCAATTCTCCGCAGTTACCCATTGAGTGTCAAATAGTCTACGGCTAGTTGTCTCAAGCTCGGATCTCTCTGAATACGAGGATTTCAACGAGTCCGGCTCCGTTTTGCGTCGATAGTTGAGTTAAGTTGGTTTTTATCGAAGTTGTCGAATATCGTTCGATCAGTCTGTCTTCTTCTGTTCTGTTCTGTTCGATGATAGCGTAGCGTTCTGCTCAATGTCACTGAACGCGGGGGAGGGCGAGATTTAGCACTATATTTCTCTCGTCCTGACTCGGTGAAATAACGCGGTGAAGTTTGTCTTTGACGTTCTGTGTTGAAGCGCAACAGGTGACGTACTGATTTCAGTCTCGTTGGTAAAATATCTACTTAGTTGACACATATCAATCGTCGCTTTGTTTAGGGATCTCAATATTCGTCGCTGGCGATAACAACCGAGAGGTAGATATAGTGTGAGAGCGGCAGTGGATCTAATCCAGACACAGTTTCGAACGCCTGAGTCTCGTTGAAGAGCACCCTCATCACTTGGGGAACACCAATATTGCGGGACGGGTCCCAAGTTTCAACAATGATATATTCACACGATGCTGAACGGTAAGACAGCCATCGTTACTGGCGGGACGAAGGGAATTGGCAAGGCGATCGCCAGGAGGTACATTGACGAGGGTGCAAACGTAGTAATCGCGGCTAGATCAGAGAGACCAGGCATCGAGACTGCCGAGGAGTTAGGATGTCTTTTTGTTCAATGTGATGTTTCCAAGTATGATGATATTGCAGCGGTGGTTGAACAGACAGTCGAGGAGTTTGGAGGCCTAGACATCATAGTTAATAACGCCGGTATTGGTCCAACAGGAACTCTCGATGAACTGGATATCGAAGACTGGCACCACTTGATGAGCATCAACCTTGACGGCGTGATGTACGGCAGCCGTGCTGCGCTCCCCTATCTCAGACGGGCAAACGGGTCTATCATAAATGTTGCATCGGTACTCGGATTAGCGGGTGGACCTGGCTCCGTTGCTTACGCAACAGCAAAGGGTGCAGTTGTCAATTTCACCAGAGCAATGGCATACGACTACGCTGAGGAGGGGGTGAGGGTAAACTGTCTCTGCCCAGGGGTAATCGAGACGGACATGACTGATCCGGTGATGTCGGATGATGAGTTCTACGATTACGTCTTTCATCAGACACCCATGCAACGGGTGGGAAATCCCGACGAGATAGCCGGTCCAGCTGCATTTCTTGCTTCCGATGATGCATCATATATTACTGGGGCTAATTTACCGGCTGACGGTGGTTGGACCACTCACTAACCCTCCAAACACAAATTAACTATCACGGTTGACGGGTCGGTTATCGGCGTCAATACATGATTGAATTGTCCTTGGAGAATCACCCCTTGCAATCGACATCAAGACGCTAGCTGTCAGATTCGTCTGACTGTTGCAGTCTTCACATGACACCAGATTTAGAATAATGCACGGATGTTGTGTCACGTCGGCAAGGAATGGTGAATACTGCCAGCACACAGCCCGCTCTACAAATAACTAAGGGGAGTGTCTCGGCTTTCTTCCCGGTTGGAAATCGTTGATTTCCGTTCCCGTTCCCGTTCCCG
>ERZ1034569.422-NODE-422-length-15726-cov-29.113394_pt1 | contig 15726 bp, 15 predicted proteins | sample MGYA00520706_ERZ1034569 | MGnify/ENA primary metagenome ERZ1034569 (study PRJEB33760, sample SAMEA4777722) | hypersaline lake metagenome | biome: hypersaline environment; feature: brines | place: Spain | collected 2014-08 | depth 0 m ...
TTGAGTGCCTGCCGAACAGCGGTGTCGCGGTCGCGGGCGACACCGGAGTAATCCTTGTTCCAAACAACGCGATCGGCCGAACACGCGGTTGCGACATCCACGACGACATCGGCCGGATCACCGTGGCGAACGAGTAGGTCGCCGCCGCGGTCGCGGTACCACGCCCGGAGCTCAGCGAGTGCCTCCAGCAGATAGGTAACGCGCGGCGCCCCAGCGTGACCCAGTACGGCATCGTCGAACACAAACAGCGCGATCACACCGTTGTCGGCCGCGTCGGCAGCCGCCGCCAGCCCGCGGTTATCTGTCCCGCGAAGATCCTGACGGTGCCAGTGAAGTTGCATACTATCGACTGGGCCGGCAGGCTAAGGAAACTTGTGGCTCTCCCCGGCGACTCACCCGGTCGTCAGCGAGGTCAGTGCTGTCGTCAACGAGTCCCGTCGCCCAGCAAGCACGCCAAATCGCTCGTCACGGCGTTGTTCCAGCCAGTACAGCAGGTGTTCGGCCCACCGGAGTTTGCGGGCCTTCATCGGGTCGACGGCCGGATCATCGAACGCCCAGCCGAGAAATCGGAGGTCGGCCGCGCCGAAGGCGTGGGCGAGAAACGCCGCCCGGTCGCCGTCGGTGAACCCGCCGAAATTTTTGACGGGGCCACGGGGCGCAGCCTGTGTCGTCACCAGTGTCTGCTCGCCCTCGAACTGCGGGAGCCACTCGCGGACGGTGGGGATGTTGTCGCCGTGGGCGTGAGCGGCGACCGGCGTGCCGCTCCGGGTGAGGTCGCGGGCTGTCTCCACGTTTTTGTCCAGATCAGTCACCATCAGATCAACCGAGAGACCGGCATCCGACAGGACGTCCACAGCGGTCGAAGCGGCGACGATGGCGTCGACGCTCGTTGGGTCAAACGCTGTGAGTTCACCCGGAAGCGACGGCGCGGCACCGACGACAGCGACGGTCGCGCCATCGAGGGCAGCAAGGCGGTCGTGATCAAACGGAGTGGCGATGTCGGCGGCAACATCGCGGGCGCGCTCGTCGGCCGCCCGCTCAAAGCCGAAATCCGCCAGTATCGCCGTGTAGATCGGCTCCCACTCCGAGAAAGCAGGGCTGTCGCTCATCTGTGGAATAAAAATTTGCCGACAAGCGGAGTGCTCGTCGGCTGAGATATTGTATGGGCCGGAGTGGCATCAAGTACCCCTACCCAAATGCCGTTCCGGCGTCCACCCATTCGTTTAGCATCATCCGGCATAAGTTTTCTCTTAACAGCACCGTTCGCTGATACGTTTGACGACCGCCGATACCCCGGCTGAATCACCCGAAATACGGCGTGTGAGAGAGTTGAACCCAGCTGGTGTGGCAATCAATACCAACCTGTTGTCAGACGCGCTGCTGACAGCTGTCACCGTCGTCTCAGCGACGGTATCGAGCAGCGTGCGTCGGTCGTCAGAGCCGAGCCCGGTGAGCTCGAACGTCCGGGTGACACTCTCGGCGGCAGCCTCGCTTGCGGTGTCATACCGGTCGAGATGGCGGTTGGCCGCACGTTGGGTTGTGATATCCAGCTCCTCGATCGCGACATCCCCGATGGTCTCCCGGAGTCGATCACGGCTGAACTCCTTGCCGATCAGCGCGGCGTCTCGCGTTTCGGATACATCGTGAGTACGGATAACATGGGCACCGCGCTCGACGGCCATCGCCGTTGCGGCCAGCGAAACTGGCAGGGCACCCTCGGTGTCGCGGCCGGCGACCGAACGGAGGAAGTTTTTGCGATTGATCGAGACGAGGATCGGGTGCCCGTGGCCACGGAACTCCCGCAGCCGGCGGAAGGTTTCGCGGTCGTCTGCAACCGTTTTGGCCTCGCTCCAGCCACCGAAGGCAGGGTCGATGATCGTCTTGTCGGTGAGGCCATTGCGGGTGAGGGCGTCGTAGATCTCGTCGACATCCTCGATCGCGCCGGGGGCTTCGAGATCCGGCGGCGAGGCCATCTTGCCGACCGCCACACCGTAGTCGGCACAGACCTCCGGCATCTTTGGGTCGGCAAACCCACAGATGTCGTTGACCATATCAAAGCCGCCATTGATCGCCGCCTCGGCAACCTCATGGTAGCGGGTTTCGATCGAAAAAACGGCGTCGCCGGAAACGCTTTCGATCGTTTCAAGCGCGGTGTCGAGTCGATCAAGCTCCTGTTCGGCGGAAAGAACATCAAACTTCTTGTTGGCGGATTCAAGCCCGACATCGACGATATCCGCGCCCTCGTCGATAAGCTCGCGGTCGACGTATTCGGCCGCCTCACTCGGGCTGTTGAACACGCTCGGCTTGTAGGGCGATTCGCTGCTGACGTTCAACACACCCATAATCCGGGGCGGGTGGTCGTCACCGATCGGCAACCCTGCGGCATCGACAGTTCGCATACCTGACACAGCGGGGCGAGCAGTATAGACCGCCCGGTTGTGCCGCAACCGATGGAGATTTACCGCGGCGACCGAGCCAGTCGGTTTTTATTCGGCCCACCAGTAGAAGCGGTATGGGAAAGGTTAGTATCGGGCTTCGCGGTTGGCGGTTTGAGGAGGCCGACATCTTCAACGACGACGGGCTGTTCAAGCAGCTCGAGGAGATACCCGAAGACGACCGAAAGCGGCTGCTCCGGCTCATCTCCTTGGTCGAACAGCCGTGTGATGCCTGTCGACTGGTTCACGGTGAAGACGAGATCCACCGCGCCACACCGGCGGCGATCGTCTACGGTGAACCGAACAACGAGGTCGTACTCTGTGAGGAACACGAAGCGGACTTCCGGTACTGGTATCAGAAGGCCGGCGGAAGCGAGTTTCGCGGCACAGAGAGCTTCGACGATGCCTTCGAGGAGTGGTTCGACGACGGCGGTCGCGCCCCGGCGGAGTTTGGGGCGGTCGATCACGTAGCGACCGATCCCGAGGCGCTTCCCGATCCGCCGGACGCCGCGGAGCTCAACGCCATGCTGTCGGAGAACCATGAGCCCGAACGGATCGATCTTCGGGAGTACGTCGACGACGAGACGGCTGCCGCCGCCAACGACGCCCTCGCCGACGGGGTTATTGAGCAAACCGACACGGAGTACCCAACCGCCGACGAATGAGCCGCCACGAACCGGTTGTTGTCGTTGTTGACGCGGAAACCCCAGGCAACGTCGGGACGATCGCCCGGGCGATGAAAAACTTCGGGCTCAGTGATCTCAAGCTGGTCGATCCGCCGCCGCTGGAACCGGACGGCGAGGCCTACGGCTTTGCCGGCCACGCCCGCGAAGACGTGTTGCCAAACGCCGACGAGATTGCCTTTGAGGAGGTTATCGCCACCTATCATACCGTCGGCTGTACCGCGATCACGGGCGAGGACAGCCGTCGACATCGGCGGTTTCCCTACACGACGCCGACCGAACTCGCTGACTCCCTCGGGTCGGTCGACACAACAACGGCAATCGTCTTCGGCCGGGAGGGCCGAGGGCTGTACAACGAGGAGATCGAGCAGTTAGATCAGGTCTGTTCGATCCCTGCCAGCGACGAGTATCCCGTGTTGAACCTCGGGCAAGCCGCAACGGTCGTGCTGTACGAACTCCGGGAGCTGACCGTCGGGGAGACACAGCTGCCGGATCGAACGCACGAACGCGCAGATGAGGCGGATATCGAACGCTTTTACGACTACTTCGTGGATTTTCTCGACGCACAGGGGTACAACGAGCGGAAACGTGAGAAAACCCAGCGGCTCATGCGCCGGCTGATCGGCCGTAATCATCCAACCGGCCGTGAGATTCACACACTGTTTGGGGTGCTCCGCAGAGCAACCGATCAGCTCAATCACCGCCGGGAACTGCTTGATCGGTGCGACGAGCCCGACCCGTTTGGTGACGACAGCAGCGACAAGACCGACTCCGAGACGTAACCTCCAAGCAACGCCACCTACTCGCTGTCGGACGCCATCTCATCGGGCACCATCTCATCGGGCGCGGCGTTGGCCACGGCGTCGAAGGTCTCAATCGTGTTAACATCAGTAAGCGATCTCGGCTCGGTGCGATCGGTAACAGTAGCCGGGGGGATCACAACCGTATCGAGGTCGGCGAGCAGGCCGCGGAGACTCCGCTTTCCCGCCGCCAGTCGCTCGGCGGCAACGCTCGCTGTCCGGTCGACCTGATAAACCGCCTGCGTTGGCTGGCGGTGGCCGTCATCGAGCTCCGGCAGGGCCGCGTCGTGGCCGGCGGCCCGCGAAAACAGGAACCTGACAAACGCCGGGTCGACAAACGGCATGTCGCAGGCGACGACCGCGGCGTACGGCGAGTCGATCGTCTCGAAGGCGGCCGTGATCCCGACAAGCGGCCCACCGTCGGGCTCTGGATCGGTAACGAACCGAACCGGGGTGTCGACGCCGTCGAGAGCCGCGGCGAACGCCGCACGTTGGTCGTCCCGACAGCTGACGACAACGCTGTCGACAACGTTTCCAACCCGGTCGACGACGCGGGCCAGCATCGGCCTGCCGTCGATCTCGGCGAGGGCCTTGTCACGGTCGCCGAACCGCGTCGAGTAGCCGCCAGCGACGACGACGGCGGTTCGGTCGGTGTCGGCGGTCACACACATGTCTGGGGAAGCGTTGGGTATCATGTGTCGGCTCCGTGGCGGCGGGCGGGTAGATGGTGCTCATCGCCGCGAGGAAAAGAGCCTTGCCGATGCTGCCGCAACCCTCGTCATGGAGTTGCCGACGCTCGTCGCTCGGTTGCGTGCTAACGCACGAGAGGCCAACGAGCGGCGGCTGCTCGCGCTGACGGGCGATCGCGAAGCCGGGATCGACGCCGCCTACACCGCTATCGAGGCAGCCGATACCGACGACGACGCGGTAGGTCTGGTGACAACGGAGGAGGGGTTTCGCTACGAGCAACTGCATCCCGATCACGCCGGTGAGCTGCTGGGAACCACCCGAGAGATCGTCGTCTTCGACTGCCACGAGGGGTTTTCGGCCAACGCCCTCGGCCAGGTCACCGGCGCGGTCAACGGCGGGGGCCTGCTCGTGTTGTTGCTGCCGCGGCTTGCGGAGCTACCAAACCGACTCGCTGCACTGGTCGATCAGGTCGCTGTCCCGCCGTTTGACCGTGACGACGTTGGCGGTCGGTTCCGCAAGCGGATCGCCGACACCCTGCGCACCCATCCGGGCGTCGCCATCGTCTCCCTCCCGGCTTCGACAGCAACCGACGAAAACGCCGAAATCGATGTCGTCCGGGATGGGCTGATCGACCGCCACGAGCCACAGCCGACCACCGAACCGCACGTCTACCCCGACACACCGTTTCCGGCCGCCGTCTACGAGGCCTGCCGCACCGGCGGTCAGGCCCGCGCTGTCGCTCGGCTGTCGGCGTTGATGACGCCGGATACCGCCGTCGTCGTCGAAGCCGACCGCGGCCGCGGGAAGTCGAGTGCGGCCGGGCTGGCTGCCGCCGCGCTGGCCGCCGCCGGCCGGGACGTGCTCGTGACCGCGCCCGGCGTCGACAACGCAGCCCAACTGTTCGAGCGCGCCGGCGAGCTGTTGGCGACGCTCGGCGAGGGTGAAGCAGACGACGACCCCGCCGCCCCGCCGCTGTCGACAACGGCTGGCGGCCGGATTCGCTTTGTCTCACCGCCCAAGGCGACCGCGCTGCCGGCATCGCCGGATGTCGTGTTCGTTGACGAGGCGGCCGCACTACCGGTCGGACTGTTAGAGCAGCTGCTTGAGGCACCCGCGATCGGTTTCTGTACGACCGTTCACGGCTACGAGGGGGCGGGTCGGGGGTTCGCCGTCCGGTTTCGCGAGCGGCTGGCCGACTCCGATCACGACGTGACCGACGTGGAGTTACAGGAGCCGATCAGATACGCCCGCACCGACCCGATCGAGGCGTGGCTCGCGTGGACGCTCCTGCTCGATGCGGAGCCGCCGGCTGACCAACTCATCGCGGGCGCGACGACCGACAGCGTGCGCTACCGCCGGATCGACAGCGACGAGCTTGCTGCCGACGAGGCGTTGTTTCGCGCAACTGTCGGCCTGCTCGTTGCCGCCCACTACAAAACCGAACCTGACGACATCGTCCGACTGTTGGACGCGCCAAACACTGAACTCCGCGCGCTCGTCCACCAGGGCTCTCCCGTTTCGGTCGCACTGCTGGCCCGCGAAGGTGGGCTGGACAGCGACCAGCAAACGACGATCTATGGCGGCGAGCGCGTCCGGGGGAACATGCTCCCCGACGTGTTGACAAGCCAGCTCCGCGACCCTGAGGGAGCCACACCGGTCGGCTACCGTGTGATGCGGATCGCCACCCACGACGCCGCTCGGTCGCGGGGGCTTGGCTCGCTGCTGCTTGAGCGGTGTCGCGCGGAGTTCGGCGACGCTGTCGACTGGTTCGGTGTCGGCTTCGGTGCGACCCCCCGACTGCTCTCTTTTTGGCGAGCCAATGGCTACCGAACCGTCCACCTCTCGGTGACGGCCAACCCAACAAGCGGCGAGCACTCCGCGCTCATGCTGTCTCCCTGCTCGCCCACCGGCCACGAGCTGGTTGACCGTCATGTCCGGTGGTTCCGCCAGCGAATCAGCGCGCAGCTGGTCGACCCACTGTCCGGTGTCGACCCCGATATCGTCCGCGGCGCGATCCGCGCGGCGACGCTGCCGGATGAAAGCGAGTCGAATCCGGCTGTCGATCTCGATGAGCGGGGATGGCGGTTGCTGGCAGGTGTCGGCTACGGCCCCGGCACATATGAGGCCGCACCGCACGTCTTCCGGCGGCTTGCGATGGCCCAGCTCACCGGGTCGGTCGCCACACTGTCGGCTCGTCAGGAGCGGCTACTTGTCAGAAAGGCCCTGCAAGGCGCGCCGTGGGGGGTCGTCGCCGACGAGATCGGCTTTTCGTCCGAGCGGGAGTGCAAGCGCGCGTTCGGTTCGATTGCGAGGGCGTTCTGTGAGGCCGCCGACGCCGAGATCATCGCAGACGAGCGTCGTCGGTACGAGCGCTGAGCTGCTGAGTGCGAACCCAGAGCCGACCGGTCGCATCGCTTTTGACCGTCGGCGACCCAGCGTCGGTATGGTTGAGGCGGTGCTTGTCGTCGCTGTTGGCCTTCTCACCGCCGGGGTGGTCGGGAGCGGCCTTCCTGCGGTACCGGCCGGCGGCCTCTCGCTGGCCGGAATCTGGGTGTACGCGATGCTCGGAAGCGAGCCGCTCGGCCCGCTTGCTCTCGGCGGGCTGACGCTGGCGGCGGTCGGCACAATCGTCGTTGATCACGTCGGTGGGCCGGTTGCGGCGCGGCTGGGTGGCTCCTCGAATCGAACCGCGGTTCTCGCCGGGCTTGCCGGCCTTGTTTTGCTGTTCGTCCTCGGCCCGGTCGGCATCATCGTCGGCGTCGTCGGCACCGTCTTCGCGCTGGAACGGTATGAGGGAGCCAACACGGAAACCGCAGCCCGGCGGGCCGTCTACACCGCTGGGGGCGTGTTGGGCTCGGCACTCGCCCAACTGCTGTTGACCGGGACGATCCTCGTTGCGTTCGTCGTCGCCGTCGTCGTGTTCTGAGTCGGGTCGGCCGACACCAACCAAGCCACATCCACGCGGTCGAACACGGCGTTTATTGACGCTGCCATCATTCGCTCGGATATGTTAACATTCATCGGGTTGGGATTGTACGACGAGCACTCGATCACCCGTGAGGGCGAGGCGGCTCTCCGTGAGGCTGATCGGGTGTTTGCGGAGTTCTACACCAGCCGACTGTTGGGTGCCGACGTCGACGCGCTTGAATCTCACCACGGGATCGAGATCGACCTTCGGGATCGCGCCGGCGTTGAACAGACCCCCGAGCCGATCCTCGCGGCCGCCGCTGACGGCGACGCGGCGTTTCTCACCGCGGGTGATCCGATGATCTCGACAACGCACGCCGACCTCCGGGTGCGGGCGGCCGACCGTGGGATCGACACCCGCGTGATCCACGGCGTCACCGCCGAAACTGCCGCCAGCGGGCTGACCGGGCTGCAGAACTACCGGTTCGGCAAGGCCGTTACCCTCCCGTTCCCCGGCTTGCACGGCGCGGGTGACGTCCCGCCCAGCGTGATCGAAAGCATCGACGCCAACCGTGAGCGCGGCCTCCACACGCTGGTTTATCTCGACATCAAGGTCGACAGCCACCGCGATCTGGCCGCGCTCGACACCGACGACCCATATATGCGAGCCAGTGAGGCCGCCGGATGGCTCGCAACCGACTGGGCCGACAAGCTCGCGGTCGTCGTCGCCCGTGCCGGCAGTCCCGATCCCGTTGTTGCCGCCGACCGGCTGTCGACCTTGGCTGAGCAGTCCTTTGGTGAGCCGTTGCATCTGCTCGTAATTCCGGGCGACCTCCACCACGTTGAGGCCGACGCGCTGAAAGCGTTGGCAGGAGCACCGGACGAGTTACTCCCGACAGAGGCAGATCAGTAACTCAGTCGCTGTGGCGGGCACCAGGCTGTTCAGCGACCGGCTCGCGTGGCAGCTCCAAGGCGGCCTGCAGGTCGTGATTCTCGCCGGTAATAAGGTAGAGCACGTCCTCCAAAACCGTCAACAGCTCCGGCAGTTCGCGGACAACAAGGTAGGTGATCGCCATGAGCGCGACGACCGCCCCGAGCTGGCTGAGGATGCGGTCGGAGACGAGAAACGACACCCGGTATGGGTTTGTCTCGCCAAACAGGAACAACACCGCATCAGGGAACCAGTGCATCAGCTGATTGCCGGCGGCGATCGAGATGAACGCGGTGCGGAACACGTTGAGCACGAAGATGATCGGGACGGCGACCGCCAGCGCGCGGAGCTTTCGGCGGAGCGGGGCTCTGACGGCGGCGATCAGACCACCGAAAACGGCGATACTGCCGAGGCCGGTACAGGCCAAGACGATGTAGACATTGTAGATGTGGCCGTCGCTCAGCGTCCACTGGTAGGTCGCCATGAATCCCTCAGGGCTCTCGACAAGTGCGGGCGAGTAGCCGGCCGCCGAGATGATCCAGCCGGTGATGACGGTCGTGACCTCGATGAGGTACTGCCGTGGGGCCGGCAGCGAGAGCCCACCCATCGTGATCGCCGGAACCGTCTCAAAGGGGAGATAGATGAACCCCATGACGGCGATGGCCCGAGAGAGAACAAACAGCGTTGTCCGACCGGTGTACAGCTCGTACGCCGCATAGAAACACGCCGGGACACCGATCAACGCCAGCAACGCCTCAACAAAGCTCTGGTGTTCAAACCACCAGAATGGAACCGAGTTGAGCCAGAACAGCCCAAAGCCGATCCAGGCGGCTGTGGCTGTCGTTCGGGCGGTCTCCACGCGCGCTGTTCCGGAGCGACGCCCGTACCACTCTATCCCGCCAGCGATCGCAAACAGCAGTACGACAACCCAGATGAGAAGATCCGACAGCAGCCCCATGGTAAATAGCTGATCGCCCAGCCACATGATGGGGGAGTTGCTCATACGCGCTGAAAGGAGATAGATTCATAAATCCCTTATCGTTCTGTGCGCCCACGCCAACCAACCGGCTCACTCCTCCGCTCGCTTGACGGTCATCACCGGGAGCTCGGTGCTTTGGATCACGCGCTCGGCGATACTACCCATCAGCAGCCGATCCATCCCCGTGCGGCCGTTGGTGCCCATTACGATCGTATCGGCACCAACATCGTCGGCGTAGGTGGTGATCGTCTCACCGGGTGGGCCCTCTCGGATGCTCACAACCGTGTCGATCCCCGCCGCATTCGCCGTGTCGGCGACCTCATCGGTGATCCGCTCGCCCTCCTCCTGTAGTGAGCCTTTGATATGGTCGCTGCCGAGTTTGGGAGCCATCTGGCTCACGCGCTCGTGATCAACGACATAGAGGATATGCATGTCGGCGTCGTGTTTATCTGCGAGGTCGATCGCGTGTGATGCGGCCTCGCTCGCCGTTTCGCTTCCATCGGTTGGAAATAGCACGATATCGTACATGTTTCTCTCTTTGACTGTGGCGTTGTGAATCAATCGATTTTTCGGTTGTATGATCGGTTTCCACGCGACACGCTGTGGTCACCAGCACAACCGCGAGCATCGGTAGCGAGGGTAGCATGTGAACGAACTCGTTGCTCGACTGCGACACGGCCGAATGAACTGAACTGCTGTACTCGGTCGGCCATAGCAACGCTCTTCGGGGTGTTACACTGACTGGCTCACCGGAAGACGCCAGACGAGCCTCAGTGGAGAACGACCCTGTCTCGGTCACACCAGTCGATGATGCCGAACTCATCGAGTACGCGCAGGTAGAAAGCCGGTTCAGCATTCACGACGGCCTGATCGTCGCCACCCATCGCTCACAAGGGATGGATGCCACCATCACGATTGACGGTGTTATCCCTGACGCTGACTGCCACGTTATCTAGAAGTAACGCTCGTAATCACAGACAACAGAATATGAGCGACGGCTCGCAGCGCGCTACGGCTTACTCCTCTTCGTCGTCGTCAGCGTCCTCAAAGTCGGCGTCAACGTACTCGTCGCCATCGCCGTCCGCACCGGCCGCGCCGCCGGGGCCGGCACCATCGGGGCCAAAGCCACCCTCAGGACCGCCCGCGCCGCCGGGGCCAGCCTGGGCCTGCTGGGCCTGTTGGTCGTACATCTGTTTGCCGATCTCCTGTAATTCTTTCGAGAGGCTCTCGGTGACCTCTTGGAGTTCCTCGGTTTCGGCGTCCTCGTCGTCGAGTACCTCCTCAACCTCGTCGATAGCGTCCTGGATGGTGGCTTCGAGATCGTCGTCGACCTGTTCCTCGTTCTCCTCAAGCAGGGATTCGGCGCGCTGAACCGCGCCCTCGGCCTCGTTGCGGGCCTCGATCCGCTCGCGGCGTTGCTCGTCCTCCTCGGCGTGTTGCTCGGCTTCCTCCTGCATGCGCTCGACCTCCTCGTCGGAGAGACCAGCACCGCCCTCGATGGTGATCGACTCGGCGTTGCCCGAGCCCTGATCCTCGGCGGCAACGTTGACGATCCCGTCGGCGTCGATCGAGAACTCGACTTCGATCTGTGGGGTGCCCGCGGGTGCCGGCGGAATTCCGCTCAGCATGAACTCGCCGAGCATCTCGTTTTCGTCGGCGATCTCGCGTTCGCCCTGAAACACACGCACCTGAACGGAGGTCTGGTTGTCCGCAGCCGTGGTGAAGACCTTCGAGGCGTCGGTCGGGATCGTGGTATTCTTGTCGATGAGTCGCTCGAAGAGCCCGCCTTTGACCTCGATCCCCAGCGAGAGCGGCGTTACGTCGAGCAGAACGATGTCGTCGACATCGCCGGCCAGCACGCCGCCCTGAATCGCCGCGCCGAGGGCGACCGCCTCGTCGGGGTTGACGTTCTTTTTCGGTTCTTGGCCAACGAGTTCTTCGACCTGCTCGGAGACCTGTGGCATCCGCGTCGAGCCACCGACGAGAATGACCTCGTCGATGTCGCCGGTCGATTTGTCGGCGTCCTCAAGAGCCTGTTTGGTCGGTTCGACCGTTCGTTCGATAAGGTCGCCGGTGATACTTTCGAAGGTCGCCCGCGTGATCGACGTTTCGAGGTGAACCGGCCCGGAGTCGGTTGCCGAGATAAACGGCTCGTTGATGTTGGCCTCCTTCCGCGAGGAGAGTTCGATCTTCGCCTCCTCGGCGGCCTCTTTGAGTCGCTGGAGGGCCTGTCGATCCTCGCGAAGATCGATCCCGTGTTCGTTTTCGAACTCGTCGGCGAGGTGGTCGATAATCGCCTGATCCCAGTCGTCGCCGCCGAGGTCGTTGTCGCCGTTCGTGGCAACCACGTCGTAGACGCCGCCGCCGAGTTCCAGCACGCTCACGTCGAACGTCCCGCCGCCGAGGTCGTAGACGAGGACGGTCTGGTCGGATTCGTCGTCGAGCCCGTAGGCCATCGACGCGGCGGTCGGCTCGTTGACGATGCGTTCGACCTCGAAGCCGGCGATCTCGCCGGCGTTTTTCGTCGCCTGTCGCTGCCGGTCGTTGAAGTACGCCGGCACCGTGATGACGGCCTTCTCGACGTCGTGGCCGAGGTACTCCTCGGCGTCGCGTTTGATCTTCTGGAGGATCATCGCCGAGATCTGTTCGGGCGTGTAGCTCTCATCGTCGATCTCGACCTCATACTCCTCTTCGCCCATGTGGCGTTTGATCGACTGGATCGTGTCCTCCGGGTTCTGGACCGCCTGATTTTTCGCCGGCTTACCGATCAGTCGCTCGCCGTCGTCGTCAAAGGCGACCGCCGAGGGGGTCGTCCGGTCGCCCTCGCCGTTGACGATGATCTCCGGGTCGCCACCCTCCATCACTGCGAACGCGCTGTTCGTCGTGCCAAGATCAATACCGAGAATCTTCTCACTGGCCATCTTGTTCAGAACTACCGGTTTGGATCGGTTAAAGGTTACTAGACACAGCGATACAGCTGCTGTATGTAAGTCACCGCTTTCGTGCGATTAGTTGGGAGCCGCGACCCCAACGGTCGGTGTATTTAAATAAACCGCAACATCACCACTGTGTGGGGTTGCTGGCCGTTTGTCACTCGTCGCTACTGACCGTGACGCGCGCCGGGCGGAGGATCTTGTCGGCCATCTCGTAGCCCTGCTGGTAGAGGTCGGCGATGGTGCCCGCCGGCTGATCGCTGTCGACCCGTTGCATCACCTCGTGGCGTTCGGGGTCGACGTCCTCACCCGGGTCGGGCGAGATGAACGCGACGTTTTCGTCTTCGAGTGCTCGATCAAAGGCCTCAAGAGTCGACTCGACGCCGGGGCGAATGTCGGCATCCGCGTCCTGATCGAGCGCGCGAACGAGGTTGTCCCGCACATCGATGAGCTCGCCGACGAGATCCTCGGTCGCCCGAGCCTTCATCTCCTCCTGCTGTTTTTTCATCCGTTTCTTGTAGTTCTTGAAGTCCGCACGGGCCCGCGAGAGCTTGTCGGTGAGGTCGTCGATCTCCGCGTCTTTCGTCTCGACATCCTCGGCCAGCGAGTCGATCCGGGATTCCAGCTCGGTCGCCTCGGCCGCAAGCGAGGAGTCGGTGTCAACGATCCGGTCGATAAGATCGGCTGTGGCAACCTCGGAAACATCGTCATCCTCGTCAGCATCGTCGGGTGCATACCCCGTCGGCGCGGCATTGTCGTCTTCGTCTGTTGATTCCCCGACCGCTGCTGCGTCATCACTCATATCACCGCAGACGCCCTTCGGCGGCTTAAGCGTTCAGAAGCGAGCCGTCAACAGTGCTCACAGTCAAATGCCGGGGAAGCAGTCGACCACGGCCGGTTCATCAAAACAGCCGATAACTCAGCTACCCGCTGGCACCGGCTTTGCGTGATCGCCACCCAAAGGGAAACCGACAAACCCGGAGCCGCAAAACGGAGTGCATGAACCCCTTAGAGCGGTACGCCCCGCTCATCGACGACTACGACGCGTTTCTGGCGGCCTGCGAGCGACCGCTGCCCTCGGTCGTTCGTGTCAACACGATCAAGGCCGACCCCGGCCGCGCTCGCCGCGCCCTCGATGCGGAAGGAATCGACTACGAGCCTGTTGACTGGCACGACCATCTTCTCCGACTACCCGATGGCAGTCCGGGCACCAACTGGCCGTACTTTCACGGCTGGCTCCACGGTCAAGAGGAGGTGTCGGCGGTGCCCGCGCTCGCGGTTGATCCCCAACCCGGTGAACAGATCTGGGATAGCTGTGCCGCGCCGGGCAGCAAGACGACACAACTGTCGGCACTGATGGACGACCGCGGGCTCGTCGTCGGCAACGACAACAACCTCGGCCGGCTCTCCTCGCTGCGGCACAACGCCGAACGGCTTGGCGTCACCAATCTCGTCGTCACCAACCAAGATGGCCGGAACTTCTCGCTCAACCCGTTCGATTTCGACGAATTCGACCGCGCGATTGTCGACGCGCCATGTTCTTGCGAGGGAACGATCCGCAAGAACCCGACGACCTTAGAGGAGTGGACACTGGAGCATGTTCACAGCGTCGCCGCCGTCCAAAAGGGGATTCTCTCGCGGGCGGTACAGGCAACCAAGCCGGGCGGGATAGTCGTTTACTCGACGTGTACGTTCGCCCCCGAGGAAAACGAGGCTGTTGTCGATCACGTCCTTGACACCGAGGACTGCGAGGTTGTTGCCTTCGACCCACCGCTTGACTCCGTCTCGGGTGTCACCGAGTGGGAGGGCGACAGCTACGATCCACGCGTCACCGACACCCACCGAATCTACCCACATCTCAACGATACCGGCGGCTTCTACTGTGCGAAACTGGCGGTGACAGCATGAGCGACAAGCGCACAAACGTCGGCCAGCAGTTCGACCGCCTCCCCGCAACCGACGGCGACCGCACGGTCGAGGGTCGCGCGAGCCGGGCGGCGGTTGTCGACTTTTTTGCCGAGCGGTTCGGTATCGATCCCGCTGTTTTCGAGAACTTCAGCTTCTGGGAGAAAGGCAAAGGCAAGATCTGGATCTTCGCCGCTGACGCGCCGAGTCCGATCCGCGTCGAAGGCCTCGGGATGACCGTGTTGCGAACACGGCAGGAACACTGGAAGCCGACCCAGAGCGCGATCCAGCGATTCGGCCGCCACGCCAGCAGGAATATCATCGAACTTGACGGTGAGGCGGCGGCAACGTTTGTTCGCGGCGAGGATCAGGAATACGATTGGGATGGTGACTGGGGGTATCTGATCGCCGCCCACGAGATCGGGGGCGGGACGGAGGGCCGACCACCACGAGACGGCACCGCCGTCGAGCAAGGGGAGTGCGAACCCATCGGCGTCGGGCTCTACGTCTACGGCGAGTTGCGGTCGACGGTGCCGAAAGGCAACCGTGAGGAGCTGTCGCCGCCGTAGAGTTACTCATCCCGTTGTTCGAGCGTCCCGCCGCTAAGCCCCTCCCAGTCGACGCGGTAGCCGACCGCCGACAGCACCGCGCTCGCGTCGCTGACGCCATACGCCGCGATGACTGCCTCGGCCTCGGCAAGCGACTGACCGGCTTCGATCTCACCATCGATAGCGGCCAGCACGTCCGGCCGAACCAACCACCGGCCGACACGGGTGTGCTCCGGGAACGATCGCTCCTCGATTACGTCGGTCGCAACGTCGTGCTCCGTGGCTACCGCATCGAATTCGATCACGTCGGCGTTGGGTCGAAGTTTCTCGGGGAGGTCGTCGCCGGCCGCCGTTGTAAGATCGGCCTCGTATGTTCCCAACACGTCGACCACGTCCTTGAGCCGCACTGAACCCGAATACGGGATCGCTCGGTGGTCTTCGGCGGTGATCTCCTCGCCGACGCCCAACGACTTGTCGACGGCGACGATGAGTTCTACATCCTCGACAGCGGCTAACTGGGCAAGCTTTTTTTCAACGTACTCCGGCGTCCAAAACCCCATCACCTCAAAGTACACCCGAAAATCGGCGAAGGCGTAGTCGAAGGCGAAATCCGGGATCATCACGCTCGCGCCGGTTTCCAGCAGATCGGGTTCGCGCCGGAGTGCCCAGTCGAGATCGAGTGCCTCGAACCGCGCGGCAAACTCGCGCTCGACGCCGCTGTCGTAGCTCGGCTCGGCGACGGGGTCGACACCCGGCACAGATACGTCACCCGCCCGCAACGTCATCTCGCGGTCAGTGCCGTGGTCGTCGACGGTCGCTGTGAGTTCCCACTCGCTTGTGCCCGCAACCGATCGCAACAAGCGGGCGAAGGCGGTGCCGTACCGCCGGGTGCGCCGAAAGAGCCGGTCGGGGCCG
>ERZ1034569.423-NODE-423-length-15726-cov-25.385808_pt1 | contig 15726 bp, 17 predicted proteins | sample MGYA00520706_ERZ1034569 | MGnify/ENA primary metagenome ERZ1034569 (study PRJEB33760, sample SAMEA4777722) | hypersaline lake metagenome | biome: hypersaline environment; feature: brines | place: Spain | collected 2014-08 | depth 0 m ...
GGTCGGTCCACCGGAAGGTGTACATCCGGCCGGCGTCCTCGCGGGTGTAGGCCTCAAAGTACCGCCGGGTGAGAAAGTCGAAGTGTGATTTGCCGGAGCCGACGGGGCCAAGCAGGAGCTTGATGCGTTTCTCCGGCCCGAGGCCGCGAGCCCCGGATTTTACCTTGTTGACGAACTCGTGGATCGCCTCATGGATCTCACGGCCGTAGAAGATGTTCTCGCCGTCGTGGAGCGGATCCTCGGCGGCAAGGGCGTACTCGACGAGGCCGTCTGCCTCGTCGTACTGTGTTCCATAGTGGTCGAACATATCAGCGACACGCTGGTGGGCGTTTCGCGCGACCCGTGGGTCATCGTACAGCGTGTCGAGGTACCACGTGAATGAACGGGCCTCCCGAAGGTCGTCAGGAATCCCCGTTCGATACTCCTCGCTGAGTCGTTCAAGCGTGTGTCGATCTGTCATTTGTTTGTGAGCTCGGAAACGGTGGCGATCCGACAGGTCACCGTGGTTGCTATCGTTCTTGGCTGCCGGTGTGACAACATGGATATTTCGACAGCCGCATGGCTCATCGTCCCGACCCGGTGTCCGCACATCACGACGAGCAACAGTTCAACAAGAACCAACACGGCTGGGTGTCGTCTCGACCCGCATCCGATGCTAACTGTAAACTGGGGATTGACAGCAATAAGCATGTCGCATAGTACCATGCTCTTATCCAGCCTTCCCCCAGCGACCACCATCGACATGGCACCGATACCGGCGGCGACAGGCCTCGTTGAGCTATACCTGCGGTCTGCGACGAAACGGTGGTGACGATCACCAGCACAACACTCCTGTTGGTACGTTTCAGCGGGGGAATCCTCCAATATATCCGTTTCGCGACCCAAGAACGGGTATGGTTGAAGAGACAACTGGTGACCCGGTCACGGAGACTGACTGTCCAAACCCGGTCGCACTGTCGATAGCTGGTGGTGCCGTGGGAACGATCACCGGCCTCAAGCGCGGCGGTATCCCAGGGGCGATCACTGGTGGGCTTGTTGGCGGAACCGTTGGCTATGTGTCTGGTGCCGTTTCGGGCGACCCAACAACCGTTGTTGAGAATCCACCAACCGACAGCGATCCGATCAGTATCGATCCCACAGAGGACACAGCGACAGAGACAACACAGACAGACGACGCCGATGACGATGAGGACGGACATGCGGATGAACATGACGACAGTACCGACAATGCAAGCGATGACGCAGATCACGAGTCCGACGCCTAACGATGGCAACTGACTCAACGGCTACAACGCCCGCTATCGTGGCCGCGGGCATCGTTGGTGCAGCCGCCACAGTCGCTGGGAAACGCCTGCTGTCGCGGGTCACCCGTGGTCGCGTCGGTTCCACCGACGCCTACAATGTGGCGAAGGTGACCATCTCGGGGGCGATCCAGCGGGAACGAGGCCGGATGTCGCCGCTCTCAGGGTCGCGCGCAGCCGCGGCTGACACCATTGTCGAACAGATACACGCCGCTGACGATGATGCGGCAGTCGCGGCTCTCTTGATTGAACTCAACACGCCGGGCGGTGAGGTACTCCCGAGTGACGACATCCGTCGTGCCGCAGCCGACTTCGATGGCCCAACAATCGCCTATGCGACCGATACGTGTGCCTCCGGTGGCTACTGGATCGCCAGCGGCTGTGATGAGCTGTGGGCCAGAGATGTCAGTCTCGTCGGCTCGATTGGCGTTGTTGGCTCGCGGCCAAACGCAGCCGGACTGGCTGAGAAGCTCGGTATCTCGTATGAACAGTTCACGGCCGGAGCGTACAAGGACGCCGGCGTGCCGCTACGGGAGATCGAAGCCGACGAACGAGAGTATCTGCAGAGCATCGTTGACGGATACTACGAACGATTTATCGAGACCGTCAGCGAGGGGCGAGAGATGGAGCCGGCTGCCATCCGTGAGACAGAAGCGCGCATCTACTTGGGGAGCGACGCCGCGGAGATCGGGCTTGTCGACGAACTCGGCACCGAACAGGATGTCGAGAGCCGGATCGGCGACCTGATCGACAGCGACCCCGTAGTACAGGAGTTTGAACCATCTCGCAGCCTTACCGAACGCGTTGGATTGGCTGCAGAACGCATCGCCTTCGCTGCCGGTAGCGGGGTCGCCAACACGGTCGCAGGCGACGCCGGCGAGGTCGATATCGAGCTAAAATAACGATCTGCTATGAGCGACGACCAAAGCGATCCATCGACCGCGCCGACTGACCTACCCACGCAGTCATCGTGGCGCTCACAGTATCTCCAGACAGCGGTTCTTGGGGCATTGGTGTTTGTTGTGCTCCCAGCAGCCTACTACTTTGTCGGTCTCCAGGCTGCTGTCCTCGTGATGTTGGTGTTTCTTTTTCTTATCATGTATTCCACCCAGATTGCGGAGTAACAGACAGCACCTGTCTCTCGTGTATTTTTCCGCTCATAGCAGCCTTCCGGCGTTTCTGTGATACAAGGATTCATATATCAGGTGCCGGCCAGCTACTCTATGACCGGTGACGACAAACCGGCGGATACCGAACTGAAAAAGCCATGGTTGCGGTTGGGCGAACAACGAGAGGAGACCTTTCTCACCACGGTTGCGCCGAAGGTCGGGCTATCTGCGAGGGAACATCCCGCGAAGGCGACCGATCCAACGGCACTTGATTTGCTGGTAGCGGGCACTCCAGCCGACCTCAAGACACAGGAGACACCGTTTTTCACCGCGAAGAAACAGTATGACCTTCCGCCACAGTATGTTGTGACGTTCAACCGCAATGATTATCAGCGGTACCGCCAGAAGCCGGCGGTAGACATCTACGTTTGGGTACGCTGGCAGGACGAACTGTCGGGGTGGGGCACTGAGGTCGAGGAGATGGAGGGCGTCTGGCGAACCGGGGTTGCACAGATCGAAGCCACCGTTGAGGCGGAGCAGGCACCGCTGCATCAGTACAAGCGGCGGCAGGGTGATCAGGAAAACGCAAACGCGTCATATCTGTTGGATCTTCGTGCGATGGACTGCCTCGGCTGTTTCACCGGGCCGTGTGCCCAACAGGGCTGAGATATCTCTGACGATCACCGGAACCGGCCCAGCAGCCTGTAGTCCGTCTCCGGCGAGTAGCGACGGAACAGCAGGCTGTTGGTCAGCACTGAAACGCTGGAGATCGCCATTGCACCCGCAGCCAAGACGGGTTGGAGTAGCCCCAGTGACGCCAGCGGAATCATCGCCGTGTTGTAGCCAAGTGCCCACACAAGATTCTGCTTGATCTTCGACAGCGTCGCCGCCGAGATCCGGATCGCCTTCACCACGTCCAGTGGGTCGTCGCGCATGAGCGTCACGTCGGCGGCTTCGATGGCAACGTCGGTGCCGGAGCCGATGGCGGTGCCGACGGAGGCGACAGCCAGTGCGGGCGCGTCGTTGACGCCGTCGCCGACCATCATCGCTTTGCGACCCTCAGATTGGATGGCCTCAACCGCGTCGGATTTGTCCTCAGGGAGGACGCCAGCGCGGACATTATCCGGATCGATGCCGACTTCCTCGGCGACCGCACGAGCGGTACGTTCGTTGTCGCCGGTGATCATCATTACGTCGATGCCACGCGCTTGCAGCGCGCTCACGGCCTCTTTCGCGCTCGGTTTGACCGTATCCGCGTCGGCGACGACACCGGCGAGGTCGCCGTCGACAGCCACGAGCATCGCGGTCTTGCCCTCGCGTTCGAGGCGTTCCATCGTCTCCGCGGCGGGTGCGGCGTCGATCCCGTTGTCCGACAGGAGTTTGCGGTTGCCGACCAGCACCTCAACTGCTCGCGGGTCGCTACGCTCCCCGCTTGCTCGTTTGGAGCCGCTTTGGGGCTCCCGACTCTCAACGGTCGCGCGAATCCCCTGTCCGGGGACGTTCTCAAAGTCTTCGGGATCACTGAGTTCGATCCCGCGCTCTTCGGCTCCCTCGACGATAGCGCGGGCGAGTGGGTGTTCGCTGCCGCGCTCGGCGGTCGCCGCGAGTCGGAGTACGCCGTCTTCCTCTCGCGGCTCGCGTTCGGCGAGTTGGCCGCCATCTGCAATCGCCTCACTCTCGCCATCGAAGGCGACCACGTCGGTCAACTCCATTTCACCCTCGGTGAGCGTGCCGGTCTTGTCGAAGACGACCGTGTCAACGTCTTTCGCGCGTTCGAGGATGTCGCCGCCCTTGAACAGAACACCGTTTTGGGCACCGATTGTCGTCCCGACCATCGTTGCCGCGGGCGTCGCAAGCCCAAGCGCACAGGGACAGGCGATGAGCACGGCGGAGGCGAAAACGATGACCGCGAACTCGAAGACCGAGACTGTCCCACCGACGACTGTCGAGCCGCCGGCCACAGGATCCCACAGCGGGAGCCACGCGACGAAATCGGCCAGCGTTTCTGGCAGGAAGAACCACAACAGGCCCCACAGCACGGCGTTGGCGATGACGATGGGGACGAAGTACGCCGAGATGCGGTCGGCGACGTTTTGAATCTCCGGCTGGCGGGACTGGGCTTTTTTGACTGTCTGGACGATCTGCTGGAGGGCGGTGTCCGACCCGACTTTCGTCGCTTCGACGGTGAGTACACCGTTCTCGTTGATCGTCGAGCCGACGACCTCGTCGCCTGCCGTCTTTTCAACCGGAACCGACTCGCCGGTCACCATCGACTCATCGACCGCCGACCGGCCGTCGACGACGACGCCGTCGGTCGGGATCTGCTCGCCCGGCCGGACTTTCATCCGGTCGCCGACTGCGACGCCTTCCAGCGGGATTTCCTCCTCGCCGTCGTCGGTGATAACGGTCGCGGTGTCGGCCTCCATTTCGAGCAACTCCCGCAGCGCGTCGCCGGCTTGCCCCTTCGAGCGGGCTTCGAGATAGTTGCCGAGCGTGATGAACACGAGAATCAACGCGGCGGTGTCGAAGTAGAGGCTGCCGGCGATCAACCTCGCAAGGACGGCAATCGAGTAGGTGTAAGCCGTTGTCGACCCCAGCGCAATCAGCACGTCCATGTTCGCCCGCCGGTTCTTCACGAGCGCGTCGTAGGAGTTCCTGTAGAACGGACGCCCCAAGATGAGTTGAACTGGTGTTGCCAGCAGGAACTCGATCCAGCCGAGTTCGACGCCGAACACCGACTCGGGCACGAGCGCGCCGCCGAGCAGGAACCTGTCGGCGAGGAAGACGAGCAGCGGAGCCGACAACACAGCCCCGACCAGCGTCAGTCGAAGCTGTTTGCGGATCTCGCCTTCGCGGGCCGCATCACGAGCGTCTGTGTCACCGCTGTCATCGCCGGCCTCTCGAACCGGCTCGTAGCCGGCGTTTTCGATAGCGTCATAGAACGTGTCGGTGGTGGCGGCCGCGGGGTTGTATCGAACCTGCGCCTCGTCGGTGGCGTAGTTTACGTCCGCCTCAATGACACCGGGGAGTGCTTCGAGGGCCTCGGCGTTGGTGTCGGCGCAGTTCGCACACGACATATCTGTGATCCCGATCCGGACGGTCTCCGAGACTGCCTCGTAGCCAGCGTCGTCGATCGCGTCGTAGAGCTCCGCGAGCGATACCGCTGTGGCGTCGTACGCGATGGTCGCCTCGTCGGTCGCGTAGTTGGCACTCGCGTCGTCGACGCCGTCAAACTCGCTAAGGGTGTCCTCGATGGTTGCCGAACAGTTGGCGCAGGACATCCCCGTGATATCGAGGGTGATTGTCCGTGTGGTCATAGGTGTCTATACGGGTTCCATACTTACTGCGTTTTCTACTTCGAGACCACGGCTGAGACAGGCCGCAAACTTTGGACTCAAAAGCACCTACGCGTCTGATTCGAACTGTCGGTACCGCTCCTCGAAGCGACTCAAACAGGAGGAACAACAGAAGTGATAGACCTCGTCGTCGATCCGCGCTGTCTCTCCCTCGCTGTCAACGGTGTTGCCACACTCCGCGCAGGTCAAGGCGAACTCAACGCCGTCGATTGTGGGCGTCCACTCAACATCGTCGACGAGGGTGACGGTGTAGTCGTTGACGGCGATATTCTCGAAGAGCCCGGCGACCCACTCGCGGATGTTTTGGGCTTCGACGCGGGCATAAAACCGAAGATCACCCTCGGCGGTGACGAAGATGTGTTCGACAGCGTCGGCGGCTTGGAGCTGTTCTCGTGTTGGCGTCAGTGACCCGGCCGGCACGTCGAGATCGATCAACACCGGGACGCCCGCCCGCAGCGCGCCGCGGTTGACATCGATGGTGAAGGTGTTGATGATGCCGGTTTCTTGCAGTCGTGTGACACGATCGGAGACCGCTGGCCCCGAAAGACCGATTTCGTCGCCGATCTCGCTGAACGGGCGGCGTGAATCGGCGGCTAGCATCGAGAGGATCTCCATGTCGGTTTCGTCGAGATCGCGCATGGTGGCTGTACGCGTGTCGGATACAATACTATTGGCCACGATCCACTTTGGAATCCATGCTGTACCCAACGCGCAGCCTTCAAATTAAAGCAACAATTTACAAGCCACCGAAGCCCCGATGTGTGGCCGGCTATGGGACAGACGATCACGGTCGATGGGATGAGCTGTGAGCACTGCGAGGAGACTGTCAAAGACGCTCTCATATCGGTAGATGGTGTGACGGCAGCGAGCGTGGATCGGGATGCGAGCACCGCCGAGATCGAGGGCACAGCCGTGACTGCCGACCTCCTGTCGGCTGTCGAGGATGCCGGCTACGAGACGTCGGCGTAACCCCTTGCGACCGGACTCTGTTTGGTCATCGACCCGGCTCGGGTCACTGCTAAGCTACCACCAGCGCGGAATGAATTTTGATTACACGCAGTTCGCTGAGGTGCCGAAACCGCTTGTTTCAGCGGTCGAATCGTGTGGACTGCTATCATACAACTCCTCAAGCTTTAACAGCGTGCCACCAGTACGCGTGAATGGAGGAATTACCTATGAGCTACGAACTCACCCCACTTCCGTACGACTATGACGCTCTTGAGCCGCATATCAGTGAGCAGGTTCTGACGTGGCATCACGATACCCACAACCAGAGCTACGTTGATGGCTGGAACTCGGCCGAAGAGACCCTCGAAGAAAACCGCGAGAACCACGAGTTCGGTTCCAGCGCGGGTGCGATCCGCGATGTGACCCACAACTCCTCGGGACATATTCTGCACGACCTCTTCTGGCAGAATATGTCGCCGGAGGGTGGCGACGAGCCAAGCGGCGACCTCGCCGACCGGATCGCGGAGGACTTCGGTTCGTATGAGGCGTGGAAAGGCGAGTTCGAGGCCGCAGCCGGCGACGCCTCCGGCTGGGCACTGCTCGTCTACGATACGTTCTCGAACCAGCTTCGCAACGTCGTGGTCGACAACCACGACGAGGGTGCGATCTGGGGCGGACACCCGATTCTCTCACTCGACGTCTGGGAGCACTCCTACTACCACGATTACGGTCCGGCCCGCGACGACTTCGTTGATAACTTCTTCGAGGTCGTCGACTGGGAGGAACCGAGTGCACGCTACGAACAGGCCGTCGAGCTCTTCGAGTAAGTCGGGAGTTCACATTATTTTTTGCGACGCTGACCGTGTAGTGGCGAGACACATCTCTCAGCTACAGCCAATCCGTACGGTTTTCGGGGGCGGCACTGCTACAGGCTGGTATGCCACGCCCGAAGGACGCCTTCGACGACCTGTATCCTTGTGATTTCTACACCCCCGAGGAACTGCTTGACGACGGGATGATGTACTCCGTCTACGAGATCGCCCGCCTGCTACAGGGGCTTGAGACCGACGCCGAGATCGACGAGGGCGTCGAGGACGTGCTGCTCGATTGGGCGATTCCATGGATCATGCGCAACGCCGAGGAACTGGTCATCGCCGAGCCACCAAACGAGGCGGAGCCCGGCTACTACGGCCTGAAAGACGAGCGTGTCGCTGCTGAGGATGACACCGCCGCCACCGACGACTGACCGATGAAACTACTCGTCGCCGGCGACGCCCGCGTCGACGCCGGCAAAACAACGTTCGCCGCCGGCCTGCTCGCGGCTCTTGACGGTGCGGTCGGCTTCAAACCACGCGCCGGCAACGACTACTGGTACGACCACGACGATGCCACTGCTGCTCTCAGCGACGGCCGTCTCTATGGCAAGGATGTCGCCACGCTGGCGGCCGCTGGCGACACCGACCTGCAGGAAGAGCAGCTGAATCCTGTCCACCGCCTCTGGCGGCCGACACCCGACCGAACCGGGATGCTCGGCGAAGCCGGCCGGACGTTTCTCGTTGACCGCGTGACGACGCCGGATGGGCCGTCGTTCGTCGTCAATGGCGTTGCCGAACGCGAGGGGTTGCTCCCAGATCCCGTCGCCAAGTCGCTGCCGCTGGACGACGCTCTTCGCGTCGAAGGCGTTGAGCGGTTCAATGATGTGATGGCCGAACGGTATCTGCCGGCCTTTGAGCGCGTGACCGAGTGGATTGCTGAGACAACACCCGGGGTTGTTGAATCCTACGCTGATATCGCCCTCCCGGTCACGGGGATCGGTTTCGATGCGGTCGCTGTCGTCGCCCCGACACGCGTCCGGCTCTATGATGGCTCGCGGTATCTGAAAGCCGACGAGGTCGCCAGTGGAAGCCGTCGAGAGGGCCAACTTGAGGAACGTGTCGACCGCGTCACCGAGATGATCGAACCGGTGTCGACACACACGCTACAGCCACTCAGCAGCGACACGCGTGGTGATCCACCCCGCGTCGCCGACGCCTACGCGGACATCTACGAAGCACTCCTGAACGTGGCTCTCAGCGAGGAGCCGGCCGACAGCAACCGGTAGCGCAATACACTTGTAGCCGGCTCCGGTGATTCTACCAAGCCGCAATGCAGCAGTATCTCGACCTTGTCGCCGACACGCTCGCCGGCGGCGGGCACAAACCAAACCGCACCGGCGTTGACACCATCGCCGCCTTCAGCCAACAGTACAGGATCGACCTCCAGGAGGGGTTCCCGCTGTTGACGACAAAGGATCTCTCCGGCTTTCGGTGGAACTCACTGATCCACGAGTTCAGGTGGTATCTGAGCGGCGAGGAACACATCCGCAACCTCCGTGAGGAGACCGGCATCTGGGATGCGTGGGCCGACGAGCAGGGTCGTCTCGACACCGCCTACGGCCGCTTTTGGCGACGGTTCCCGGTTCCTGAGGAGGGCCTCGACGGCGAGGCATGGCCCGACGACGACCATCGGTGGCGCAACGACGACGGCACCTTCGACCAGATTCAGTACGTCGTTGACACCCTCAACGAATCGCCAAACTCGCGGCGACTCGTCGTCTCGGCATGGCACCCCGCCAACGCCGCCGTGAGCACGCTGCCGCCCTGTCACTACACGTTCGTGTTCAACGTCCAGGGCGACCAGCTGAACTGCCATCTCACCCAGCGATCCGGCGATATCGCCCTTGGCGTCCCGTTTAACATCGCGGCCTACGCGCTGCTCACCCACGCCGTCGCCCAAGAAACGGGCTTCGAGGTCGGCGAGTTCGGCCACACCGTCGTCGACGCTCACGTCTACTGCGGCACCGACGACCGCGGCGAGTGGTACGCCGACAATCTTGACCGCCTGCAGGAGCGACTGGCCGCTGTCGACGAGCGCGCGGGGTACCTCGCTGTCCGTGACTGGCTCGAAACCGAAGCCCCCGACGAAACCGAGGACACCGATGGCTACGATCATGTCCCCGGGCTTCTCACCCAACTGTCGCGTGAGCCACGCGAGCGGCCGAGCATCGAGATCGCCGATAAACCGCTCGACGAACTCGGTTTCGAGGATATCGAACTAACAGCGTACGACCCGGCCGACGGGATCAGTTTCGCGGTCGCTGAATGATGGCTGAGAACACCGCTGCCGACGGCGACGACCCACCCATCGCCCTGATCGCCGCGGTCGCCGCCAACGGCGTTATCGGCGACGACGGCGAGATGCCGTGGCACCTGCCCGCGGATCTTCAGCATTTCAAGGAGACGACGATGGGCAACCCGGTCGTCATGGGCCGGCGAACATACGAATCTATCGCCGCCCAAATCGACGGCCCACTCCCGGGACGACACAATATCGTGTTGAGTCGGAGCGAGCCTGATCTACATGAGGGCGTCGTTGTCGCTGATTCGATCGATGCTGCTGTCGCCGAAGCCGAAGCTGTCTGTGCACTTGACGACGGTGCCGAACGGATCTTTGTGATCGGCGGGGCGACCGTCTACGAACAGTTTCTTGAGCTGGCCGACGAACTGGTGTTGACTGAACTCACCGATGCCTACGCGGGTGACACCGAGTTTCCCGAGTGGGACGACAGCGAGTGGCGTGAAGTCGATCGTGATGACCGCGATGACTTCGCGTTTGTCACGTATCGCCGACAGGAGGCGTAACTCAAGCTACTCTTCGCTTCTGGTTGTCGTTCCGATCGGGTCGGTATCACCTATCGAGCCGCTGGCAAACGGGATGCCGTCGGCGACGCCGGCCGGTCGCTGATCCTCGATCTCATCCCACTTGTCGGCATCAGCAGCCGGGAACGACAGCGTCACCACCGTTCCGCGCGGGGAGTTTTGACTGATCGACAGCGAGCCGTCCATCCCGTCGACGATCCATTTGACCAACCAGAGGCCGAGGCCGCTGATGTGTTCTAAGGGGGTTTCGGCCTCGTTGGTGATCGCGCGCCGCTCACCCTCCGGGATGCCCGGCCCGTTGTCGCGGATCTCGACTTGCACGCGGTTGGTCTCATGGCGGCGATCGACCTCGACTTCGATCTCCGGACAGCTGTTGTCGTTGTGGACAATGGAGTTATCCAGCACGTTCCGAACCGCCGTTCGGATGAGCGTGTTGCCGATAATAGTCGTCTCGTCGATCCGCGAGCGGAGGATGACGCTGGGATACTCATCGTGGATGGTACTGATCTCCTCACGGACGATCTGAGCGATATTAATTTGGCGGAGTTGTCGGTCGACACCGTGGAGCTGTTGATCGATTGTTCGCACCTTGTCACCAAGGTTGACCAAGGACAGTGCTTTCTGGCGGATCGTCTCAGCGTGGGTTGTCACCTGATCATCGTCGGACTGCAACAGCATATCGGCGTGGCCAACGACAACGTTCATATCGTTGCGGAGGTCGTGGCGGAGAATACGGTTCATCACCTGTCGGCGTTGCTCGAACTGGTGACGGTCGGTCACATCGCGAGCCGTAACAATCAGCCCGTCAACAGCCGGCAGCGACCGGTTTTCTCGTACCGACACCTCGAACATCCGCCAGCCGTTGTTGTCTGTCTCTAACCGACAGTGATGGATGCTCGCATCACCGGTTTCGTCGGCGATTTCCAGCGCCGTCTCAAGCGTCGAGCGGTCGTCTGGATGGACGATCTTGAGCAGGTTCTTCGAGACGGAGATCTCACTCGGCGATTTGGTCGTTGTCTCGGGTGGATCACTGACGTAGCGAACGGTGCCATCTGATCGGACGACGACAACCGTATCGGAGGTGTACCCCATCGCCGTTTTGAACTGCGATTCGATCCGGCGTTGGGCACTGACCTCCTCAAATAACAGTAGCCGATCGGCAGCGGCCGTCGACAGCGACGTGGCCTTGACAACAAAACAGCGTTTGATATCGCCCTGCGGAACAATGAGTTCCACGCCGTCGGTATGTGATCGCACTGCCGGTTCGGCGTCGACTTCCGCTGGCTGTGGGGCCGGGGCTAGCGTTGTTTCTGAAAGGGATTCGCCGGGCGATAACTGTGTCAAATACTCACCCAGCGGTAAGGCCTCGCTGGCAGAAACGCCGATGTTGGCCTCCGAGAGCCCAAGTTTATTACGAACGGTCTCGTTTGCCCGCTGAATCGCTCCCTCGTCGTCGAGAACAATCACACCGGCGTCGATCGCCGACAGGACTGCCGTGGTCAACTCATCGTCGGCGTGTTCCTCCGACCGGCTCATTCCGTCCCACATCCTCTGGGATACCGGGCAAACATCGATGAGAGGGCGGCCGGTGTGAGGAACATAGTTCGGATACTGCTGTTGAGAACGGATACCACATGAACATATATAATACACTCGGTCGCAGGTGTGGGATGATCGGTCGTTACGACTGCTCAAATCAGCGACCGAGTACCGGTTGTCTCCCCCGTCAGTGTCGCCGGAATCACTGACCGAACTCGCGGGCCGGATGTTTATATCCGCCCGTGTCATCACCTCCGGTAGTGTCCCTCCGTCGATTCGTTCGCGGCCACCCCAGTTGGTCGGCGATCGAAACCGTCGTTCGCTCCGTCGTTGAGCGATACGACCGCGCGCCCGCCCACGTTCGGTTTCTGGAAGCCGACAACTGGCTGTCGACGCCGGTCGTCATCGACGACGCGCTGTTTGTCAAGCTGATCAGCCAACAGAACACCCTCGTCCACGCGCTGTTTACGACCGGTCGGAATCTTGGTGCGGTCGCCAGCGGCACCGCCGGCTTCTTTGAATCCTTCCAGTCGCCCGCCGAGATGGCGCGACACGAACTGGAGGCCACCGAAAAGATGCGCGAGTTGGGGCTCAACACCCCGGAGCCGATTGAGGCCTTCGAGGCCGAAGGCTACGGGGTCGTCGTCTTTGAGTATCTCCCCGCGTTCCGGCCGCTGGATTCACTCAATCCAAAGACCGAATCCTGGGTTGCCGAAGAGCTATTTGCCGCGCTTCGAACGCTCCACGACGCCGGCTTGGCCCACGGCGATCTCCGCGCTGAAAACGTGCTGTTGCTCGGTGACGAGCTCTACTTCATTGATGCGACAAGCGTCGACGGCGATACCCAAGAGGGTATTCGGTCGTATGATCTCGCCTGCGCGCTGGCCGCGCTTGAACCGATTCTTGGCGCACGTGCGGCGGTCGCGGCCGCCGAACCCTCGTACCCAATGACTGACCTGCTTTCGGCCGCGGACTTTCTGCACTTTGTTCAACTCCGCCCGGATCACGACTTTGCGGCCGCCGGGCTCAGAAGCGAGATCGAACATCGGGCCACAGCAGAGTAGCTTACCCTCGGAGTAAGTTCATCACCTCGTCGGCCACGGCGGGTTCGACAGCCACAAGATACCGATCGCCGGCCGTCAGCATCGTCTCCGAACGAGCGACCCGATCGCCCTCGCTGTCGGAGATGATGAGGGTGCCATCGGGAAACCGTACCTCGGATAGCTGCTTGCCGGCTGCCGGTGCCTCCTCAGCGACGCGAATCAGCATGATATCGAGTGTTGCCGTGATATCAGCGAGCGTCTGGACATCGCTGCCGATGACCTCGTTGGCAGCCGTTCTCGCGCCGGCTTGTTCCGGGAAGATGAGGGCGTCGACAAAGCGCGTGTAGGATTCGCCGGCCGCCCGATCGATGCGGGCCACCGTACGGATCGACGGCGACAGCTCCACCGCGGCCAAACAAACCGCGAGATTCAGCCCGGTCTCGCCCGTGAGGGCGGCGATCACATCGGCGTCTTCGATCCCCGCCTGTTCGATGATAGTCGGGTTTGTCGCATCACCGGCGATCACGGTCGCCACCCACTCGTCGGCGATGTCGTTAACAACAGCCTCCTCGCGTTCGATGATCGTCACGTCGTGTCCGCGATCAGCCAGGATCTCGGCTGTCTGAAAGCCAACACGACCACCGCCGGCGATGACAACATCACGTGTTGTGGTCATATCTCCACCTCATCCTCCGACGACATTGTACTGTCGGTCGCTGTTTCGGGCTCAGATTCCGTTCCCACCCGTTTCAATCCGAGATAGGCAACGCCGCCAAGGGCAATCCAGCTAACGCTGAGAACGATCGCCAGCGGATCGGTTCGAAACAGATACTCGACAAGGACGACGGTCAACAGCAGATTCAACGCAATTCCGATCAGCGGCGGGGCCGGATAAAACGGCATCTTGTATGGGCGATTCATCGCCGGCCGCTCGCGTCGGAGTCGGATCACCGCGACATTGACGATCACAAACGACAACAGGAAAAACAGACTCGACATATTGCCTGCACTCTGGGTTGGCAAGGCGACCGAGCCAAGCATGACGACCGCGCTGGCGAGAATGGCAACAAACGGCGTCCCGTAGCGGTGGTGGAGGCGACCGAAGGAGGGCAGCAGTTGGCCCTCTCGCCCCATCGAGAACGCAACCCGTGAGGAGGCGATAACGACCGCGTTGAGCGCGGTCAGCGTCGAGAAGACCGCCCCAAAGACGATCAGCGCGCCGCCGTTTTGGATGATCGGGAGGCCGGTCGGCATAAACGCGGTGGCGGCCGCTGCGATCCCGGCCTCGCCGGCATCAGCCAACCCATCGGCCCCGAGGGTGCCGACAGCAACGGTCACGACCGCGAGATAGACGATCACGGTCGCGATCAGACTCAGGAAGATCGCCTTGGGGATGTTCTCGCGTGGATTCTTGACCTCCTCGGTAACCGTGGTGATGAGATCGTACCCCTCGAAGGCGATGAAGGTCAGCCCCATCGCCGGCAAGATCGCGGCTGCACCGGCATCCGACGGGAACAGCGGCTGAAACTCCGCGCCCGAAAACATCGGCGAACTCAGCCCAAACAGGACGAACACCACGAGAATGCTCACCTTGATAATCGTGAAGATGGTTTCGGCACTCCCGCTTGCGGCCGTCGAAACCGCGTTGAGCGCGACCAACGCGAGAACGGCGACAAACGCCAACAAAAACGCGAGCGGAACCGACAGATCGAGCAGTGGGATGGCGATCGCCCCGACCTCCTCCGGCGGGGCGACGAGCCCGTAGACGTGGAGCAACTCCAGAAAGTTCGGCGCAAAGCCCAGCGCGTAGAGCGCGCCGGCGATCATGTAGGCAAACCACAACATCCATCCCATGATGAACGACGCGAAATCGTCGAAGATCTCACGAACAAAGGCGTAGCCGCCACCGCTTTTCGGGATCGAGGCGGCGAGTTCGGCATACGACAGGCCGGTAAACGCTGTGACCGCGCCGTTGAGCGCGAAGACAACGATCGCGGCGGGGCCGGCGATCTCGGCAGCCAACCCTGTCAGTACAAAGATCCCGGCCCCGATCATCGCCCCCATGCCGATCATCGTCGCATCAAGCAACCCCAACTCGGCATTCGGCGAGCGGTTTTCGCTGCTCACTGCGCCCAGCTCCTGTCGTGTGAGTGTCTAGCGAGGGACACTGTCTTGTACACCAGCGTCGAGATACGGAAGAGGCTATCGGTGCCACCGCCGGCATGGTGGTTACACAGCCCGGCTACTCGGCTGTCGATGGCACCGCATCTAGCTCAGCGAGCGCGGCATCGATCACCGTTGCCTCAACGATATCACGGGGTTCGGTCATCGGATCGTCGGCGTCGGCCAACACCTCGCGGCTGCGCTCTAACAGACGGGTTTCCATCTCGGCGTGGTCGATAGCCTCCTTCGTCTCGTTGAGCATGGCCTCAAAATCTTCCCGCAGGTCGAAGGAGGCGTAAGCAACATTGCACCGCGACAGTGGGTGGTGATCCATCTCCACGGCGAGATCGCGAACCAACGCCCAGTCGTCGGCACAAAACTGGAGGGTCACCGGGGTGACGATGTCCTGCCAGGCGATCGGCCCGCTGTTTTCCATCAGCGTCACCGCCCGCGGCGGCACTTCGATCCGCCGGTCGGTTTTCGCGCTCCCACAGAGACAACACGGGGTGTCGGTGCGCCCGGTAAACATACCTACTGTAGGGGAGCGAGAGATATGGAAGTTCCGACGG